>Ga0097691_1001697_pt1 | contig 15727 bp, 14 predicted proteins | sample NGESurdeep072012_8_FD_72858 | JGI IMG/M metagenome (GOLD analysis project Ga0097691, IMG submission 72858) | Arctic peat soil microbial communities from Barrow, Alaska - NGEE Surface sample 210-1 deep-072012 | ecosystem: Environmental > Terrestrial > Soil > Wetlands > Peat ... | reverse complement strand
AAAACTAGAGGCAAGAGCAGATCAAAGGCGCGTTATAACGAGGTAAAGCCAACTTTTTGTTCGGTGGTATCGCCAATTTCAAAATAGGAAATCTTGCTGGCAGGGACCAAGATCACTCGATCTTTCACATCCTTCACCTCAAAAATTGTATTGCCACTGAGCGCTTCGCTGGCAAGTGAGATGACCTTGGATGCCTCAAGATTTGTGTCAAAATGCAATTCTTGTGAAGTTTCACTAATGCCGATCCGAATTGATGTCTTCTTTTCAATCTCTTTTTTAGCCATAGTGCCTAGTTTAGTGGCGATTAGATCTTGCGGAAACCTGAAATTCCTCGCCACTGTAAACTTGCAACAAGTTTCACAGCTAAATCTCGATCAATTTTTTCGTTTCGCGCCAGCCAATGTCGAGCCGTGGTCTGGGCGGTACCAATCAATCCGACAGCAAGCATCATCGCTGATTCATGGGATATTCCAGTATCAGTCGAAATTGCTTCACTAAACGCGGTGGCACAGTCATACGACATTTTGTTAAGCCGTTCTCGGACTTGTGGCTCAACTGCCATATCACTTTCGAAGAGAAGTCTAAAGGCCTCACCTTCGCGATTGATGAAATCAAAATAGGCGTTGACCGTCGCAAGAACCCGCCCGGCATTGTCTTTGGTTGAGGCAATGGCGGCGCGGATATCTGCTACAAGATATTCGCAGTGAATATCGAGAACAGCTAAATACAAATCGAGTTTAGAAGGGAAATGTTGGTAAAGAACGGGTTTGCTGACATTGGCCTGATCAGCGATCTCATCCATCGCTGCTGCATGGTAACCAACAGCCGTAAAGACCTCTAAAGCTGCGGCAAGCAGCGTGGCGCGGCGTTCATCGCGGGGCAGGCGGATTTTTTCATCGTTCATTCGCACGATGCTATCTCATGATTGATAATGAACCCATGAATCAACTGCCCTCTCATCGACTTCTCTTGGTACACGCCCATCCCGATGATGAGACAATCAATAATGGAGCCACGATGGCTGGCTATATTTCTCGGGGCGGGGCAGTCACCCTTGTGACTTGTACCCGAGGCGAAGAGGGCGAAGTCTTGGTTCCATCACTCGCCCACCTTGGCGCCACCCAAGAGGACATTCTGGGTCGATATCGTGAAACCGAACTTGCTTCTGCTATGAAGGAGCTCGGAGTTACTGACCATCTTTTCTTAGGGGAACCCAATCGCCTATACCGCGATAGCGGAATGATGGGGACACCGCCTAATGAGAATCCAGATTCGTTCTGGCAAGTTGACCTTGATCAAGCGGCGGGTCAGTTGGTCACGATCATTCGAGATCGCAAACCACAAGTACTAATTACCTACGATGAATACGGGGGTTACGGCCACCCAGATCACATTAAAGCCCACCAGATTGCGATGCGAGCCGCTCAATTGGCCAGTGATCCCGACTTTGGAAGTGGCGCACCTTGGGAAATCACAAAGATTTATTGGAGCGCAATCCCCAGATCGGCGCTTCATGGAAGTTTGACGAGTAAAAATATCTTCATCGAAATTCTGATCAAATTCTTTAACTATGTTCCATCAAAATGGTTGGCGTTACCATTTGTGAAGGCAGATAGCGTCGTCACAAGTAAATTTGATGGCGAGGCGTTTCTTCCGCAGAAACTGGCTGCGCTAAAGGCGCATAAAACTCAATTAATAATTACCGGAGATCTCTTTAAGTTTTCTAAACGATTAGCGATGCGAATAACCGGAACTGAGTATTACGTTCGTGTAAAAGGTGATGCGGGCGGACCTTACGATAAGAATGGGCGCGAAATCGATCTTTTCGCCCGGCCTCCTCTTACAGACTAAGGAATTACCTCCCATCTTTGACCATCTGGATCATCATGAACCTTAATTTTCTTTTGTAAAAGAGAGTCGCGAAGTTCATCGCTGCTCTTGAAATCTTTTGTCGCACGGGCCTTTGCCCTGCGTTCAAGTAGTTCTAAAATATCGCCGCTTAGCTCTCCGACAGATTCAACACGAGTGATATCTAAACCAAAGAAGTGATCTACACGTGCAAACACTTGAGCTTTTGTCTGATCGGAGAGCGACGGATCACGCTCTATGGCTCTGAGTTTGATGAGCGCTCTCGGACTGTCTAGATCATTTCGCAGGAATCCAAATATTTCTTCGGAGAGCGCCGATACAACATCGAGATCGTTATGAAGTTCGGCAATTGACCACTCTTGGTATTTGTGGCGCCAACGTTTGATCGTTGAATCGGCAGCAGAAATCTGATTCCACGTTAGATCCATCTGACTTCGATATTTGTTCTCCAAAAACACGAGGCGAAGTGCGAGTGGATCAATGCCCCGATCAATAAGATCTTGCAAAAGGACCACATTGCCAGCGCTCTTGGACATTTTGCGCCCTTCAAAGAGAAGGTGTTCACCATGGACCCAATGGTCTGTTACTTCACTGAGTGTGCCCGAATTACTTTGGGCTCGTTCGTTCTCGTGATGTGGAAATCGCAAGTCGATTCCACCGAGATGGATATCGACATGGCCATGTAAGTAGTGAAGTGACATTGCAGAACACTCAATATGCCAACCCGGAAAACCTCGTCCCCAAGGGGAGTCCCACACCATTTCAGTACGGGAACCACTGGATTTCCAGAGCGCCCAATCAGCATGAAAACGCTTTGCGCCATCGCCGGTGTATTCGTATCGATGTCCCGGTTTGAGGGCATCCAATTTATTTCCGCTGATCGCGCCATAAGACTCAAAGGTTGTTGCTGCGAAATAAACAGTTCCATCGCCGCCTACGTAGGCGTGATTGGAGTCGATCAGTTGTTGAATAAGACGTTGCATGAGCTCAATACTTTCACTGGCTCGCGGATAGATTTCGGCGGTGGTTATCCCGAGTCTTTCAAGATCTTTGTGAAAATTTGCCTCGTAATTTCGGGCAATCGTAAGGGGGTCGACATGTAAAGCGTGCGCTTGCTTCAGCACTTTATCTTCGCCGTCGCCTGCACCTTCAAAATCTTCGTTCAAATGACCGACATCGGTAATGTTTTGAATACTTCGAACCGCATAACCACCCCGTTCCGCCAACCGAGTAATCAAGTCTGCGAGAAGGAATGTTCGCAAATTACCGACATGTGCATCTCGGTATACGGTCGGACCACAGCAATACATTCGGAGGGCTTTACCGTCACTAATAGTGAGTTCTCGCGTCGTTCGGCTCTTGGTGTCGTACAAGAAGATATTGGTTGAACGCACGGTTGTAGGGACGATTTTCCAAAGCGCTATCTGACCCGGATCAAAGGTGATGATCTGGCCATTTTTCTTTCGAACCTGGTCAATTGCGACGAGATGGCCTAAAAGATCCTGGAACCCGCCCTCGGGGTCGTGGAGGCGGATGCTGACCCGACTGCCAATTTCAGCTTGGGATGGGGCTGGTTTCATGGCACCCCTTCATTCCCTCGTAGTGGATCCAATCCACTATTCTCTACCTATTGAAGCTCTTGATTACATATTAACGCTCCAGAGTTGATACGCCCAGAATTTGTTAGTAGTCGCTACTTGAAAGGATTGACGTGACCTACGTTATCGCCGAACCGTGTGTAGATGTAAAGGACAAGTCTTGCATCGAGGAGTGTCCAGTCGACTGTATTTACGAGGGCGGTCGAATGCTCTATATCCAGCCCGATGAGTGTGTCGATTGCGGAGCATGCGAGCCAGTCTGCCCAGTAGAAGCAATTTATTACGAGGATGACGTACCAGGTGACTGGAAACAATATAGCGAGGTCAACGCGGTCTTCTTCCAAACAATCGGTTCACCTGGTGGAGCGAGCAAGGTCGGTGCATCTGAAACGGATCCTCCATTTATTGTTGCGCTTCCTAAGGCTGGCGAGTAAAGAATTAAACTCCCGGATTTCCCCTGGGATTTATTGGCCCCTTATGGTGCCAAGGCGCGAGCACACCATGATGGGATTATTGATCTATCCGTAGGAACTCCCGTTGATCCAACTCCCGATTTTATTCAAGCAGCGCTAATCCGCGCTTCCAATGCGCCTGGATATCCGCTGACCATCGGCTCTCCAGCGTTGCGTGATGCGATACGAAATTGGGCGATGCAGGTTCTAGGCGTAACCGGAGAGTTCGACTTTTTACCAAGCATCGGTTCTAAAGAAGTTATTGCAAGTTTGCCGGCACAATTAGGGATCTTGAAGGTGCTGTATCCCCAGATTGCTTATCCAACGTATCTAGTGGGAGCGATCCTCGCCAAGGCAGCGCACCAATCGGTTGATTTTAACGTAGCTACTTGGCCAAGTGCTGATCTGGTCTGGATTAATTCACCCTCGAATCCAACTGGGCGGATAACCCCGACAGGGGAGTTAGAGCAAGTGATTGAATTTTCCCGTCGGACCGGAGCTGTTATCGCCAGCGATGAGTGTTATCTGAATTTCCCGGCCCGCGCCGATGGCCCAGAACCAACTTCGATTCTTCGGGTTGCCAATGGTGATAATCGCAACTTGCTCGCTATTTATTCGCTGTCCAAGCGTTCAAACTTTGCCGGATATCGTGGTGGTTTAATTATTGGCGACTCGGTGTTGATTGCAAAGATTCGTGAGGTGCGCAAACATTCTGGGTTACTCGTCCCCGCACCCGTGCAAGCTGCGATGACGGCGGCGCTAGGCGATGAAGGGCATGTTCACGAACAGGCTGCCCGATATGCCCATCGGCGCGATATCTTAAGGCCAGCCTTTGAATCCCTCGGATTTATTATAGAAAATAGCGAAGCGGGCTTATATATGTGGTGCACCCGAGGCGAAAAGGATTTCAACGAAGTCGCTCAGTTAGCAAATTTAGGAATTCTTGTAACGCCGGGTGGGTTTTATGGCGAGGCTGGTGCACACCATATTCGAGTCGCCCTGACAGCGACCGATGAACAGATTACCGCTGCGGCAGCACGAATACATGGATAAAGAGATGGCCACATCAGCGATCTTGCTCGTCGGTGGCCTTGGAACAAGATTGCAACCTTTGACCAATCAGATACCCAAGCCAATGTTGCCTGTGGCGGGAATTCCATTTACGGAACATCAAATCGTGAAAGCTCGTGCTTCAGGTATATCAGAGATCGTGCTGGCAACTTCCTATCTTGCCGAAGTATTTGAACCATATTTTGGCAATGGCGAACGCTTCGGGATTGAAATTTCGTATTCAGTTGAAGAGAGTGCACTCGGAACAGGTGGCGCGATTGCCCATGCTGCCAAGCAATTAAAGAAGAGTGGGCCGGTAGTTATCCTCAATGGCGATGTGTTAAGTAGTCATGACCTGTCGGCACAGATTGAATTTCATTTATCAAATGCGGCTGATGTAACACTTTTCTTAACGGAAGTGGCTGATGCCCGTGCATTTGGCGTCGTTGAATTGAATGGAAGCCGAGTCATTACATTTAACGAAAAGATGAGCAATCCGCCCACCAATATAATCAATGCCGGTTGTTATATCTTTAATCGAAACATTATTGATTCCATACCTACTAATCGTGTTGTAAGTGTGGAACGCGAAACTTTTCCAGAACTTCTTCGCGAAGGAAAATCGTTACTTGGTTTTATTGATAATTCATATTGGTTAGACATTGGAACTCCAGCGGCACTTCTCAAAGCGACTTATGATCTGATTTCAGGGGACGCTCACTCGATCGCATTCGATGATTTACTTGCGACAAATCGCTACTCCCGAAAATTGGGATCATTGATTGCCACTGATGCTGATATTGATTCATCGGCGATTATTGATGCAGGTTCTTTGATTTCTCCTCGGGTACAGATCCAAAGCGGAGCTAAAATACATGGCTCAATAATTTTTGAGGCGGCCCGGATCGGTGTTTCGACCCAACTTTCCAACACCTTTGTCGCCCCCGACAGCGAGGTTCCAGCCGGCTTTATCGCCTCGAATCAGTTTTTCGGCTTTTCCGAGTAAAAAAAAATCTCTCCTGGACTTGACTCGGAGGGATTACACGCGTGTAATTCACCTACGCACTGTAAGCCCCAAGCAGCGCCTAAAGTTTGAGGAGTTTCTATGTCAGAACGCCAGACCGCGACACCTGGAGATTTTGCAATGGGCGGCCTCACATTTATTCCCAATAATGGAACTGGCAACCCGGACCTCGGCTGGCAGGAACGCGCTCTCTGCGCTCAGACCGATCCCGAAGCTTTCTTTCCTGAAAAAGGCGGCTCCACGCGTGAGGCAAAGCGGGTCTGTCTCTCTTGTGATGTTCGGTCCGAGTGCTTGGAATACGCTCTCGGGCATGATGAGCGCTTTGGCATTTGGGGAGGACTTTCCGAACGGGAACGTCGTCGTCTTAAGCGCCGGACGGCTTAACGTATTTCTTCGCTCCAGAATTATTCACGCAAGATTCCGAAATAGAAAGATTGCCAACTGATGGCAACGGAGTCGCTCGCCCCTGTCAGTAGTCTCAGTAGTCTCGGCAGTTCTGAGATCGATACTTCGCATCTCTTTGTCACCGCAATTTTGGTCACTCACGATGGCGCTTCATGGTTGCCAGAAGTTATCGCATCGCTCTCTTCGCAAACCAGACGCATTGATCGCATCTTGGCCGTTGATACTGGATCAATCGATGCATCACCAAAATTACTTCGCTCTTCCGGAATCACCTTCATTCAAACCGAGCGCGATCTTGGCTATGGCGATGCTATTGAACTTGCATTGGACCATTCACCCGCATTTGCAAACTCAATCGATGCAGCAAATGAATGTATCTGGTTGATTCACGATGATTGTGCGCCCGCAAAAGATGCGCTTCAACTTTTACTAGAGGCAATTAGTGATCGTCCGCAAGTAGTGATCGCGGGCCCCAAATTATTAGGTTGGTATGACCGCGACCATCTCCTTGAAGCAGGAATTTCGATTGCTCGTAATGGCGCTCGTTGGACTGGACTTGAACACCGTGAACAGAATCAAGGGCAGCATGATCAAACCAAGGAGGTGCTATCTGTCAGTACTGCGGGCATGTTGGTGCGCCGCTCTGCCTTTGAAGAGCTAGGAGGACTCGATCCCAATCTCGCTCTCTTTCGAGATGATGTTGACCTAGGATGGCGAGCGCGGGTGCGCGGATTTGGGGCTATCTGCGTCGGAGCTGCTACCGCTTTCCATGCGGAGGCATCTGCAAGCGAACGGCGCTTGGTCGATGTATCTGAAGCATTCTTACATCGACCACTTCTGCTTGATCGGCGCAATGCAGCGTATGTAATGCTGGCTAACTCCTCACGGTGGATGTTGCCGTGGCTTACCCTTCAACTATTCGGAACAAGTTTGCTTCGCGTGATTTTCGATTTACTTGCAAAATTGCCCGGCTATGCCGGCGATGAAATCGGCGCTATTGCGCTCTTGATTTTTCACCCGACTGATTTAATCAAAGCTAGGCGCAATCGCCGCAAAAAGAGATTGCTCTCCCCTTCTGTTGTTGCACAGTTTATTCCGCCGCGCGGAAGTCAAATTCGTGTTGGTATGGATCGAGTGTCGAGCACGATTTCTGCGCGGTTAAGAAATGATGAAAATGAAACAACAAGTGATGCACCGCAGAGTTTTTCCGACCTTGGTGTGATCTCCGAAGAATTTGATGAACCCGATTATCAACCGCCATCTCGTCCGTCGATTCTTCGAGGACTACTTGGACGTTCCGACTCGTTAACGCTGATTTTTATTCTTGCTCTCTCGATGATCTCGGCCCGTGCACGCTACGGCTCACTTTCAGGTGGAGCGCTCGGTTTCATTCCTGCACATGGCACGGAACTTCTTCAAAGTTATGCCCAAGCGTGGCATTTAGTTGGAATGGGATCTGCGGTGGCAACTCCACCATGGATCGCGATCGTTGGACTCGCTTCAATTCTCACTTTGGGGCACCTTGCTCTCTTAATAACCCTTCTCTTTCTACTCGCGCCACCGTTGGCTTATCTCTTATTTGTAAATTCACTTCGAAGAATCGGAATCTCGTATCGGATATCGACTTTTGGTGGACTGGTTTATGTTCTTACACCGGCGTTATGGAGTTCACTCAATCAAGGTCGACTCGATATTCTGGTTCTCTATTTGATCATGCCATGTTTCATTTTTATTAAACCACTCATGCTCTCCATTACTGAAATTTCCTGGCGAAGAATATTTTCGCTCGCTCTATTGGCGTCCCTGGTAGGTTCGTTCTCACCATTACTTCTGGCTGCCTGGTTAATTATTCAAATGGTTTTGTTTTTACGCGAGGCGTTTGTAAGAACAAGACGCCATGAAAAGTCATCGGGATGGATTGACTCTCTTGAAAGCGCAAACTTCACTCCAGTACTTCGCAGAATGGTTGTTATTTTAACCACCCTTTTACTCACTCTTCCTTGGTCTTTGGGAGCGCTCATACACCCCACCCAATTCTTAGTTGCACCTGGAATTCCACTAGCAAATGGCGGAACTTGGCAATCTCTCCTTACGAGCCCTGGCGGCGTTGGGTCACCACCTTTGTGGGTCGTTGCACCGGTACCGCTCTTTATCGTCCTCAGTTGGTTTGTGCGCTCGGTCCGTCGCGCCAGCTTGCTAAGTTCGCTGATTCTTGCGATCGCGATACTTCTCAACGCGTTCCACATTTCCGGTCATGGTGCGACCGAACCCGTTTATGTCGGCGCTGCCTTCCTTCTTATCGAGGTAATTCTCATTCCTCCAATGCTCAAAAAAATCGAAATACTCACTCCGAGGCTCAGACTTCGCAATTTGGGAGTTGGCCATATCGCCATCGCGCTTGCAACCGTTCTTACCATCATTAGTACTGGAGTCATGGCAGGTTGGGTTCTTGGTGGACAGACTCACTCGCTGGTCCAATCAGATCAAAGCGACATAGTGCCTGCATTCGTTGCATCGTTGGCGCAGAGTCCGGCAAAGCCCAAAACTCTTGTGTTGACAACGGGACGGAGTTCTTCAACGTTTTACATTTCGAGAGGTAATCCAATAGCAATGGGCGATGCCGATGTCGCAACCTCGCTCTCTCCTCAAATTGAAGACGCTACGAATGCCCTGATTTCAGGGTCAGGTATAAATTCTGGCCAAATCCTTGGAAGCTTTGGAATTCACTATCTATTTCTGAAGGCACCAGTCTCTCGGGACCTTGCCAGGTTTATTGATGGCGTCGGGGGCTTTGCAAGAATGTCCGCCACCAATATCGGGACGGTGTGGCGCATAATAGGAGCTTCTCCGCGAGTTATGTTTACCGACTTGAATGGCAAGAGCTATGCAATTCCCGCCAGCGATATAGGAGCAGCGGGAGTGATTACAACCAGCGGCACAATAGCCGTTGCTGAAAAGTACGATCATAGTTGGCGATTTATTGATAACGGAATGGATATTCCGCTCCAACATTCCGCCAATGGACTTCCAACATTTACGGTCGGCCAACCAGGCAGAGTTACTCTTCTCTTTGATGGCACTGCTCATCGTGGCTTAATCTCACTTGAGTTGCTTACATTGCTCATCGCCGTCGTTATGGCTTTGCCATCTGGTCGTCGCCGCAAGCAAGTGCCGTTAGAAGAGCTGGTGTGATCATGAAATTGGTCGAGATACCGAGAACGCTAATTGCGCCCGTCATTATTGCTTCGGTTGTCGCAATCACAATTCTCCTCCCGCAAGCGAAGGCACATTTAGAAACCACTGGAAGTTATCCTGCTGTTGTTTGTCCCGGTGCGCTGGGTGGGGCAACTATGAAAATATCACTGCCGACATCCAGGCTGTTGACTCGAACTATAAGTGGCAAGAACATAAGTCTCAAACGAGAAAAATCAAATGCGATTCTCGGTTCGTCAGCTCCAACCTTTATAAGTGGAAGTCCGGGCTCCGAGGTGGCCTTCGAATCAATCTCAGGGACAAGTATCGCTGACGCAGTTTGTGACGTTGGCGGGTCTGATCAATGGTTTATTGGCGGCTCAGCGGGCGTAACTAGCAAAAGTCTCATTGAAATTATCAATAGTGGATTGAGTGAATCATCGGTTGAGATTTACCCATTTAATTCAAAAGTCGCAATAGCCCCTATTGCAATTACAGTTAAAGCTAATTCAGATCGGAAAATTTCACTTTCTTCAATTGTTCCGGGCGACGAATTGGTTGCCCTTCATGTGGTTACAGATTCTGGTCGGGTGACCTCTTTCTTATTGGATCATCGGAAGAGTGGTTTAAAAGATCTTGGGTCAAGTTTTGTGACACCGGTAAATGCTCCCGCCACCACAAGTTTTATCTCGGGACTATTTGCATCGACGAAAAGCGCCACTTCCTCGATGCGCTTTTTGGTTCCAGGAAATGTAGATGCCAATGTCCACCTCACAATATTTACAAATGGTGGAACGTTTACTCCTGTCGGTTTCGATTCCCGCGCAATTGCTCATCAACGGGTAGTTGATCTTCCGCTTCCAACCATTTCGATAACGCAACCCTATGGAATAGAAATCACCTCTGATCAACCAATATTGGCTGCGACATTCACTCGTACCCATTCATCGGGTGCGATCGCTACCAATTTGAGCGGTGACTTTGCTTGGGCAAATCAATTGACTCCAATTTCTCGCTTCGTAGTTAACTTTGCGGGAGCCTCGGCCCAATTCTTCTTTATAGGGAATTCACTTTCTATTGAGGCGCAGTGGCGCGATTCAAAAGGTAGAGCGCGTAGCACGGTGATCTCTGGTAGTTCTTCCGCACTCTGGCATCCACAAGGTCCGCTCAATGGAGTTGTTTTTACGCCATTGTCGAAGTCGGCGATTTATGGCGGGGCCATCGTTGCAAATGCCGACGGTGGTCTTAACTATCTGCCGCTCCTGGCAAATCCAATGATCTCGGGTGCTCCTCGGGTAAATCCAGATATTCGTACCTTGACGCGCCGCTAACTCACGGCAAATCCACCACTTCCGATCAAAGTCGCGATAATCTCTCAATTATGCGAACTCAACACCGAACCAGTCGCACTTGTTCGCGCGCCAGTTGCACATTGCCTGCCAGCAAGACTTTGACATATATCTACGCAGATTCAACTGCCGTACTTGGTCCACTAGCAATGTATGCCGAACCCCATTCCTATGACCTTTGCCCCGCGCATAGCGAAAAGCTGACTGTGCCCAATGGTTGGAGTGTCACGAAGTCTGAACCTGAATCAGAGCTGGCAGGTCCCAGTGAAGATGACTTGATGGCGATAGCCAATGCAGTTCGAGAAGTTGGAAGTCAACAAGGCCCTGTGCCGCCATCCGTACCCTCACAACCTGAATTGGGTCGTCGCGGCCACCTAAGGGGTTTACCCTCGAATTAATTGAGGCGTCAGCGCTTTTCTCAAGTAGATTTCGATCATGTTTACTCTGGCAGAACTCGATTTAGTGATCAAGGCTTACGACATTCGTGGCTTGCTTGATAAGCAGATAACCCCTGACTTCACCTTTGTTCTTGGAACAGCCTTTGCTCGCTTTTTAATCGAGGAGCGGGAGCCGGCGAGTGTCGTTATCGGTGAAGATATGAGGCCATCATCTGATGGACTTGCTACTGCCTTCGCTGATGGCCTGAATTCGCAGGGAGTAGATGCGATACGAATTGGTCTAGCTTCTACTGACATGCTCTATTACGCCTCGGGGTCGCTTAATCTTCCTGGCGCGATGTTCACCGCGAGTCATAACCCAGCTGCCTATAACGGTATTAAGTTGGCAAAATCTGGCGCTCGTCCGATTGGCGCTGAGTCGGGTTTGCTTCGGATTAAGAATCATATGATTCAAGGAATCCCAATGTCGATCGGAGCTATTGGGCGTACAACCCATCGAGAACTTCTTGATAATTATGTTGATTTTCTTCTTGGGTTATTTGCAAGTGATGAATTTACGAGCGGTCGCAGATTAAAAGTAGTCGTTGATGCTGGAAATGGCATGGCGGGACTTACAGCGCCGGCACTCATGGCGCGACTCAATGTCGAACTCGTTCCCATGTACTTCGAACTTGATGGAAATTTTCCAAATCATGAAGCAAATCCAATCGATCCCAAAAACACGAAGGATCTTGTGAAGCGAGTTAAGAAGGAGAAAGCCGACATTGGATTAGCTTTTGATGGCGATGCCGATCGCTGCTTCCTTGTAGACGAAATTGGAAACTTAGTTAACCCATCTGCCCTTACTGCGCTTATTGCCATTCGGGAGTTAAAACGGAAGCCAGGTTCGACAATTATTTATAACTTAATTTCTTCCCTTGCCGTTGCTGAGATTGTTCAAGAGCAAGGTGGAGTTGCACTTCGCTCTCGAGTTGGCCATTCGTATATAAAGGCGATGATGGCCGAGAGCAACGCTATCTTTGGTGGCGAGCACTCGGGCCATTTCTATTTTAGAGATTTTTGGCGAGCCGATTCTGGTGCGCTGGCTGCACTCTTTGCCATTGCTGAGCTTTCCCATAGCGACCTTCCGCTCTCGGAGTTGTTAGCTCCTCTTAGCCGTTACTTTTCCAGCGGCGAAATCAATACCACGGTCAAAAATCCGCAAGAGAGAGTGGAATTTATCAAGGCTTACTACGAGGGCGAGTACGCCATCGATGAGTTGGACGGGATTACAATTGCTGGTCCAGATTGGTGGTTTAACCTTCGTCCATCAAATACCGAGCCACTGCTCCGCCTTAATGTGGAGGCCCACTCACAACAATTAATGATCAAGGTGAGGGATGGGGTATTAGCCCTTATCGGGTAGCCTTTAGCCCTACGGATAGTTATCCACCACTCGTACAGAAATGTTCTTAAAGTCTTAAGGGAGTTCATGTGTCAGTTGAAACCTCAGTAGGTCACGATATTGCGAATGCAGCACTAGCAGCCGAAGGCAAGAAACGAATTGAATGGGCAGAGCGCAATATGCCGGTTCTTGCTCAAATTAAAGATCGTTTTGAAAGAGAGAAACCATTTACTGGTATTCGGATCGCAGCATGTATGCATGTCACAACCGAGACAGCAAATTTGATGCGTGCACTTAAGGCCGGCGGTGCCGAGCTTGCGCTCTGCGCTTCCAATCCGCTTTCCACTCAAAATGATACTGCGGCAGCGCTCGTGCATGAGTACGGCATTAATGTCTTCGCACATAATGGAATAGACCGCGATGGTTACTATCGCCACCTCAACGCTGCTCTCGATATTAAGCCGCACTTGGTATTTGATGATGGGTGCGATTTAGTAAATACGCTGCACACTACTCGGACCGAGTTGATTGACGAGATTTTGGGTGGCTGCGAAGAAACGACTACCGGTGTTATTCGCTTAAGTCAGATGACAAAAGATGGCGCGCTGAAGTTCCCGATGATCGCCGTAAATGACACAGATACAAAACATATGTTTGATAATCGTTTTGGTACCGGTCAATCAACGATGGATGCCATCTTTCGCGCAACGAACGGACTTATCGCTGGATCAACTTTTGTTGTATGTGGCTTTGGTTATTGCGGTAAAGGTGTCGCCGAACGCGCACGAGGAATGGGCGCAAACGTTGTAATCACCGAAATAGATCCAACCAAGGCCCTCGATGCTTTGATGCAGGGCTACCGCGTTATGGATTCACTCGATGCAGCAAAGATTGGTGACTTTTTCGTAACCGTTACAGGCAATCGCGATGTTCTTCGTGCTGAACACTTCGCGGTCATGAAAGACGGAGCAATATTTGCTAACTCTGGACACTTTGATATTGAAATAGATGTCGCATGGCTGGAGAAGAATGCAAAAGCCAAAAACAAGAGAATCCGTCATCAGACAGATGAATATGTTTTAACAGATGGTCGCCGTTTAATGCTCATCGCTGAGGGACGACTGGTCAACTTAGGCGCGGCAGAAGGTCATCCCGCTTCGGTCATGGACATGTCCTTCTCTGACCAAGCTCTTACGGCTGAATGGTTAATCAAGAGCGCAGCATCACTAGATGCTGGACTCCATGAGGTACCAACTGAAATTGATAAAGAGGTAGCGAGGTTGAAGCTCGCGAGTATGGGAGTCACAATCGATTCTCTGACGCCTGCTCAAGAGCTCTACCTCAACTCTTGGGAGCATGGCAGCTAATGACTCTGATCATGGTTGTCGATGACGACCTAGATTTAGCAGAGATGCTCGGAATCGTTTTGAATGGTTCTGGCTTCGAGGTTGATTTAGTCAACGCTGGCGACCAAGTTATGACGATTTTTAATGCTCATCAACCGGACCTGGTTTTGCTTGATGTGATGCTCCCGGGTCTCAGCGGAATTGAAGTTTGTAAACTGATTCGCGAAAAATCAATGGTTCCAATCGTCATGTTAACCGCCAAGGGTGATAGCCACGATGTTGTGAGTGGCCTTGAAGCCGGTGCCGATGATTACATGGTCAAGCCATTTAATCCTTCTGAACTAGTAGCCCGAATTAAAGTTCGACTTCGCCGGTCAGTTGTTGAAAGTTCCACCACGCTGCGGATCGGAGATATCGTTATTGATCAAGTCGCACACACCATTATTCGCAACGGCAAGACGATTCCGTTGACCAGACTTGAATTTGATCTGCTTGTCGCACTTGCGAAGGAGCCGGGACGAGTATTTACTCGAGACGCGCTACTTAGCGAAGTATGGGGATATCAGCATGCAGATGACACCAGGCTGGTTAATGTCCATGTGCAACGACTTCGCGCGAAGGTTGAAGAAGATGTTGATAACCCGCAGGTTGTATTAACAGTGCGCGGCATTGGGTATAAGGCAGGAACTAGTCAGGCATGATTTTTTTAGGCGTGAAATGGCGCAGTTCGATTCTATTTCGCGTCATGACGACAACTTTCTTATTGTCCATTATTTTGATTTCACTTGTTGGAAGTATTCTCTTTATTCAAATTTCTAATGGGATCATCCGCGAAAAAACAACTGAATCGGTCTCTGAAACCCAATCACTGTACGACTATTCACAGGGTCAGTTGGATGCAACACTGTATTTACCTTCACTTAAGTTGCCTGTAGTAGTTGCAAAGATTTTGCAGGCGAGTGATTTGGCAATCCCGACAACGCCACGTGAAGTTGTCTTACTCGGTTCGCCCGTAACTCATAAACGCAATGACAAATTTAATGGTACATCCGGTGGACTCGACCCGAACTCTATCCCGCAAGATTTACGGAAGAAAATTCGTAAGTCCGGAGTTGCCCAGTGGGTCCGAGGAACAGTGACATTTAGTGATGGTGCAAAGAAGAGTGCAATCATCGTTGGTAATGCCATAGAAATTCCACCACAATTACCATACGAGCTTTATTACGTATTTCTACTTACAGAGCAACAAACTATTGTTAATTTTATTGGACAACTACTCATCCTTGCCGGCTTCTTGCTTATCATTATGATCGGTGGTGTCTCTTGGTATGTCATTCGCCAGGTGATCAACCCAGTGCGCGATGCCGCGGAAATTGCCGAGCAATTGACGGCCGGTGATTTGAATCGTCGCATGCAAGTAATCGGCCAAGATGAAATGGCACGTCTTGCGATTTCATTTAACGAGATGGCAGTCTCAATGCAACAACAGATTTCTCGCCTAGAGAACCTCTCACGGCTTCAACAACGATTCGTCTCTGATGTCTCGCATGAATTGCGCACGCCACTCACAACAATTCGTATGGCCTCAGAAGTGATTGCAGAAAGCAAAGAGAAGATGGAGCCTGCAGCTGCTCGTAGCGCAGAACTACTTCAATCTCAG
>Ga0097691_1001695_pt1 | contig 15734 bp, 13 predicted proteins | sample NGESurdeep072012_8_FD_72858 | JGI IMG/M metagenome (GOLD analysis project Ga0097691, IMG submission 72858) | Arctic peat soil microbial communities from Barrow, Alaska - NGEE Surface sample 210-1 deep-072012 | ecosystem: Environmental > Terrestrial > Soil > Wetlands > Peat ... | reverse complement strand
TGACAGATCGAGGGTGCGGTGATAGCGAGGCCGACATGAGCGCCTTTCGGGACGCCGAAGGGCGCTCTCTCGGTCACCTAACCCGGGCGGACCGCACGGCAGTGAGGTGAGAGCACCCGGCCTGATCGGGCGGTAATGCGTCTCACCTCCTCGGCACGTCCACTGCTGGAGACAGCAACGCTACCGGAGTCGGACCGCGGGCGCGCAGACGCATCGTGATCCGTGACCGGTCAGGCGTCAGGTTCCAGGTGCGACGTTGGTGGCAGTTACGCGTGGGCTAGATGTCGGCTAGGTGCGGCTAGATGCGCGCTAGATGCGCCTGCCAAGGGTTACGCGAGAGCACCGAGCGGCCGTCGGCGCAGGCTCGACTACGGGCGCACGTCCTGGACGACGGCATAGCTTGCCTACCAGGGAGCCGGCCGACTGCCCGGCGCGGAGGCGCGCCGTTCGGTGTGACTCCCAGCACTGCAGTGAAGGTGAACGCCGTGCCGACGCAGTCGTTCTGGCTGACGCCGAGATCGCCGCCCGTCGCCTCGGTCAGCCGCCGACTAATCACCAACCCGAGCCCCGTCCCGCCGTACGCCCGGGTAGTGGAGCTGTCGACCTGGATGAAGGGCTGGAACAGCCGGTCCATCCGGTCGCTTGGGATGCCGATGCCGGTGTCGCGCACCGACACGGTGAGCCGGACGGACTTCGCGGCCGGACCGGGCAGCTGCTGCCCGGTCACCGTGACCAGCACTTTGCCGCTGTCGGTGAACTTCACCGCGTTGCTGAGCAAGTTGATGATCACTTGGCGGAACCGAGTGACGTCACCGACGACCAGCTCGGGGCAGCTGTCGTTCAGATCGGCCACCAACTCCAGGCCCTTGCCGGTGGCGGTGAGCGCCACCAGAGCTAGCGCGCTCTCTACGGACTCCCGCAAGTCGAACGGGTGGACCTCCAGCTCGAGGTCACCGGACTCGATCTTGGAGAAGTCCAGGATGTCGTTGATGATGTTCAACAGGCCATCGCCGCTGGTGCGCGCGGTCTCGGCGAACTCGCCTTGGGTGGGGTCGAGCTCGGTGTCCAGCAGCAGGCCCGTCATCCCGATCACTGCGTTCATCGGAGTCCGGACGGAGTCCGGATCTCATGGCTCATGGTCGCCAGAAACGCCGACTTCGCCTTGGTGGCGGCGAGCGCGTCATCACGGGCTTGGACGACCACGTCGACGGCCGCGTTGACGGCGGTCGCCATCTCCGCCAGCTCCGCTGGCCCGCAGACGGGCGCCGGGATGCTCATGTCCCCGGCGACGATGCGTCGGGCGGCCGCGACCTGCCTGACCGGCCCGGTGATGGCCCGGGCTACCACCAGGGCGGCGCCCCCGACGAGCAGCGCTGCGAGCAGCGACCCCCACAGGATCCCTTGCTGGGTGTGGGCGGCACCGGCGGCGCTGGCCCGCGCGCGCTTGGCGAGCAGTCGGTTCTCTTCGCTGCGCATGTCGTCGAGCGGCTCGCGGATGGTCGCCATGCTGCCCGCTCCGCGGTTGGTCAGCACGACGGACGGGGCGGCGGCGAACCCCTGGGTACGGCGCAGCGTGATGGTTTCGGCCAGCTCGGCCAGCTTGTCATGCACCGGTGCCTGCAGCTACGCGAAAGTGGCCTGCTGGCGCGGGTTGTCCGCGGTGAGGTCGCTCAGGGCGGCGAGGTTGTCTGCGATCGCGGCCAACGACTGCGGGTAAGGCGCCAGGTAGTCGTCTTCGCCGGTAATGACGTAGCCGCGCTGACCGGTCTCGGCGTCCGTGAACGTGCTTAGCAGTCCGTCGATGTGGTTGAGCACCTGATGGGTGCGCTCCACCGGCGCCCGGTCCGGGACCAGGCTGCCGATCTGCAGGTAGGAGCTGCCACCGACCGTCAACAGCGCGATGACCGCCAGTACGAATCCTGCTGTGAGCAGCCGCCCCACCGTCGTGCGCACGGCGCGAACCGACCCGGCCAAAGGCTGCGCGCGCGGCTCGGTCGCCGGTGTGGGTGCCCTCATGTCCGATCCGCTGGTCAGCCGCCGACCGGTTCGACGACTCCACCTCAGACATCGACTCGGTCCCCGAGGGCTTGAGCGGTGGGCGGTCGTGGGTAGAGCCCGCCGGTCAGATCAGCCGCCGGTCGCTGGCTCAGCGCGTGAGCTGGTGGCGGTTGGACAGCTGCAGCTTGCGCAGCACCGCGGAGACGTGGGTCTCCACGGTCTTGACCGAGATGAACAGCTGGCGGCCTATCTCCCGGTAGGTGTAGCCGCGGGCGATCAGCCGCAGCACCTCCCGCTCTCGTGGCGTCAGGGCGTCCAGCTCGGGGTCCACGGTCATCCCGACCGGCGTCGCCGCCCCGGCGAAGGCGTCCAGCACGAACCCCGCGAGCCGCGGCGAGAAGACGGCGTCCCCATCGGCTACCCGCCGGATCGCGGCCGCCAGGTCGGGGCCGCTGATGGTCTTGGTGACGTAGCCGCGCGCGCCCGCGCGGATGACACTGATCACGTCCTCGGCGGCGTCGGACACGCTGAGGGCGAGAAACCGGACGTCGGGACAGCTCGCTGCCACCGCGGCCAGCACCGCCTGACCGCCACCGCCGGGCAGGTGGACGTCGAGCAGGACGACGTCGGGCCTGCTGGCCTGGACCACCGCCACGGCCGACTCCACGTCGGCGGCCTCCCCGACGACCTCCACGCTGTGGCCGAGTTCGGCCCGCACGCCCGAGCGGAAGAGCCGGTGGTCGTCGACCAGCACAATCCGGGGCCGGGTCGCTGTCACCGGGCGCTCCCGGTCGGGTGCAGCGGCAGGCTCAGCTCGATCTCGGTGCCGTTGCCCGGAGAGCTGTGGATCACCGCCGTCCCGCCGTGGCGCTCCATCCGACCCACCACCGACTCCCGAATGCCGGCCCGGTCAGCGGCCACCGAGGCGGGAAGGAAGCCGCTGCCCCGATCACGGACGAAGACGGTGACCTGGTCCAGCTCGGCTTCGGCGTACACGGCGATGGAATCGGCCACGGAGTGCTTGACCGCGTTCACCATCGCCTCCCGGGCTGCCTGAACTGCGCTGGTCAGCCGCTCGTCCAACGGGCAGTCGCCGACCAGAACCACCTCGATCGGGGTGCCGTATTGCTCCTCGACGTCAGCGGCAACCGCCTCCAGTGCGCCGCCGAGGCGCGCGGACGGGCTGCCGGACGCACCGCCGAGGCCGTTAGTTAGCCGGTCCGCCGACCTCCCTGGAGGCTGCGCCGTCCGCGCCGCCCACCGCGCCGCTTTGGCCGCCGGCGGCCAGCGGGCGGTAGAGCCACGCCCGCAGCTCCCGCTCCTGTCGGCGGGCGAGCCTGGCCACCTCGCGCGGATCCTGCGCGCCCTTCTGAATCAACGCCAGCGTCTGCAGCACCGAGTCGTGCACATGGGCCGCAATCTCGGCGCGCTCCTGCTCGCGGATGCGGGCCCGACGCTCAGCCCGCAGTTCGCCGACAAGCCGGATCCACCACGGCCCGGAGACCAACGCCAACCCGGTCACCACGACGACGATCGCGAGCAGCCCGTCCTGTGCCTGCCGCAGCTCGTTGTTCGCGGCGAGAAAGCCGGCCATCCCGGCTACTACCAGTCCCAGTCCGGCCACGATGCGCACGACGGCGCCGCGACCGCCTCCGGCCGCGGCCGGCAGCGCCCGCCAGTCCACCCGCCCGGGTACGGCGAGCCAGCGCCCGCGCTGCGCCACATCGGCCTGCCGCCATAGCAGGGCGACCCCGACCCCGCCGACCACCACCCGGCCAGACGACGACGTTGGCCGCACTGGGGCCGAACACGCCGGCCAGCAGCACCGCCCCCAGCGCCAGCGCTGCCAGCGCGACCAGCTGGCCGGGGTCGCCGCCGCTGGTGCTCGAAGAGCCGGCGGTCCGGGTCGCTGCGGGGTCGAGCGGTCGCTGCGGAACCACGGCCCAGAACGCGGCGTACAGCAGGACCCCGGCTCCGCCGGCAGCAACCAGCAGCGCGAATGCCGCCCGCAGTAGCAGTGGGGACAGACCCAGATGCTCCGCCAGTCCGCTCGCCACCCCGGCGCCCAGGCGCCCATCCGGGCGGCGGTAGAGCCGGCGGGGCTCGGGTGCCACCGGCGGTCCGAACCCGTACGCCGACTCGGGGACGGAGCGCGCGGTGGTCGGGTCCGTGCTGATCGCCACTACCTCCGCCCATCCGTCGGCCTGGACACCGATCCTCACACGCCCGAACGCGCTGCGGCAGGGTGCTGCCCAGAACTGAGTGCTCTCCCCGACTCGTCTCGACCGATCACCCTGGCTGGATCGGGCGGAATGCCGGGGTGCGGCCAGGGACATCCCCGATGGTGTGCCGCCTGCCGGCGGCGAAGCATCACAGCCATGGACGAGACGACCGAACCGCGAGCCCCCGAGCCGCCGGCAGCCGACGCTCCGGCAGCCGACGCTCCGACCCCCGACCCTGATCCCGGCGGCTCGGATGCACCCACCCCCGGCCCGGATGTCGGTGCCCGCCGGGCGCCGTACCCGGGTCGACCGCTGCGACGCAGCCGCGATAACCGCGTCGTCGCCGGCGTGTGCGGCGCCCTCGCCCGGTACACCGATGTCGACCCCGTGGTGTACCGGGTCACCCTCGCGGTCCTGAGCATCTTCGGTGGTGTCGGCCTGCTGCTCTACGTCATCGGCTGGCTGCTGATTCCGGCAGAGGGGGCAGCCGGCTCGGTGCTCGACCGGGCAGTGCACCGCCGGACAGGCAGCCGGCCGTCCGTGCCGGCCCTGGTGGGGATCGGCCTGGCCGTCGTGATCCTGGCCGGGATCGTCTCCAACAACGGCAGCGCCGTGCTGGCCCTGGTACTCATCGGCGCGGTGGCGCTGCTGGCTCACCGCGCGCAGCGCCCGCTGGTGGCTTCACCATCGGATGGCGACTGGGACCTGAGCAACCAGACCGCCGCCGTCGGGACCAGCCCAGCTGCCGGGTCGAGCGAGCGCTATGCAGCGGGAGGCGCCTACGCGCCGTACGGCGGCAGTGCCTCCGCGCCGTACGGCGGGCTTCCGGTCGCTAGCCCCTCGCCGGACTGGCCCGGCGGTACAGCGATGGAGTCGCGACCACGGCCGCCGCGGTCGGTGCTCGGCCTGGTGACCGTCAGCGTGTGTCTGCTGGTCGTCGGTGCCCTGCTGGTGGTGGCGAACCTGACCGCGCTGCAGGTCACGGCCGCGGCGGTGCTGGCCAGCGCGCTGGTAGTGGTCGGCCTGGGGTTGCTGGTAGGGGCGCGCTTCGGGCGCTCCCGCGGCTTGATGCTGCTCGGTGTCCCCTTGGCGGCGGCCACCCTGGCGGCCTCGGCGGTGTCGACGCCGGTGGCTGCCGGCCTGGGGGACCGACTCTGGCAGCCGGTGAGTACCACCGAGCTGCAACCCACCTACCGGCTCGGGGCTGGGGACGGCACTCTGGACCTGTCTCGGCTGAGCGGCGCTGACGGGCGTCCGGTCACCGCCTCCGTGGGCCTCGGCCGGCTGCGGGTCATCGTCCCCCGGGATCTCGACGTCACGGTGCACGGTCGGGCGGGCGCCGGGAACGTCACGTTGTTCGGCGAAGACCGCGCCGGCCGGGAGGTGGATCGCCAGGTCACCGACCCGGCCGTCGCGTCCACCGGTTCGATCACCCTCGACCTCAGGGTCGGAGTTGGCCATGTGGAGGTGGACCGTGCATCGGCATGACCTGGACACATTGTCGTTGGTTGCTGGGCTGCTCTACCTCGGCGTTGGCGTGGCGGTCTTGCTCGGCCTCGTGCCCGGCGTCGGCCTCCCCTGGCGCGTGCTCGCCCCGGCGCTGTTGATCGCGGCTGGAGCCGCCGGCCTGGTCGCCTCCCGCCGCCGGCTGGACCCGCCGACCGGGGGGAGCGACCCAAAGGCCTAGCTCGCGCCGGGTTAAACCACCCGGTGACGCATCCGCGCAGCATCCCGGACCTGGCGTCCGGGGTGGCTGTGCGGACGTTCTGCGCCAGTGGCTCAGCCGGCGCCCGGCCGCGCGACTCGGCGCAGCTCGGCCAGCTCCGCCTCGAACGCGGTGACGATCTGCTGCGGCTCCGGGATCAGCGCGGAGTCCACCGCGATGCCGATGTATACGCTGCCGGCGTAGGTGAAGATGCAGACCCCCAGCGGGGTGTCCCCGGAGCGCGGCACCCAGGAGATGACGCCGGCCAGCGGGACACCGGCCAGGTACAGCGGAGCCCGTGGACCCGGCACGTTGGTCATCACGGCGCTCGCCTTCGCGGTGAAGAAGTCGATGATCGCCTTCTCCACCGAACCGGGCGTCTTCCCCATGCCGGCCAGCAGCCCGAAGGACATTGCCCCCTCGGGCGAATTCTTGATCTTTTCCATCCGCTGGGAGAGCTCGGCGAGCCGCGCCCGGGCGGAGTCGAGGCCGACCGGCAGGTCGAGGAAGATCAGCCCAAACCGGTTGCCCAGCGAGCTCGGGACCGGCCGGTCAAGCGGCCGCAGATTGTAGGGGACGAACGTGCGGACGTTGTCCACCATGTCGCCGTGGTCCTGCAGGTAGCGACGCAGGGCACCGGTAACGGCGCTGAGCAGCACGTCGTTGACGGTGGTACCGGTGGCCTTACCGATTGCCTTGACGTCGGCGAGCGGCAGTGGCTCCGACCACACCGCCCGCTTGGCGACCACGGTGTCGCCGGTGATTGCCGTCCGGATGTCCGCCGGGGTTAGCAGTGACTTTGCCAGGGCGGCGGCGTCGTCGCGGCCGGTCATGGCGGCGCTCACCACCCGGGAGGGGTGCGCGACCATCCCGATACCGTCCCGGAGCAGCGTGCCGGCCGCTCGTCGCCCGTTGCCCATCACGGACTGGGCCGGGGCGGTGAGGGTGTCAACCAGCCCGCGGTCGCGGCGCTCACGCACCCGCGCCACGGCCGTGCCCGGCCGGACCTCGTGGGCGTCGGAGTCGGTGAGCTGTTGGAACACCTGGGCCAGCGCGATGCCGTCGGCGACGGCGTGATGCACCCGGATCAGCAGCGCGCAGCCCTGGCCGTATCCGTCAATCAGGTACATGTGCCACAACGGCTTGGTGCGGTCGATCGGCACGCTCATCATGTCGCCGACGAAGTCCTGCAGCGCGGCCCGGCCGCCCGGCGCCGGCAGGGCCACATGGTGCAGGTGGTTCTCCAGGGCGAACCGCGGGTCGTCCTCCCACTGCGGGCCCACCAGGGGCAGCCCCTCGCCCACACGCTGGCGGAACCGGCGGTACGGCTCGACCCAGCGGGTCTGGATGAGCTTGGCGACCAGGTCCCAGTCCAGCGGCTCGTCGAACCAGGAGACCGCGTTGATGACCAAAAGGTTCGTCGGCCGGTCCATGTGCAGCCAGGCCGCGTCGACCGCGGACATCCGCTCTCGGCCGCTCATGACTGCCTCCTCCACCTATCGGCCGCCTGCGACCGCGACTGCGACGCAGACCGGGCGACCGGGCCAGGTGTGCCGGACTGACTCTACCGAGGGTCGGACGGCGGGGGGGTCACGATGGCGCTGCTGGCGCCGATCGCCGGGTCCGCGCCGGTGTCGACGTAGCGAGCCGGCCGGCGCCGACCCCGGCCGCGAGGCCGTCAACCGCCGCGGCGCTACCGTCAGCGTCCATCGGCCACCGGTCCCGAGCCCCGCTTGGCCTCGACACCATCATCGAGGCCTTGCGCTGCCTCGTGGCGGGCATGTCAGCCGAATAGGCCGCCGAAGCGCCGGCGGGGGCGCTCAACCGGGACATCGGTCGGGGTCGCCCGCCCGTCCCAGGTCGCGAACGGGAACGCCTCCAGGTCGACCAGACCGTCGAAGGCGCCCTCCACCACGGCGGCCACCAGGAAGTTGCCGGCCTGTCGCTTCTCCCGGGCGTCCAGGATGGCGTGGATCCAGTCGACCGCCGCCGGCAGGAAGTGGGTGACCGGGACGAAGTCGGGCTGGTTGTTGTCCCAGACGCCGTGCACGGTCAGCGGCTCGGTTGCCGCCCCGCCCCGGACCTGGTCGCGGTACTCCCGCAGCCAGGAGGGGTCGAGTCGGGGCTCGTCGGCGTACTCGTTGTCGTTGATGGTGCGAATCGGACCAGCGACGATGTCGGCTAGCCGGAAGTCGGCCGGGTCGTAGTTCAGCTTGACGGTGCCCCACCACTCGGCGTGGGCCTGCAACCAGGTCCCGGTCGGCCCGAGGTCCGCGGTCTGCTTGGCGTCGCAGCGCCAGCGGACGTCGCCGTCGCGGCGGACGAAGAACAGCGTGAAGCGGTTGCCCTCCTCGCGGAAGCGGCGTTCGATCTCCGCTATCTCCATCAGCAGGGCTCCATCAGCAGGGCTCCATCAGCAGCTCACCAACATCAGCGCACCACAGTTGGCAACGATCAACAGGGCACGTTCTGCGAGCGGCCCTTGCTCTTGTCCCCGCCGACGTCGCCGGGGTTGGTGGTCTTCGCCTTGCCGCCGCCGGAGCTGCCCTTGCTGCCCGAGCTCTTACCACCCGAGCTGCCCTTGGCCAGCACGAGCTCCAACGGTCCGCCGACTCCGGTGGCCACCAGCAACACCCGGGCCGCGGTCGTCCACGCGGTCGCGTACGCCAAGACGTCCGGCAGGCCGGTCCGCGTGTCGGTATCGGGCAGGGCGCAGGGCTTCGCTCCCGTGCCCTTGTCGCCGCCGGAGTTCTTCACGGTGAAGTTGCGCGCGGAGACCTTGTCCCCGGTCACCACCTTGCCGCTGGCAGTGGCGTAGCGCGCCCGAGAGTCGTAAGAGCTGTAGTAGCGGCTCGACCGGGAGTCGAAGTCGCCGATTGTGCTGGTGTACCGGTTGCGCATCGGGGAGCCGACCGGGTAGTAGCGCCCGTAGTACGCCGGCGAGCCGAACCAGAGGTGGTAGATCATGTGCCACTCGAGCATTCGCCACAGCAGGTTGCCGTCGTCGTGCCGCTCGACCGACTGGCCGGCCCCCTGCGCCTCCGTCTGGTCCGGCATCTTGACCCAGTGCTCGGCCGGGATCGGCGTGCCGGTTGGCTCGGTGGCGTCCTTGCACTCGTCGGCGGAGAGCACCCAGCCGCAGTAGGCGACCCCGTTCACGACCGGGCCGTACAGGGTGTGACCCTGGTCGTCGACCGGACGGCTAATCTGCTCCGGCTGGTTGTTGTTGCCGCAGGCGGTCATCCCCGTCACACCCAGGGCCATGACCAGTACGACGGCGAGCGCACGCAGCGCGGGCCGCCACTGCGTCAACGCCGGGCGGCTAGTGCCGCCGGTCGTGGCCACGAAAAACGCACCTCTTCCCTCTGGCCGGCGCCGCAGCGCAGCGCCGGGTGCTCTCATTGTCGCTGACCGAAGGCGTTCGGGCCAGCACCCGTCCGCCAGCACCCGTCCACAACCGCCACTCGCCCGTCAAGAAAGGACCCGACAGTGCCCGAGCAGACCGCGGCGCTCCAACCGGTAGTGGACCGGGTTGGCCTGCGGGTGGCGGCCGAGCGGCACCTGCGGGCTCTGGCCGGAGAGGCGGCGGTACTGCGCGCGGACCAGTGGGCCGCCATCGAGGCGCTGGTGGCCGAACGCCGGCGGGCACTGGTCGTGCAGCGCACCGGCTGGGGCAAGTCGGCGGTGTACTTCATCGCCGCTGCCCTGCTGCGGGCCGCCGGTGCCGGGCCGACGGTGATCGTCTCGCCGCTGTTGGCGCTGATGCGCAACCAGATCGAGGCAGCCGACCGGGCCGGCATCCGGGCGGTGACGGTCAACTCCACCAACGCGGCGCAGTGGGACGCGGTGTACGCAGAGATCAGCGCCGGCGCGGTCGACGTGCTGCTGGTCAGCCCGGAGCGGTTGAACAACCCCGACTTCCGCGACCAGGTGCTACCCCGGCTGGCCGCGACGGCCGGACTGCTCGTCATCGACGAGGCGCACTGCATCTCCGACTGGGGTCACGACTTCCGCCCCGACTACCGGCGGCTGCGCACGCTGCTCACCGAGCTGCCGGCCGGCATCCCGGTGCTGGCCACCACCGCGACGGCGAACGCCCGGGTCAGCGCGGACGTCGCCGAGCAGCTCGACCCGCACGGAACGGTCGCCGTGCTGGTACTGCGCGGCGAGCTGGACCGGCCCTCGCTGCATCTGGCGGTCCGTTCACTGCCCACCCCTGAGCACCGGCTGGGCTGGCTGGCCGACCACCTGGGCGAGCTCCCGGGTTCCGGCATCATCTACACGCTCACGGTGGCGGGCACGGTCGACGTCGCCGACTACCTGCGCTCGCGCGGCTACGCGGTGGCGGCCTACTCCGGGCAGACCGACCCCGCCGACCGGCTCGCGGCCGAGAGCGACCTGCTGGCCAACCGGGTGAAGGCGGTGGTCGCGACCAGCGCGCTGGGGATGGGGTTCGACAAGCCCGACCTCGGCTTCGTCATCCACCTGGGCGCTCCGGCCAGCCCGATCGCGTACTACCAGCAGGTCGGCCGCGCCGGGCGTGCGGTGGACCGGGCTGAGGTAGTGCTGCTGCCCGGCCGGGAGGACCCGGAGATCTGGGCCTACTTCGCCTCGCTGTCCTTTCCGCCGGAGGAGACGGTACGTCGGGTGCTGGCGGCACTGGCCGCTTCCGGTGACGACCCGCGCAGCACCGCCGCGCTGGAGACGGTGGTGGACCTGCGGCGGACGCGGCTGGAGATGATGCTCAAGGTGCTCGACGTCGACGGCGCGGTACGTCGGGTGCAGCGCGGCTGGGTGGCCACCGGGCGTCCCTGGGTCTACGACGCCGAGCGCTACGCCCGGGTGGCCGCTACCCGCTCGGCCGAGGCCGACGCCATGCTGGATTACATCGCCACCAACGGCTGCCGGATGGCGTTCCTGCGCGCGGCGCTGGACGATCCGGCGCCCGGTCCGTGCGGCCGTTGTGACAACTGCGGCGGCTCGGCGACGCCGGACGGGGTGGACCCGGCCACGCTGGCCGCAACTGCGGCCCGGCTTGCTCGGCCGGGGGTGCCGGTCGAGACTCGCAAGCTGTGGCCTTCCGGGATGGCCGCGCTCGGCGTGCCGCTCTCGGGCAAGATCGGCGCCGGGGAGCGGGCCGAGCCCGGCCGGGCCATCGCCCGACTGACCGACCTGGGCTGGGGCGGAGCGCTGCGGGCGGCCCTCGCGCCAGGTGCGCCGGATGCCGAATTGGCGGTGCCGCTGCGCCGGGCCGTGGTGGCCGTCCTCGACAGCTGGGAGTTCGGCACCCGGCCGGACGCCGTTGTCGTGCTCGGCTCGGTGACCCGGCCGGTGCTGCTCGGTCACCTCGGGGCAGGGCTGGCCCGCTATGCCGGCTGGCCGTTGGTGGCCACGCTCGAACCGGCTGTAGGAAGTCGGCCGACATCGCGGGCGGTGAACTCCGCCCAGCGGCTGGTCGCCGTGGCCGGCCGGTTCGCGGTGCCGGCTGGGGTGGACCTGGCCGGTCGCACGGTGCTACTCGTCGACGACTTCACCGACTCGGGTTGGACGCTGACGGTGGCGGCCCGGGCGCTGCGCCGAGCGGGTGCCGCAGCGGTCTACCCGTTGGTGCTCGCCGTCGCGTCGTGACCTGCCGGGGTGCTCCGTTAGCTCGAGCCGGGTCACCCGCCGGTCGCTGGGGTGAGTTGTCCGCCGTACCAGTCGGAGCGCTTCCAGCCGGTCACCGACGGCGGTCACGTTGCTTCGCAGCGCAGGTGGCTGGAGAGGTCACCCATCGCCTGCGGTTCGTCGAGGTACCGCAAGGCGAGCGCCTGCGTCGGAGTGAGACCGAACTTGGCAGCCAAGTCGTCGAAATGCGCCTTCAGCGCGTCGACCAGTCCAAAGAGAGCGGCCACGATCTCGCCGGTGTCGGCATCGACCGTGGCGGTACCGTCGACCCTGCGCGTGACGTGCCGTGACGGCCGCCGGGCTCGCCTACAGCCGGGAGCCGTCGTCCGGAGGGGCCGGGACCGGCGCCGCAGCGGTGATCTTGACGATCCGGTTCTCCAACATCGAAACAATCGGCAACCGGTTGGCGTGCGCCCGCTCGTAGTCGCGGATCTGCACCAGCGAGACCAGGTCCAGCGAGCGGAGCCGGCCGCGCAGCGAACCCAGCGTCATGTGGTCGTAGTCAGGCAGCGGCAGCGCGTCGTTGGTGAGTGCCGCGCCCGTGGCCACGTCCGCCGCCAGCACCTCCAACGGCAGATCGAGCGGATTGGCGACCTCAGCCACCTCGGCGACCTCAGCCACCTCGGCGACCTCAGCCACCTCGGCGACCTCAGCCATCTCGACGGCCTGCGCTACATCGGCGGCATCGGGTACGACGGCCTGCGCCACCTCGACGGCCTGCGCCACCTCGACGGCCTGCGTCACCTCGGCGGCATCGGGTACGGCGGTCAGCGGCGGCCGCACGGTCGGTTGGGCGGCGGGCTGTGTCGGCGCCGCAGATCCATCCGACGCCACCGGGGGCCGTGGCTGTGAGAAGGCCGCCGGCACGCCCGGCGCCGGCCGAGCAGCAGAGTCGTCGTGGCCGCCTGAGTGCATCCACTGACTGAGCCGCAACCCTCCCATGATGCCGACGAGCGGTGCCCGCAGGAGGTGACCAGGCACCTGGCGCGCCGCCTCGCCGGTGGCGTCGACGACGGCCCACAGCACCCCGAGCGGCAGTTGGAGTACCTGGGGAACGGGTAGCTGGCGCCTGGGCATGGCAACTCCTTGCAAGCCACCGCGGGCGGGTGGTCGGCCGTCCGTCAGCTAATGGTGCCTGCTCGCTGCCTGGGCCCCGCAACCGACCCCCCGCTGCCAGCTTTCCACCCACCTTGGGCAACCTTGGGCATGGATATGCGAGCAGCCGGAGACGGGGCAGGATGAGCCCCGGTCGGCCGCGAGGGCCGCAGCCAACAGGAGGCCACCGTGACCCAGGACAGCTTCGGTGCCCGGCGGGATCTTCGGGTCGGCGACACGTCGTACGCCATCTACGCCCTTGACCGGGTCGATGGTGCCGACCGGCTGCCGTACAGCCTGAAGATTCTGCTGGAGAACCTGCTCCGTACCGAGGACGGCGCCAATATCACCGCCGACCACATCCGAGCGCTGGCGTCGTGGGACGCGCACGCCACCCCGTCGACGGAGATCCAGTTCACGCCCGCACGGGTGCTGATGCAGGACTTCACCGGCGTACCGTGCGTTGTCGACCTGGCCGCGATGCGTGAGGCCATGGTCGCGCTCGGCGGCGACCCAGCGAAGATCAACCCGCTGGCGCCGGCCGAGCTGGTAATCGACCACTCGATCATCGCCGACGTCTTTGGTACGCCGGATGCCTTCGTCCGCAACGCCGAGATCGAGTTCGGCCGCAACCGGGAGCGCTACCAGTTCCTGCGCTGGGGACAGGAGGCCTTCGACAACTTCAAGGTCGTGCCGCCAAACACCGGCATCGTGCACCAGGTCAACCTCGAGCACCTGGCCCGCACGGTGTTCGCCCGTGACGGCGTCGCCTACCCGGACACGCTGGTAGGCACCGACTCGCACACCACGATGGTCAACGGCCTAGGGGTGCTTGGCTGGGGCGTCGGTGGGATCGAGGCCGAAGCCGCCATGCTGGGCCAGCCGGTGAGCATGCTGATCCCGCAGGTGGTGGGCTGCAAGCTGCACGGCGAGCTGCCCGAGGGCGCCACTGCAACGGACCTGGTGCTGACCGTCACCGAGATGTTGCGCCGTACCGGCGTGGTCGGGAAGTTCGTCGAGTTCTACGGCCCCGGTGTGGCCAACGTGCCGCTGGCCAACCGGGCGACCATCGGCAACATGAGCCCGGAGTACGGCTCGACCTGCGCGATCTTCCCCATCGACGACGAGACGCTGAGCTACCTGCGCTTCACCGGCCGGCCGGCGCAGCTGGTGGCACTGGTGGAGGCCTATGCCAAATCCCAGGGGCTCTTCCACGACCCGGCCGCCGAGCCGGTCTTCTCGCAGACCCTGGAACTCGACCTAGGCTCGATCGTGCCGTCGCTGGCCGGGCCGAAGCGGCCGCAGGACCGGGTCGCCCTGTCCGAGGCCAAGGCGGGCTTCCGCGCCGTCCTGGCTAACTACGTCCCAGACGATCCCAAGCACGACGGGCCAAGTGTCGACCAGGCCTCGGCGGAGTCGTTCCCGGCCAGCGACTCACCGGCGACGCCGACCGACTCGCCGGCCGACCGGCCCAACGTGCCCGTGCCTGCTGGCGACGGCGTCGACCGGCCGAGCAACCCGACCCCGGTGACGCTGGACAACGGCGCCCAGGTCGAGCTCGACCACGGCGCGGTCGTCATTGCGGCGATCACCAGCTGCACGAACACCTCCAACCCGTCGGTGATGATCGCAGCGGCGCTGCTGGCCAAGAACGCCGTCGAGCGCGGCCTGACCTCCAAGCCGTGGGTGAAGACCACGTTGGCGCCGGGCTCGAAGGTGGTCATGGACTACTACGAGCGCGCCGGCTTGACGCCGTACCTGGACAAGTTGGGCTTCAACCTCGTCGGCTACGGCTGTACGACGTGCATCGGCAACTCCGGCCCCTTGCCGGCGGCGGTCAGCGCCGCGGTCAACGACGCCGACCTGGCCGCGGTGTCCGTGCTGTCCGGCAACCGCAACTTCGAGGGCCGGATCAACCCGGACGTGAAGATGAACTACCTGGCCTCGCCGCCACTGGTGATCGCCTACGCCTTGGCCGGGACGATGGACCTCGACCTGACCACCGAGCCGCTGGGCACCGACCCGGCCGGCCAGCCAGTCTACCTGCGCGACCTATGGCCGAGCAGCCGGGACGTGGACGCGACCATTGGTGAGGCTATCCGCACCGAGATGTACAGCGAGGACTACGCCGACGTGTTTGCCGGCGACGCCAACTGGCAGGGCCTCGACGTGCCGGGTGGGGACACGTTCGCCTGGGATCCTGAGTCCACCTACGTCCGGCGGCCGCCGTACTTCGACGGGTTGCCGGCCGAACCGGCGCCGCTGACCGACATCGCCGGTGCCCGGGTGCTGGCGATGCTCGGTGACTCGGTGACCACCGACCACATCTCACCCGCCGGCGCGATCAAGCGGGACGGCCCGGCCGGGCGCTACCTGAGCGAGCACGGCGTGGCACCCAAGGACTTCAACTCCTATGGCTCGCGGCGCGGCAACCACGAGGTGATGATCCGAGGCACCTTCGCCAATATCCGGCTGCGCAACCAGCTGGCGCCGGGCACCGAGGGTGGGGTCACGCTGCATCTGCCGGACGGTGAGCAGACGTCCATCTACGACGCCGCCCAGCACTACGCCGCGGACGGCGTGCCGCTGGTGGTGCTCGCTGGCACGGAGTACGGCTCGGGTTCCTCCCGCGACTGGGCGGCGAAGGGCACCGCGCTGCTGGGCGTCCGGGCGGTGATCGCGCAGTCCTACGAGCGCATCCACCGCTCGAACCTGATCGGGATGGGCGTGCTGCCGCTGCAGTTCCGCGACGGCGACTCGGTGGCGAGCCTGGGACTGACCGGCCACGAGACCTTCGAGATCGCCGGGCTCGCCGGCGGCGGAGAGATCCCGCGGGAGGTCATGGTGCGGGCGGACGAGAAGTCCTTTGTGGCGACAGTGCGGATCGACACGCCGGGGGAGGCGGACTACTACCGCCACGGCGGCATCCTGCCCTACGTGCTGCGCTCCCTGGCCGGCTGAGCTGCGCTCCCTGGCCGGCTGAGCTGCGCTCCCTGGCCGGCTGAGCTGCGCTCCCTGGCCGGCTGAGCTGCGCTCCCTGGCCGGCT
>Ga0097691_1001694_pt1 | contig 15742 bp, 9 predicted proteins | sample NGESurdeep072012_8_FD_72858 | JGI IMG/M metagenome (GOLD analysis project Ga0097691, IMG submission 72858) | Arctic peat soil microbial communities from Barrow, Alaska - NGEE Surface sample 210-1 deep-072012 | ecosystem: Environmental > Terrestrial > Soil > Wetlands > Peat ... | reverse complement strand
AACTCGATGCGAAATTGCAGCGGATCTTTCCCCGCCGCATGAGCCATCTCGTCGATGAATGATTGAAATACGAACCCCAGCGCATTGCTGCGCGGTGCGCGCAACGGACCGGTCGGAATGCCCAACGGCATCAGCGACGTGCCAAACTCGAGGTTCGCGACAAATTGAGCGGGAAACTCGGTCGCACTCAAATTCGCACTGTTGGCAAACTTGTCTCCTTCTCCGAAAGAGACGAAGTGATCGCGGAACGCCTTCACTTTACCGTCAGCGCCCAAACCCGCCTTGAGAAAATGAAAACCCGCGGGACGGTAGAAATCGTGTTGGATATCGTCCTGTCGATTCCATAACAGCTTGACTGGCGCGCCGACCTGCTTGGATATCCACGCGGCCTCGGCCATATAGTCGTTCATCAAGCGCCGGCCAAAGCCGCCGCCGCTGCGCGTGATATGCACGGTGATTTTTTCCTTTGGGATACCGAGCGTGGCCGCAACCGCCTCGTGCCCACTACCGGGATTCTGCGTCGGCGCCCAAAGTTCCAGCGCACCGTTCTTGAACTGCGCAGTGCAATTTTGCGGCTCCGCGGTAGCGTGGGAAATGAACGGGTAAACATAGGCGGCCTCGACCGTCTTCGCTGCCTTGGCGAGCGCTGCAGCAGCATCCCCATCTTTGCGCAATACCTTGGCGCCGGGCTTTTTCGACAGTTCATTGGCTTTGGCGACGAAGCCGGTCCAGCTCTGACCGGCGGCCTTGCCTTCATCCCAGGTCACACGGAGTTGCTTGCGCGCGCTGAAGGCGGCCCAGGTGGACTCTGCGACGATGGCGACGCCAGGCATGAGACCGTTGAGATTGGAGGTGCCGTCGATGACGAAGGCGTCGCGCACGCCGGGCAGGGCCTTGACGGCGTCCAGGTTGGCACTAAGAACTTTGCCGCCGAAGACCGGGCACTTGTCGTACACGGCGTAGAGCATGCCGGGCAGCTGCACGTCGCTTCCGAAGAGAGGCTCGCCAGTGACGATGGCGGCATTGTCCACGCCACCGATGCGGGTCCCGAGCAGCTTGTAATCATTGGGTTCCTTGAGGACCACGGCCTTCTCTGAAGGCACCGGCAGGGTGGCAGCTTTGGCGGCCAGACGGCCGTAGCCGAGTTTGCGCTTGGTGGGGCGGTGATGGACTGCGCTGTCGGCGGCGAAGCATTCGCCGGCGGGGACACCCCAAGTGAGCGCGGCTGCCTCCACCAGCATGGTGCGGGCCGTTGCACCGAGGCGGCGGAATGCCTCGTAATTGGTGGGCGTCGAGGTTGAACCCCCGGCGGACTGGCGGCCGTATGCGCTGTTGAGGTCGCCCTGTACGATCACTACGTCCTTCCAGCTGACTTCCAGTTCCTCGGCAATGACCATGGGCAGCGAAGTCTTGACGCCCTGGCCCATCTCGGGCTGCTTAGAAATAAGGCTGACCGTGCCGTCGGGGGAGATGCGGATGAACGCGTCGGGGGTGAAATCGCCCGCCGATGCGCTCGAGGACTTCACCACTTGGCCGAGAGCCGTCTCGGCGGCCTGGATATAAATGCCAAGGGCCAAGCCGCCGCCAGCGAATACGGACTTGCGCAGGAAATCGCGGCGGCCGCGGTTTTGCACGGTGGACGTACTCATTTTCTGCCTTTCCTCAGGTTCGCGAGCTCGATAGCGCGGTGGATGCCGGCGCGGATGCGGAGATACGCGCCACAGCGGCAAAGAATGGCCGCCATGGCGCGCTCAATTTCCTCGTCGCTGGGGTTAGGATTTTGCTTGAGCAGGGCTGCGGCCGTCATAATCTGGCCGGTTTGGCAATAGCCACATTGGGGCACGTCCAGTTGCTGCCAGGCTTGTTGGAGCGGATGGAGCCCTTTGGGGTCGAGACCCTCGATTGTGATGACCTTCTTGCGGCCTACAGCGGAAATGGTTGTCATGCAGGCTTGCGTGGGGACTCCGTCCAGATGCACGGTGCAAGCCCCGCAGAGACCGGTGCCGCAACCGAATTTGGTTCCGACAAGTCTGAGGGTATCGCGCAGAACCCAAAGCAGGGGGGTGCCCGGATCTGCGTCGACGGTGCGCCGCTTGCCGTTGATATTTAGAGTGTATTTGCTCATGAATGGTCGGCTATCTGGTGACAGGTAATTCGGTGGTGATAGGTTGCGAAGGCTCGCAGCATTTCTATCTTATGGTTTTGATCAATTTATTGTGCCAGAGCATAATAACCTGAATATGAATACAAAGAACCTGGCGGTGTATTCCACGATGGGTATCGCGTGACGTGCGCCGGGTGGACGCTTTACTAAGCCTGCTGGTGCGTCGCTAAGTGCCAGGCGAGACGCCAAGAATAGTTAAGGGCGCTATACATGCGCAAAGCGAGATAGAGTCTGCGGGGCATCAGCGATTTCCCTTTTTCATCGCCGGAATAATCGGTCTCAGATTGGAACGCCAACAAGGGGTCCATAAAAAGCGACTACGGAGCTTTTGGCTTCCGACATCTAGCCGCGTACGGTATTGGCTATTTTTATATCAGGAGATGTCGAGGAGGATGTTGACTATTGTCACGCGTCTGATTCTGAGCTAACTGCGTGCTTACCGATGACTGCTTCGGTCGTAAGGCCATTCGGCGCAACCAGGCCTATTGCGGGTATTGGCTATCGCGAGCGGCTGGTCTGGCCGTATTCTGTTGAAAAATTCGAAATCTCGAGGGAAGCGAATTTCCGTCCGATGCAGATCTAGTCGAGAAACCCGTCCAGGGTCCGCTATTGAAGCAATGAATAGGCTTAACGGCGCGATTTCAGTTTGTCCTGGTAGTCCCCCAGCTTGACGCGACCGTCGTACCCTATAGAGCCTAGAATTTTTCAATCATCGGCAAAAACCGAGTTTTTCAACGGAATAACCGAGGAGCAGACGTCTGGTTATCGGCCTGAGCGTTCGTTCCTATATCGCCTATAGCCTAATCAGCGCGGTCACTTCGAACGTCTGCTTCCTGAAAGCTGAACCGGTACTTTTGATCCCTTTGCAGTCATTCTAGATTTCAATAACGCTGAGGGCGACGAGTTGGCGACCAAGCGGCTCTTGAAGTGATAGAGCAAGCGGGAAATCACCAAGTTGAGGGCGCAACTCTATAGCAACGATTCCACGCGACGAAGGTGCGCAGCGGTGCCCCCATTTCTTGCTTTTAGAGGCTATGTGGAAGCGTGTTTTGTTAGATTTAATATCACGTGATATCATTCGTTGATCAATAAATCCTGGTTGTCTGCAAACCGATGGACCCCTTTCGCCACTTTGGCTTCCTGCTCAAAGATGTTTCGCGCCTGTATTCGCGCAATTTCGAGCGCCATGCCACCGAGCTGAATCTGACCTTGGCGCAATGCAAGGTGCTTTCCTACCTGCAGCGCAACGAGGGGATTTCGCAGGTGCGGCTCGCTTATCTCACCGACACCGATCCGATGACGCTGGTGCGAATTCTCGACCGCATGGAAAGAGACGACCTGATCGAACGCAGGCCTGATCCCGCAGATCGCCGGGCCCGCCGCCTTTTTCTACAAACATCCGCGCTCCCAGTGCTGGAGGAAATTTGGCGTGTTTCCGACCGCGCGCGCGCCGAAACGCTGTCAGGCCTGTCGGCTGCGGATCGTGCGCAATTGGTTAAACTGATGCAGCGCATTCAGTCCAACGTGGATGCGCTGATACCAGGCGCGGCGGACACCAGCGGTGCGGCGCCCAGGCAGACACGGAAGCCCGCCCAGATGCACGCGGAAACAGCAAAGTCGTGAGGCCGCAAATGTTCGCATCCGCAGGCAATCTGCTTTAGGAGGATTCAAGATGCTGGTAGGGATCGTCCGCGTCGCCCTGCAGCGGCCATACACGTTCGTGGTTCTGGCCCTGCTGCTGCTCATCATTGGTCCGCTGGCGGCGATGCGCACGCCGACTGATATCTTTCCCGAAATCAGAATACCCGTGATCGCCGTCGCCTGGCAGTACACGGGGCTGCCTCCGGAACAGATGGCGGGCCGTATCACCACGCTTTACCAGCGGTCGCTTACTACGACGGTCAATGACATCGAGCATATCGAGGCCAATTCGTACGCCGGCATCGGCATCGTTAAGATCTTCTTTCAGCCCGGCGTCAACGTTGCGGTGGCCAATGCGCAGGTTACGGCAATCTCGCAGGTTGTCGTGAAACAGATGCCCCCCGGCATCACGCCGCCGTTGATCCTCAATTACAACGCGTCGACCGTACCCATTCTCCAGCTCGCGCTATCCGGCAAGGGTCTGTCCGAACAGAATCTTTTCGACCTCGGCGTCAACGCGGTGCGTCCCCCGCTGGTTACGGTGCCGGGCGCCGCCATTCCCTATCCGTATGGCGGCAAGCAACGGCTGGTGCAGATCGATCTCGACACTTCGGCGATGCAGGCACGCGGCCTTTCCGCGCAGGATGTCTCCAACGCCCTCTCCGCGCAGAACCTGATCGTGCCGATCGGTACGCAGAAAATCGGCAGCCTCGAATACACCTTGCAACTGAACAATGCGCCGTCGGCGATCGAAGAACTCGGCAACCTTCCGATCAAGGTGGTCAACGGGGCCACGGTCTACATTCGCGACGTGGCCAACGTGCACGACGGCAACTCGCCGCAGACCAATATCGTGCACGTGGACGGCGGCCGCTCGGTGCTGATGTCGGTGCTGAAGAACGGCGCAACATCCACTTTGGCGATTGTCGACGGCATCCGGGCGAAACTTGGCGAAATCAAGGCATCGCTGCCGGACAACCTGGTGGTCACGCCAATTAACGACCAGTCAATATTCGTGCGTGCTGCGATCAGAGGCGTGGCAATCGAGGGCATTATCGCGGCCGCGCTGACCAGCCTGATGATTCTGCTGTTTCTTGGCAGCTGGCGCTCGACCGTCATTATCGCGGTGTCGATCCCGCTGTCGATTATGGGTTCGATCATCGGCCTCGCGGCAATCGGCGAAACGCTCAACATCATGACCCTGGGCGGCTTGGCGCTGGCCGTCGGCATCCTCGTCGATGATGCCACTGTGACCATCGAAAACATCAACTGGCACCTGGAACAGGGCAAGGACGTCGAGACCGCAATCATGGACGGCGCGCGGCAGATCGTCACTCCCGCATTCGTCTCCCTGCTGTGCATCTGCATCGTGTTCGTGCCGATGTTCTTTCTCCAAGGCGTGGCGCGCTTCCTGTTCGTGCCGATGGCCGAGGCCGTCATGTTCGCGATGACGTGCTCTTTCGTGCTGTCGCGCACGCTGGTGCCGACGATGTCCAAGTATCTGCTGCGGCCGCACGCCGCGCATACCGACATGCACGGTACCCGGGCCACGCTGCCGCCGTCGCGCAATCCCCTACTGCTGTTTCAGCGCGATTTCGAAGCGCGTTTCGAGCGTATCCGCGAGCGCTATCGCGATTTGCTGCGGCTGGCCCTCGGCAATCGCCACGTTTTCGTGATCGGGTTTATGGGCTTTGTCCTGCTTTCGTTCGCTCTCGTGCCCTTTCTCGGCAGCAATTTTTTCCCCGCAGTCGATGGCGGCCAGATCCTGATGCACGCACGCGTACCGGTGGGCACCCGCGTTGAAGAATCCGCAGCGCGATTTGCCGGCATCGAGGAAGCTATCCGCCGCGTCATTCCGGCTGAAGAGATCACGACCCTGGTCGACAACATCGGCCTGCCGCCCAGCAGCATCAATCTGACCTACAACAATACCGGGGTGGTCGGCACGCAGGACGGTGACATTCAGATCGCGCTGCGAAAGGGCCACCGTCCGACGGCGGACTACGTGCGCGAACTTCGCGAACAACTGCCGCGCGAGTTTCCCGACACCGTGTTCTCCTTCCCCCCTGCCGACATCGTCAGCCAGATTCTCAATTTCGGCGCGCCGGCACCGATCGATTTGCAGATTCGCGGCAACAACCTGGACGCCAACTTCGACTATGCCAACAAATTGCTGAAAGCGATCCGCCGCGTTCCCGGCGTGGCGGATGCGCGCATCCAGCAATCGCGCAAGACCCCGGTTTTCGATATCAATGTCGATCGCACACGAGCGCAGGATGTCGGCGTAACTGCGCGCGATGTGACCAACAGCCTGGTGGTCAATCTCGCAGGCAGCGGCCAGGTGGCTCCAACCTTCTGGCTGAATCCGGCCAATGGCGTGTCCTACCCGATCGTGCTGCAAACCCCGCAGTACCGCCTCGATTCGCTCTCGGCGCTTGCCAACCTGCCGATCAGCGGCGCCGCCAACGGCGCTCCGCAGGTGCTTGGCGGTCTGGCCCGTTTCAGCCGCAATACGAGCAACGCCGTGGTCAGCCAATACGATATCCAGTCGATGGTGCAGATCAATGCGACGACCCAGGACCGCGATCTGGGCTCGGTCGCCAGCGACATCCGGCGCATCATCGCCGACACCGCTGGCGAAGTGCCCAAAGGTTCCAGCGTAGTCCTCGTCGGCCAGGTGCGCACAATGGACCGGGCCTTTTCCGGTTTGCTGTTCGGCCTGCTGGGCGCCATCGTGCTAATCTATTTTCTGATCGTGATGAATTTCCAGTCTTGGAGCGATCCCTTTGTCATCATCACGGCGCTGCCGGCGGCACTCGCCGGTATCGTCTGGATGCTGTTTGCGACGCATACCACCCTGTCGGTGCCGGCACTCACCGGTGCGATAATGTGCATGGGTGTCGCCACCGCGAACAGCGTGCTTGTGATCAGTTTCGCGCGCGAACGCCTCGAACAACTCGGCGACGCCGTTGCCGCCGCGCTGGATGCAGGCGTTGTCCGCTTCCGTCCGGTGCTGATGACTGCGCTGGCGATGATGATCGGCATGCTGCCCATGGCCCTGGGCCTAGGCGAAGGCGGCGAGCAGAATGCGCCGCTCGGCCGCGCGGTGATCGGCGGCCTCATTTTCGCGACGGCCGCCACGCTGGTTTTCGTTCCCGTCGTTTTCAGCCTCGTGCATGCGCGGTATGGCAAGAAACCCGCGCCAAGTCCTGTCATTGGAGAACTTCATGTCGTCTGATGTCGGGGCTCCCGCCCTGTCCCGCCGCACGCTGTATATTGCTGGAACCGTGATAGTTGTCATCGCGGTCATCGTCGTGGTCGGCGGAATTGCAACACGTACATCGGACGCGGCCCGCCTGCGTGAACGCGCGGACGCCCAGGCCGTGCCTACCGTCGTTGTCATCACTCCGGGCAACGCCGGTGCTGCCGCAACGCTCGATCTGCCAGGGCGCCTCGAGGCGTATTCCCGCGCGCCAATCTACGCGCGCGTCAGTGGCTATCTGAAAAGCTGGAAAGTCGATATCGGCGCGCCGGTTAAAGCCGGGCAACTGCTCGCAGAAATCGAAACCCCCGATCTCGATCAACAACTGTTGCAGGCCCAGGCAGATCTCGCCAGCGCCCAGGCGAATGCCGCATTGGCCGGAACCACGGCAAAGCGCTGGCAATCCTTGCTCGCCTCCGATTCGGTATCGCGCCAGGAGGCGGAGGAGAAAGCCGGCGATCTCGCTACCAAACAGGCCATGGTTAGCGCATCGCAGGCGAACGTTGATCGTTTCCTGGCGATGAAAAGCTTCACCCGCATCGTCGCACCGTTTGGCGGCATTGTCACCGCACGCTCGACCGACGTCGGAGCGCTGATCAATGCCGGCAGCGGAGCGGGGCTGGAACTGTTCGTGGTTTCCGATACGAAGAAACTTCGTGTTTATGTCGGCGTGCCGCAGAACTACGTGTCAATCGTCAAACGCGGCACCAAGGCCAGAATAAGCGTGCCGGAACATCCGGCGAAATTTTATACCGCGACGGTCGAATCCTCTTCCCAGGCAGTCAATACCGCGTCGGGCAGCATGCTGATACAGCTCGCGGTGGACAACGCCAACGCGGAACTGCTGCCCGGCGGATTCGCCAACGTGAGCCTCGATTTGCCGCGTGATGCCGGCGCGTTGAACATCCCGCCCAGCGCACTGATATTCGACAAGACGGGACTCCGCGTCGCCACCGTCGGCGCAGACAGCAAGGTCACCCTGAAACCGGTCACCATCGCACGCGATTTTGGCAAGGTCATCGAACTCGCTTCCGGACTTGCGGCCAACGACCGCGTGATCGAAAGTCCGCCCGATGGCATAGCCAACGGCGACCTGGTGCGTGTCGAAGTAGCGGATGCAAAGGCCGCAGCGCCTGGGGCAACCGGAAACGGCGAACGTGGCAAGAATTAAGACTCCCTGCGCATTGACCGTCGGGCTCTCTCTTGCGCTCGGCGCCTGCTCGTTGGCGCCCCCACTCAGGATTCCCGATGTTCCCGTCGCCGGCAAGTACAAGGAAACAGCACCGTGGACACCGGCCCGGCCTGCCGACGATCTGCCGCGCGACGCCTGGTGGACCCTCTACGGCGACGCCGATCTCAATGCAATGCAGAAGCGCCTGATCGAGAATAGTCCGGACCTTGCCGCCGCCCTCGCGCGCTATCAGCAGGCCAAGGCCATAAGCGATCAGGTTCGGTCCGGTCTGTTTCCAACGCTGGTCGGGTCCGCCAATGCACAACGTGACCGGCAGGCTGAGTTAAGACCGTTGCGCGTACTCGGCCCGACCTCGCCGGATGAATATGGCTCCTACACGCTCGGCCTCGAAGTGGATTATGAATTCGATTTGTGGGGTCGCATCCGCAACCAGGTTGCGTCGGGTGCCGCCTCGGAGCAAGCCGCACAGGCGGACCTGGAGTCCGCGCGTCTCAGCCTGCAGGCTCAGCTTGCCGACAGCTACATCGCGCTGCGGGGGCTTGACCGCGAGGTCGCGCTGCTCAATGACACCGTCGCTGCCTATGCGAAGGCGCTGGATCTGACCATGACACGTCATGACGGCGGCATCGCATCGGGGCTGGACGTGGCGCGTGCGCAGACACAACTGGATTCCACGCGCTCGCAAGCGAAACAGGCACTCGCGCAACGCGCCCTGATCGAGCACGCCATCGCGGCACTCGTCGGCGAATCCGCTTCCAGCTTCGCCATCGAACCCGGTCTCGCCGACATTATGTTGCCGCAGGTTCCCGCGGGTGTGCCTTCGACCTTGCTGCAGCGCCGGCCGGACATCGCTGCCGCACAGCGCCGGATTGCAGCTGCCAACGCGAGTATCGGCGTCGCGCGCGCCGCTTTCTTCCCGGCCGTTACGCTCAGCGCCTTAGCCGGTTACCAGAGCAGCGATATCGGCAATTTCATCAGGGCGCCGAATACCTATTGGGCGATCGGACCCTCCCTGTTTCTGACTTTGTTCGACGCGGGCAAACGCCAGGCGGAAGTCGCGCGAACCCAGGCGGTGCTTGACGAAGCCGGCGCGAAATACCGCAGCATCGTGCTAAGCGCGTTCCAGCAGGTCGAAGACAATCTCGCGCTGCTCAATCATTACCGCGCTGCAGCCGATTCGGAACGGTCGGCGCTCGCGGCCGCGCAGCGCTCACTCGATTTCTCTACCGAGCGCTATCGCGAGGGCGCGGTGACCTATCTCGAAGTCGTGACCTCGCAGACCGCCACGCTGCAGACGCAGCGCAACGCGCTGGATCTCGACACCCGTCAACGTCGCGCCAGCGTGCAGCTGATCCGCGCACTCGGCGGTGGCTGGGCCGCTTCTGCTGAGCCGCACGCGCACAGGTGAACTGACCGCGTTTTTCTGTACTATTGAGAATTGCATAACATGATGACAACCGACCGCAGCAGTGGATTGCCTCTGACCAAGATGGCAGCGCGATGAAGAAGTCGATGCTGGGATGGGTTGCTGGCGTCGTCCTCGTGGCGCTGGGCATCGGCTATGCGGTGATGCGCGGGCCCGACTTGCGCTCCGGCGCGGCACCTGGCGCCAGCGCTGCGTCGGCATCGGGTGGGGCATCTGGCAGCGGTAGCGCGCTGGTGAGAGTCAGCACCGTTCGCGCCCAGCAACGCGATGTCGACGTCACGCTCGAAGCCACCGGCACCGTCACCGCACTCAACAGCGTCGACATCCGGCCCCAGGTCAGCAGTGTGATCACCCAGGTGCACATTCGTGAAGGCCAGTTCGTGAAGGCGGGGCAGTTGCTGTTCACGTTCGACGCGCGCAACGACGAGGCGAATCTGGCCAAGGCCCGCGCACAACTCGCCAAGGACCTGGCCACGCTTGCCGACGCACAGCGCCAGCTCGCCCGCAGCCGCGAACTGCTGGCGCAGAACTTCATCTCACAAGGCGCGGTTGACACGAACCAGACGCTGGTCGCCGCGCAGCAGGCGGTTGTCGACACCGACCGAGCCACCATCAATGCCGCCCAAGTCAGCCTGTCGTACAACCGCATCGTGGCCCCTGCCTCCGGCCGCGCCGGTGGCATCAACGTCTTTTCCGGTAGCACCGTGCAGCCGGGCACGGTGGCATTGGTGACGATCACTCAACTCGACCCTATCGCCGTCAGCTTCAATGTGCCGCAGCGCAATCTCAACGATGCATTGCGCACGCTGCGCTCCGGTGGCGGCAAGGTTGTTGCCGTGTCGCCTGACGCACGCGGCACGGTCACGGGACGGCTCGAATTCGTCGACAACGTCGTCGATGCCGGCTCGGGCACGGTGCGCGTGAAGGCGCAATTCGAAAACCGCAGCGAGCTGCTGTGGCCCGGCGCATTCGTGAAGGTGCGCATGGCGGTGCAAACGCTGAAGAATGCCATCGTGGTGCCGCAGGCGGCGATCATTCAAAGGCCAGGCGGCAGCATCCTCTATTCGATCGATGCGACCAACAAGGCCGTCTTGCACCCCGTAGAGGTGGTGTACGCAGACGGGCCTGATGCGGTCGTGAACGGCGTGGTCACAGGTGCACGTGTGGTGGTGGATGGGCGCCAGGACCTGCGCCCAGGTGTCGCGGTAATCGAACGTGCCGCGACCGGGCCCGGAGCCGCAGCTGCAAGCGTCGAGCCTGCGCCCGCAGCAGCAGGCTCGGCGGCCGTCTTGCGATGAACCTGTCTGAACTGTTCATCCGCCGTCCGGTGCTGACGGTGCTGCTGAATGCCGCCATCATCGCGGCCGGTGTCATTGCCTACGCCCGCATTCCGGTGGCGGCGCTGCCAAGCTACGACACACCGGTGATCAATGTCTATGCGGCGTTGACGGGAGCGAGTCCCGAGACCATGGCGACCTCCGTCGCGCTGCAGCTCGAAAAGCAGTTCGCGACCATTCCGAGCCTCGACATCATTAGCTCAAGCAGCACCTTGGGCGAGACCTCGCTCACGCTCGAGTTCGATGAAGGGCGCAACATCGATGCCGCGGCGGTGGATGTGCAGGCAGCGCTGCTGCGCGCAGAGCGCTTGCTGCCGCAGGACATGACGGCTCCGCCGGCCTACCGCAAGGTCAATCCGTCCGATTCATCGGTGCTGTTCATTGCGCTGACGTCGCCTTCCGTCAGCCTGTCGGACCTCAACGACTATGCCGAACACCTGATCTCACCGACGCTGTCGACGCTGCCAGGAGTGGCGCAGGTCACCATCTTTGGCGAGAAGCGCTACGCGGTACGCGTTCGCGTAAAGCCAGATGCGCTGTCGGCGCGCAACATCGGCCTCGACGAACTGGCTGCGGTGCTGCGCGCGGCCAATGTCAATACCCCGGTCGGAACGCTCGAAGGTCCGGAGCAAACGCTGACGCTGCAGGCAAATCGGCAACTGCGCAACGCAGCCGAGTTCGCCGACCTCATCGTGAGCAACCGCAACGGCAATCCGGTGCGCCTGCGCGACGTGGCCGATGTCGAAGACAGCTTCGAAACCGTGAAAACATTTGGCAGCTTCAACGGCGAGCGCTCGATCTCGCTGGGGGTATTCCGCCAGCCAGACGCCAATACCGTGAAGGTGGTCGATGCCGTGCGGGCGGCGATGCCGGAATTCCGTTCACAGCTGCCTGCGTCCATCAAGATCTCGCTGGTGAACGACCGATCGGTGTCGATCCGAGCCGCGTTGCACGACGTGACCTTGACGTTGGCCGGCACCGTGGTGCTAGTGGTGCTGGTTATCTTCCTGTTTCTGCGCCGTTTTGTCGCCACTGCGATTCCGATGCTGTCGCTGCCGGTATCGCTGATCGGCGCCGTCTCGCTGCTGTGGGCGTTCGGCTACACGCTCGACAACATCTCGCTCCTGGGCATCACTCTGGCCGTCGGACTGGTCGTCGACGACGCGATCGTGATGCTGGAAAACATCATGCGTCATGTGGAAGATGGCGTGCCGCCGTTCCAGGCCGCGCTGCGCGGTTCGCGCGAGGTTGGCTTCACGATCATCTCGATCTCGAGTTCGCTGGTCGCCGTGTTCATCCCGGTCTTCTTCATGCCAGGCGTGATCGGGCTGTTGTTCCACGAGTTCGCGGTGGTCGTCGCGCTCGCGATCATCGCGTCGACCTTTGTGTCGCTGACGCTGGTGCCGATGCTGGCCAGCCGCTTCCTGACCGACGAGGCGCACAAGAAGCCACCCGGCGCGCTGGTGCGCTCGTTTGGACGCGGCTTCAATGCGCTGCTCGGCGCCTACACGCGTTCGCTCGACGTGGCACTGCGCCATCGCGGCATGGTGATGCTCGTCGCCGGCCTGACCTTCGTCGCTACCGGGTATTTGTTCGTCACCATTCCAAAGGGGTTTTTCCCCCAAGAGGACATCGGCCAGATCAGCATCAGCACCGAAGCGTCCGAGGACACCTCGTTCCAGTCCATGGTTGACCGGCAGAACCGCGTTGCCGCGATCTTTCTCGCCGACCCGAACGTGGCAACCGTGAATTCGTTCAATGGCGGTGGCGGCGCACAGAACAGCGGGCGGCTGTTCATCAACCTGAAACCGCGCGGCGAGCGCCTGCCCATGACCCAGGTGGTCGAGGAGTTGCGGCGCAAGCTGCGCGAAGTGCCGGGAATAAAGGTCTTCATGCGGCCAATCCAGAATCTGCGACTGGGCGGGCGCATCAGCAAGGCGCAATACCAGTACATTCTGCAAAGCGTGCAGGCCGGCGAGTTGAACGACTGGGCAACCAAGTTGCAGGAAGTGATGCGTGCCGATCCGCTATTTCGCGATGTCACGAGCGATTCTCAATTGAAGGGCTTGCAGGCGTCTTTGAAGATCGACCGCGATCGAGCCAACACGCTGGGCGTGTCGATCGACTCGATCCGCTCGGCCCTCTACAGCGCCTTCGGCGAGCGCCAGGTGTCAACCATCTACACCAACGTGGACAGCTATCAGGTCATCATGGAGGTGGCGCCGCAAGCCAAGCAGGACGAAGGTGCGTTCAATACCATCTATGTGCGCTCGTCCACCGGCGCGCTGGTGCCCTTATCGAGCTTCACGACGGTCGAGCGCACGGTCGGGCCGACGGCCATCAACCATGCGGGCCAGCTGCAGGCGGTGACGGTGTCGTTCAACCTGGCGCCAGGAGCGGCGCTCGGCGACGCAACGGCGAAGATCGAAAAATACCGGGACCAAATCCAGCTGCCGTCGTCCATCATCACAAGCTACGGTGGCGATGCAGCGGTGTTCAAGAGTTCGCAAGGCGGCCAGGTGGTGCTGATCGTCGCGGCGCTGCTGGTGATCTATGTGCTGCTCGGTGTGCTGTACGAGAGCTATGTTCATCCACTGACGATCCTCGTCGGATTGCCGTCGGCTGCCGTTGGCGCGTTGCTGATGCTCAGGTTTTTCAATGTCGACCTGACGCTGATCGCGACCATCGGCATCCTGCTGTTGATCGGCATCGTCAAGAAGAACGCGATCCTGATGATCGACTTCGCGCTCGACGCGCAGCGCACCCGGGGCATGGATGCGCCGCACGCGATCCGCGAAGCCTGTGTGCTGCGTTTCCGGCCGATCATGATGACCACGTTCGCTGCGTTGATGGGCGCGCTGCCGCTTGCGCTTGGCCTCGGCGCCGGCGCCGAGCTGCGCCAGCCGCTGGGCCTGGCAGTGGTCGGCGGGCTGGTGTTCTCGCAGGCCATCACGCTGTACATCACGCCCGTGATCTACATCGCGCTCGACCGCTTCAGCGGCGCGGGTCCGGTGACGACTCCGGAAGCCACTTCGGCTGTGCACTGAGCTTAAGTGCAGGTGCCTGCGGTCCGAGTGGCTCGATGTACATGTGGGTGAACACGGTCTGGCCGACGCTGCTTTCTTCGATCTCGCGCGCGCTCGCCTTCATCCCCCGCTGCCGCCAATTCTACAAGTGTCGCATGTATCGACGCCGACTCGGCGTAACTCGCGGATCGTACGGCGCCACCCCAGGCGTGGTCTTTCCTCCGGCTAAGATACTTGGCGACGACCGACGGCTTTTCTCTATGCGCTACGTCGCCGTTGGGTCTGGCACGAACCCACGGCAATCAGAGAAGCGGACGCTCGCGTCGGTAGACTCGGCTGACGCGATCAGAAATGGCGAGTGGCCGGTTAGGCACCGCATTGCGGTCATTGGCGCTTCCATAGACAAGAGCACCATCTAAGTCTAATCTTCGTATTTGTCGTCCCATTTGCTACTCAGGCGGGGCCTGCAACCGCCAGAAAGTAGTGCCAGACAAATCTAGAGGAATTCCCATGTGTACATTTTCGGCTCGCGCGATGCGAAAGCTAACGCCATTGATTGCAGGTTTTGCATTGCTTGCACTTGTAGCCTCATCGGCTATTGCGCAGTACCCTACTCACCCCATAACGATGGTAGTGCCGTTTTCTGCCGGTGGCCCAACCGACACGATTGCCCGCATCATAGCCGAAGGCATGACTCGGTCGCTCGGCCAGACCGTGGTGGTCGAGAATACAACCGGAGCTGGAGGTAGCATCGGCGTTAGCCGGGTAGTGCGAGCGGCGCCTGACGGTTACCTAATCGGGATCGGGCACCTGGGCACGCATGTATTCAACGGCGCTATTTACCCGCTTCAATATGACTTGCTACGGGATCTTGCGCCTGTGGCCATGATCGCCAGTAATCCACAGCTAATCGTTTCCAAGAACGCCGTGCCGGCCAAGAATCTTAAAGAACTGGTCGCCTGGGTGAAGGCGAACCAAGACAAAGTGTCTTCGGGCACCGGTGGCTCGGGCACCCCGTCGCACATCAGCGGTGTGTATTTTCAGAACGCCACCGGGACGAAATTCGTGATCGTCCACTACCGCGGATCGGGGCCGGCGATGCAGGACTTAATCGGCGGTCACATCGACCTTGGTTTCGAGCAGACCGCAAACGCGTTACCACATGTGCGCTCCGGCAAGATGAAGGCCTATGCGGTGACGTCGAAAACGCGTAGCGCCGCGGCGCCGGATATTCCGACCGTAGATGAAGCCGGTCTCCCAGGCTTTTACATGTCGGTCTGGCACGGTATCTGGGCACCGAAGGGCACACCAAAAGCAGTGGTGGCGAAGCTCAATGCCGCCATCAAGGAGTCCCTCGCCGATCCGGCCGTGCGCAAGCGCCTTGCCGACCTGGGGCAGGATATCCCTACGCCCGAACAGCAGACGCCGGAGGCCCTAGGCACTCATCACAAAGCCGAGATCGAAAAGTGGTGGCCGATAATTAAGGCGGCCGGAATCAAGGCGGAATAGCGTGTTACGTCCGAATTAGCCCAACGCCACGCTCAGCGACCAAGAGTTCTCGGAATTCGCTTGCTTGGGGAGCACATCAGGGCTCGGACTTCTCTGTCAAGTAAGCGAATATGACCTCTAGCCCCCTAACGGTGAATGATTGAGCGGCAGGAGTTGGCCGATAGTGTGAATTCGCAGTTGAGCCC
>Ga0097691_1001692_pt1 | contig 15745 bp, 11 predicted proteins | sample NGESurdeep072012_8_FD_72858 | JGI IMG/M metagenome (GOLD analysis project Ga0097691, IMG submission 72858) | Arctic peat soil microbial communities from Barrow, Alaska - NGEE Surface sample 210-1 deep-072012 | ecosystem: Environmental > Terrestrial > Soil > Wetlands > Peat ... | reverse complement strand
GCGGCGTCCCCGGCTTTTAGCCATGTGGGAGTGGCTAGAGCCGCGAAAAATTGTCCAGACCAGCCCCCATGATGATCAGGTTCGGGAAGGTGTCGTTATCGTTAGTGATACGATCACTCGGATCGGCCGTAGCCCAACACCCAGGTTTCCGGAATTCGTCGTGGCCGTCGACGTCGAAACGACTGGCCTACACTCGACAGATCGCATCGTTAGCATCGGCGCGATTTGGCTACCTACGGCCTGTCTATCCGAGCCCTCGTTTCCGATCAGCTATATCCATCTGATCTTTGATCCGGGCCGCACGAGTCATCCGAAGGCAGAGGAAGTTCACGGATTCGACGACTGGACCCTTCGACACCAGGAGCCGTTTGGGCTTTACGCCGAGCGCATCAGACGCTTTCTACAATCCGGCAACCTCATCATCGCCCACAACGCCGAATTTGATATCGGCTTCATCAACCGCGAACTGGCGACGGCAGGCCAGCCGACCCTCGACAAACCGATCTGTTGTACGACGGAGGGCTATCGCGCCGCAGACCTTGGTGCCAGCGCGTCCCTCAAATCGGTTTGCGCTACGATGGGTTTGCGGCGCCAAGGGAAGGTCCACGGCGCGCTGGAAGATGCTTGGCTCGCCCTCATGGCCTACCTTTGGCTGCACGACTATGAGCATTGCAAGCCATTCATCGCGTGTGGGCAACACCTGGAACTATTTAATCTGCTGCCTGCGCCCCCGCGGCCGGAAGGCGCTCTTCCGCGCCGGAGTAGGAAGCACTCGGCTGGCGAATGACCGTAGCAATCAGGCACCACGTTTCAGTGGCACCACCTGCGCCCCCGGACGGCCTGCAAGCCCCGCCTCGATCCGCTCGCCTACCTGATCGCTAAGCGTGCGCAACGGATCATCCGACCGGTTCACGTAGCGGCCGGTCATCGCAAGATTCTTATGCCGCAGAAGATCGCGCACGAGGAAGGCGTTGGCACCGGATTGCCCTGCATAGGTGCCCACCGTGTGCCGAAGATCATGCAGGCGCACGTCCTCGATCTTCGCGGCCGTCCTCATGCGCTGCCATATCGCTTCTATCGCTGATTTCGAGAGTGGGCGCTTCCGGTCCGAAGTTGATGGCGCGACCCATGGCGAAGCCTTCGCCTGTTCCATAACCCTCAAAACCTGCCGGGCTGGCGCGTTCATCACGACCACCTGCGGCCGGCCCGATTTCGTTTCCACGAGCGTGATCGTGCCGGCCTCGAAGTCCACCTGATCCCAGCGCAGATTAAGCACCTCGGACAGGCGGCATCCGGTGAACAGCAGGAGTTCTATCGCCCCGGTGGTGACGCGCGTATAGAGCCTCCGGCCAGTGCCCGCTTTCCAAGGCAACCCTTCGGACTCGGCTTGCCGCAACGTCGCACCGAGCCGACCAAGTTCATCGGCCGACAGGAAACGCTCGCGGCGGTTTTCTCGATATCGTTCGATCTTCGAGCATGGGTTCGTGCCCTCGGCGCGCATTCCCCACAGTTCGGCCAGGTTAAAGGCCCTCGAACATACGGCCAGGATCAAATTGGCTTGGCGAGGCGTTGCGGCTCGCGCGCTGTGCATACGGTCGATATCCTGCCGGGTGACAGCAGCGACCTTGTGCTGGCCGAGTTCCGGCCGGAGGTCGCGCTCGACGATGCGCTTGAACTCCTTGCGAGTGACCGGGCGGTTTTTTCGCTCGACGTGTTCGGCAATGTAGCGATCAAACAAATCGGAGACGGTCGGCGCCGTGCGGAAGGATTCCCGTTCGCCGGAGGGGTCACTTTCGTCAACGATGACCGCTTGCAAAACCCGTTGCGCCGTCGAACGCGCAACGTCAGCGGTGATCTTGCCATGTTCGCCAATGCTGAACCAGCGCGAGCGGTTATATTTATTGCGGTAGCGCACGAAGTAGAAGCGCCGCCCGCTCGGCATCACACGCACACCGAAGCCGGAGAGCTTGTCGTCGTAACGTACGACAGGCGCAGGCCCGGGCTTGAGGCTTTCGACAGACCGCTTCATGAGCTTGATCGGCTCGGTTTTGCGCGCCGCGTTTTCTATTACGTGTTCGTTAATCGGTTTCGGCATAGCTCACCACGTTGGTTTGGACGGCTCCTGGACGGCCTCGGACGGCACCCCCACACGCAAAAAGCCCGCATCACTATTGGCTTTTGGACGGCCCGGACGGGCTTGGACGGCTTTCAGTCTCTACAGGCCACATTGCATGCTCCTCGACGAGCAACGCACCACCGATTTTGTGCACGCACCGTGCACGCACTGTGCACGCATCCGAGATGCAACAGCAGCGTAGGTCATGCAAGCCGATAGTATTAGAAATCCCCATTTCATCGGCCTAACTCGCAATTCATCGTAGTCCGTCGTAACCCATAGAAAGCGATTAGCACCGATGGTTAATCGGGTCTTAACCTCGCCCTCACTATTGTGGTTCACCATTGTGCCGCGGGACGCGTCGCCCGCCCGTGTAGTCGCATGCCCATGATGACCGCCGAGCGCGAGCCTTCCTTTCCCACTGCCACGGCGGTCGATGGCCGCTCGCCGTTCGTGCGGCTGACTGAGCTCATCGCCGGCATCGCGCCGGGCAAGTCCGCCATCAACCTGTCGGTCGGCGAGCCGCAGCATCCGATTCCGTCCTTCGTCGGGCCTACGCTCGCCGCGCACTTGAACGAATTCGGCCGCTACCCGGCCAACAAGGGCATCGAGCCGTTCCGCCGCGCCGTCGCTCAATGGCTCGGCCGCCGCTACAAACTGGCGCGGCCGGTCGATGCCGAACACGAAGTGCTGGTGCTCAACGGCACCCGCGAGGGGCTGTTCCTCGGCGCCATCGCCGCCAAGCGCTGGGTTGCGCGCCGCGCCGGCAAGCCGGCGGTGCTGATCCCCAATCCGTTCTATGCCGCCTACAGCGCCGGCGCGCTCGCCGCCGATTGCGAGCCGGTCTACTTGCCGGCGCGCAAGCAAAGCGGCTTTTTGCCCGATCTCGACGTGCTCGACGACGCGCTGCTGGCGCGCACGGTCGCGTTCTACATCGCCTCGCCGTCGAACCCGCAAGGCGCGGTCGCCGATCGCGCCTATCTCGATCGGCTCGCTCACCTCGCCCGCCGTTTCGGCTTTCTGGTATTCGCCGACGAATGCTATTGCGAGATCTACAGCGAGCACCCGCCGGCCGGCATGCTGGAAGCGGCGGGACCCGACTTCGCTAATGCGGTGGTGTTCCATTCGCTGTCGAAGCGCTCGAACCTGCCCGGCCTGCGCGTCGGCTTCGCCGCCGGCGACCGCCGGTTTCTCGCGGCTTTTATCGAATTGCGCAATGTTGCAGCACCGCAGGTGCCGACGCCCGCGCAACATGTCGGCATCGCCGCCTATGGCGACGAGGCGCATGTGCAGGAAAACCGCAGTCTCTATTCCGCCAAATTCGATCTCGCCGACCAGATCATCGGCGACCGCTACGGCTACACGCGTCCGGCCGGCGGATTTTTTCTCTGGCTCGACGTGGCCAAATACGGCGGCAGCGAGATCGTGACCAAGCGGCTGTGGCAGCAGGCCGGCGTGCGCGTGGTGCCCGGGCGCTACCTCGCGCGCCAGCAGGCCGACGGCAGCAATCCCGGCGCGGATTACATCCGCGTCGCCATGGTTCAGGACAAGGCGACCACGGCGGAGGCGTTGCATCGCCTCGTCGCCGTGCTCGACTGATGGTGTAAACGCATGGCCTCAGCGGATCGCAGCCTCGACGTCGTCGCTTTTGTCACGGAACATTTCCGCGACATCCTGCGGCGACGCTTGAGCGAAGCCGCAGGGCTCGCGCTGATAACGCTGGCGCTGCTCGGCGCCATCGCACTGTCCACCTGGTCGGTGCAGGACCCCTCGCTCAGCCACGCCACGCAACAGCCGATCCACAATCTGCTCGGCTTCCCCGGCGCCATCTTCTCCGATCTGGCGATGCAGCTGCTCGGTCTCGCCGCCATCCTGCTGCTGCTGCCGGAAGCGCTGCTCGGCTGGCGGCTGCTGGCGCACAAGCCGGTCGGCGACAAGTGGCGCGGCCTGGTGTGGATTGCCGCCACCTTCCTCGCCGCCGCCTTCGTCGGCACGCTGCCGCGCATCGGCTCCTGGCCGCTGCCGACCGGCCTCGGCGGCGTTTCGGGCGACGCGCTGTTGCACGTGCCGGCCCTGATTTTCGGCGCGCCGCTGGCCGGGCTTCCATTGATCGTGGTGTCCACCGTGTTCGGCATCGCCACCGCCGTGACGCTCGCCATCGCCGTCGGATTGCGCTGGCCGCAGCCGCGCGCCGCGCAGGCCGTCGCGCGCGCCGCAGACAAAAACGAACAGATCGAGGACGCCGAGGACGATCGCGCCTCCGCCTGGCTCGGCATGATCGTGCATGCGCTGCTAAGCTGGAAGGCGCGCATCGGCCGCCTGGTCCGTGGCGCACCGGCGCGCGCGCGTATGCGTGCCGCCGCGCCGTCAACCGGCTCGCGTCAAGAGCCGCGCTTCGACAGCTTCGGCCGCGTGGCCATGCCGACCGCCACTGAGGCGGAAGAAGAATACGAGGAAGAAGACGCAGCACCGGCGCCGCGCCGCCGCGCGCCCGCGCGCGTGTCCGCGCGCCGCGGCAACGGCTATGCGCTGCCCTCGCTCAATTTCTTGACCGCGCAGCGCGTCTCCGAGCGCACCACGCTGTCGAAAGACATCATCGACGCCAACGCCGTGGCGCTCGAAAGCGTGCTCGCCGACTTCGGCGTACGCGGCGAGATCATCAATGCGCACCCCGGCCCGGTAGTGACGCTGTACGAGCTCGAGCCGGCGCCCGGCATCAAGTCCTCGCGTGTCATCGGGCTTTCCGACGACATCGCCCGCTCGATGAGCGCGGTGTCGGCGCGTGTCGCGGTGGTGTCCGGCCGCAACGCCATCGGCATCGAATTACCCAACCCGACGCGCGAGAAAGTGTACTTGCGCGAATTGCTGTCAGCCAAGGATTACAACGAGAACACCGCCAAGCTGCCGCTCTGCCTCGGCAAGACCATCGGCGGCGAGTCGGTGATCGTCGATCTCGCGCGCATGCCGCATCTGCTGATCGCCGGCACCACCGGCTCCGGCAAATCGGTCGCCATCAACACCATGATCCTGTCGCTGGTCTATCGGCTGCGCCCCGACCAGTGCCGGCTGATCATGGTCGATCCCAAGATGCTCGAGCTCTCGGTCTATGACGGCATCCCGCATCTGCTCACGCCGGTCGTCACCGATCCGAAGAAGGCGGTGGTCGCGCTCAAATGGGCGGTGCGCGAGATGGAGGGGCGCTACAAGAAGATGTCGAAGCTCGGCGTGCGCAACATCGACGGCTACAATGCGCGCGTCGCCGAGGCGAAGTCGAAAGGCGAGACGCTCACCCGCACGGTGCACACCGGCTACGACAAGGAAACCGGCGAAGCGATCTACGAGAAGGAAGAGCTCGAGCTTGAACCGCTGCCCTTCGTGGTGGTGATCGTCGACGAGATGGCCGACCTGATGATGGTCGCCGGCAAGGACATTGAAGGCGCCATCCAGCGCCTGGCGCAGATGGCGCGCGCCGCCGGCATCCACGTTATCCTCGCCACCCAGCGTCCGTCGGTCGATGTCATCACCGGCACCATCAAGGCGAATTTCCCGACCCGCATCTCGTTCCAGGTCACCTCCAAGATCGACAGCCGCACCATCCTGGGCGAGCAGGGCGCCGAGCAACTCTTGGGTCAGGGCGACATGCTCTACATGGCCGGCGGCGGCCGCATCAGCCGCGTGCACGGCCCGTTCGTGTCGGATGACGAAGTCGAGAAGGTGGTGCGGCACCTGAAGTCGCAAGGCCAGCCGGAATATCTCGAGGAAGTGACCGCCGGCGAACCCGAAGAGGGCGAGGACGGCGCGGTGTTCGATGCGACCGGCATGGGGCTCGCCGAAGGCGGCGACCTCTACAGCCAGGCCGTTGCAGTGGTGAAACGCGACCGCAAGGCCTCCACCTCCTACATCCAGCGCCGGTTGCAGATCGGCTACAACCGCGCAGCTTCGCTGATGGAGCGCATGGAACAGGAAGGTATCATCGGCCAGCCCAACCATGCCGGCAAACGCGAGATCCTGATCCCCGAGAATCCGGCCGACGAGCGCTATTGAGAATGGCTACTATCGCAATTAAGCCGGAATCCAGCGCGTGATCCCGGAAAGTGGCAGCCGGTCTTCGGATAAGATCATGCGCAAGTAAGCGGTAAACTGGGTCGCGAAATCGCCACAGCCGGCCCATATAGAAAACAGGGGCAGGCGGGAGCGCATGGTCCCGAAAAGTGGCTACCGGTTTTCGGAATAGACCATGCGTCAGCAAAGCTTGAGGCGGAGAACGTGATGGCGGCACACCACAATGCGCGAACCGGCCACAAAGTGGCGATGGCCGCGTTGTTTGCCTGCCTGACGGCCGCTCCGGCGATGGCCCAGAGCGTGCCGCTGCCGACGCCGCGGCCGGCGTCCAACACCACCGGATCGATCGTGCCGCGCGCGGGCAACTCCACCACAGCCAAGCCCGCGGTTCCCAGCGCGGCGCTCGGCGCCCGCGCGCAAGCCCCGCAAGCGCAAGCGCCGAACCCGATCTCCAATCCGTTCGCGGCCTTGCTCGGCAACCCCGGCTCCGCCAGCACGCTCAAGCCCGAGCAGCGCGCCATCATCGACCGGGTCAACAATTATCTGTCCAGCATGCAGGTGCTGTCGGGCAAATTCGTCCAGGTCGGCCCGGACGGCGGTCGCACCCAGGGCGCGTTCTATATTTCCAAGCCCGGCAAAGTGCGCTTCGAATATGATGAGCCGAGCCGGATCGAACTGATCGCCGACGGCCAGTCGGTGGTGGTGCGCGACCGCAAGCTGGCGACGCAAGATGTCTATCCGCTGTCGCAGACGCCGCTGCGCTTCCTGCTCGCCGACCATGTCGACCTGATGAAGGACTCCAGTCTGGTCGCGGTCTATGCCGACGACGTGTTCATCACCGTGGTGGTCGAGGAAAAGAACGGCATCGTCGGCACCAGCCGGCTGATGATCATGTTCGCGTCCAAGGACATGCAGCTCAAGCAGTGGACGGTGACCGACCCGCAGGGCTACGACACCACCGTGGCGGTGTACAATCTCGACACCAGCCGGCGGCCCGATCCCAACATGTTCAAGATCGATTACACCCAGTATCGGAATTAGCATTTCCGGTCATTCCGGGATGCGAGCGCAGCGCGCCCCGGATTGACGTGGTACAATTTTTCCCATGCCCCTCAAGATCACCACCTGGAACATCAATTCCGTCCGCCTGCGCATCGATCTGGTCGCCAAGTTCATCAAGTCGGCGCGGCCGGATGTGCTCTGCCTGCAAGAGACGAAGTGCCCGGACGACGCCTTTCCGCTCAAGCGCTTCCAGCGGCTCGGCTACGAGCACGCCGCGATCAACGGGCAGAAGGGCTATCACGGCGTCGCCGTGCTCTCGCGCGTGCCGTTCGAACGCTTTGACGTGCACAGCTTCTGCGGCAAGACCGACTGCCGCCACATCTCGGTGGTGCTGGGCGAGCGCGCTGGGTTACGCGATCCGCTGACGCTGCATAATTTCTACGTACCGGCCGGCGGCGACGAGCCGGACCCGGCGATCAATCCGAAATTCGAGCACAAGCTCTCGTTCCTCGACGAGATGCGCGCGCACCAGGGCCTGCGCCCGGCGGTATCGCAGCGCGCGATCCTGGTCGGCGATCTCAACGTGGCGCCGCTCGAACACGACGTATGGAGTCATAAGCAAATGTTGCGTGTGGTCTCGCACACGCCGATCGAATGCGAGAAGCTCAACCTCGTGCGCGCTGTCGGCGGCTGGATCGACGCCATGCGCGTGCTCACGCCGGAACCGGCCAAACTCTACACCTGGTGGAGCTATCGCGCCCATGACTGGCGCGAGGCCGACCGCGGCCGGCGGCTCGATCACATATGGACCTCGCAGGCGCTGGCCGATCGCGTCTCCAAGATCAAAATCGCCAAGGACTACCGCGGCGCCGAGCGCCCCTCCGACCACGTGCCGGTGACGGCGACGGTTGAGATCTAACTGTCGCCCTTATTCATCGCCGTCTTCACGTCGCCGAGTTCGCGCGTCCAGGCGTCCAGCCGCTCGGCCATGATGTCGCGCAATTTCACGGCGGCGTCCGGATAGCCTTCCAGCATCTTGCGGAACAGGCTGCGCGAAATGCGGATCACCACCGTCGGCTCTTTCGCTATCGCGGTCGCCGGGCACACCATGTCGGTGAACAGTGCCAACTCGCCGACCAGCGTGCCGGGGCCGGCAATGATGTCCTTGCCCTCCGAAAACGTGCCCGGCTCCAACAGCAGCGAGCCTTCCTGCACGACATAGCCGCCGTCGGCGAGCTCGCCGGCGTAGAACAGCACCGCGCCGCTTGGCAGATTGCGGGTTTCGGCGCCGATTGCGAGGATGCGCAGCGCCTGCTTGCCCAGCACCGCGAAGGTGGGCACCTGCTCGAAAAAGGCGATGTCGTCTTCGAGACCCATGGCTAGTCGTCATTCCGGGACGGCGCACCCAGATCGGTGCGCCGGAATGACCGAGTGGTGAGTCCGTGCACGTTGCTCACGGCACCAGCTTGTAGCCGCCGGCTTCCGTCACCAGGATCGACGGCACGGCGGCGTCGTTCTCGACCTTCTGCCGCAGCCGGTAGATGTGCGTTTCCAGCGTGTGGGTGGTAACGCCGGAATTATAGCCCCAAACTTCCTGCAACAGCGTCTCGCGCGACACCGGTTTCTGCCCGGCGCGATAGAGATAGCGCAGGATGGCGGTTTCCTTTTCGGTCAGCCGCACCTTGCTGCCCTTCGGGCTGAGCAAGAGCTTCGAGCTCGGCCGGAACGTGTAGGGCCCGATGGTGAAGACCGCGTCCTCGCTCGCCTCGTGCTGGCGAAGCTGCGCGCGGATGCGCGCCAGCAGCACCGCGAAACGGAACGGCTTGCTGACGTAATCGTTGGCGCCGGATTCCAGCCCCAAGATGGTGTCGGAATCGGTGTCGTGGCCGGTCAGCATGATGATCGGCGCCTTGAAGCCGTTCTTGCGCAGGATGCGCACCGCCTCGCGGCCGTCCACGTCCGGCAGCCCCACATCCATGATGACGAGGTCGATCTGGCCGCCCTTGGCCGCTTGCACCGCCTTGGTGCCGCTGTCCACCGCGGTCGCCTCGAACTCCTCGTGCAGCGCCAATTGCTCGACCAGCGCCTCGCGCAGCTCGGCATCGTCGTCCACGATCAGGATGGTCCGCCTATTGGGCATCGCTCAAAGGCCCCCGTGAGGCGCGCCAACGCGCCCCGCCCAGCATTTTGCTTAGCGCTTTGATCTTTTCCGAAAACCGGTTCGCACTTTTCGGGATCATGCGCTATTCGCGAAGTAGAGCATTCAGGGCTAAAAGAGCAAGCGCGAACTGGTATTTAGGGCCGGGCCGGCGGCTCGGCAAGAACTTGGCGAAGCATGCGAAAACAGTCACTGTCCCGCATGACGGTACGGCGCAAGCCGGGCGATCCGACGCGCGGCTGGCTGATCGCCGGGCCGCTGGCGCTGCCGGTGGCGCTCGGCCGCGGCGGCGTCAAAGCCAATAAGCGCGAAGGCGACGGCGCAACCCCGCGCGGGAGATTCCGGCTCAAGCGGCTGTGGTGGCGCGCCGAGCGGCACGCGCGCCCCGCCACCTTGTTGCCGGCGCAGCGAATAAAGCCGGACGACAGCTGGTGCGAGGATCCCTCCGATCGCCATTACAACCGGCCGGTCAAAGTGCCGCGCGGCAGCAAAGCCGATCGCCTCGCGCGCGCCGACGCGCTCTATGACTTCATTGTGGAGATCGACCACAACACGCGGCCGCGCGTGGCCGGGCGCGGCAGCGCGGTGTTCATCCATGTGGCGCGGCCGCAGCTAGCGCCGACCGCCGGCTGCGTCGCGCTAGAGTTGAGTTCGCTGCGCCGATTGCTCGCGCGCGTTGGCCCGCGAACCCGAATCGTGGTTGAGTAATCGTTACCAGCACTTTGGTTTCTACCGATGATTAAGCATAAGCGCGCGCCATACCGCCAATAACTGGCGCATTAACATCGCCGGAAGTGTTCCCTGGTATTTTTCCCGATGGTGCGGCTGTCCCGCAAGAAATGTAAAACAATGCCGCGACGGGGCGATCATGGACACCTCACTCGCACGCGACCCACGCATCCCAGCAACGACGCGCCTTGAGTCGATCGGCCGCGTCGCCGGCGTTAACGGCTCGCAGGCCACCGTCGAGCTCACCGCGCGCGCGGCGGTCGGCGACAATCCGACCGTCGGAAAATTCATGAGCCTGACGACGGGCAAGTCAGTCATCATCGGGATGATCACCGAAGTCGGCGAGCAATCAATTGCCGCGACGACCGGCGGGCCGACCTTCCGCAAGGTGGCGCGGCTCGATCTGATTGGCGAAATTCGAACGGGCGCGGCCGGCGCTGCGCGCTTCCAGCGCGGCGTCACCGAATATCCGAACATCGGCGACGGCGCACAGATGCTCACCGAGAATGAGTTGCGGCTGGTCTATGGCACCGCCGATGCCGACCACGCCCATATCGGCGACCTGCAGCAGAATCCGAACATCCGCGTGCACATCGACATCGACCATCTGGTGAGCCGGCATTTCGCCATCCTCGGCGCCACCGGCGTCGGCAAGTCGAGCGGCGTCGCCATCATCCTGCAGACGATTCTCGACACGCGGCCGAACCTGCGCATCTTCCTGGTCGATCCGCACAACGAATACGCCCGCTGCTTCGGCGACAAGGCGCAAGTGCTGACGCCGCGGAATTTGCGGCTGCCGTTCTGGCTGTTCAATTTCGAAGAGACCGTCGACGCCTTCTTCGGCGGCCGGCCCGGCGTCGACGAAGAAGTCGAGATCCTCTCGGAAGTCATTCCGATGGCGAAGGCGGCCTATCTGCAATATCGCGCCGGCGGCGACCGCCTGCTCGCCAAGAAGCGCGATCCGCGCGACACCGGCTTTACCGCCGACACGCCGGTGCCCTACCGCATCGAGGATCTGATCAACCTGCTCGACGAGCGCATGGGCAAGCTGGAAAACCGCTCGTCGCGCATGATCTACCACAAGCTGATCACGCGGATTCAAACCTTCCGCAATCATCCGCGCTACGCCTTCATGTTCGAGAACGCCAATATCGGCGGCGACACCATGGCCGAAATCCTCAGCCATCTGTTCCGGCTGCCGCCGGAAGGCAAGCCGATGACCATCATGCAGCTCGCCGGCTTCCCGGCCGAGGTGGTGGATTCGGTGGTGTCGGTGCTCTGCCGCATGGCCTTCGACTTCGGCCTGTGGAGCGACGGCGTGGCGCCGCTGTTGTTCGTCTGCGAGGAGGCGCACCGCTACGCGCCCGCCGACAAGAAGATCGGCTTCGGCCCGACCAAGCGGGCGCTGTCGCGCATCGCCAAGGAAGGCCGCAAATACGGCGTGTTCCTCGGGCTGGTGACGCAGCGGCCGGCCGAGATCGACTCCACCATCATCTCGCAGTGCTCGACGCTGTTTGTGATGCGGCTGTCGAACGACCGCGACCAGGCGCTGATCCGCTCGGCAGTGTCGGATGCGGCGGCCAACCTGCTCTCGTTCATCCCCTCGCTCGGCACCCGCGAAGTGTTCACCTTCGGCTCCGGCGTGGCGCTACCGACGCGCATGCGCTTCCAGGAATTGCCGGCAGCGCAGCGGCCGAACAGCGAGGCCTCCGGCAACACCCGCTCGGACGCCGGCGCCAATATCAGCCGCGATCTGATCTCGACCGTGATCGAGCGCTGGTGCAGCGCCAGCATGAGCCACCGCAGCGACGACGACATGGCTGACTATGCCGAAGCGCCCGCCCTGCAGCCGGCACCGGCGCCAGTACCGCCCATGCAAGCGCCGTCACTGCAGCCAGCGCCGCGCGCCGATACGCTGCGCTCGAGCCTGTTAAAGAAGCCGCTCGATGCCACCTCGTTCGGCACGCCGCCAGCCGGCACGCCCGGCTATCCGCCGCGGTTCAGGTAACTACTTCCGCCCCACCACATCGATCAGCGCCGATAGGCCGGCATGGCCGGAGCCTTCATCGATGACGCCGTCGTGCTCGCTTATGTCGAGCGCGGAAAAATCGCCGAACGCCTCGTCCAGCAACTCGCGCGTATAAAGCCGCGTCACGTCGGACGGACCGCCGGTCTTGTAATCGAGCTGCTTTAAGCCATAGCCCTGCATCAACAAAAGTCCGCCGGGTTTCAGCGTGCGCTTGATGCCGGCGAAGATGGCCGCGCGCTGCGGCGGCGTGGCGAACTGGATGAAGATCGCCGCCACCACGTCGAAGGCGGCCGGAGCCCAAGTCCATGCCGTCATGTCGGCCTGCGCGACGCGCAAGCTGACGCCGCGCAGCTGGGCGAGCGCACGCGCCTTGGCTTGCGCTTGGGGTGAAAAATCCACCGACAGCACATCGAGCCCCTGTTGGGCCAGGAACACGCCGTTGCGGCCTTCGCCGTCGGCGATCGCCAGCGCGGTCTCGCCTTTGCGCAGCAGATGCGCTTGCGCTTTGAGAAACGCATTCGGCGCGGTGCCGAACAGATAGCCGGGCGTCGCGAAGCGCTGCTGCCAGCGCTCGAATTCGCTTTCGGTCTGGCTCATATTTTGGCTCATGTCCGCCCGCCGAAAATTGCGCTGCCGATGCGCACGTGGGTGGCGCCGAGCGAAATGGCTACGCCAAAATCCGCGCTCATGCCCATGGACAGCAGCTTCAGCCCGTTGCGCTGCGCGATCTTGGCGGTGAGCGCGAAATGCGGCCCCGGCGCCTGGTCGAGCGGCGGAATGCACATCAGGCCGGACATGGTCAGGCCGTAGCTGTCGCGGCACGCGGTCAGAAACGCATCGGCGTCCTGCGGCAGCACGCCGGCCTTTTGCGGCTCGGCGCCGGTGTTGATCTCGGCGAACAGCAGCGGCTGGCGCCCCTGCTTGCTGATTTCCTTCGCCAGCGCCTCGCACAGGCTCCGCCGATCGACCGAATGGATGGCGTCGAACAGCGCCACCGCCTCCTTCGCCTTGTTGGATTGCAGCGGGCCGATCAGATGCAGCGCGATGCCGGAATATTTCTCCAGCAGCGGCGGCCATTTCGTCTTGGCTTCCTGCACGCGGTTTTCGCCGAACACGCGCTGGCCGGCGGCGATCACCGGCTCGATCGCCTCAGCGGGGAACGTCTTCGACACCGCCACCAGCTCGACCTCCGCCACCTCGCGCCCGGCGTCGCGGCAAGCGCGGACGATCTCGGCGCGCACGGCGGCGAGGCCCGATATCGTGGTCGTTGGCGAGGCCGCCGTAGCCATGATGGTTAATACAATCCTGCTGCGGCGATTCTTTAAACGTTTAGCGATCCGTAGCAACGCATCTTAAAGCGCAGCGTGCAACAACACACTGGGGGCGAACCTACCATGCCGGACGATCGTCCACAGCGCTCAGAATCGAGAATTACTCGGCCGCGACGCACGCTCAGCGTTCGCGTGCGGCTGATGATATTGGCGGTCATCGCCATTGTGCCGCTGCTGCTGGAGCGCATCCACAACGAGGAATTCGACCGCAACGAACGGATTCAAGCCGCCTACAAGCAAGCGCTGGACGTGGCGCGCCAGGGCGCGGCCGAGCAAAATAAGGTCATCGTATCGGCCCACGCCATCCTTCAGGTTGTCGCCACCGCGCGCGCGACCTTCAACACCTCGAATGACGAGTGCAATCGGTTCCTGGCAACAATTGCCACGCCGGTACCGTGGATCAAGGCGCTTTCGGTCGCCAACGTTCAGGGCCTACTCATCTGCTCGAGCGCACAGGAATCCCTCGGCCTGGATATTTCCGACCGTCCACATTTTTTCAATGCGGTCGACAGCGGCGAATTCGTGCTCAGCGATTATTACGTGGGTACGCGCATCAAGGCTCCGCTCATTACGCTGGCGCTTGCCCGGCGCGGACCGAATAACGCCGCCGCCGCGGTCGTACTCGGCTTGCTCGACCTCAGCTGGTTCGAGCACGTCGCCAAGACCTTCGTCCCGCCCTCCGGTTTGATGCTGATGATCGATGGTAATGGCACCATCCTGGCGCAGTATCCGAACCGCCAGGATTTGATCGGCCATGAATTCAAGGACCATCCCTTGGTTCGAGCCATGCTGTCGCGACCCGAGGGCCTCGTTACCGAGGCCGCGCTTGACGGCGTTCGCCACATCTTCGGCTACATCCAATTGCCCGGCACCCAGGCCCGCATCGCGGTCGGTCTCGATGAGCAAGAGGTGCTGGCCCGCGTCGATCGCGAGATGTGGACGGCTTTCGCCGAGGTTTCGGTTGTCGCCGCTCTCGTGCTGCTTGGCATTTGGTTCGGCGGTGAGCGCATGCTGGTGCGGCCGATCCGCACCTTGGCCAATACGGCGGGTCGCATCGGCCGCGGCGACGTCAAGACCCATGCGGCGGAGCTGCCTTGGGCAGCGGAGTTCATTCCGCTCGCGGTTGCCCTCGACGACATGGCCCGGCAGCTGATCGCACGCGAGCAGGAACTGCGCGACAGCAACAGTCAATTGCGCGAACTCGCGCAAATCGATGCGCTGACCGGGCTCGCCAACCGCCGCGCGTTCAACGAGCGGCTCGCGACCGAGTGGAAACTCGCCATCCGACTGCGGCAACCGATCGCGGTCCTGATGATCGACGTCGATCATTTCAAGCTGTTCAACGACCACTACGGCCACGTCCAAGGTGATGTCTGCTTGCGCAAGGTCAGCGGCGTCCTGATGTCAGAAACCCGGACGCAAGCGGATTGTTCAATTCCGGCGCTTGAGACGGAATTGCCGCCCTCGTTCCACCGACTTGCCGGGCGCGCCCGCCGGTCGGATTTCGCCGCCCGTTACGGCGGGGAGGAATTCGCGATCCTGCTCCAGGGCGCCGACCTGGCGGTCGCGAACTTCGAGAACCCGGCCCCAAACGCCTTCAAGTACCACACCCAGGGCACGATCTTCTCGGCCGATCCGCGCCTGATCGCCGGGTTGAAGGACGCCGGGATCGATTACGTCTCACTGGGCAACAACCACATCGGCGATGCCGGGCCGACGGGCCTGCTCCAGACGCTGGCCAACCTCGACAAGTACGGCATACGCCACAGCGGGGCGGGCAGGAACCTGGCCGCCGCGCGAGCGCCCGCAATCATGAAGGTCGACGGGATCAAGGTGGCGATCCTGTCGTACGACACGATCGCGAAGTACTACGCGGCCGGCCCCGGCAAGCCGGGTAGTGCCCAGCTGACCGCGGCCAATGTCAAGGTGGACGTGGCCGCAGCCCGCAAGGCCGGTGCCCAGATCGTGATCGTCTATCCCCACTGGGGCACCGAGTACTCGCCGCGGCCGTTCTCCGCCGAGCAGGCCCTGGCCCATGCGGTGATCGATGCCGGTGCCGACATGATCATCGGCAACCACGCCCACTGGGTGGGTGCCATGGAGATCTACAAGGGCCATCCGATCTGGTACGCCCTGGGCAACTTCGTGTTCGACCAGATCTGGTCGGAGCCGACCAGCGAGGGCCTGTTGCTGCAGCTCACGTTCCGGGGCAGCCAGCTCGTCCAGGTCCGGCTCCAGCCGACGGTCATCCTCGACGGCGCCCAGCCGAACCTGCTCAACCCGGCGACCGACGGCCGGATCGTCCTGGGCCAGCTCTA
>Ga0097691_1001691_pt1 | contig 15748 bp, 21 predicted proteins | sample NGESurdeep072012_8_FD_72858 | JGI IMG/M metagenome (GOLD analysis project Ga0097691, IMG submission 72858) | Arctic peat soil microbial communities from Barrow, Alaska - NGEE Surface sample 210-1 deep-072012 | ecosystem: Environmental > Terrestrial > Soil > Wetlands > Peat ... | reverse complement strand
CACCTTGACCTTCTTCTTCACGAACCATTCGCCGGCCGACGGCACGAAGCCGGGTGAGCGGCAGAAATAGTCCTCGCTGTCCTCGTAATATTTGTGCCAGCCGGTGTTGACGATCACCACGTCGCGCGGGCGCACGATCTTGCCGCAGGCTTTTTCGAGATCCTCGCCGGTGATCGGCTCCCACTTGTTCTTGGGGATCGACACCACGATGCCGGAGCCGAAGAAATGCGGCAGTGGCACTTCGTCGATGAACGGCGTGCCCTGGATCACGTGCGCGGGCGCGTCGATATGCGTGGTGTTGTGCATCGAGGTCGTGATGCGCTGCGACAGCACGCCCGACTTCGCCATGTAGTGGATGCGTTCGATCTTGACGTCTTCGAAATACGGCCAGTTCGGGGACTGATAGCCGAAGCGGTGGGACAGGTTGTAGAACTCCAGCCCCATGCTGTTCTTGAGGTTTTCTTCGAACATCACGCCGCGAATTTTTTTGGCCACGGCATCCTCCCTTGTGTTTGTCGAAACGGGTTTGTCGTCGAGTCCCGCCGCCTTCAGGCGGCGGCGGAATTCATGTGGGTCTCCAGTGCGCGCTTGGTCGTCATCAACCGTTCGGCGATCAGCGTGTGCCGGTTCTGGAAGCGCTGGGTCGGCACCGGCACCGAGATAGCGACGGAATTGCCGAGCGGATCCTGCAATGCGACGCCGACGGCGCAGATGCCGAGCGTATGCTCCTCGCGATCGTAGGCAACCCCGGTGCGGCGCGCGGATTTCAGATCGGCGAGCAGCGCATCGATGCGGGTGAGCGTCTTCGGCGTGCGCGAATCATAAGTGCGGCCGATCAGCGCCTCGATGGCCGGATCGGACAACTGCGCGAGATGGGCCTTGCCATTGGCGGTGCAGTAGAGCGGAAAGGTTTCGCCGACGGCCGAGGCGGTGCGCAAGCGCTGCGAGCCGATCACCTGATCGATGAACACGAGGTGGTCCTTCTTCACCGTCGAGAGATCGACGGTCTCGTGCAATTCTTCGCTCAATCGCTCGAGATACGGCCGCGCCAGTGAGATGAAGTCGCTGCGCACCGAGGCGGCCAGCCGCAGGATGGTGGGCCCGAGCCGCACGCGTCCGTTCGGCGTCGCGGCGATCACCAGCTTTTCGGTTTCCAGCGCGGCGACGATGCGCTGCACGGTCGAGCGCGCCAGATTCACCCGCTGCGCGATCTGGCCGAGGCTTAAGCCCGCATTTTCATCTTCCAGCGCGCGCAGAATAGTGGCCGCGCGCGCGATCACCTGCACCTGACTTTTGTCGTTGGTGACGTGGCGGTTCATCGGCAACAACTCGGCACCCGTGCGCAATACTCGTGCGACCTGGGGGCCGCCTTGCATCATGGTACACGTTAGCCCAATATGCGGTACAGATAAAAACGAAAAAAATCGGCGGGCGCTGCTGCACTGCCGCAAGACCGCATGATCCCGAACAGTGGGAACCGGTTTTCGGGCAAGATCATGCGCAGAGGAAAACGCGAGGAAACGCAATGGTCAAAAAGATCGCCCTGGAAGAGCATTTCTTGGACCCCGGCACGGTGGACTACTGGCGGCCGACCATGGTCGATGTCGCCCCGCCAAAAGTCGCCCAATTGTTCGACTGCCTCACCGATTTCGGCGACCGCCGGCTGCAAACCATGGACCGGGCCGGCATTGCGCGCGCGGTGCTGGCGATCTCCGGACCCGGCGTGCAGGTCGAGCGCGATGCCGCGACGGCGGTGCGCAAGGCGCGTGCGTCGAACGATTTCCTCGCCGGCGAGGTGCAAAAGCGTCCGGACCGCTATTCCGGTTTTGGCCATCTCGCCATGCAGGACCCGAAAGCCGCCGCCGACGAGCTCGAGCGCTGCATGCGCGAGCTGAAACTGAGCGGCGCCATGATCAACGGCCACACCAACGGGCAATATCTCGACGATCCCGCGCTCTATCCGTTCTGGGAGCGGGCGGAGGCGCTAGGGGCGCTGATCTATCTGCACCCGGCCGACCCGGTGGCGCCGCTGCCGGTGCTTGCCGGCCACAAGATTCTCAGCCGCCCGATGTGGGGCTGGGGGGTGGAGACCGGCTCGCACGCGCTGCGCATGGTCGTCAGCGGGCTATTCGAGCGGTTTCCGAAAGCCAAGCTCGCCATCGGCCATCTCGGCGAGACCCTGCCGTACCTGCTCTGGCGTTTCGACAGCCGCGCGAAAATGTACGGCTGGAAATTGCCGAAGCCGCCGTCGCAATACATCAAGGACAATATCTGGGTGACGCTCTCCGGCATGTTCTCGGCCGAGCCGCTAACCTGCGCGATCAGTGTAATGGGCCGCGAGCGCGTGATGTTTTCCGCCGACCACCCGTTCGAGGACGCGCAGGAGGCCGGGCACTTCATGGACACGGTGCCGCTCGAGGAAAGCCTGCGCGCGGATATTGCGTATAACAATGCGGCGAGGTTGCTGGGGCTCTAACGCGGGTCAAGCCCGCGCAAGCCAGACTACTTAATCACCCGCACCGGCTTGCCGTCGAGCCAGGCGCGGATGTCCTCGACGACACCGGAGAAATACCCGCGGTAATTCTGCTCGCTGACATAGCCGAGATGCGGCGTGATGACGACATTGTCCATCTGGCGAAACGGATGATCGTGCGGCAGCGGCTCGACATCGAATACATCGAGCCCGGCGCCCGCGATCGATTTGCTCTGCAGTGCCGCGATCAGCGCCTTTTCGTCAACGATCGGACCGCGCGCCGTGTTGATGAGGTAGCCGGTCTTCTTCATCAGGCCGAGCTCTTTCGCTGAGATGAGGCCGCGCGAGCGGTCGCTCAGCACAAGATGGATGGTGATGATATCGGCGTTGCGGAATAGGTCCTCCTTCGCGGCATAGTCCACACCGGCCTCGCGGCATTTGTCGGGTGTCAGATTTTGGCTCCAGGCGATCACCTTCATGCCTAAGGCCTTGGCGACGCCGGCGACGCGCTGGCCGAGCTTGCCCAGCCCAATCACGCCGAGCGTCAGGCCTTCAAGGTCCCGGCCGACAGTCACCTGCCAGGGTTCCCCCGCCTTCAAACGCGCGTTTTCAAAGCCGATCCGGCGGGTGAGTTCCAGCATCAGGCCGATGGCGACGCCGGTGGTCGGGTTACCGACGTTGCCGGTGCCACAAACGGTGACGCCGCGCTCGGCGCAGGCCTTCAGGTCGATGGAGTTGTTGCGGGCGCCGGTGGTGATGAGCAGCTTGAGGTCGGGCAGGCCCTCGATCACCTTGCGCGGGAAGGGCGTGCGCTCGCGCATCATGTTGACGATGGCGAAGCCCTGCAGGGCTTTGATGACGTCATCGTCGCCGCCCAGCGGCGCGTTGAAGACCTTGATCTCGGCGTCCTTGGCGAGCGCGGACCAGTCCGCGAATTTCAACGCGACGTTCTGGTAGTCGTCGAGAATGGCTGCCCAAACCATACGCATGCGCCCCTTGGAAGTTGATTTGCCTGCGCATGATCTTATCCGAAAACCGGTTCCCACTTTTCGGGATCATGCGCTCGCCCGGACCATCCCGGGCGACGCCACCTTAGGGCGACATCGTTTCGTTGTCATTCCGGGGGCGGCTCACTTGTCATTCCGGGGCGCGAGCGCAAGCGAGCGAACCCGGAATCCAGGGGTGACATGCGCCGTGCTTGCTGCTCTGGATTCCGGGCCCGGCCCTTCGGGCCGTCCCGGAATGACGGTCAAGGCCGCTTGTTGAAGTTTTTGGCCCGCCAGGCGGGGCCGGGGCCGCGCATATAGTGCAATTCGGGCCGGTAGTGGTCGAACAGGTGGCGGGTCACATCGCGCCAGAAGGCGGCAAGCGCCTGGCCGATGCCGGCAAACGGGCGGGGCAGCAAAGCCGCCGCGGAACCCGAAATGGCCGATATGGCCCGACCCATGACGCAATCCCCACCACGACGCGGACGCTTTCGCCCGCACGTCCCTTGCTCGCCCCGTCCGGCGGCCAGGTTTGTGAGGCGGGATCATGCGGGCTCAGCGGTTAAAACTTGGTTGGCGGGCGGCCGTGTCGGGCCTCAAGTTTGCAATCAGGCTTTCCAGAGTTTTACCGCTGCGGCGGCTCTTTCTTATCCCTCCCCTGAAAGGGGAGGGTCGCTCGCGAATGCTCGCGGCCGCCCTCCCCCCGCAAGCGGGGGAGGGATAAGAAAGAAACGCCGCAAACAATACGGGCGGCGAAGCTTGCCCTTGCGTCCCGCGGTCGCTACATCAGCGTCGAATTTCCCGACAAAGCGCCCGTCAGCGTGCGTTCTCGCGCGCGGGCGGATTCCGGCCGGGTAAGCAGAGGTTTCAAAAGGTCAATGAACGGTCGTCAATTCATCTATCACATGCAGGGTCTGTCGAAGACCTATCCGGCCGGCAAGAAGGTGCTGGAAAATATCAATTTGTCGTTCTACCCGGACGCCAAGATCGGCGTGCTCGGCGTCAACGGCTCCGGCAAATCAACGCTGCTGCGCATTATGGCCGGCATCGATACCGAGTTCGTCGGCGAAGGCTTCGTCGCCGAGGGCGCGCGCGTCGGCTACCTAGAACAGGAGCCGCAGCTCGATGCGTCGAAGACCGTGCGCGAGAACGTGATGGAAGGCGTCGCCGCCAAGAAGGCGGTGCTCGACCGCTACAACGAGATTGCCGCCAACTATTCGGACGAAACCGCCGACGAGATGGCGAAGCTGCAGGATCAGATCGACAGCAAGAATCTCTGGGATCTCGACTCGCAGGTCGACCTGGCGATGGACGCGCTGCGCTGCCCGGCCGACGACGCCGAGGTGACCAAGCTTTCCGGCGGCGAGAAGCGCCGCGTGGCGCTATGCAAGCTGCTGCTGGACCAGCCCGATCTTCTTCTGCTTGACGAGCCGACCAACCATCTCGACGCCGAGAGCGTGAACTGGCTGGAAGGCCATCTGCGCAAGTATCCCGGCGCGATCCTGATCGTCACCCACGATCGCTACTTCCTCGATAACGTCACCAGCTGGATCCTCGAGCTCGACCACGGCCGCGGTATTCCCTACGAGGGCAATTACACCGCATGGCTGTCGCAAAAACAAAAGCGCATGGAGCAGGAAGGCCGCGAAGACGAGGCGCGCCGGCGCACGCTCGAGCGCGAGAGCGAATGGATTTCGTCGACCCCGAAGGCACGGCAGGCCAAATCCAAGGCGCGCTATCAGCGCTACGATGAGCTGCTCAAGATCGCCAACGCCAAGCAGAACACCGTCGCGCAGATCACCATTCCGGTCGCCGAACGGCTCGGCCAGAATGTGGTCGATTTCGAGCACCTCACCAAGGCCTTTGGCGACAACCTGCTGATCGACGACCTCACCTTCAAACTGCCGCCCGGCGGCATTGTCGGCGTGATCGGCCCGAACGGCGCCGGCAAGACCACGCTGTTCCGCATGATCACCGGCCAGGAAAAGCCGGACAGCGGCACCATCAAAATCGGCGAGTCGGTCCACCTCGGCTATGTCGACCAGTCGCGCGACAGTCTCGACGGCAAAAAGACCGTATGGGAGGAAATCTCCAACGGCCAGGACATCATTCTGCTCGGCAAGAAGGAAGTGAACAGCAGGGCCTACTGCGCGTCATTCAATTTCAAAGGCGCCGATCAGCAGAAGAAAGTCGGCACACTGTCCGGCGGCGAACGCAACCGCGTGCATCTTTCCAAGATGCTGCGCTCCGGCGCCAATTTGTTGCTGCTCGACGAGCCGACCAACGATCTCGACGTCGACACGCTGCGGGCGCTGGAAGAGGCGCTGGAGGATTTCGCCGGCTGCGCCGTCATCATCAGCCATGACCGCTGGTTCCTCGACCGTATCGCCACCCACATCCTGGCGTTCGAGGGCGACAGCCACGTGGAGTGGTTCGAGGGCAACTTCCAGGACTATGAAGCCGACAAGATGCGAAGGCTGGGGCAGGATTCGATTATCCCGCACCGATTGAAATATAAGAAGTTCTCGCGTTAAACTTCCCTGTGCGCTGATATCGAACTGGGGGGACGCGCAATGAAATTTCTCCGCCGTGAGTTCTTGCAACTAGCCGCGGGTGCCGCCGCCGGCCCTGTCACATGCGGTGCGAGCACAAACCTATCCGGCAAAGCCGGTGCGCTTGATCGTGGGATTTGGCGCCGGGCAGGCCATCGATATTCTCGCCCGCCTGATCGGGCAAAAGCTATCGGATCGGCTCGGCCAGCAGTTCGTCGTCGAGAACCGGCCGGGCGCGGGCGGCAATCTCGCCGTCGAAGCGGTCGTGCGCGCGCCGGCGGATGGCTATACGGTGCTGGTCATTGGCGCCAACAACGCGATAAACGCCACGCTCTACGACAATCTCAATTTCAATCTGATCCGGGACATCGTGCCGGTCGCGGGGATTTATCGGGTGCCTCAGGTGATGGAGGTCAATCCTGCCTTCCCCGCTAAGACGGTTCCCGAGTTTATTGCCTACGCCAAAGCGAACCCGGGGAAGATCAATTTCGCATCGGGCGGCAACGGATCGGTCGCCCATGTTACTGGCGAGTTATGATGGCCGGCATCCAAATGCAGCACGTACCGTACCGTGGAGCGTCGCCGGCGCTGGTCGACCTGATCGGCGGACAGGTCCACGTCATGTTCGACAACATGCCCTCGTCGATCGAGCACATCCGGGCGGGGCGGCTGCGTCCTTTGGCGGTTTGCACGACAAAACGCCTCGACGCGCTCCCCGACGTTCCGACCGTGAGCGAGTCCCTGCCAGGATTCGAGACCAGCGCGTTCGCCGGCCTCGGCGCGCCCAAAGGCACGCCTGCCGATATCGTCGAGAGACTGAACCGGGAGGTTAACGCCGGCCTCGCCGATGCCAGCCTGCGGGCGCGGATTATCGAGCTGGGCGGTGTACCGCTTCCTGTCTCACCTGCGGAGTTCGGCAAGCTGATCGCCGATGAAACGGAGAAGTGGGGAAAGGTCGTCAAGTTTGCGGGCGCGAAGCCGAACTGAACAGCGCTAGGAACGGATGACGCTGCAAGTCGCGAGGGTTACGCTCGCAAAATGATTCGACTTGCAGTCCTTATTGCAGCGCTCCTGTATTCGGCGCCGTCGCATGCCGCCGACGCCGCCTTCCAGCAATGGCTGCAATCGACGTGGCCGCAAGCGCAAGCGCTCGGCGTTTCGCGCCAAACGTTTGACGCCGCCACGCGCGGGCTCGAGCTCGATCTGTCACTGCCCGATCTCGCGATTCCCGGCCGGCCCGAACAGGCGCCGCCCGGGCAGCCGGAATTCGTGCAGACGCCGGCGCAATATTTGCGCGAGCCGACCTTCGACCGCCTCGCCGCGCGTGGGCGTCAGCTCGCCACGCAGCATCGCGATACGCTGGCGCGTATCGAAAAAGAGTTCGGCGTGCCCGGTAATGTGGTGCTGGCGATCTGGGCGCGCGAGACCGATTACGGCGGCTACAAGCTGCCGCATGACGCCATCCGCGTGCTGGCGACGCAGGCCTATGTCGGCAAGCGCAAGGATTTCTTTCGTAACGAGTTCCTGCATGCGCTGAAGATGCTGCAGGACGGCGTGCCGCGCGCCGACATGCGCTCGTCCTGGGGCGGCGCCGTGGGGCTCACGCAATTCCTGCCGTCCGAGTTCTACAAATATGCCGTCGATTTCGACGGCGATGGCCGCGCCGACATCTGGCAATCGGTGCCGGATGCGCTGGCCTCGGCAGCAAAACAGCTTGCTGGCAAGGGCTGGCAGGCTGGAGAGCGCTGGGCTTACGAAGTACGTGCGCCTCAAACTGTCGATTGTTCGATTGGCGTTCCCGAAATCACCATGCCGATTGGCGAATGGCTCAAGCGCGGCTTTACGCTCGCCAATGGCCGAAGCTTAAGGGCCGCCGAATTGGCCTTGCCTGCATCGCTATTGCAGCCGGAAGGCACATACGGGCCGGCCTTCCTCACGCCGAAAAATTATTACGTGATCAAGGACTACAATTTTTCGGATCTCTATGTGCTGTTCGTCGGCCACTTGAGCGACCGCATCGCGGGCGCACGTGCATTCGAAACGCCGTGGAGCAAGAACGCGCAGCTCAAGACCAAGGACGTCGAGTCGATGCAGCGGCGGCTCACCGCGCTCGGGCTCTACAAGGACAAGATCGACGGCAAGGCCGGGATGCTCACCCGCGCCGCGCTCGGCAGCTACCAGAAGGCCAACGGGCTGAAGCTGGACTGCTGGCCGACCGCGGCCGTGCTCGACCACATGCGGCGCTAGTCGCAAACTTCCATGCGGCGCCAGCGATAGCCGTAACCTTCGACCCAGACCTGGCGTTTTTCGACGTGGCACACCGGCCCGTCGACATATTCCGGCGGCTCAGCATAGCCGGGGGGCGGGGCGGCGTAGATCGGGGCGGGTTCGACATAGCGCGGCTGGCTGTTGGCGATGGCACCGCCAATGATAGCGCCGGCGGCCAGGCCGCCGAGGACGCCGGCACCGATTGCACAACCGTCGCAGCGGGCCTGCGCCGGAGACGGCATCGCCGCAGCCACCAGGGCGGCCGCGGCGAGCGCGATGATCGTACGTTTCATGAGTGCCTCCTGGGGCCGAAAACTATCGGCGCCGATCATGCACCCACGGCCGTTACGTGACGATTAACGGCAGAAATATTGCGCGCGACCGTAATGGACGTTGCCGTTCTGGTCGCGCCAGGCCTTGCGCGCCCAGTAGCCTCCCTGGCAGTCGTACGGCGCGTCGGCATCGTAGTCGTCGTAGCGGTAGTAGCCGGGGTGATTGGCGATGGCACCGCCAATGATGGCGCCGGCGACAACGCCGCCGAGGATGCCAAGTCCGAGGCCGAAGCCGCGGTCGCGGGCGTCGGCGGGGGTCGGCACGGATAGTGTGCTCACGGCGATGGTCGCAGCCGCCGCGATCGCAAGAATAGCCTTCTTCATAGGGTTTCCCTCCAGGGTGCAAATCGGCCGGGGCCGACCGCGGGCTGATAAGCTTAAAGCCTGTCCCGGCTCCTGTAAAAGAGGCAGGCCTAACTATGTCGAAAATTTAATGGCGCTGGTTCAACCCGGCGCGCGAAAAAGCCCGGATTCGTTTCCGAATCCTGGCTTTTCTCATTCATTTTTCGCGTTCTGAGGGTTAGTCGCAGACCCTGACGCGCCGCACACGCCAGCGGTCGCCGTCCCAAACCCGCTGACGGGTAATGTAGCAGTCGCCGTAATAGGCCGGGCCGGACCCGTAGTAGTAGCCGGGGCCGCCGTAATAACCTTGGCCGGCAAGCCCGCCGATGATAGCGCCAGCGGCGAGGCCGCCGATAATACCGCCGGCGATACGTCCGCCGCGCGCTTCGGCCGGTTGCGGAGCCGCCACGGCCGCGACGGCAAGCGTCGCGACGGTCGCGAGAGCGGTCAGGGTCTTGGCCATCTTGGTCATAGCGCACCTACCTTCAATTATCTTGGTCGTATCCATCGAACGACCGTTTCTCTTGGTCGTATCCATTCAACGACCGATCGGTTCAACTCCTGCGGTTTTCATCCGCAGCGGTAACGTTCGTCTTGGCCAATAGGTTCCATCTTTTCGTGAATGCGCGGTGAATGGGGCGTTGGGAATGGGCGTCCTGTGCGGGGGTGCCGATTAAATTTCCGCAACACTCAAGGCCAAATTGCGGCGGCGGCGCGCACGCCCCCAAGTCGCACGCCCCAAGTCTCACGCCCCAAGTCTCACGCCCCAAGTCTCACGCCCCAAGTCTCACGCGCCAAGTCGCGCGAGCATGCGTCGCAGCATGGTGCGGCGTTCGGCGCGCGCGGCGGTGCGGGATTTGCGAGCGCGCGATCGGACTTTGCTGCCACGCAAACTGCGCTTGCCGGCGTTCGATTTGCCGGCGCGCGTCTTGCCAGCGCGCGTCTTGCCGGATGTCCGCCGCCGCGGCTTCGCCTTGGCGGCATGCGCGCGCGCCTTGCGTCGTGCCGGGCGCTTGCGGCGTTTGAGCGCGTGGCGGCCGACATTGCGCAGAAACAATTTCTCCAGCGGATAGCTCAGCCGCCGCACCGCCGCGGCCAGGCTGAGCCATTCGACCGCCGCGATGTCCTTCATCACGTCGCGGCTCGGTTGCGCCGCCGCCTGCATGCGCCAGAACTGCACGACTTTCGGCCGGCCGCGCGCCCGGTAGGTGATGGCGCCGAGAAACTCGCGCACGCGCACGCGATGGCCGGTTTCCTCCACCACCTCGCGCCGCGCGCCGGTCATCGCACGTTCGTCGCGCTTGAGCTTGCCGCGCGGCAGCACCCAGAGTTCGTCCTTGCTGCGCTGGACGACGGCGACGCGCGGGCGCGCGCCACCGCGTACCACGATGCCTCCCGCCGCCTGAATGGTCTTGCGCGCCAAGTTCTTGCCCGCCAAGTTCTTGCCGGCGATGCCGGTGCAATCCGCTGTCAGCCATTCCGTTTAGCAAAATTGCGCGAATCCGGTGAGCGAAAATGCGCGATGACCCGCGCGCTTGTGGGCAAGTCGGCGCGCGCTCGCCGCTTGTCACAAAGGTGCCGCCGCATTTTCCCGCCGCGTATGCGGGGCTGCGTACAGCGAGGTCCCAACCGCTAAGTGCCAGTCGCCGATGGCCTCGCTCACGGCGGTCTTGTCGATGCGCGCGAGCGCTTGCTCATAGGAGAGCCTTTGCGCCTGCGCATCGCCGAGCATCTTGACCCAAGTCTTCACGCTGTCGGGCAGCAGCGGCGCGTAGCGCGGAAAGCAGGCGCAGGCCTAGCCGCGGCAGCAGCGCGCGCGGCGGCAGGCGGTGCGATCGCAAAATCGCCAGATGCAGAGCAGGTCGGCCCAGGCGCGCAGGTCCTCGCTGCGCGCGACGGGTTGCCTTTGCGTCTCGGCGTCGGCGGGGCGCGTGAATCTCCGCTGTCATTGCCGGGCTTGGCCCGGCAATCGATGATGCCTTTCCAAGGGCTAAAGCCCATAAGGTGCTCGTTCGCGGACGCTCATCATGGATGCCCGGGTCAAGCCCGGGCATGACGATAGAGAGGTGAGCGCTTGCCGGCGCTTTGCCGCCGGCTCGACGTGAATTGTGCGCGCGCGAACGCGCGCTTACTTCCAGCCGGATTCCTTGTCGCAGGCCTTGCGCTCGGCGACGTGGGTCTTTTCCCACTGGGTGATGGACTGGGCTTCGTTGTTGTCCATCTTGTTGTTCATGCAGGTGCAGTATTTCAGGATCACCGCGTCGGCGGCTTCGCCTTTGTTGTCCTTCAGGCAGGCATTGATCCATTTGACGTCGTCGGTGGTGACGGCGAAGGCGGCGGTGCTGGTGAAGCAAACGCTGGCGAGTAGAAGCGCGGCGGCGGTGGCTTTCATGGACGTCTCCCTGATGGTCGGCTTGTTAATTGGCAGGGAGTTTGGGACGGGCGCGCGGTTTAGGCAAGGAGGGGGCGAAAGAGCGGGATACTGGCCCGGATGGAGCGACGTTTGTAGGATGGGTTGAGCAAAGCGAAACCCATCCTACGAGCTACGAGCTCGACACGGCCGCGCGTTCTTCGTACTCGGCTTTGTCGATCTCGCCGCGCGCGAAGCGTTCCTTCAGGATCTGCGCCGCTGAGTCGCCGCTATAGCCGTCGCGATGGCCGCCGCGATGGCCGCGCATCATGAAAAACATGACGATGACGCAGACTGCCATCATCCCGACGATGAACATGGGACCGAAGAACATCCAAGGCGCCGGGCCATAGTCGTTCCACATCATGGCATCCTCCTATGGATGCGGCAGGATGGGCGCGGTGGCGGAAACGGGCGTTGATGTAGGTCAAGCGGAACTGGCAGGGTGCGGACGTGATTCTCCGTTGTCATTGCCGGGCTTGACCCGGCAATCCATGATGCCTTGCAACGGCTAAAGCCGTACGTGCTTATTCGCGGACGCAAATCATGGATGCGCGGGTCAAGCCCGCGCATGACGACGGAGAGGATAGCCCGCACCCGCTCAATTAAACTTCAGCCCCGCCGCCTTGGCGAGGGCGAGGTTGCTGGCGGTCTCCTTAATAATCATGGCGTCGAATTCGGCGGGCGTGAGCGGCAGCGGCTCGACGCCTTGCGGCGCCAGCTTGGCCTGCACCTCGGGCAGCGCCAGCGCCTTCATGGTTTCGGCGTGCAGCTTGTCGACGATTGCGCGCGGCGTCTTCGCCGGCGCCAGCATGCCGTTCCAGAACGTGTAGTCGGAATCCTTGAAGCCGGCTTCCAGCGTGGTCGGCACGTCGGGCAGCGTCGGCGAGCGCTTCGCCGTGCTCACCGCGAGCGGCAGCAATTGGTGATTTTGGATGAAGGGCAGGCCGGACGAAATGCCGATAAAGATGAAATCGATGCGGCCGGTCATCACCTCGGTGAGCGCCTCCGGTCCGCCGCGGAACGGCACGTGGGTCGCCTTGAAGCCGGCGCTGACGCGGAACCGTTCCGCCGCCCAGTGCGTGGCGCTGCCGACGCCGGCCGATGAGAAGGTCATGTTGCCGGCCTTGGCGCGCTCGACGAACTCCTGCACGGTCTTGATGCCTTTCGACGGCGCGACCAGCAGCACGTTCGGCACCACGCCGAACATGGCGACGCCGGCGAAATCCTTGCCCGGATCGTAAGTGATGTTCGGATAGGCGGCGGGCGCGGCGGAATGCGCGGCGGCGTTGATCAGCAGCGTGTAGCCGTCGGGGTCGGCCTTCGCCACCGCGGCCGAGCCGATGCTGCCGCCGGCGCCGCCGCGGTTCTCGATGACGATGGTCTGCCCGAGCTGGCGCGACAGCGGGTCGAGCACGATGCGGCCGATGATGTCGACGGTGCTGCCGGCGCTGAACGGCACCACGGCGCGGATCGGCTTGCCCGCCGGCCAGGCTTGCGCTTGCCCTAAGCGCGGCAGCGCCGGTGTCGCCAGCGCCGCGGCGGTGAGCGTGAGAAAGCGGCGGCGGTTGCTGGTGGTCATGCTGTATCCTCCAAAGTTCGATGGCGTGTGCGTTTTTCTTTGTGCGGCGCAATGTTTTTATGTCTTGCCTATGATGCCATGGCTTTGCCGGCACTTCCTTCTTTTTCTGTCATTGCCGGGCTCGGCCCGGCAATCCATGATGGCTCGCCAAGCGCCAAAACCGTAAGGTTCTTGTTTGCCGACGTTCAACATGGATGCCATCCGAACTCGGGCTTGCCCGAGTTCGGAAAATCTGGTTGCTGCAAGTCGGGTAAACCCGACTTGCAGTATCAAGTCCGGGCATGACAAGAGGAGAGAGCATTCCGATGCCGACCTACACCTGGGACCACATCCACCTGCGCACGCCGGATCCGGAAGCGACCGTGCAATGGTTCGAGCGCATGTTGGGCGCGCAAGTGATCCGCAGCACGCAGAACGGCAAGCCGCGCATCGACATCAAACTCGGCGGCGCCAATATCTTCATCGCACCGGTGGCGCCCGGCGAAGCCGTCAATCCGCCGCCGGCGACGCCCTATCAGGGGCTCGATCATTTCGGGCTGGCGGTGTCCGGCATCGACGCCATTGCCGCCGAGCTCAAGAGCAAGGGCGTGCAGTTCAGCAAGGAACCGCACTCACCGCGCCCCGGCATCAAGATCTGCTTCCTGCGCGGGCCGCAGGGCATCTCGATCGAATTGCTCGACCGCGATCCGAAATACGTCTGAGCGCATGATCCCGAAAAGTGGGAACCGGTTTTCGGAAAAGATCATGCGCAAGCATAATGCGGCGAATTACATCACCACTAAAAAAATCGGGGGGACAACGTGAAATTCATTCGGATTATGGCCGTGCTCGTGCTCGTGTCGGCTGGCGGCCAGGCAGTCGCGCAGCAGAAGAGTTTGCGCGATCAGATTGTCGGAACCTGGACCTTCGTGGTGGCCGAGGTCGTCGCGCCCGACGGCAAGAAGTCGTTTCCGTTCGGCGAGACGCCGAAGGGCATCTTGATCTTCACCGCCGACGGACAGTTCGCCCAGATCCATGTCGCCAGTGACGTGCCGAAGATCGCCAGCAACAATCGGCTGATCGGCACGCCGGAGGAATACGCGGCCATCATGCGGCGCAGCCTCTCGGTGTTCGGCAGCTACAGCGTGAACGAAGAGAAGAAAACGGTCACCTTCAACATCGTGTCGAGCAGCTACCCGAACTGGGCGGGCGAGGCGCAGGAGCGCAGCATCGACAAGCTTAACCCCGACGAATTCGTCAACACCAATCACAACGTCGCCGGCGGCCGCGGCCGCGCCTCCAATTTTTATAAGCGCGCGAACTAAGCGGCGGCAGTTGCCGATCAACGGCCGGAACTTTTGCCCGCGGCGTTTTGCTTTGGGACAAGCCGCCTTGGCCGGTTGCCTTGGCGCCGGCGCCTGCCTAGATGCGCGGGGGTGCGCGCGCGATCGGCTGCCGGGAGGACGTTGACATGCGGATGCTTGGGCTGGCGATCGGCGCGGCCACGGTCATGGCGGCACAGGCCGCGGCCGCCGATGCGCGGTTCGAGAAAAGCCTGCAGATGCTGGCGCCCGCCGAACGGCTCGAGCAGCTCTGCGACTACACCGCGATGACGCAGATCCGCAAGGACGCGAAGCAACTGCGTCCCGACCGCGCGGTGGCCAACGCCATGGCGGAGCCACGCGTGAACAACCACACCATCGAGGTCAAGGGCGGCGCCTTCCGCAGCCGCCGCAAATTGTACGAGCTCACCTATACCTGCACGGCGACGCCCGACCACCTGGCGGTGGTCTCGTTCCAATACAAGGCCGGCCCGGAAATCCCGCCAGCCAAATGGGCGGGTTTCGGCCTGTCGCGGTGACCGCGGGCGGCCCTGGCACGGCTGCTAAGCCCGGATTCGGGGCGAATCGGGACTAATTCCGATCAGCAAATTGCCGGCGGGCGTGCTAGAAGGTCGGGGATGACACGGCGTACCACCGATTCGCGGGATGCGGCCGAAATGGCCTTTAAGGCGGCGACCACCAAGCCCGCGCCGACCGCACTGAAAAGCCCGTCTCTTCCCGGCGCCAAGGAGACCGTCTCCTTGCGCATCGACCGCGACGTGCTCGATTACTTCCAGGAGGCCGGCCCGGGCTGGCAGGAGCGCATCAACGACGCGCTGCGCAAAGCCGCCGGCAAGTAGGACTGCGGGCTGTTCGCGACCGGCGCGGCGTTCTCGCGCCGCGGACCGTCACTGTGCTTTAGACATTAGACATTTCACCGATGGAGGCCGCATTGGCAGACGACCCGAAGAAACACGCGGCGAACAAAGAATTCAAAAAGGCGCGGCAAGCCGAAGAGGGCAAGCGCGCGATGACGGAATATGAAAACACCGCCGTCGCCAACCGCGCCAAGACCGCGCGGTTGAAAGCGTTGCGGCTGGCGCGCGACGCCGAAGAGGCCGCGATCGCCGCCGCGGCGCCACCGCCGCCGCCGAAGAAGAAGAAAGCGGCGAAGAAAAAAGAAGTGGCAGAGTAGCAACCGCCCGCGAGGTTATCGCGACGGTGATGGCGCGCTGGGGTTCGGCGCACGCGCAACCCATCCGACGTCAAGCCATCCTCCGTCCTACTGCCCGCTCTCCAGCCACTGCTGCTCGCGCGCATAGAAGGCTGTGAGCAGATCGGGGCGGTCGTCGCCGAGCAGTTCCGGGTTGACCTGGTAGCCGCGGCGCAGCTGGGTATAGGCGAGGAATTTGTAGGACGGCCGCAGCGTCTTGATCACCTCCCAGTCCACCGGCAGCGGCTCGGCCGGATTGACGCTGCGCAGATGGTCGCGCTGGTAGATG
>Ga0097691_1001690_pt1 | contig 15748 bp, 13 predicted proteins | sample NGESurdeep072012_8_FD_72858 | JGI IMG/M metagenome (GOLD analysis project Ga0097691, IMG submission 72858) | Arctic peat soil microbial communities from Barrow, Alaska - NGEE Surface sample 210-1 deep-072012 | ecosystem: Environmental > Terrestrial > Soil > Wetlands > Peat ... | reverse complement strand
TCCTGATGGAGCGCGTCCGTGACCTTTCGGATGACGACGGACCTGGCGTAGTCGAGCTGCTCCTGCGTCCAGAACGTGTTCTGGTCGCCAGTGTGTCCGCAATAAGGACAGTGGCAGGGAGCCGGGCCTTTAATGCCGGTTCCCGGTGTGATCTTGAAATAGCCGAGACACTTCTTGACCGGGCATTCGCGGCCTAGGTATCCGCCGTCATCCGTTTTGATCGGGATGCTCACTTGATTGCCGAGCCTGTCGAGGTTTCTCGTGTTGAAGCGGCTCATGACACCATTCACGCAGCATTAGGAAGCAATGTCAACGCTTGCGTTATTTTGTCCGTATTCCATCGTATTTCCTGGTTGCCCCATCGCACCCGAAGTAGGAGAATCGCGGTCACACTACGATGGCTACATTAGCGTCTGCACAACCGACTCCGGAGTCGGTACGGGACCGGGCAATTCGTCTGTTTACTTTCTTACGAGAACTTGCCGAGATCCGTACGAAGGCAATCCGAACTATCGACCAGTACGAAAGCGTGCTCTGGCTTGGCGAAATCCCACGCGAGGAAGGCTGCTACTGCGCCGCCTGGGATCTCGGCGGCGAACGCGAAATCGACGCATGGGTACAAATCAAGAGGCCACGCCTGCCTGCCCCGCCGGACCCCCCTGAGTCGGTTCGTCCATGGATCTCGACGGATGAAATGACGAATTCACGCGAGATTCCGAAACTCCGACAGGTGCTGGCCGTACACATCGAAGGGACGGGAAACGACGAAGTCCAGACGGAGTATCGACGCCTTTCGGACCATCCGGAAATAGTGCGTGCCTGGAATATTTTCGTACGCGAGGAATGGCAAGCTTGGGCTGACACCGACAAAGTGCTGCGATCCGTTCTCTCGTTCTACACGGAACTCTTCTCGGTTTACCAGCGGCAGCAGCGCTTGGGCGAAGCTTACGAAGTTGTCCTCGGGCTTGGGTGCCTCAGCTGGCACAGCCGCTCGGGCCATCTGATACAGCGGCACCTCGTAACCGCACAGACAATGGAGAGAAACGCGATTGTCACCCTAACGGCTTTCTTATTCAAGAAACTTCATCCCAAGTGCAACCGTTTGACGTTGTCGACCAATGGGTCGCCTGGCGGCATCAGGTCGCTAACGTTTCTGCTAGAAACTGAGGTAAACTGCTCACCTTAAACACACAACGGACGGGAAACATGGGTCAGGAAGCAAAGCCTCAGGGCGGCGATCTCTTCATCGTCGACAACGGCGACAAGGAATGGAAGGTTTGTCGATATCTCCACGACTGGACGGAACTGGCTCACAGCTTTGACATCGCCACTGGTTACTTCGAGATCGGCGCTCTCCTAGCTTTAGACGGTCAGTGGCAGAAACTCGACAAGATCCGGATCCTCATGGGCGACGAGGTTACCTGGCGCACGAAGAAAGCAATCGTCGCCGGAATCGGCGAGATCAAGAAGAAGCTCGACGACAGCATCGAAGATGAGAAAGACAAGAATGATTTTCTGGTGGGCGTCCCAGCGATTGTGGATGCAATCCGACGCAACCAGATCGAATGCCGCGTCTACACGAAAGACAAGTTTCATGCCAAGGCGTACATCACCCACGCCAAGCAAGCCGTCGTGGGTTCTTCCGCTCTGGTTGGATCTAGCAATTTCACCGTTCCCGGTCTTTGCGACAACGTCGAGTTAAACATCCAACTCCGGCGCGAGGTCGACCTCCTTCAGGAATGGTACGAGAAGCACTGGAACCAAGCGGAAGAAATCTCGGCTGACATCTTGAAGATCGTCGAACGGCACACGCAGGCTTACTCGCCCTTCGACGTCTATGCCCGCTCTCTGCACGAATTCTTCCGCCGGCATGCGATGACGGACGACGAGTGGCTGATGGCCGGCGCAGAAAATGGCGGCTCCCGCGTATATCCAATTCTCGATTACTACCAGCAAGAGGGCTACCACGAGCTGCTCGGAATTGGCGAGAAGTACCACGGCGCTTTCCTCTGTGACGGTGTTGGTCTCGGCAAGACATTTATCGGTCTGATGCTGATCGAAAAGCTCATCCAACGCCAGCGGAAACGTGTGGCGCTGTTCGTACCCAAGGCCGGACGTAAACCGGTATGGGAAAAGGCACTTCGTCGGTACTTGCCGAACATCTTCGGCGAGTTCAGCAACCTGGTCATTTACAACCACACGGACCTGCTCCGTGGCGGTGATTATCCGGACCGGCTGAAGCGCATCAAGGAAGCGGCCGACGTGATCATCGTAGACGAAGCTCACCACTTCCGAAATCCAGGGTTGAAGGGGGAAGAGGGCGACGAGCGCAAGTCGCACTACTGGCAATTGTCAGATATTTGCGCCGGCAAAGACGTCTATCTCCTCACGGCCACGCCCGTTAACAATCGACTGCTCGATCTTCAGCACATGATCGAGCTCTTCACGCAGGGTCAAACCGACTACTTCAAGGCGGCACCGCTTGGAGTTCATTCCCTCCGCGGCCACTTCCGGAAGATGGAGAAGGACCTCGAGACGCAGGTTCTCAACCAGGAAATTGCAGAGGACCTTCAGACGAACTTTGTCGAAGCGGAACAAGTCCTGTCGAACGATTCCCTATTCCAAGCTTTGGTCGTCCAGCGCAGCCGCGCATACGTGAAGAAGAGCCAAGAGCACCACGCCAGCGGGTCGAAGGCAATATTCCCACAACGTGAGGCGCCACGCGTTATTGATTTCGACCTGAAGAAGACGTATGGCCGCCTGCTGGGCATGGTCGAGCAGGCGTTCAACAAGCAGAAGCCGCTCTTCTCCTTGGCCATTTATTACCCCCTCGCGTACTACAAGGGGCCGGATGCGACGATCGACCCTTTGAAACAGGGACGACAAAAGGAAGTTGTAAGCCTGATCCGTATTCAGTTTCTGAAGCGTTTTGAAAGCTCGGCACGGGCATTCGAGCTCTCTTGTGCGGCGCTGATGGACAAGCTTCTCGCGTGGCTCGTGAAGCATTGCCAAACCGATCACGAAAAACATCGCCTCGACCGATGGAAGCACAAATATGCTGAGCTGATTGGCTATTGTCGCGATCGTCAACTTGAATTGTTCGGCGGTGAACCGGCTGACGAAGATAACGACGAGGACATCGTCACGGCCGAAATGCTGGAAGCCGTGGATGAACTTAGCCGCGACGAGTACAACGTCCCAGACATGATCGACGAGACCATCGACGATCTGCACAGCATTGCCGATTTCCTACAGGAATTGCAGAAGTTCAAGGTTGAACAAGATGACAAGCTGAAGGCGCTGATCAAGCTGTTGAAGTCTGATCCCGTGCTCAAGAAACACAAGGTCCTTATTTTCACAGAGTACATGGCGACAGCGCGCTATCTCCGGCAGCAGTTGGCGAAGGCGGACATTACGGACGTCGACGAGGTTGATAGTGCCGTCGATCGCGACCGTGGCGAGATCATTAACCAGTTCTCCCCATATTACAACGGCACGACGACTGAGGAACTGAAGGAAGAGGGGCTAAACGAAACCCGAGTTCTGATTTCAACGGACGTGCTTTCAGAGGGTCTGAACCTGCAGGACGCCACGCGGCTTATCAACTACGACTTGCACTGGAATCCCGTCCGGCTGATGCAGCGCATTGGCCGTGTTGACCGCCGAATGAACCCCGAAATCGAGGCGCTAATCGCCCGCGATCATCCGGACCGTGCAACAATCCGCGGCAAAGTCGTGTTCTGGAACTTTCTCCCGCCTAAGGAGTTGGAAGACCTGTTACGGCTGTACCAGCGCGTAGCCCACAAGACGCTCCGCATCTCCCGCACGTTCGGCATCGAGGGAAAGAAGCTCCTGAAACCCGACGACGACTACGAAGCGCTGAAGGACTTCACGCACGCGTACGAGGGGACGACCTCTCCCCTGGAAGAAATGCGGCTCGAGTACCAGAAGCTGATCGAAGCTGATCCTGGCCTAGCTGCGCGACTCGATTCCCTCCCCGGGCGCGTCTTCAGCGGTAAGGCACACCCGAAGGCCGGCTCACGAGCCGTGTTCTTCTGTTACGCATTGCCTGCCGCGCCGGCCCTGAACCGCGACGGCACGATACCGGAGGACGAACCGTGGGTCACAGATGGAGGCAACAGCGCCTGGTATTTGTTCGACATCGATACCGAACAGGTGCTTGATGATCCGCCGAAGATCGTCGACTTCGTCCGCTGCAAACCCGACACGCCCCGCAAGCACGATGTCCTGGAGAAGACGCTCTCCGAGATCCGCGGCAGGATCGAGAAGCACATCAAGAACTCCTACCTGAAGCAGGTCCAGGCGCCGATCGGAGTGAAACCGGTCTTGAAAGCCTGGATGGAACTGAGCTGAGGCCCATGACTCCAGATTACGGTCATTTGCGATCGATCAAAACGTTCAAGCAGTTGGTGGCGTACCTTCGAGACGAACTCGATTGGCCTATTGAGTCCGAGAATTTCGACGATCTCACGTTCGAATACTCGGCTGAAGAACTCGGCCTCGACGATGCCCTGGCGGTCAAGATTAAGGAGATCAAACAGCTTCGGCCACTGGTTTCCAAGCAGCCGTGGGGCATTTTCTTCGTTGCTTTCGAACCGAAGCGGCTTCCCGTCGTCGCACTCCGCCGCATTCTCAGCACGCTTGTGCTGAAGAAGAGGCACTCAGCCAACAAGGCGAAGCAGGCCGCTTGGAACATGAACGACCTGCTGTTTGTGTCTGCGTATGGCGAGGCAGAACATCGCGAGATTACCTTCGCCCATTTTTCTGAGGAAAAGGAATTCGGAGATCTGCCAACCCTGCGCGTGTTGGGTTGGGATGACGAGAACACCGTACTTCACCTCGAGCACACGCACAAGGTCCTGAAAGAGAACCTGCGCTGGCCTGACGACCAGACCAGCGTTGATAAGTGGCGGGAGCGCTGGGCGTCGGCCTTTACGCTGCGCCACCGCGAAGTGATCACTACTTCGAAGGCATTGGCCGAGCGGCTGGCTGAACTGGCACGCGCAATCCGACGCCGCGCGAACGCGGTATTGCGAATCGAGTCGGACAAGGGTCCCCTGCGGAAGCTGCATACCGCTTTCAAGGAAGCGCTGATCCATGACTTGACCGAGGACGATTTCGCCGACATGTACGCGCAGACCATTTCCTATGGATTGCTGACTGCACGCGTCTCCCGGCCAGCGGGCCTGGTCGCGGACAACGTAGCCGACATGGTTCCGGTCACTAATCCATTCCTCAAAGAACTCCTGGAGACTTTCCTCACCGTAGGAGGGCGCAAGGGAAAGATCGATTTTGACGAACTGGGAATCACTGAAGTTGTAGACCTTCTTCGCGACCCAAAGACGGACATGGAAGCCATTCTGCGTGATTTTGGTGACCGCAATCCGCAGGAAGATCCGGTGATTCACTTTTACGAACTGTTCCTAAAGGAGTACGACGCGAAAAAGCGCATGCAGCGCGGCGTATTCTACACGCCCCGTCCGGTCGTGTCCTTCATAGTTCGCGGCGTCGACGAGATTCTCCGGAAGGAATTTGATCTAGAAGATGGCCTAGCAGATACCACCACGTGGAATGAAATGCTAACGCGGCACAAGGATTTGCGTCCGCCGAAGGGCCTGGACCTAAGACAGCCATTCGTCCAGATTCTCGATCCGGCCACAGGTACCGGCACATTTCTCGTCGAAGTAATCGAGGTCGTCTATTCCACAATGCGTAACAAGTGGGCCGCCCAGGGCCACATGGAACTTGAGTTCCCTTCGCTCTGGAACGAATACGTGCCGAAGCACCTCCTTCCTCGTCTGCACGGCTTTGAGCTGATGATGGCGCCTTATGCCATCGCTCACATGAAAATCGGCCTGAAACTCTACGCAACAGGTTATCGATTCCGCAGTGATGAGCGTGCACGCGTCTACCTTACAAACAGCCTTGATCGCCCGCACGACTTCTCGGATCGTCTTGCCTTTTACGCGCCTGCTCTGGCGCATGAGGCTGAAGCAGTAAACGACGTCAAAACGCAGAAGCACTTCACTGCGGTTATCGGAAATCCGCCATATTCACTTCTCTCCGCAAACATGGAACCCGCGCACCGTTCCCTTGTTGAAGAATACAAATATGTAAACGGCCAAAAGCTGCAGGAGCGCGGCGCATTGCAAATGGAAAAGATCCTTAATGACGACTACGTTAAATTCATAGCCTATGCCGAATCCGCGATCCGGCAGTCCGATTCCGGCGTATTAGGATTGATTACAAATCACTCATACCTCGACAACCCGGTAATGCGCGGCATGCGCGATCACTTGATGCAGACCTTCAATGCCCGACATCTTTTAAATCTCGGGGGTAGCGCGAAGAAGGTGCTGGATGTGACTGACGAGAATGTTTTTGATATTCAGCAAGGTGTCTGCATATCGATTCTCCGGCGCACACCTCGGGGAAAGCCAATTACCAGCTACGGCCGCGTTACCGGTCACCGCGAAGACAAGTACAAGATCCTTGCGACAGGACGCGTCAGCCTCAGTTCAGAGACCGTAGACCCGGAGCCTGATCTCTTTCTTTTTGTACCGACCGATCGGGCGCTGTCACATGAGTATTCAGCGATGGTCCCGCTCCTTGACGTCATGCCACTTCACAGCATTGGCCTCTTTACGAGCAAAGATCATTTTGTTATTTCGCACAATGTGCAGGCGATTTGCGGAAACGTGCAGAAATTTAGAGATTCGCGGTTGGCTGATCGCGAACTGTGCGAGAGCTTGGAAATCAATCCAAAAGGTGCGTGGAACGTCCAGCGTAGTCGTCGCCAACTTCGGCAATTCAGCGACTCTGACATCCGAAAAGCTATTCAGCCTTTCGTGCATCGCCCGTTCGATCGCAAGTACCTGTTCTATGATCGGTCTTTGGTCTGGAGCATGGCGCTTCCGGTGAATAAGAACATGGTTGCTGGCAACAATCTCGCATTGATCACAAGCCGGCAGCTCGCGACGCCGCCTTGGAATCACGCTTTTTGCTCCAACACGATTGTTGAGATGTTCTTGATTTCTAACAGAACAAAGGAAGGCAACCATGTTTTCCCGCTGTATCTTCAATCAGACAATTCTGGGCTGCAGGGAGTGCTCGGAACGCCATTCCGTGCAACGAACTTTGGTCCGGATTTCGTCGACCGCCTATCCGCAGCGCTAGGCCTGACGCAGGAAAAACGAGGCGTCGTACCCGGTGAAATCAGCCCAGAAGATATTTTCAATTATATTTACGCTGTGTTTCATAGCCCGACGTTCCGCCGTCGTTATATCGAGTTCTTGAAATCTGATTTTCCGCGCTTACCGCTGCCATCGTCATTGACTCTTTTTCGCAGCCTTGCGCAACTCGGCAGCAATCTCATTTCGTACCATTTGTTGCGATCTACTGCGCAAACGGACCAAAAGCCTACGTATGTCGGACGCGAACGTCCAACTGTAGAAAAGATTGGGTTTGAAAATCGTATGGTTTGGCTAGATGCGGGACAGACCTGCGGTTTCCGGGGCATCTCCGAAGATACTTGGAACTTTGTTATTGGTGCTTATCAGGTGTGTGAGAAATGGTTAAAGGACCGTCGCGGCACGAGATTAAGTAAAGAAGAGATCGACCATTACTGCGACCTCGTTGCTGCGGTTAGTGCAACCGGCCGTGCGATGGCTGCGATTGATGAAGCTGTTAACGAGCACGGCGGCTGGCCGGCTGCGTTTCTCACGACTAAAGCAGGAGCGCAGAAGGCGGGTAAATGACCCCCATCCCTGCCGAGTACCGATGGGCGCATGAACTCCTGGTCAAAGGTTTCGAACAACGCATCAAGCAGTACCTGACCACGGAGCGGATCCAGCGTAAGATCCGTCAACAGGCACGCAACAGCGACGAATTATACGAGGCCATGCTCGGCTCCGCCGCCGGCCGCAAGCACTTTCTCTCCATGATGACCTACTGGTCCGTCGGCGCGGGCATCGCCGTCTCCCTGCGCAGTTGGGTTGAAGAATTGATCGCGCAGCTCGTTGTTCATGAGAGGCGGCACAGCAAGTTCGGCAATCCGATCGCTTACGCGTACACGCTCAAGGACCTGAAGAATTTCGTTTACACCGATAATCCTGACACCATTGCCCTGGCCGGCGAAGATGACACCGAGCACTCGCAGAACCGAACCTGGGACGTGAAGATGCGGACCGGGCTCGTGCGCCAGGCCGACTTCATCGTCCAGAACCTTGTCGAACGCCATCGCACCCGTAACAGGGCGGACACGCCGGCACGGTACAAAGAGATGCTGCGCTGGTTCCAACCGGAAGCGCAGCAGAAGCAGCTATTTGAACAGGCCGTCCAGGCACGTGGTGAAGGATACGAAAAGCAGCGGCTCATCTGCAACTTGCTCGTGCTTGAGAAGCCGCCAGGGGGCATTTACGCCTTCCGCTTTGCCAGCCCGCGGCTGAGCGCGCAGCGTGATCTCGCTGACGAGAAGCGCAACATGTTGCTGCTGTACGGTTGGCTTCGCCAGGAAAAGCCGATGCGCCTGAAAGCGGATGCTATCGAGGTTTATTGGGCGCACCTGTTCCCGCGCCCCATTGCGGCCGCTCAGGATTGGTACTTCCACGAAAACGAGATCAAGCACGTGCACGAGTTCTGGGAATTTGTGGGCGTGCCGTACGAGGTAGTCCGCAGCGCACTCGGTGCCGCCGGCGACACGCTCGGTAAGCACATCGGCCTCCTGGTACGACGCATGGGCTTCAACAAGATCGAAAAGCAGCTTCAGAACGACGTTAAGCAGATGACGTTCGCTGCGATCAGCGGCAGATGAACGCGCCTAATTGCTGGTCAGACCCATGGCGACGGAAGAAATCATTTGGAATGGCGAGAAAATCGTCACGTTGAAAGAGCTACTGAAGCCCGGCCTGCGCGTCGTGTTCGTCGGGATCAACCCCTCGCCCATATCCGTCAGAGCCGGTCATTACCTACAAGGGAAGCTAGGGCAGCGGTTCTGGGACCGGTTACGCCAGATTGGCGTCCTCCCCGTCCGATCCAGGAGCAAAGAGGACGACGTTGCCTTCAAGCATGGCTACGGATTTGCTGACCTGGTACGCCGTCCAACAGCACGCGCCAAAGATCTTTCTCCTGTCGAATTGCGGAACGCCGTTCCCAATCTGATCAGCCGGTTGGAGATGGTCCGCAATCGTCCGACGATCATCTTCGTTTTCGCGATATGTGATCGGCGGCTCCGGAGTGAACTGGAACCACTGGGATACCGATGTTTGAGGATGCCGGGGCCGTACCAGAAGAAAGAGAAAGCCAACACAGCATTGAAGCAATTGAAAGCTGAACTGCTCGACTGACTCTCCGTTGTTCTAGGAAGATCATTCCTTCGATCCCGCCGCGCTGCCCCGCGCCATGTGTCCTTTGCCGCGGTCAATCTCGTCACTGGCATCGGCGGAAATCTTTCTGGTCAACTCCTCCAACTCCGCCGTCAAAGGGCAATACCACAATTCAAGACCGGGTGCGACGCGCCCCCCGCTCTTCTTCTTAAATAGGTAGTAGAAGTCCTTGTTGGTGAGGACGAGGAGTTTCTTCTCCGCCCGGACCAGATTCAGGAAATAGAGCTCTTCGAATGCTGCGTGAAACTTCCCAGCCGGATTGCTGCCACCGGAGGTCCTTCCCGAGGAGGACTTGATCGACGCCGCGATCTTCCCATCAAGCGACACAGCATCGAACTCGTGTTCTCCAGTACAACCGGCAAGAGGAAGCATCTTCTTGGAGAACGGTACGCCGAACCGTTCAAACAGCTTCACTTGGACATAAGGCTCGATTCTCTCCTTCAGTTCATTCGTATTCGCCATCGTTCCTCCCGTTTAGTGGGAGTGAGGATCTGCCGAGAGCGAAAGCGTCGGTGGAAATGTGAGGTTCTCACTCGATCGGTGTGCGCTTGTCCTGCAATTCAGTGACGGAATTACTCTCCGCCGCAAAGAGACCTCCCATCGTTTCGGCCCAGATAAGCAGCGTTCGGTCCGGCATAACGATAGACATCACTTGCTCTGTGCGTGAGACGATTGGTTGTTCAAACGAAGCAAACCTCAGCGATGAGAGTTGCCCGCCCTGAAAGACTCTAATCACTTCCTCTGCGATTCCCCAGAAGAACACTCCACGATCCAGCGGGTGCTCGATTCTCGTTAACCAGCTTGGCCACGCGACGTCTTCGAAGAATGTGCCGACGTAAAGTGTTCCGCGCCATCTGAACCCGCTTCGCCCCTGTCGCCTGGTAGGACTCGACAAAGTTTCATCGCCGCCCTCTAGGTATCTTGCGAATTCCCGATCTGGAGAGGTAGATAATGCTTTCAAGCGCTCACCAAAAGCTCTAACGAACCCACCTTGAGCGGTAAAGATGGGCACATAATGCATTAGCATGTTGCGATACCGCGAGTTGGCCATGTGACGCTCCGGTTCACCCTCTGGATCCAGGACGATGATGTCCTCTGTTCCCCTGTTATTGGTTCGCGGAAAGAAAATCACACCCGCGGCTTGAGAAAAATTAGGGACAGCGAACTTCGCATACACTTGTTGAATGGCTGTGCCCGCGTTCGTACGATTAATCCGTCCCCGAGCCTCGACACGGAACTCGTTTCCCGCTTCATCCGTTGCAGAAAGATCAAAGGGTTGGAGACCCTCGGTTGCCGCCCAAAACGGGTACGCAACGTTGTACACCCGTATTCCGATCTCGAGTGCGATACTCATGGCAAGTACTTCTGATCGCATCGCTGTCATTCGGGAGTTCGGCTGGTTCGCCACTACAAGCACCCTGCGGCTTGGCTGTTTGTGGTGAGGCATAGAAGTCATGTTCCATCCCCTAAGCAGGTTCCACGCCGCCCTCATGCGAGCATCTTCAAGTCCCTGCCCCTCATCTTGGACGGATCCGGCAAAATGCAGATTTGCGCTCGCGACTAACTGGGCGATTGAGAGCGTCAATCCGTTTTGTTCCAACTCAATGAGTCTAGCGTTGATAACTGGATCATTAGCAGCACAGCGAGAGCGATCCACTTGAATGCGGAAGTGGACCAAGTCATTGCTCGGATCTGGCACGGCCGGACCGGCAGAGGTCGGGAAGCTGGGAGTAGATGTCATGGACGATGACTAGACCGATCTTAGCTCCAGGCCCTAAGGAACGAAAGGATTCAGGCGTGTAAGCGGGATAGAGCGGCCAAACAGACACCCCAGGCAGGATTCAACATCCATCACACAGGTAACGAGGCGTTCCGCTTGCTATATCACAACCCAATGATTTCGGTACAGCTCAGGCGGCCGTTTCCGGCCGCCTGTTTTCTTGGGGTTGCGAAGCCGGCTGCGGCATCCCTTTTGGCACAGGGGCGAGAGCGCGGCGCACCGTGGTGCGGCTGATGCGGTAAGCCTTGGCCAACTGGCCAAGGCTCATGCCGCTGGCACGGTCGCGGCGGATCGCTTCGTGATCGAGATCCAGCGGACGGCGGCCGATGTGGCGGCCTTCCAGGCGTGCCCGTCGCATGCCGGCGCGCACCCTTTCAACGATCAGCGAGCGCTCCAACTCGGCGATCGCCGCCACGATGATCATGACGGCGCGGCCCAGCGGCCCCGCCGTATCGATGTTCTCGCGATAAGAGACGTAGGCGATGCCGAGATGGTCCAGTTCGGAGAGGACTTCGACGAAGTGCTTGACGCTGCGCGCCAGCCTGTCGCTGGCCCACACCAGCACGGCATCGAAACGACCATGCCGGGCGTCCGACATCATCCGATCCAGGGCGGGGCGGCGCGCTCGCGTGCCGCTGTAGCCATGATCGACGTAGCGCTCGACGATCTCCAAGCCGCGCTGCGCCGCCATCTGCTCCAGGTCGTGGCGCTGTGAGTCGGGATTTTGATCCAACGTGCTGACTCGGAGGTATAACGCGGCGCGCTTCATTGCAGCAGCTCCAGTCCGGCTTCCTCCAGGTGCTCTAGTTCGCAGATCCGCAGGTGCAGGCCCAGCACCTGCCCCCAGCGCGGCGACTCCGACAGCACCTCCTCGATCCACAAGTCCTGGTAGCCGTCCGCCATGGCCTCGAAGCTGGCCCGGAGTTCCTCGATCGTGGGCGGGCGCCGGCGGCGCCCGGTCTTGTTCTTCATCGTTTGCTCTTCTTGCGCGGCGCCGAGGGACCGTGTTCAGCGACGTAGCGCCGCATGAGGTCGATGAGCACATCGGTCATGTTCTTGCGTTGGCTGCTGACGGCTACCTTGAAGGCGGTGTGCAGGTCTTCCTGAACGTTCACATTCATGCGGATAAAGCCTTTCGGCGGTTGATAGGGCATCGCTCTCCTCGTCTTCTGTCGTGGGAGCATACCCGATAAGTAAATGGGTGGCTACGCCGCCCGGGCGGCATGCTCGGCCAGGTATTCCGGATGGACGATCAGCAATTGCCGGATCGACCAGCGGCATAGGGTGTCCGGATCAAGGTGAAGCTCCGTTGCCAACTGGTGCGCCTCGGACGGCGAGGGGGCAAAGCGGCCCTGCTCGATGCGCCGCAAGTCGGCCGGGCTCAGGTCGCAACGGCGGGCCAGTTCCAGCCGGCTCAGCTGCAGGTGGTGGCGGCGGGCGGCCAAAGCGGCCCCGCAGGTCTGGGCATTGGAGTAAGTGTTCATGGAGATAAGTATATACTTATCTCTAATTCCTGTCAACCCCACCTGCCGCCGTCCCCAGTTCCAGAACGACTTCAACCTGACCACCGACGCGACCGGCGTCTTCAACTCGACCCTCTACCGCGACGTGGCCCTCCCCGTCAACGCCACCGTCGACCAGATCGACGACATCCCGCTGTCGGAAGTGCAGAGCTTCAAGGAGCCCGCCCTCCCCTGGTACTCCGACCAGGCCCTGCCCTTCGAGATCACCGTCGTCGCCGCCAACGAGTACGGCGCCGCCGCCTCGGCCAAGCTGTTCGGGGTCGAGATCCTGAACGAGGGCTGGGGCATGTCGATCGACGACTCGGTAAACGAGATGCAGGCGACCTTCGTCGCCCGCTCCAGGCGGTAAGGCGAAAAAATTCATTCCTCATTTCCGCAGGAATACCAGGTGTTACCCGCGTGCCGGCCACTTTTGCCATCCTCGCAAATCGCTGCCGTTTCCTGCCCTGCCGCGGCGCGCAAGTCGCGCCGTCTCAGCGCTCTACCCGCACGGTTGGCCTGGTCCGGGTGCCTCACGACCGATGCCGGGGCCGCGCTGTGCCCCACCGGCATCGTCTCGCGACAACAGCAAACGGGGGAAACCACGGTGGAAGCTGTGCTCCCAGGTTGGACGTGTGGAGATGGTTGGTTGGTCGAGATGGTGATGAGTCTGTTCTGTTAATACTGGCGGGTGGAAAATGGGGAATGAGGGGTCCCTGTTGGGCCCCGCCGCCGCCGCCCCGGCTCGGTCACTCGAACAGCGACGCTTGTCGTCGGATAAAGTCGTCCAGCTCATGGTTCAGCTTCTTCACCACCTCCGCGATCCGAGCCGCCCTCTTCGAGTCGCTGCTAACCCCAAGAGTGGCAAAAAAGGCCTCTTCTACTTGCCGATCCAGGCTCTCAACAAAGGTCAAGCCCTTGGGCGTGGCAATAATGAACTGGACCCTACGGTCCTTCGCGCCTGGCTGAGATCGAGCCCATTGGCGATCCTTGTGACATATAAATGACGCCGCGCGAGATGCCGTGTCCGCATGCAGGCCAGTCTGTTCCCTGAACTTGTCCTGCGAAAGGCCGCCGCTTTCGGCAATGGCCCGTCGCAGGAGTGAGATCTGTTCCTTGCGGACACCGTTCCGCCGGTAAACCTGGTCGCGCACCCATTGGAAGGTCTCAAGGACGTTTTCCAGCTCTGCCGCTAGGGTTGGTTCCGGTACACGTACCCTTCTCATGCGTTTCCTCGTCGGTTCAGGAAGATAATTACTTGCAGTTTCCAAGTATCTAACTTCTCCTAAGTAATTGAAAGTACGTACTCGGGCAACGCCGCCGAGGCCATCTAGGACTTTAAACCGACTTCTGGACCTGTATTTGTGCTCGCCGACTCAATTGGCCCGCTCTCTCTCCGCTGGAGAATCGGTTCAGGGCCGAAGAGCTGCAGGGCAGCCGAACGCACCAAGCCTTTGGCCCGAGCGGTGGCGGCGGAACAATGGTGGACGGGAGAACAGGAACGACCGCAAGTCGAATCAAGGAGCCGGAGGACTAATGACCAAACCGACGCGACCGACCTGCAATTTCAGGCTCCCCATCGCCCAACTTCGATTGCTGGAGCCGGGCCTGCGCGTATTGGTTACTGGGTGTGCCGACCCTCGTCCGGTCCGCCCGCCACTCACCTGCAGCACAGACGAGTTTTGCCAGTCGCACTACGACCTGCTCCTGGAGATGTGGGGGAAAGTGCAGGGTGCGCTCGAACACCCCAACGGCTGTGGAAAGCTTCGCCTGCGCTTCGATTGTCTTGGCCTCGCTGCTTGCCTGCTGGCTGGCCGCATCTCTCGCCGTCTCGCGACTGTCACCGCCACACGTCACGCGGTGACGGTCTTGCTTCTCCATATCGAACGACTGAGGAAGAGGGCGGTCCGCGCCTACCTCCGGGCGAAGGGACGTCGTTCTTATGTACAAGCGAGTCGAGTGTGGCGCCGGTTCGTCCGCTGGATGCGGACGAACGTCCTGCGCAAGATCCCAAGGCGGTTTACTGATCCGGATGCCGCAGTTGCCCTTCGTTGCTTCAATCCCAAGCGAGATCGCTGGTATGTCCAGCTTGCAATGCAAGCAGCAACGCGCGAGCTCAAAAACCGCGGCGAGAAGGTACCAGCCCCAGATGAACTTCGCCGGATCGTCCGGTGTGCGTTCCGAATGTCACGCCGCAGCGGGACGGCGCACAGCGTGCGTGCCATGATCTCGAAGCCCGAGGGCGCACACTTTTTGGCGTGGCTGGTTGTGAAGAAGACAGGAGGTAAGCCTGAGAAGACGAAGGTGGACGATGCTCCAACTAGCCTTGAAGTGACAGGCGATGCGCCCGAGACAGAGACCTGGCCGGGACCACCGCCCACATTTACTGAAGTTGTTACTGTGCTGCCGCCCAAGCTTCGAGCTCTAGATGTCGTCAAGAGACACCCTTTGTTTCAACGGCTCAACGAATCATTCTGGGAGCTTGACCGGCTGGAACGTGCCAGTTGCGTTTTCGAAATCTGCCAGGCTAGGAAGCGGCTGGCGCTGGCCTTGGCGAATGCGCTGAAGGTCGTCGACCCTGCGACCATTCGGAGAGACGTGCGAGTCGCCAATCTGTCCGACGAGCTGAAAGCGGCGATTCGCAGCGGCATGAGCATCAGTAAGGCGCTGCGGGCGGCGAAGACGGTGCCGTGCAAGCAAGTCGTCGCCAGTACGGAGGAGAAGGTCAAGCAGTTACGAAACGAGATCGTCACGTTCCTCGAGCGCGTTGACGTGGAGCGCTTTGACATCGGAGCACCAAACGCAGCGAGGATGTTGAGTGAAGCCATCGATGAGATTGAGCGCATGGACAAGAATGGCGAGCTTAGCCGGCGCAAACGATCACGCATGAATGTGCATGACCTTATCAGGTACACCAGGCCCGCGGCCCCGCTGGACTTTTCTGATCCCGCCAAGTGGTACCCAAGGCTTGGCTCGTGGCTTCTTCGCTGGGTCACTCGGCGCGAGCCCGACTACGACGTCCTCCACGAAGCGATGGTGGAGGCCAAGAACCACTTTTTCTA
>Ga0097691_1001689_pt1 | contig 15751 bp, 13 predicted proteins | sample NGESurdeep072012_8_FD_72858 | JGI IMG/M metagenome (GOLD analysis project Ga0097691, IMG submission 72858) | Arctic peat soil microbial communities from Barrow, Alaska - NGEE Surface sample 210-1 deep-072012 | ecosystem: Environmental > Terrestrial > Soil > Wetlands > Peat ... | reverse complement strand
GACGACGAGGTCCTCCGTCGCCTGAGCCCCAAGCCGTAGCCAACGGGCTAACCTAAGGCCGATGCCGCGCCGCCTTCGGGATGCCCAGGCTCCAGCGGTCGCCCCTCAAACCGGGGCCGGCTCGATCGAAACCGCAGCCGGCGGTTCAGGCGTGAGGGTCGTCCCCGCCGTCCTCGCGTCCGCGCCGCCGACCGGGCAGCTGCGCGGGCTTCCGGCGGACTGGCTCCCGCTCGCGCTGATACCGGGCGATGCCGTGATCTCTGCCGTGTCGGTGCTGTTCGGGTACTGGATCCGATACGGCAGCGGGGGACCGGCTCTGCCGCTGGGCCCCTACATCGCGGCGATCCCGGTCGTCGTCCTGATGAACCTCTTCGCCTTGTCCGTGAACCGCCAGTACACGTCCTGGCGCGGCCGCACCCTGGTTGATCAGCTGCTTTCGCTGTACAGCGGCATCGGCCTCGGCGCGCTCCTCATGCTGGCTGCGATCGAGGTCGGCAACCTGGGACAGCACTACTCCCGGCTGACGATCGTCCCCGCCATCCTGCTCAGCGCTGTACTGATGACTGGCGAGCGATACCTGCTCAGGTCATACGAGACAAGGCTGCGACGGCAGGGGATAGGCACCGAGCGTGTGTTGATGGTCGGCACGGGCGCCGGCAGCGAGCTCCTGATCCGGCGCATGAACATGTTTCCGCAGTACGGCTTTCATGTCGTGGGTGTGGCCGCGGACAACGATTCGCCGCCTCAATTTGTCGGCGTGCCCGTGGTGGGCCGGGTAGAGGACCTGCCGCGGCTCGTCAGAGAGTTGAAGGTCGACCAGGTGTTCCTCGCCCTGCCGGCGAGCCAGCGCGATCGGCTACTGCACCTGGTCAAATTGTGCGAGGGCGAGAAGCTCGAGTTCAAGATCGTGCCCGACCTGCTGGACATGATGAGCTCGCGCGCCGCGGTCAACGCGATCGACGGGCTGCCGCTGGTGGGAATCCGGCGCAGCCAGCTCAGAGGGAGCGCGGCCTTGATGAAGCGGACGATCGACGTTCTGATCAGCGCGGTTCTGCTCATCGTCTTGAGCCCGCTTCTCCTGCTGATCGTGATCCTGATGAAGCTCGCGATGCCCGGGCCTATCCTGTTCCGCCAGGAGCGGATCGGGCGCGAGCGCAACCCGTTCGTGATCTACAAGTTCCGTTCGATGATCCGCGATGCCGAAGCCTCCACCGGGCCGAAGGTGGCCGTGCCCGGCGACGAGCGGGTTACCCGGCTGGGCCGGATCCTGCGCAGGCTGAGCCTCGACGAGCTGCCGCAGCTCTACAACGTGCTGAGAGGCGACATGAGCCTGGTCGGTCCAAGACCGCAGCCAACTTTCTTCGATGAGCGTTACGGCGGCGAGGTTCCTCGCTACCTCGAGCGGCAGCAGGTGCGGCCAGGGCTGACCGGCTGGGCGGAGGTCAACGACCTCCGGGGCGCGGCGCCGATCGCGGACCGCACGCTGTACGACGTCTACTACGTCGAGAACTGGAGCCTTACCCTTGACCTCAAGATCGTCATGTTGACGGCGATGCGTATGTTTTCCCAGCGGCACGCTTACTGATCGCTCCGCGACCGCCTCGACCAGGGTCACCTGGTACCCACCGCTTATGGTTTATGCGTGAGCGCGATCCATCCCTCCGGCGCCAGAGGCCGCGTGGCCGCCGCGGGCCCCGACCTCGGGGCCTACCCGGTCAGCTTCGCTCTGGCGATCCTGACCTGCGCGCTGACTCCTGCCTATGTCTTGCGCTGGCACGTCGCCTTCTATCCGTCGACCGTGCTGGAGGTCGCGATCGTGGCCACCGTCGTCGCGTTCGCGGTCGAGAGCTGGCGCGCCAAAGCGGTGCCGGTGTACATGACGCGGTTCACATATCCGGCCGCGCTGTTCCTTCTGGCGGGAGCGATCTCCGTCATCGTCCCCCCGGACCATCGGGCCGCGTTGGGGATCTACCGCGCTTACTTCATCGAGCCGATCGCTTTCTTCTTCGTGCTCAACAACGTGGTCAAGACCTCGATCCAGGCTGCGCTGGTCGCGGCGGGCCTCGGGCTCGCGGCCGTCGTGGTCGGAGTCGCGAACTCCTTCGTCGTCCTCAACGCGCTGAGACACCACACGCTCGACCTCTCTCAGACGGCGCCGGTGGTCATATACACGAACGCGAACGATGTCGCTCTGTTCCTGGTGCCGCTGATCGCGCTGGCCGGCAGCCTGCTCCTGTTCTCACCAAGTCGTCCGACTCGAATCGCGAGCCTTGTGTTCCTGGTGATCGCCGTCCCGGCCACGCTGCTGAGCTTTTCGAGAGGCGGCTACCTGGCGCTGGCGGCCGTGGCAGTTGGCCTCGCCATCGCGCATAAGCGCCGCTGGCTCCTGCTCGGGGTTGCCGCGGTGGCCGCTGTTGTGCTGATCCTCATCCCGCCGATCAACAGGCGACTGGCCATCGAGGTGGACCTGTCAAACGGCAGCAACACCTTGGTCGGCCGCTCCCACCTGTGGGCGGCCGCCATCGAGATGCTCAAGCACCACATCCCGTTCGGCGCAGGGCTCTCGGGTTTTGCCACTGCGATCGCGCCTTACTGGAACGCAACCCACCCGGATCGGTTCATCTATCCCCACAACTTCGTGCTCACGTTCTGGAGCGAGACCGGCCTGCTGGGCCTCGCGGCCTTTGTCTGGATAGTCGTGACGGGCTTCATGGTCGGCTGGAGGGGGTGGAGGTCAGCCGACCTCGCCTGGAAGCCGATTCACCTCGGTGTGTTCCTGGCGCTCGCCGCCGTGATCGTGCACGGCCTGGTCGACGTGCCCTACTTCAAGAACGACCTGGCGCTGGAGTTCTGGGCGATCCTGGCGCTGGCCTCTGCCGGCCCCCTTCGGCGCACAGCGGTTACGTGACCCCAGAGGCCGCCGAGCACCGGGTCACGCGCGGGCATGGGCTGCTTGAGAAGTTCCTGGCCAGCCGGAGAGCGCACCAGGCGAACTCGCTGATTCCAGAGAAGGCGCGCTCCGGCCGGATCCTGGATGTGGGTTGCGGATCCTACCCGACCTTCCTCTTCAACACCCGGTTCGCCGAACGCTATGGCGTCGACAGGGTGACCCTAACCGATGTTCGCGATGACCGGCTGACGCTGGTCGAGCACGACATCGCCGGCGGCTCCGGCCTGCCGTTCGAGGACTCGTTCTTCGAGGTGGTCACCATGCTCGCGGTGTTCGAGCATCTGGAAACCGCTGCGCTCCGCCGGCTCCTTCAAGAAATCCGTCGCGTGCTCCGGCCCGGCGGGTTCTACGTGCTGACCACGCCAGTACGCTGGACGGAAGGACTTCTGAAGTTGATGTCGAGCGTGGGCCTGCTAAGTCACGAGGAGGTCAACGAGCACAAAGCGCAGTACTCGGCGCCCGAGGTGGTGACGCTGCTGCTCGACGGTGGATTCGAGCGCTCGAACATTCGCCACGGAACCTTCGAGCTGGGAATGAATCACTGGGCCGTCGCCCAGCGGAATCGCTAGCGCTTCGCCTGCGTTTCGGAACGCGCCACGAGCGGATGCTGCCTCGCCAGCTCGCTCTGGCGCTCGCGATGGTAGCTCCAGTCGGGCGCGTTGCCGAAAAGAGCGTCGTCTGAGCTGAGGCGGAGTCGCGCTAGCGCTCCGAGTGCGCGGACGCCGTCGAGCCAGGTGAGCTTCTTGCCCTCGTCCCGGCTGCGCGCGTAGTAGTGGACGGGGATCTCATGAATTCGGTAGCCCAGCCTCAGGATCCTGGCGGTGATGTCCGGCTCGATGTCGAAGCCCTTGCCGCTCAAATTGAGGCGCCTCCACAGATCGGAGCGCAGCACTTTGTACCCGGTTTCCATGTCCGAGATGTAGCAGTCGAAGAGCAGGTTCGTGGCGAGCGTGACCGCCTTGTTGCCCATCACGAACCAGAAGCTGAAAGCCGTCTGCCCGGCAAAGCCGCGAGTGCCGTACACCGCGTCCGCGCGACCTTCCTGGAGCGGCTCGAGCAGCACGGGGTAGTCGCGGGGGTCGTATTCGAGGTCGGCGTCCTGGACGAGAGCGAAGGGCATGCGAAGCTCGGAAACCGCGCGGCGCAGGGCCGCCCCCTTGCCCTGGTTGGTCTCCTGCCGGAACGCCCGGATCCGCGGATCGGCGGCGGCCATCCGGGTCAGGATCTCCCAGGATCGATCGGTGGAGCCATCGTCGACGGCGATCACCTCGCCGACCTGGGGCTGCTCGAGGACGTGGCCGAGGATAATCTCGAGGGTCTGCTCCTCGTTGAAGACGGGCATCATCACCGACAGGAAGGCCTTCCCGCTCATGCGCCGACCACTCTAGCCGCGTAGCCCGAGGCCGTACATTGTCTTGACACCTACCGGCCTGTAAGGAGACGCCCAATGTCCACGCTCGCTTTCGACCCCGAAGAGACGACTCAGTGGGAGAAGACCCACCCACGCACGATCGCACCTGAACAGTGGAAGAAGTTCGAGGGCTACGCCGCCGAGATCTTCCAGGCGTTCGGCATGAACCTCGACACTCCAGGCACGACGACTACTCCGACCCGGTTTCTGCGAGCGCTCTTCGACGCGACGAACGGTTACGAAGGCGACCCCAAGCTGCTCACCGCCTTCCCGACCGAGTGCCACGGCGGGCCCGACTGCAGCATCAGCCAGGTGATCGAAGGTCCGATCGAGTTCTTCTCGCTTTGCGAGCACCATGCGCTTCCCTTCCACGGCCACGCGTACATCGGCTACATCGCGCACGAAGAGATCATCGGCATCTCCAAGCTGACGCGGCTCGTGCGCGTCTTCTCTCGGCGGTTCACGGTCCAGGAGCGGGTCGGTGTGGAGATAGCGGACGAGCTCGTGCGCGTGCTCCAGCCCCACGGCGTGGCCGTGCACCTGAACGCGATGCACCTCTGCACGCAGATGCGCGGCGTCCGCGAAGGCCACTCCCGCACCTGGACGTCGTTCTGGCGTGGCAACTACGAGCACGATCAGAGCCTCAGGACGGAGTTTCTCCAGGCAGTCGACAAGACCAGCCACTGATGGCGCTGGAGCCGTTCGAGGTCCTCTACGAGGCAGGCGACCTGCCGGCGTACAAGCTGCCGGCCGACCTGCACCAGCTGTATGGAAGGCTGGGCTTTCCCGCGCGCGTCGTGTACTCGAACTTCGTCTCGTCGCTGGACGGCGTCGTTACGCTCGGCTCGACGCCATCCGCCGGCTCGACGATCAGCGGCAAGTACCCGGCCGATCGCTTCCTGATGGGCTTGCTGCGCGCGTGCGCCGACGCCGTTCTGATCGGCGCCGGCACCTTGCGAGCGACTCCAGGGCACCTCTGGACGCCTGCCCATGTCTACCCAGAGCTCGCCACTGAGTTTCTCGCGCTGCGCAGCGCTCTAGGCCGCACCACAGAGCCGCAGCTGGTGGTTGTCACAGCAAGCGGCAATCTCGACGCCTCTCACCCCGCCATCGTCAAAGGCGCGATCGTGATGACCACCGTCGAGGGCGCCAGGGCGATAGGGAATCGCTTGCCGAAAACGTGTGAGGTGGTCGGAACGGGCGAGAGGCTGGACCTCGGCAACGTGATCGCCGAGCTGCGCCGTCGCAGCCTGAACGTAGTCCTGAGCGAAGGGGGCCCGCACGTGGTCGGTCAGCTGATCGAGGCGGGCCTGCTTGATGAAGCTTTCCTCACCATCTCACCGGTCGTCGCAGGCCGCAATGGAGAGAAGCGGCTAGGCATGGTCGAAGGGGTCGAGCTACTCCCGGGCCGCGGGGTCTGGAGCGGCTTGGCCAGCGTCAGGCGCCACGGGGACTACCTGTTCCTGCGCTATCGAACGCCTGCGCCCGCAGGGCGCGCTTGATCCCGTCCTGAGACTCCAGCAGCGTGCGGCGCAGCGGTCCGGGGAGGTCTGTGGCGAGCGCCGCGTCAGTCGCGTCGACCACCTCCTGGGTGATCACCGCGCGTGGATACATAAGGCGGGCGATCCAGATCGCGCCCTCCGAAGTGTTGGCCTGCCACACCGGCAGCAGGCTGTCGAAGAACGGCTGGACGAACGAGCTCAGCAGGTCTTGCTGATCCACGCGGTGAAATCCATTTGAGATCGCCCGCTTGACCGCAAGCGAAGGCGCGTCGCCACGCACCACAGCATTCCAGGCCCACTGCTTGTCCAACGTCACGGGCCGGACCGCGCGCGCCGCAGCCCATTGCCGCCGGCCCTCGTCGCTCGGGTCCCGTTCCAGCTCGCGCGCCAGGAGCCTGTCATCCGCGACGCCGATGGTCGCGAGCGCGTTCACCACCGCCCACCGGATCTGAAAGTCGATCGCCAACCCCTCGGGCGCGGTTTTGCCTTCGAGCAGCCCTCGCACCCATTCGACGTCCTCGGGTTTGCGGGCCGCGCGGATGAAGGTCTTCGCCCAGAGGAGCTGCACGTCTCCGCCCGGTGGCGAGGTGTCCAGGTGTGTTCTTGACGCCGCGGCCAGCAGCGCGCGAGCGGCCTTGCGTCTCCCGAGATCGGTGTACCTGTCCGCCACGAGCTCGGTGCGCCCGAGGAGCGACTCGAGGGTGGAAGCGTCCGTCTCGACCGCAATGTTCTCCAGCACGATCGCGACGTAATCGCTCGCGCGCAGCTCCGCATCTCGCGCCATCTCCCAGAGCGCGGCCCAGGCGAGACCTCGCGCCAGCGGATCGTCGATCTCCCGCAAATGATGTTTGAGCGTCTCTAGGGATCTCGAGTCCAGCCGGACCTTGCAGTAGGTCAGGTCGCCATCGTTGGGGAGCAAGAGGTCGGGAGCGCGCTCGCCGGCAAGTTCGGTGATTGGCGTGGATGCCGCCGAGATGTCGAGCTCGACCGCACGGCGCCTCTTGAGGCGGCCGCCGTCGAGGTCGAACAGGCCGACGCGAAGGCGGTGCGGACGCAGGGTCGGGTGCTCAGGCGGCGCCGACTGTTTCAGCGTCGCGGAGGTGATGACGCCCTCCTCCACCTGGAGCGACGCCTCGATCGTGTTGACGCCGGCGGTCTCCAGCCACGCGCGCGCCCATGCATGGAGGTCGCGACCTGACGCCTTCTCCAGCGCCTCCAGGAAGTCGGCCAGCTCGGTGTTGCCGTATGCGTGGGACGTGAAGTACGCGTTGATGCCTTTGAAGAAGGCATCGTCACCAACCCACACGACGAGCTGCTGGAGAGCCGAGGCGCCTTTGTTGTAGGTGATCGCATCCAGGTTGAGGGTGACCGACTCGACGTCTGGGATGTCCGCCACGATCGGATGCGTGGTCGGCAGCTGGTCCTGCGCTCGCGCAGACGCCTTGGTCGTGAATGCAAACTCCGTCCACGCGGTGTCGAAACGCGTGGCCTCGGCGACGCCGAGGTATCCCATGTACTCCGCGAAGCTCTCGTTGAGCCACAAGTCGTCCCACCACCTCGGAGAAACGAGATCTCCGAACCACATGTGGGCCATCTCATGCAGGGTCGTTTCCGCGCGGTGCATGCGGTCGGCCTCGGTGACCTTGGAGCGAAAGATCATCCGCTCGTTGTGGACCACGCAGGCCACGTTCTCCATCGCGCCGGACGAGAATTCCGGCACGTAGAGCTGGTCGTACTTGCCAAACGGATAGGCATAGCCGAAGCGCCCCTCGAAGAAGTCGAGTCCCTGGCGCGTGATCTCGAAGATCTCGTCGGGGTCGAAGTAGGCGGCGAGCGATTGCCGGCAGTAGAGCCCGAGCGGGATGCCCCGATGGTCCTGGTGCACGCCGTGGTACTCGCCGGCCACCACGGCTGTGATGTACGTCGACATCACGCTCGTTTTCGCAAATGTCCACACGCCGTCCGCGCTCTGCGTCCCCGGAGTGTTCGATACGACGACCCAGCTCTCCGGGGCCTTGACGGTGAATGTGAAGGTTGCCTTCAGGTCGGGCTGGTCGAAGCAGGGATAGCCGCGATAAGTGGAGTGCTCGGCAAACTGGCTGTGCAGATACGTCCGCCCGTCCACCGGGTCCCGGAACCGGTTGATACCTGTTCCATCCTGCGAATACGATCCGATTCCCTCGATCGTCAGGGAGTTCTCAGCCTTCAGCCGGTCCAGCTGCAGCCTGCCGCCCTCGAGGTCGGGCAGCGCGTAGTCGTTGAGCAGGCCGGAGAGCACGGAGCCGTCGAACTCGATGAACGTGCCGGCGCCTGGCGCGCTACATCTGAACGTGACGGTGGTCTCGAATTCGAAACTGAGGTCATCGGACTCGCTGAAGTCGAGCCGCACATCGTAGTGGTGGACCGAGATGAGACCAGATCGCTCACGCGCCTCGCGGCGCGTCAGGTTGTTATGGATTTAGGTGCAGCTGTCGCCGCCCAGAAGCAGCGGTGCCGAGGCCGCGACCGCGGGCTGCTGGGCCACCGCGACGAGCGCGCCGGATTTGACGCCGCTTGGAATGTTCACGTGGACATGGTCGTTTCCGATCCCCGAGATCCAATTGGGCGTTAGTGTCGTGCCGCCCGAACCGGGTAGGTCGCCGGAGACGCCGGTGCATCGGTCGAAGAACTTGATGACGTAGCTATACGGCGTGCCCTTGGGCTGTGCCGAGAAGTAGATCGATACCTCGACGGTGCAGGAAGTTAGGGAACACGTGGTCCCCGTCTCCGACGGCGACCCGAAGACAGGGCACGGATTGTCGACGGTGCAGAACTGCACCTTGCTGACCGGGTCCGCCTTTGTCGGTCCGTAGTTCGGCACGGCAAGCGGACCCTGGGTCGTCGGGCTGGGCTGGGGGCTGGCCTTCGGCGACGTCTTCGGGCTTGGAGAGGTCGTCGCCACGCCACCGGAGGGCGAGCTGCCCCGGTGGGCCAGGATGAAGATGCCGGTACCCAGGAGCAGAAGGAGCACCACGCCGATGGCCGCCGGGATCAACCACGCGGGACGCTCGGTGGGCCCACCGCCGGGCGGCTGCCGCGCGACCGTTGGCTTGCGAGCGGGGGTGGGGGCGGGAGCGCGCAGGGGCGTGGGCGCCGGCGCAACGGGCGCCGCGAGAAAGTCCGCAGCCCCGGCCGCGGCCGCGGCCGCGACGAGTGGTGCCGCCGCAACGCGCTCAGGAGTCGGGGTTCCAGAGGGCGGCACGTAGGCGGGCGGAGTCTCGGACTTCGGCTCGAGACCTCCTGGCACCCACGGCGGGGCTGTGCCTGACGTGTCGACCTTGCCGGGCGTCCAGACCGGAGGCTCCACGGGCGTCCAGGTCGACGTTTGGGCCGGGGTCTGCTGCGCCGGAGGAGCGGGTGGCGTCGGGGGCGGCGCCGGGGCGGGTGGCGCGGCCGCAGGCGGGTTGGTGCTCAAAGAGGGCGAGGGCGGCACCGACTCGAACGGGGACCGGTTCCCGGCCGGGGTGAATGGGGACGGGGTCGGCGGGAACGTTTCTTTGGCAGTCACCGGCGGATTCGTCGTGGTTGGCGTCGGAGCCGGCGGGGGGGCCGCTGCGGGGGCCGGAGGTGGCTCGTAAGGGGCGGGGGTCCTTGGCGGGGCCTCCGACCAGGTCGGGACCGGGCGGGCCTCCAGTGGCGGAAGCGGGGGCGCGAGAGAAGCAGGCGGCGCCGGTGCGGGAGCGTACGTCGGGGCCGGGATCGATGGATAGGTCTGCATCGACCGCGCCGGGGCGTCGTACGAGGCCGGCGCCCTGACCGGGGTTTCGTCGCGCGGGGCCGGCGGCACGAAGGGCGCGGGAGCGGCGGGAGCAGCAGCCGCGGCCGCCGCCGCACCTGGTATGAACGCGGTCACGTCGGGCGTCTCCCGGCCACTGGCCCGGGTGGCCAGCTCAGCCTGGGCCGCCACCGCGCGGTCCGGCGCGAGGAGGGCGGCCGCCATCTCGCGCAGCGCGCCCTGGGCGCGGTCCGCGGCGGGTCCCATGGCGCCACTCGCCATCGACCGCATGGTCACGACCAGGCCCGGCGGCACGTTAGGTGGCGCCGGGGCCCCGGCCGGGTCGACCCCGAAGGCGGCGCAAACCGCCATCCCGGCCGACCGTACGTCGGCTCGGAGGTCGCTCTGAGCAGGAGCGCCGCGGACTGCCGCGGCGGGGTGCCCCGCCAGCCTCACCTCACCGTTCCCGGTCACGCGAATCGCGGTGGCGCCGAAGCCGCCCATCGCGATTCCCGCCTCGTGCAGGGCCGCCACGCCGGACAGGACGGCGGCGCCGAGCGCGGCAGCCGCGGGCGGTGTCAGCGGACCGCGCGACAGGAGCGTCGAGAGAGGTGTGCCTTCGTTGGGCTCGACCGCAACCCAGATTCCGTTCGGGTCGGTGCCCCACGCGAGGACGGGGGAGAGCGCCGGGTGCCGGTGATCCGCGAGTCGCTGAATGCGCGGGATCGCCGCGGCCGCCTCGGCAGGAGGGACTGGAATCTCGTGCACGACGGCGGGTTTGCCGTTCTTGAGCACGGCCTTCCACCCCTGGCCCGCTCCAGGTGCCACGGGTTCGATCAGCTTCGGCTTGGGCTCGCTCTCCGCCATCACGGGTGCATGGTAACCTTGCGGACCGTGGCATATGTGATCGTCCAGCCGTGTATCGACGTCAAGGATGCCTCATGCGTCGAGGTGTGTCCGGTGGACTGCATCCATACCGACGACGCGGCGAACATGTATTACATCGACCCCGACGAGTGCATCGACTGCGGTGCGTGCGTCGACCCCTGTCCTGTCGACGCGATCTTTCCCGAAGATGAGGTTCCGGAGCAGTGGCGCAATTTCATCAAGATCAACGCCGACTATTTCAAAAGCCGGTAGGTACTGATGGGTCGTCACACGGTAACTCTGATCCCCGGCGACGGCGTCGGCCCTGAGATCTGCAAGGCCGCCGTTCGAGTTCTCGAAGCCACTGGAGTCGAGTTCGATTGGGACGTCCAGCAGGCGGGCGAGGCCTCCATCGCCGAATTCGGAACTCCCCTCCCGGAGCACGTGCTGGCCTCGATTCGCAAGAACAAGGTCGCTCTCAAAGGTCCGATCACGACGCCGATCGGCAGCGGGTTTCGCAGCGTCAACGTCGCGCTGCGCCTGGAGCTCGACCTCTACGCGTTGGTGCGCCCGGTCAAGGCCTACAAGGGCGCTCGCAACTTGCGCGACGACCTCGACTTCGTGATCGTGCGCGAGAACACGGAGGACCTGTACGCCGGGCTCGAGTTCGAGCGAGGCACGCCGGACTGCGACCACCTCATCGCCGAGATTTCAGAATTGCTTAAGAAGAAGATCCGCCCGGACAGCGGCCTGTCCATCAAGCCGATCTCCGTGAGCGGCACGAAGCGCATCGTGGAGTTCGCCTTCGACTACGCGCGTAAGAACAAGCGACGCAAGGTCACCGCCGTGCACAAGGCGAACATCATGAAACACACCGACGGCCTCTTCCTCGCCGTGGCGCGGCAGGTGGCCGAGAAGAATCCCGACATCGAGTTCGAGGACCGGATCGTCGACAACATGTGCATGCAGCTCGTGCTGCGGCCCAAGGAGTACGACGTTCTTTGCTGCCCGAACCTATATGGCGACATCATCTCGGACCTCGGCGCGGGGATGATCGGCGGCCTTGGACTTGCCCCGGGCGCGAACATCGGGACCACCAGCGCGGTGTTCGAGGCGACCCATGGTTCCGCGCCGAAATACACCGGCCAGAACAAGGTCAACCCGATGGCGGTGATGCTCTCGGGCGTGCTGATGCTCCGTCACCTCGACGAGGTGGCCGCCGCCGACGCGATGGAGGGCGCCATCTCACGGGTGATCGCCCTCGGGAAGGACGTGACCTACGACCTGAAGGAGAAGCGCGGCGACCCAACCGCGGTCGGTACGAGCCAGGTGGCGGACGCGGTCATCGCGCAGCTGAAAGCGGGGGCCTGACAACCCCACGAGCTCTGAGGCTACGCCATGAGTTCGCGGGGACCCCTTAAGAGCGGCGCGTCAGAAGAGGTCCGGAGGCTCCGGCGGCTCTGGGACGAGCACGTGCATCGCCCCTTTCCCGGCACCGGCAACGACCCGAGGCTCCAGGAGGTCGCGCTGTACTCGTCCTGGCTGGGCAGCATCGTCGAGGTGGCGCTGCTGCACGGCGCCCTCGACCCCAACCATGCCGAGATGTTGAATACCCGCCGAGCCGAGGGAAACCAGGTCCTGTTCCGGGCGGGAGGGGAACTGGGAGAACCGGTTCGCTCGTATGTGGCGCGACTGATCACTATCGAAGACCTGCTGGCACAATTGCCCATCAGATGAGACGCGTGGCCCTGCTCGGCGCGATGCTGCTCGTGGCCTGCAACAGCAGCGCGGTTCCGCTGGCCGGTACCACCGCGGCTTCGCCGGCGCGCGCCCTGGCCGCCGCCCCGGACTTTTACGACCAGCCCTCCTTCGCCTCCCGCACCGGCCGCCCGCCGGCGCTGAGCCTGCAGGAGCTCTTCCACCCGACCTACTTTGTGCCGTCGGACCCCACAAAGATCCGGACGCTGCTTGTGACCGGCGACATCATCCCCGCGCGCGGCGTGAACTACTTCGCCACGGTGAAGCACGACTTCCTGTGGCCGTTCCGCCCCACAGCCGATTACACGAAGAACGCTGACATCACCTACATCAACCTCGAGTCACCGCTTTTCGCCGGGTGCCCGGTCAGCCCGGCCGAGAGCTTCACGTTCTGCGGCGACGCGCGATTCGTCGACGGCCTGAACTTCATGGGCGCCAAGGTGGCGAACCTCGCCAACAATCATCTCTCGAACTATGGGGCGCAGGGGATCACGGAAACCGACCAGCTTCTCAACTCGCACGGAATCCTGACCTCGGGCCTGGGGCCGGTTGCGGTGATCGATGTGCGCGGTATCAAGTTCGGCTTCATCGGTTTCAACGGCGTCGGCCGCGCGATCGACCAGACAGCGCTGAAAGCGGGCATTGCTCGCGCGCGCCAGCAGGCCGACATCGTCGTGGTGCAGTTCCACTGGGGGAAGGAGTACGAGCGCCAGCCGATGGCCGCCCCAAGCGTGCCGACGCCCGACGACCCGGTGAACATCGGCCACCTGGCGATCGACTGGGGCGCCGACATCGTCATCGGCAACCATCCGCACTGGTACCAGGGAGTCGAGGTCTACAAGGGCAAGCTCATCACCTACTCCCACGGCAACTTCGTCTTCGACCAGATGTGGTCGGAGGAGACGCGCGAAGGCGTGATCGGCACCTACACCTTCTACGGAACGCAGCTGGTGGCGGCGAGCTGGAAGCCTGTCCGCAGCTACGACTACGGGCAGCCGGTCTTCATGAACGCGCAGGACTCCGCGTCGACGCTGCAGACGATGGAGGCCGCGAGCGACACGCTCGCGACGCGTTTGCACGAGCCGACCACATCGCCCGTGCCCGCATATCCTCCGTCACTTCCTTACGCGCCTCAACATGCCCCCGCCTGACCGACCGGTTAGAATCTCGTCCAACTAAATCTCAGGGGGTCCCACCGTCGCAGCTTACGTCCCAGACACAGGGAGATCGCGGACACGCGGCCGTGTCCGTCGCCGCAAAGACCGGTTTCGTTTTCTAGTCGCGATCGGCGTGGTCGTGGGCCTCACCGCGGCCGGAGTGCTGACGGCAGGGTTCACCGCGAGAGGCCGTACGCCGATCAAGTTCACGCTCGAACGCGCGACCGCGCCGGCGGCGGCGAGCTTCGACCATTTCAACTTCTCCAACTACTGGCTTGCCACGCATCCGCAACCTGATCTCCCGATCCACGGACAGGCCGCGTACCTGGTCGACCTCGACACCCGGATGGTGATGTGGGAGCGGGATCCGGAGACGACGCGCGCACCGGCAAGCCTCACGAAGCTCATCACCGCGATGGTGGCCGTCGACGACGCCGGCTCGCTCGACCGCGTGGTCGAGGTGACGCCCGGGGCCACGCAGGTCGTACCGAGCGTGATGGGGCTTTCGGCCGGCGAGCGCCTCACCGTGCGGCAGCTGCTCGACGGACTCTTCCTGTCGTCCGGCAACGATGCCGCCGAGGCGTTGGCGCAGGGAATCGTGCCCCGCGAGCGCTTCATCCGCCAGATGAACCAGAAGGCGACGAGCATCGGGCTGACCGGCAGCCATTTCGTGAACCCGAGCGGGCTCGACGCGCCCGGTCACGGAATGACCGCTCACGACCTCGTCCATACCGCCGTGTACCTCGATCGTTATTACCCCCAGCTCGCCGCGATCGCGGCGACCAAGGACATCGCCATCCCGGCCACCGCGCAGCACAAGGCCTTCTACCCCCACAACCTCAACGGCCTGCTGTGGAGCTACGCCGGGGCTACGGGCCTGAAAACGGGCCTCACGGACAATGCGGGCGGGTGCATGCTCGCGACGGCGACGCGAGACGGACGTCACCTGGTGGTCGTCGTGCTGAACGCGACACTCCACTCGACCGCCGACGCCACGGTGCTGCTCAACTACGGGTTCAGCGTGCGCACCGACGCGGCGTTCGGGCCCTGGACGACGCGACCGTCCTCCTGATCTCGATCAACCGCAAACCCTAGACTTCCGGCGTGGTTCGCCTCACGGGACTGACCGCGCTCGAGGTGCTGGATTCTCGGGGCAATCCGACGATCGCAGTCACCGCGCACACGGACAAGGGCAGCGGGCGGGCGATCGTGCCCTCCGGCGCCTCGACGGGCGTCCACGAAGCCGTCGAGCTGCGCGACGGCGACCCCAAACGGTACGGCGGGAAGGGCGTGACGAAGGCGGTGAGCCACGTCACCGGCGAGATCGCCGAGAGGCTGCGCGGCTTCGACGTCCTGGACCAGAAGGGGCTCGATCGGGTCCTGATCGATCTCGACGGCACGCCGAACAAGGGACGCCTGGGCGCGAATGCGATCCTGGGAGTGTCCCTGGCCGTGGCGCATGCCGCCTCGCAGGCGAAGGGGCTTCCTCTCTATGTCCACCTCGGCGCCGAAGGCGCAACCACGCTGCCCCTGCCGATGGCCAACATCCTGAACGGCGGCGCGCACGCCGACACGTCCGTCGACCTGCAGGAGTTCATGGTGTGCCCCGTCGGCTCGCCGACGTTCGCCGAAGCGATCCGCGCCGTGGCGGAGGTCTATCACGAGCTGAAGAAGGTGCTGAAAGGACAGGGACTCGCCACCGCGGTGGGGGATGAGGGGGGCTTTGCACCCAACCTGCGATCGAACGAGGACGCGCTCAAGCTGATCGTCGACGCGATCAAGCAAGCCGGTTACGAACCCGGCCGCGACGTGGCGATCGCGCTCGACCCGGCCGCGAGCGAGTTCTACGCGGACGGCAAGTACACGCTGAAAGGAGAAGGCCGGACGCTGGATGCGGCGGCCCTCGTCGGCCTCTACGCGGACTGGGCCGCGCGCTACCCGATCGTCTCCATCGAGGACGGCATGGCGGAGGACGACTGGGACGGATGGCGCCTGCTGACCGAAAGGCTCGGCGCAAATGTCCAGCTGGTCGGCGACGACCTGTTCGTCACCAACGTTGCGCGACTCAAGCAAGGCATCGAGAAAGGCGTGGCCAACTCGCTGCTCGTGAAGGTGAACCAGATCGGCACGTTGACCGAGACGCTCGACGCGATCGACCTCGCCCGCCGTTCCGGGTACAGCTCGGTCATCTCGCACCGGTCGGGCGAGACCGAGGACACGACGATCGCCGACCTCGCCGTGGCCACCGGGGCGGGGATGATCAAGACGGGCGCGCCCGCCCGATCGGAGCGGGTCGCGAAGTACAACCGCCTGCTCTCGATCGAGGCGGACCTTGGCGAGGCGGCCGTCTAC
>Ga0097691_1001685_pt1 | contig 15778 bp, 13 predicted proteins | sample NGESurdeep072012_8_FD_72858 | JGI IMG/M metagenome (GOLD analysis project Ga0097691, IMG submission 72858) | Arctic peat soil microbial communities from Barrow, Alaska - NGEE Surface sample 210-1 deep-072012 | ecosystem: Environmental > Terrestrial > Soil > Wetlands > Peat ... | reverse complement strand
CGGAGCACAACACGCTCCAATCAGAGGCCGGATACATTGATGCAAGACCGCTCACCGCCAGCTCGGCAAAATCCACTTGCAACGCACGGCCGGACCATACATTGGGTCATTAGCGACCGAGCCGTCTCGCGCTAAAATCCAGCAATGTCCGCTGTTCCCCAATAGCAGACAAGATTTTAGCCCCCGAGCGTCCAAGGCAAGCTGGTCCTCCTCTGTAACCGAGGAGTGCGACCATGCAAGACAATGCCAATTCCGAGCTACCGGTACCCAAGCGGATACCCTGGAACAAAGGGAAGCTTACAGGCGCCAAGCCACCGCTACGGCAGAAGCATGTCTGGGCGATCCGGACCAAGCTCCAGATCGAGCAACGAACACGCGATCTAGCGATGTTCAATCTGGCCATCGACAGCAAATTGCGAGGCTGCGATGTCGTCGCTCTCAAAGTCGAGGACGTCGCTCCGAATGGCTATTGCGTTGATCGGGCTACCGTGCGCCAGAAAAAGACTGGGCGGCCCGTCCGGTTTGAATTGACGGAACAGACCCGCCAGGCGGTGGACGACTACATCAGGACGGCCGGCAAGAAACCCGGCGAGTTCCTGTTCACAGCCTGCCGAAGACAGGAACACCGTATGACGACGCGGCAGTACGCTCGGCTCGTGTCTGAGTGGATTGCTAGCATCGGGTTAGACCCACGCTTGTTTGGCACCCATTCCCTGAGACGAACAAAGGCGACGCTGATCTACCGCCAGACCGGCAACCTGCGAGCCGTGCAGCTATTGCTCGGCCACACCAAGATTGAGAGCACCGTCAGGTATCTCGGGATTGAGGTTGATGACGCCCTTTCCATAGCTGAACAGGTAGACCTCTGATCTACCCGGGCGGAGCGGGTCCGTTCCACCCGAACGCGCCGTCCGTCGTCAAAACTTCTACAGCAATCCCGCGCAGGCGTTATCGCGAAATAGTTCGGCGTCGCGGACATAGCCGCGCAACGTGTCAACGCGGTGGCGACTCTGATCCATTATCTTGAAGATCGACGCACTGGCCCGATCGATCATCTCAATCAGGAATGACCGCTGCCCTAGCGGATGCCGACTTGCAACCGAGGCTGCCGCAGTCGGGCGGCGTCGATATTCCATAACCTGTCAATTATGCGAATAAGGGGCAAACCAACGGCTCACGCTTGGTGATTATAATTTGTTGTTATGTGTCGGTCGAGAAAACAAACATACCAGGTAATTATGCGAATCCTAATCCCCCGCCCGCCCAAAGCCTCGCAAACTCATGTTTTGTTTGACTCAAGGTTCTATCAAAATGGTTTCCGGAATCCGACACTACTTTTAGTGAGTGAGGCTGGAGACCGCAATCAATCCGCTGGCATCCGGTGTTTTTTGAGCCTGGCAGTACGTCCGCGCAAAATTACCCAACGCCCAGATAAAACCGGCGGACAAGCTCATTTTGCTGGAGTGCCTGAGGATTATCCGCCGAAAGCACGATCTGTCCGTGCACGAGCACATAGCCCCGGTCGGCGATCCGGATCGCCTGTCGAAAATTTTGCTCCGCCATCAGCACGGTCAGCCCAAGCTGCCGCTTGAGATTTGCGATGGTCTCTATCGTTTTTGACACTAGAATCGGAGCCAACCCGACCGATGGCTCGTCGACGAGAAGAATCTTCGGCAACGCCATTAAGGCGCGCGCAATCGCCAACATTTGTTGTTCGCCTCCGCTCATGCTTCCCGCCAGCTGGCGTCGCCTTTCCTTAAGTCGCGGAAACGCATCGAAGCAAAAGGCCAGGCTGTCCGAGATGCGCGCGCGGGCAAATTCGCGAAAGGCGCCGAGCAAGAGGTTCTCTTCCACTGTCAACTTGGGAAACAGGCGGCGTCCCTCCGGGACGAGCGAGATCCCGATCCCGACGATATCCTCGGTGCTACGCCCGATCAGATCGTAAGAAGTTCCGTCGATGGTCGCCACGATGCGTCCAGCCGTGGGGCGGACCTGCCCCATGATGCATTTGATCAGCGTGCTCTTCCCATTGCCGTTGGTTCCGAGCAGGACGACGGTCTCCCCACCTCGCACATCTATGCTGATGCCGGAGAGTACCCGAACCTCTCCGTACCCGGCATGCAGTCCCTCAATGGCAAGACTATTCGCCAAGATAAGCCCTTTCGACTTCTTCCTGCTGCATGACATCATCAGGAAGCCCATCAGCGATTTTGCATCCCGCGACAATCACCACGATGCGCTGTGAAAACAGCATGACGGCTCGCATGATGTGTTCAATAAGCAGGATCGAAATTCCCTCAGCATTGAGCCGGTTCAGCAGAGCAAGAATCTCATCAACTTCGCTTTCGGAAAGACCTGCCATGACTTCGTCGGCAATCAGGACCTTCGGTCGCGCGGCCAGCGCCCGACCAAGCTCAAGCTTCCTTAGTTCAACCTGGGTTAACCCTTTCGGACTGAGATCGGCCTTCTCGCCAAGTCCTACTTCATCGAGGATCACCTGCGCCGCTTCGCTGATGACGCGCGCCGATTTGTGGCCGACCGCAAACCGCAAAGGCACCTCGATATTCTCCTGAATGGTCATTCCCCGGAATGGCCGCGGAATCTGATAGGTCCGCGCCAGCCCGCGTCTTGCCCTGAGCCATGCCGGAGTTTTGGTAATGTCGTTGGCATCAAAAGTTATCGATCCTTCATCGGGAGCCAAAATTCCCGTAATGCAATTCACGAATGTACTCTTTCCGGATCCATTCGGGCCGATGAGGCCTACGCGTTCGCCTTTCAACAGGGCAAAGTCGACACTGGTGAGTGCCGCGAATCCGTCGAACCGCTTCGTGATGCCCGTCGCTTCGAGGATATTCGCGGTCATTTGCGTCCTCGCTTCCAGCTTCGGACGATACCGACCACGCCCCTCGGGGCGGCGGTCAGGAAGACCACGAGCAACACGCCGACAATGAACAGGTTCGCGGCCGACGAAATCGTGACGGTCAGGATCTGCTGGGCCGATCCGAGAAGGATCGCCCCAACGACCGGCCCCCACCAAGTGGCGGTCCCACCGACCAACGGCATGGCAATGGAATTCACTGCGATAGCGAGACCGAAGGCGGTGGCCGGATCGACGTAGGTGACGTAATAGGGAAATGGCGCGCCGGCCATGCCCATTATGGCGCCGCTCATTGTTGTCGCGATCAGCTTGAGACGAAGGCTCGGCACGCCGGAAGTTTCCGCCGCGGACTCATCGTCCCTGATCGCCGCGAGCCCGATGCCGATCCATGATTTCTCAACGGCCCACGCCGCGAGCACGGCAAACATTGTCAGCGCTACCATGAGCACGACCAGGAACTGAACGTACGAAATACCGTTCGGAACAAAGAAACCGAAGAATGCCATCAGGACGCCGGAGATTGGCGGCCTTATGACGTAAACGCCGCGCGCACCACCGACAAAGCTCCAGTTTACGACGAGCGTTTGCAGAACGATGGCCAGCGCCAGCGTCGCGATTGAAAAGAACACGCCGCGCAGCCGCAACGTCAAATATCCCGTACCAAGTCCGACCAGCCCCGCGGTGACCGCCGCGGCCAGCATTTCAAAAAACAACGGCATGGGAAATATTTTATTGAGAACGATCGTGGTGTAGCACCCGATCGCGAAGAAACCCGCCGTCCCGAAATTGACGTAGCCGCCATATCCCCCAAGGATGTTCCACGCCGTGCCGAGAACGATGAACTGCAGGATCGTGTATGTAGCGAGGTAGTAGTATTCACTGACATAGGGTCCCAACAGCACCGTAGCCGCCATAAGGGCGGTACCGACCAATAAGATCGCAACACCGGACTGTAACCGGCCGAACGTCGACGCCGGCTTCCGTAATCCAGGCGCTGAAGCAGTTTGTTCACTCATCGTCCAAAGATCCCAACGGGCCGGAATATGAGCGTGAGTAGCAAAAGTCCGAACGATACCGCAGGCGACCATGACGGGCCGTAGAACGTCGTCGTCAAGGCCTCGGCAACACCCAGGATCAGCGAAGCGACCAGGGTACCGGGAATGCTTGCGATGCCGCCGAGAACGCAGATGGCAAACGCCCTACCGATATATTCGCGCGTGATCGACGGCTCGACCGGCTGAATGATGATGAGCAGAACGCCGGCGATGATGGCGGTCGCAACGGCGATGCCGAATGCTATTTCCTTCGCCCGGATCGGATTAGCGCCGATCAGGCGCACCGCTTCGACGTCTTGCGAAACGGCCAATATAGTGCGCCCGGTAAACGTCCGCGACAGATAGAGATGAACGCTGCCGAGCATGCCGAGCCCGACCAGAAACGGAACCAACATCCGCCACGGAACCGAGACAAATCCAACGCTAACCGAAGACTCAAGATAGGGCTCGCTAATCGAGCGATAGTCCACGCCGAACACCAGAACCACGCCGATCTCGACGATGAAAAGAATTCCGAAGAAGAAGGCAAGCCCTTGCAACGACTCGTCGCCGCGACGCTCGAAGAAATAATGATAGGCACGATAGAACGCGCGCCCGAAAAGATACCCGCACGGCGCGAACACGGCCATCGAGACGAACGGATCGAAGCCAAAATCTTCCCAACCCAAAAAAGCAAGATAGGCCCCGGCGATCATGAAAGCGGGATGCGCGATGTTGACGATATCGAGCATCCCGAAAGCGATGGTCACGCCGATTGCGACCGCCGCGTAGAAACCGCCTAAGACAATGCCCGTAACGATCGCGTTTATGACGAGGTCCCAGCTGAATTCCATCAGCGGTCTCCGTTCCGCTCATCGACGGCCGGAGTGTTCACATTTTTGGTCAGATGCGATGATATCTCGGGCGACTTAAACGTCCCGGTCGCTATGCACATACTAAACGCGCTGCGCTTCTTCCGCACGCCGCATCCTCCCCGGAGAGCTAGCCGCCGAGCCTCCTCGGAAGCAGGCGCGCTGCGCAGCAATCCCACTATTACCCACGATAACACGAAAAATCATACTCTGCGACGGCATCCTTTGATTTAAATCAAGGTGTCGACACGGGCTCTCGGCGCTGGTGACGATGCGGGCAAAGCAATTGGCGCTCGCGGCCTTAGTGTGGACAAGACCGAGCGGACCATCGTCGGCGACTGCGTCACTAAATGGCAGCCCGGAAATTCAAATCAGCGGGACCACCTCTTTAGTCAAAATACTTTCGTCCAACTGGTTCCGCCCAAACCAACTGCAACGTCATAAACCTATGGAGGAAGCAATATGAGCGGAATTACTCGGCGCGAATCGACAGCCTTGATCGGATCAGCGCTCCTGAGTTCAACTTTTCCCGTAAGGGCTCAGCCTGCCCAGCCGCCGATCAAAATCGGATTCAGCATGGCGTTGAGCGGCGGTCTCGCCGGCGGCGGCAAGGCAGCGCTCTTGACCTATCAAATCTGGGCCGAAGAGATGAATGCCAAAGGCGGCCTGCTCGGCCGCAAGGTGGAGCTTGTCTATTACGATGACCAGAGCAGTCCCGCAACTGTCCCCGCCATCTATTCCAAGCTGCTCGACATCGACAAGGTCGACTTGGTGATCTCGGGCTATGCCACAGTTCCGACTGCCGCGGCGATGCCCACCGTGATCCAACACAAGAAGCTGTTCTTGTCCTTATTCGCGTTGGCCTTGAACGATCAATTCAAATACGACCGTTATTTCCAATTGCAGCCGAACGGCCCCGTGGCGAAGACCGAGATCTCGCGTGGGTTCTACGAAGTTGCCAGTGCGATGACTCCAAAGCCGACGACAATCGCTCTCACCGGCGCCGATGCGGAATACTCGCAGCTTGCGTTGGAAGGGGCCCGCGAAAATGCCAAGAAATACGGGATCAAGATCGTCTACGATCGCACCTATCCGTCGAATACCGTCGACTTTGCCTCCATCATGCGGCCGATCAAGGCCGCGAGCCCGGATCTCATTTACCTGGCCTCATACCCGCCTGACTCCGCGGGATTAGTCCGCGCCGCCTACGACGTGGGCGTCACCGCCAAACTATTTGGCGGCGGGACCATCGGACTGCAATTCGCCACCTTCAAAACGCAGCTGAATACGATGTTGAACAACGTCGTCAGTTACGACTTGTATGTGCCCGAACCGACGATGAACTTCCCCGGAATCGAGAAGCTCTTAGGTCTCTATCGCGACCGGGCCAAGGCCGCCGGCGTCGACCCGCTTGGCATCTACATTCCGCCCTTCGCCTACGCGGAAATGCAAATTCTCGAGCAGGCGATCAAAGCGGTCGGCAGCCTCGATGACGGCAAGCTCGCCGCATACATTCACAAGGAAACGTTCAAGACTGTCGTCGGCGATATCAGCTTCTCGCCGGAAGGCGAATGGGCCAAACCGCGCATTCTGTTGGTGCAATATCAAAACATCGTCGGTGCGGACGTCGAGCAGTTCAAGCAGGCCGGCAAGCAGGTCATTATCTACCCGCCCGAACTGAAATCGGGCACGGTCAAGACGCCGTTCGACGCCACCCATCGCTGATCCCTGCTGATCGAGATCGGCCGCTGCCATAAAGCTGTCCCGGGACTTGTTCGCAGATGCTCTGACTGCGAGCATGTCCCGGGCGGCTTTTGGGCTGGCCACGGTCGATGGATGAAAGGGCGTTCCGATGAAGGCCGTGCGGTTTTCACGATTCGGCCGTGCTTCAGAGGTCGCCGAGCTTGTTGAAATCCCCGAGCCCGCGCAGCCCGGGCCGGGCGAGGTCCTGATCGAGGTCGAGGTCGCGCCGATCAATCCGTCCGACCTGCTCCATTTCGAGGGCCGCTACGCGCAACCGGCATCCCTGCCCGCCTTCGCCGGCGCGGGCGTGCTCGGCCGCGTCGCGCGATTGGGAACGGATGTGCAGCACCTCAAACCCGATGACCGGGTCATCGTCGTGAACACGCAGCGTCGCGCGTGGTGCGATCGGTTCGTTTGGTCTGCTGCGCGCCTCATCCCGCTGCCGGAGGCGGATCCCGTCGACCTCGCCCTTCTCGCCGCGAACCCGCCAACGGCGCTTCTCATGCTTGAGCGCTTCGGCGATCTACGGCCGGGCGAGTGGGTGATGCAGAACGCCGCGAACTCCTCCGTGGGTGTGAGCCTGATTCAGATCGCGAAAACGATGAATCTGCGGACCGTCAACATGGTAAGGCGCCAGCATCTGGTCGACCATCTCGCCGCATTCGGCGCCGACGTGACGCTCATCGACGGTCCCGATCTGCGCGCCCGGGTGGCCGAAGCGGTCGGCGGCGGCCGGATCAAGCTGGGCATCGACGCGATCGCCGGCGATGCAACGCGCCGAATGGCGAACTGTCTAGCGGATGGCGGCACGGTGGTGACCTACGGCCTGCTCTCGGGCAAGCCCTGCGAAGTGGACGCCGCCGATATCGTTTTTCGCGACATCAGCCTGCGCGGCTTCTGGTATTCGCGCTGGTTCTCGACCGCAGATCCCGCCGCGATCAAGTCCCTCTTCGCCCGCCTCGTTGGCATGCTGCAGGCGAAGACGCTACGGGTGCCGGTCGAGGCCAGCTATCCGATCGAAAAGCTCACTGAAGCGCTGGCGCATGCGCAGCGCGAGGGCCGCGTCGGCAAGGTGGTGATGCGGTGGACGCGCTGAGCGCGCCGCTCACTTAATGGCTTGCGGATTGATCGGCGAGCCAGAGCCGCCGGTGATGATGAGCGGCGGTGCGGTAAAGAGAAACTCATAGACGCCGTCGGCCGCGCAGTCTTCCGCGAGTTCCTTGAGGTCGAAGATTTCGCCCATCGTCAGCCCCATGGCTGGAATCACCACCCAATGCCATGGCTGCTGCGCTTCCGTGGTCTCGTTCGGACGCACCTCCACGCCCCACGTATCCGAACAGATGGCGGCGATCTGCTTTTCGTGGCACCAGTAGCAGTTCTCGAACTTGACGCCCGGGCCGTCGCCGCCGGCGTAGCCGCCCCACGCCCCCGCCTTCCGACAGGATTCCATCTGACCGGTCCGGATGATGACGAAGTCTCCGCGCCGGATTTCGACGCCCTGCGCTTTGGCGCAGGCGTTGAGCTCCGCATTGGAGATCCCATATCCGTCGGCAAGCACGTCCATGCCCTTGAAACGCGCGACATCGAGCAGCACGCCGCGCCCAATCATCTTGTTGCGGGTGTACTGAATGCCGTTCTTGTGGATGCCCGAGCTGTTTGCCAGCGCGGCATCGTAGCCGTTGTACATCTTATTCTTATAGAAGACGTGACCGAGCGAGTCCCAATGCGTTGCGCCTTGCACGCACAACATCAGGACATCGTCGGCGTAGCTGGCGGCGCCCGTTGGTTCGTAGTTGAGAGCGATGCCGTCGGCACCGCTGTGCAGCATCATATGGATGGGATTGAAGCGACGACCGAACAGTCCGGTTTGTGGGCCGCTGCTGTCGAGCGGAATGCCGAGTGAAAACGCATTTCCCTTGCGCACCAGCCTGGTGGCGCTGACGATGTCCTGCGCCGTCACAAAATTAAGAGTGCCGATTTGATCGTCCGCGCCCCAGCGGCCCCAGTTCGAGAGCTTCTTGCTTGCTTCTGCGATGGCGTTGAGCCCGACTTGGATGCCCATGGATTCCCTCTTACTCCTCGAAACGGTTGCGGACGCTCATACTGGTTGCCGGCAGCGGCGACTTTGACCAGGCGCCGCTCTTTTGATGGATCCCGCGGCTAGAACTTGACGGCGTCGCCGCCTTTTGTGCCGAGAATGGTACGGGCCTCGTCGGGCGTTGCGATCTCCAACGACAGTTCCTCGCAGATGCGCCGTATCTTGGCAACCTGCTGCGCGTTCGAGTCCGCAAGCTTGCCCTTGCCGATGTACAGCGAGTCTTCAAGCCCGACGCGCACGCTGCCGCCCAGCAGCGCCGCCTGCGTCGTGAAGTTCATCTGGTGCCGCCCCGCCGCCAGCACCGAGAAAACGTAGTCATTTCCGAACAGCTTGTCGGCGGTGTTCTTCATGTGGACGAGATGGTCAAGGTCGGCGCCAATGCCTCCCAAGATCCCGAAGATGAACTGCAGAAAGATTGGCGGCTTCAGCCGCCCGCTATCGTAGAAGTATTGCGTATTGTACAAGTGCCCCACGTCATAGCACTCGTGCTCGAACTTCACTCCGCGTTTGTCGGCTAACTGAGTGATGACGTAGTCGATCGTTTTGAACGTGTTGGGGAAGATGCCATCCACCGTCCGCTCCAGATACGGCTTCTCCCAGTCGTGCTTCCACTTGTCGTAGCGTTTCGCCAGGTTGAAGATGGCGAAGTTCATTGACCCCATATTGAGCGAGGTGATCTCCGGCTCCGCCCGCACGGCGGCCGCGATGCGGTCGTCCATGCTCATGCCGAGGGCGCCGCCGGTCGATATGTTCACAATTGCTTTGGTACTCTGCTTGATGCGCGGCAAAAACTGCATGAACACGTTCGGATCGGGAGTCGGGGCGCCGGTTTTCGGATCGCGCGCATGCAGATGAATAATCGCGGCACCCGCTTCGGCGGCAGCAATTGATTCTCGTGCGATCTCATCCGGAGTGACCGGCAAAGCGTCCGACATCGTCGGTGTGTGTATCGATCCGGTGACGGCGCAGGAGATGATTACTTTGGTTCGTTTTGCCACGGTTATTCAATCCTTTCGCTTGCGCAAAGACTGCCGTGGAGCGGCGCTCACGGTATGCTGAATTCTGGCGAGTCCAGCGCGCGCTGGTCTAATTGCTCTGGGCTTGCACGGATCGATTATTTCACGGTATCTGTCGGCCGCTCTAGATATGCAAAATTAGCCTATCAAACAGTCAAAGGGCTTCTTTGACCAATATCAATGCAGCCCGCATGGAAATTTGAAGGGCGATTACGTGAATTAGGGCGTGAACTCATAGCAGACATTGCTGGAACCCCAGCAGCAAGTCCGCTTTCGGTCAGTGGTCTCAACGGATCGACGCAACACTTTATCTTTGAGGGAAAAGATGGAGTGTGACGATGGATCAGAGATTTCGTCGAGGCTTCACTGCGGCCGAGAAAACGGAGTTATGGGAGCGCTGGCAGCCGGGGGAGTCGCTCAAGGCGATTGGGCGGGCGTTTGGTAAGCCGTCATCTTCCATTTATTGCCAGGTGGCACCGCACGGGGGGATTCGTCCGGCTCCCCGGCGTCGCGCGCGGTTGGCATTGACGCTCCCGGAGCGCGAGGAGATATCCAGGGGGATTGCGGCGCATCAATCGGCACGATCGATGGCCAGGTTACTGGACCGCTCGGCCTCGACGGTGAGCCGGGAACTTAGCCGCAATGGCGGCCATGATCGCTACCGGGCGGCGCCAGCTGATGAGAAGGCCTGGAGCCGTTCGCGACGGGATGGTGGCGGAGGGAGAGCAACTGGAAACTAACCTTCTCCAGGGTAAGCCAGCGTAATCCAGCGAGCTCAGGCGTCTTGGATGAGGTTTTCGGCACCGTTCGGAAACGTCAATAAAACCTGCTCAATTTATGCATCCGTTCAAGTCCGCCAGAATCCTCCTCGCATTTGTGGGTACGTCTGCGGGTCGAAGTTCGAATCCCAATTGGTCAGGCTACTGATGGTCAGCCGAACATGCGGGACTCGCAGCGGGGTCAGCCTTGGACGCCGATTAGGGCCCAAACAACTCACCAATTCAGGCCCTATAGGGTCCCTTTTGCATATCGGGCGCTTCCTACGCCGCTGACCCGCTTTTGGCTCCGCCCCCGCAGGCCGGAATCACTCCGCGGTTGGCAGGCGTCCGATGAAGGATAAAACGGCAGCGGAAAAGTGATCGTTACGGTCGCCCGCCACCATATGCCGCGCACCGCTGACATCGACGTAATCGGCGTGCGGTACGAGCTCGAGAAATTCTTTGGCATGCACCTCCTTCACGAGCTCTGAGGATGCGCCGCGCACCAGCAGAGCGGGGATCTGGATGCTGCGCGCAGCCTCGATCAAGGCCACCTCAAGCGCACGGCGGTCCGCTCCGGCCGCCCGCGGACCGTCGAGGAATCGCGGATCCCAGTGCCAACGCCAGCGGCCATCGGGCGACAGGCGGAGATTCTTCTTCAGTCCCTCATTGCTTTTCGGCCGCGGCCGCTGCGGAAGATAATCGGCGACCGCTTGCGCGGCCTCGGCGATCGACGCGAATCCTTCCTTGGCATGTGCGCGCATGAAGCCGAGAACCTTTGCAACACCGGTTTGGTCCACGCGCGGGGTGATGTCGACAAGCACTAGCGCGGAGAAGACATTGGCGCCCTTGTCGCGTTCGGACTCGCCTTCAGCGAGAAGCGAAGCAATGCCGCCGAGCGAAGCACCAATTGCGATCGGCTTGGCGCCCGAGCGGTGGGTGAGTTCGGCCGCGACAACCTTCGCGTCCGCGGCATAATCTGAGAACTCGTAGGCACCATTCGCAACCCAGTCGGAGTCTCCATGGCCCCGTTGATCGAGCGCATAGGCTATATGACCTTTGCGCGCGATCTCTTCCGCGGTTTTGTACCAGGCGTGGCGGGTCTGGCCGCCGCCATGCAGTAACAGCACGGGAGAGCCGCTGTCGCCGAATACGTCGGCAACGAGTTTGTTGCCGGCAGCGCCGATGAAGGTCGCGGTGGCGGGAATGGGGTGCCGTGTCATGGTGTGTATACCGAAAACCTCATCCGTATTGATTAACTGAAGGGATCGCCTAACGTCAGCGCACCATGATCGCGCTGCTATGTTTCGTACTGGCCGTCTTGGCCGCACCATTCAAGTCGAAGAGCCGGCCTGAACAAATCGGCGACGAACATTCCAAGCGCGTGCAGGATCGCAAACATCACTCTCAATGATGCGATGTTTCTGCCTTACTATGCGAATCCAGGCCGGATAGAATTTTCGGAAAGGACAGGACATTGCGGCATGTCCGCGCCACGTCTGCTTTACCCCCGAAAGCGGACAATTATTGCGGCAGTCGGAATGTCCGCTAGGTGCCAATAGCAGACTCATGCAGTGCAGCAAACAACATGGCGGGATCGGTTGATCTAGATCAATGCAAATGAATGGCGCGGGCATGACGAGTGTGACTCACAACATTTCTGCTGCGGGTCAAAAGCGTCGGTTTCACAATGCCCGAGTTGAGTCCGCTTACACACCAATAGCGGGGCCATAGCGGACATGGCATCACTTCGCGATTGGGCCAACAGGTTTGGGTTAAAGACGCAGCCCGTCGGAGCTTAATAAGCGCGTCGTGCCGGGAGGATATTATGCGTATCGTTTCGCTGGCTGCATGTCTTTACGCGGCTTTCGTGTTGCAATCACCGGTCTCGGCGCAAGCGCCGACAGCGGTTCGGATCGGCATTCTCAACGATCAATCCGGTCCTTATGCCGATTTCGGCGGCAAGACATCCGTCACCGCTGCGCAGATGGCAATCGAGGACTTTGGAGGGAAGGTGCTCGGACAACCGGTGGAGATCGTGGTCGGCGATCACCAGAACAAGCCGGACGTCGCCGCCGGCATCGCGCGTCGCTGGTTCGATATCGAAAATGTCAGCGCAATCGCCGATTTGACGAACTCCGCGGTCGCGCTCGCGGTTCAGAAAATCGCCAATGACGCTGGAAAAATCACTCTGGCTGTCGGCCCGGCGACGACCCGGCTGACCAACGAAGAGTGTTCGCCCACCGGATTTCATTGGGCGTTTGATACTTACTCCCAGGCGGTCGGAACTGCGCGCGCGATCGTGGCGCAAGGCGGCAAGAGCTGGTTCATCCTGGCGGCCGATTATGCCTTCGGCCATCAGATGGCCGCTGATCTCACCCGCGTCGTGAAGGAGAATGGTGGCACTGTGCTTGGCGAGGTGCGCGTTCCACTGAACACGCAAGACTTCTCTTCGTTCCTGTTGCAGGCGCAGGCATCCAAGGCGCAGATTGTCGGCCTCGCCAATGCCGGGGGTGACACTATCAATTCGGTGAAGCAGGCGGCCGAGTTTCGCATCGCGGCCGGCGGACAGAAGCTCGTGGGTCTTGTGGTCGTCTTAAGTGACGTTCATGCGCTTGGTTTGCCTGTCGCGAACGGCCTGGTCTTCACAACCGCATTTTATTGGGACCTGAATGACCAGACGCGCGCATGGTCCAAGCGCTTCTTCGATCGTACGGGTCGCATGCCCGGCATGGTGCAGGCCGGTACTTATTCGGCCGTGCTGCATTATCTCAAGGCAATCGCGGCCGCCGGAAGCACCGACGGCAAAGCCGTGGCGGCGAAGATGCGCGAGATCAAGGTAGACGACTTCTTCGCGAAGGGCTTCGTCCGCGAGGACGGCCGCATGGTTCACGACATGCTACTCGTCGAGGTGAAAAAGCCGGACGAATCGAAAGCGGCGTGGGATTACTACAAGGTCCTGCGGACCATCGCAGCGAACGATGCGGCGCAGCCCCTCGACCAGAGCAAATGCGCCTTTGTGAAGAAGTGAGTCGTACGAATGTGCCGGACGCGACACGTGTCCAGCCGCTTATTCTACCAATGCTAACTAAGATGTTCGCTTAGGGTCAATCGCTACCGATCCATTCAGCGCCAGTGCCGACCAATGTCCGCTGTTCCCCAAAAGCGGACAAACGCGGGTGCTGCTGGATTGTCCGCTAAGTGCCATAAGCGGACTCATGCACTGCAGCAAATAGCTTCTCTATTCGATCACCTCGTCGTCACGCGCGGGCACCGTTGCCGGCATTTCAAGGCCGAGCGCCTTCACAGTTTTTGTAATGATTCAGATCAATGGGTCAGCATTGCTGATAGAATTACATTAAGTTTCTTTATCCGCTTTGGGTCATTCGCGGACATTCAGACCATTCCCATTCTGCGTTGATGCCACCTAGGAGGAAACAAAATGAATCGAATTACAATGTTCGGGAGTGTGGTTGTATTAGCAGCGGCAATCCTTTTCTCGCCTGGATTTGAGGTTCTGGCCCAGCAGCGTCTTCCAACGATCGCACCTGAGCAATACTCCGCCGATCAGAAAAAGGCAGCAGAGGAATTCATGGCCACCCGCAAGGTGCCGGTGTTCGGTCCGTTCGAACCGATGATGCACAGCCCGGAGGTCATGAGCATGGCCCGCTCTATGGGTGATTATCTCCGTTACCATTCAGCCATTGGAAATTCGCTGAGCGAACTCGTAATCTTGGTCACCGCCCGCGAGTGGTCACAGGACTTCGAGTGGTATGTGCATCACCCGATCGCGCTGAAGGCAGGGATAGCAAAGGACATTACAGATGCAATCGCCGACGGGCGTCGGCCCGTAGGGATGAGTGCCGATGAAGAGATCGCTTACGACTTCACGACCGAACTTCAAAAAAATAAACGCATATCCGATACAACCTTCAATCGAGCCGAGCAGCGTTTCGGCAAGAAAGGTGTTGTCGACATGGCCGGCATCAGCGGCTACTACACATTCCTCGCGATGCAACTGAACATGGCGCGCTATCAGTTTTCAGGCGAAGGGCCCCGTCTGTCACGTTTCCCAAACTGATCACGCAGCGATGATGTTCGCTTTGCGTCAATCGCGACCGAGCAATTCAATGCTAGACCCAACCTTTGTCCGTTGTTAGTCCAATAGGCGACAAAACCCGGTGCGGTCGGTTTGTCGGCTAAGTGCCATAAGCGGACTCATGCACCGCAGCAAATTGCATTGCTTATTCGATCACCTCGTCGGCGAGCAGCAAGAACGACTCACGAAGCGAGAGGCCGAGCGCCTTGGCCGTCTTGAGGTTGACCACGAGTTCAAACTTGTTCGGTGACTGTGCCGGCAAATTAGCCGGCGATTCCCCCTTGAGGATGCGGTCGACATAGGAACTTGAACGCCGGAAGATATCGGCAGTGTCAGGCCCATAGGACATCAGACTTCCCTCAATGACGAATTGCCTATAGGGGGAAATGACCGGCACCCGGTGCTGATCTGCCGCTTTCAAGATCGCTCCACGCACAGCGAGGATGTAGGGATCCGATGCAGCGATCAAACCGCTGCCCGGCTCGCGCCCCAACTCGGCAACCGCCAAATCGACTTCAGCAACACTCCGCACCTGCGCTGCTTGGACCTCGACCGAGGTTTGCTGCGGCAATGCTTTGAATGACCGAAGGTAGACGTCATAATAGGGCGCGGTATCCGGGTTAAACATCAATGCGACCCGCGACACATTGGGCTTAACGTCGCGGAGCAGGTTGATCCACTTACCGACTATTTCAAAATCGATGAATGAGAACCCCGTGATATTGCGCCCCGGGTGCGCAAGACTCGAAATGAATCCTTGACTGACCGGGTCATTCACAAGCACGAATACGATTGGAATAGTGCTCGTCGCCGGTCGCAGCACAGCCATGACTGGAGTAGAATGTGCAACAATGACGTCCGGCGCCAGCCTGACCAGCTCCGCCACATGCCTATTTATCGACTCCAGATTGGTTCCGGCAAAACGATATTCGATCTCAACGTTGCGCCCTTCGATCCACCCCAAATCGCGCATACCCAGCCGGAATGCCTTGACGCGGCCTATCGCTTCGGGGTCCTTTTCGGCGAGGCCAAGCAGCATGCTGACCCGCCGCATCCGCTCCGGCTGCTGCGCATGTGCCGCGAACGGCCACGCTGCCGCCGCACCGCCCAATAACGTGATGAACTCGCGCCGTCTCATGTCCGCACCCAAGCTCAGGAGACAGCAATGTATCGGCTCAAACGAGCACTTTGATAGGGGCTGAAACCGGCATCAAAACCATTGCCGCAGTGCACAGCTAATGTCGCAGTTGGGTCATTAGCGGACAAACCGTCGCGGCCAA
>Ga0097691_1001684_pt1 | contig 15803 bp, 18 predicted proteins | sample NGESurdeep072012_8_FD_72858 | JGI IMG/M metagenome (GOLD analysis project Ga0097691, IMG submission 72858) | Arctic peat soil microbial communities from Barrow, Alaska - NGEE Surface sample 210-1 deep-072012 | ecosystem: Environmental > Terrestrial > Soil > Wetlands > Peat ... | reverse complement strand
CGACCAGGCACGCACCATCCGCCTGCCAGTGCACATGGTCGAGATCGTCAACAAGATGATCCGCACTTCGCGGCAGCTGGTGCAGGAACTGGGACGCGAGCCCAGGTCGGAAGAGATTGCCAAGCGCATGGATATTCCTGTGGCCAAGGTGCGCAAGGTGCTCAAGCTCAGGCAGGTACCGGTCTCGCTGGAAACGCCAATCGGAGATGAGGGGGATTCCCACCTCGGCGACCATATCGAGGACCGGGCCGTGATCTCGCCCGCCGAGGCCGTCATCAATGGGGACCTCAAGGAGCAGACCGCGAACGTACTGCGCACCCTGACCCTGCGTGAGGAGAAGGTCATCAAGATGCGCTTCGGTCTGGAGGACGGTTCGGAGCACACGCTGGAGGAAGTGGGTCAGTGCTTCGCCGTGACCCGCGAGCGCATTCGCCAGATCGAAGCCAAGGCCCTGCGTAAGCTGCGTCACCCCTCGCGCGCCCTCAAGCTCAAGTCATTTCTGGCAGATGTTCACGACTGACGCCGGAATCTGTGCACGCTGGGAGCGGAAGTCGAGGAACGCCGAGACGGCCTGTGCATCCTTCAGTGTGCCCAGAGATGGACGCTTGCAGGCGGAGGGAGGGCTGAACAATGGCGGCAGGTGGCTGGCGTCGATCAGCTTCCCGATAAAGGTGGCTCAAAACCATGCGATTTTCGCCCCGGAGACTTGGTCCAACGAGGCAGTCGTGATTCAAAGGCCTGACCCTAATGTTGCATGGTCATCGCCGTCGATGTTGCGGGTTCGCGCTTGGAGGCGCAATACGCGCTCTTACCGGAGTTGAATCATGTCATCTTTAGCCGACAAAACCTGCGTCCCCTGCCGCGGGGATGTGCCCGCTCTCAAGGGCAGAGACCTGGAATCGCTGCACCGCGAGGTGTCGCAGTGGAAGGTGGTCACCGAGCACCACGTCACCCGCACCTTCACCTTTCCGGATTTCCGCAAGGCGCTGGATTTCGTCAATCGGGTGGGAGAACTTGCCGAACAGCAGGGGCATCATCCTGACATCCTGCTGGCTTGGGGCAAAGCCGAAATCACGTTGTGGACGCACAAGATTGACGGGCTGACCGAGAGCGATTTCATCATGGCCGCGAAGATTGACGGGCTCTATCCAGGATGAGCCCCAACTCAAAGGGCTACAAGCACAAAGGAAGCAATTCAGATCGTTCGATCGTTCCGAGCGGACGAAGTTCTGGCTGCTTGAGGTTAGGCGAGGGCAGCACTCGGAAGTCGGAATCTCCCATAACGAATCTGAAGCTGTCCGCGCTCCAGGTTCATATCGCATTTCGGCAGGGACGTAACCTCGTCGGGACGCATTCCCTGAAGTAGCATCAGCCGCCCTAGGGATACACATCGACCCATCGCCAGGTGGTTGCGAGGTTGTCGATGCCGTCGTTGATGGGGGCTATAGAAGAATATGGATTGCAGCGGCGCGAAGAACGCCGGTCACTCACTACTCTTTGTCCAGATATTCGCTGAGAACATCATCCTCCGACACTTCATGCGTTCGTACTTCCTTCTCATCACTGTTTCCGGCGTCTTCCACGCCCGTCACTACGTCGGCCTCGAACGCGTTCCCTTCCTCGAGCAACTCGCCGACACTCTCCGAATCCGCACCCTCGACGCGGGACATTCCCTGCAAATCTCCGGATTGCCGGCCCGAACGCGCTCCCGGTCCCTCCGGCGAGAATGCCACCGTATCCACGCTCTGGCTCTTCTCCCGAACCTGTTTCTTAAGCACGCTGACCGTCTTCGTACCGATTGTCTTCTTGCCGACGGCCTTCGTCTTCACCGCGGCCTTCTTAGGGGCTGGCTTCGCCGATTTCTTCGTAGCAATTCCCCTCTTTTTACTAGCCAGCTTCTTCCTTGGCGTCACCTTCTTGCCGGCGGTTCTCGTCGCCTTCGTAGGCTTCTTCTTAGTCTTCTTCTTGTCGGCCATACGCGCAGTCTACCACCGGCTCCCGGCAGGAAGCTGCGCTGGCTGTGCAGGGAAGATACCGAGGGCGCCTGCCCACCATTTAGTTGGGCTTAACCTGCGCGGCGAGGTTGTGGTGCGCAAGAAGCTTTCGCGCAAGCAACTGCTGCACTTCACGGCTAACCGACAAATCGATTTGATCGGAATGGAAGCCTGCGGAGGAGCCCATTTTCTTCGCCAGGCGCTGCAGGAGTATTTCGGGTGCGGCGTCGAACCTGTGACGTCCGCCGAGCGAATTTTGCGTAGGGCTTTTCTCAGCCCCGAAACTGGACTAAATTTGACTTGCAGCAATCTCTGCGGGAGGCGACCGTGCCCGTTTACGATTACGTTTGCAAGGACTGCCAGAAGTCGTTTGAGCTAATTCTTACCCTCGGTGAACACGACAAAGGCGACATCCTTTGCCCGAAGTGCGGAAGTAAGAACGTTGAGCAGGATGCCGTTGCCTTTTACGCGGTGACGTCGAAGAAGAGTTAGAGTCCGGAAGACACATCGAGTCGGATTCGCATAGTACGCGACGGACAAGACAGTTCAATTCCTGATCAAGTCACAATTCAGTGGCGAGACCTTGCGTGACTGCAATTCCCTCCGCACGAGTACGGTAAGTACCCGCACTCCGAAAAATCAAATCGCGAAGTTCCTTGGTCAATGGTCTTCTTCCGCCAATACGCCGAGTTCGAGAAAGCCAGCTCCAGTACAACCGAAACCCAGCCCGATGCCAGCGAACCACGGTCTCCGGGGTGACAATGATCAACGATCTCTTCCAGCCAGTCCAAATTTCTCGCAGAACGACCCAGAACAGCCTGTCGACGGGACTCAGTCGAGGACGCGGTCGCTTGGCGTGCAGAGTCAGCAGTTGTTGCCGAAGGGCGAGGTTCTCCAAGATGAGTTCTTCTCGGGAGCGAAAGACGGAGACAACCCAGCCGAGCAGATGTCGAAGGCACGCAAACATCAGGGAATTCTAGCGAAAAGTACGCCTGGCAGGTGCGCCCCAAGTCATTGATTCTGCGGACGCGTAGAGTTTTGGCGAGGAACAACCCCGTGAGGTCCGCGATTTGATCAGCAAAATGTGCCGAGAGAATCCCGGTTGGGGCGCGCCCCGCATCCACGGTGAGCTGCTCAAACTCGGCATCGACAGCGGGGAGAGCAGCGTGAGCAAATACATGGTGCGCGGTCGCAAGCCGCCGTCGCAGACTTGGCGCACATTCCTGGAGAATCACGCCCAGCAGTTAGTCTCCGTCGATTTCTTCACCGTCCCCACCCTCCGCTTTCAGGTCCTTTACGTGTTTCTGGTATTGGCGCATGATCGTCGTCGCATTCTTCACTTCAATGTCACCGCCCACCCGACTGCAGAGTGGGCGGGACAGCAACTGCGGGAGGCATTTCCCTTCAACCGACTCCCGCGCTACCTGCTCCGCGACCGCGATGCTATCTTCGGCGCTGAGTTCCGAGGACAGGTGCGAGACATGGGCATTCAAGAAGTGCTGTCTACGCCCCGATCCCCTTGGCAAAGAGCCTATGTGGAGCGGGTGATTGGTTCCATTCGGCGCGAGTGCCTCGATCATGTGATCGTGTTCCATGAGACCTCGCTGCGTCGAATCCTCAATTCATATTTCGACTACTATCACCGATCGCGAACGCATCTCTCGTTGGGCAAGGACTCGCCCGAGCCACGACCCATTCAGCCGCCAGAAATAGGGCCCGTCGTGGCAGTGCCGCAGGTCGCTGGACTACACCACCGCTACGAACGACGAGCCGCCTGAAGAGCCCGACTCTACTGTGCTACGCGCTTCCACTGCTCGGTCCTCTGAAAACCTGCGTCCGAACTGCGTACCGTTGCACACGTGCATGCGCAAATCTCGTTCACCAGACTCGAGTAAGTTCGAGAACTGCCTGAGCTTCGCGGTTCGCCAGGGTGGAACGACATCCGCCACAGGCTGCACAGAATTCTCGTTAGGGACAGAGGGTCTCTGCCCGATACAAAGAACGGCGGCGCGCATCAGCTTGGGAACTCGTACTCGCCTCTCAGGAAAACAGGTCCGCGCTTTTCGCAGATAGCTGTCGTGAACAGTTCATCTCACACCCGATCCGTCCGGGACAAGATGATCAGCGAACCGCCGCTTCTTTCTGTCCAGAAACCGGCTTCAAGGAGATGGGACCCAAGCAGCACTCCGTAACACCATATGTTCTCCAAGAGGACTTCGGGACGACCATCGGCCGATAACATTCGGTACGGGCGTCTTCTTCCCGGCACGGTCTGGTACAAGCGGTCGGCGTCGTCCCGCCTTGCGAGGCGGCATCGGTCGGCCTTACTGCAACTTCGCATACTCCAACTTGGCTTGTTTAAGGACGGGGATGTCAGGGTCCGCATCTTTCCAGAGTTCCAGAAACTCCAGGTAGGCGTGGCGTGCCTTGGTCTTGTTTCCTGCCAGCACATAGGCGCGGCCAAGTTGGAGCCGCGCCAAAGCACCCAAAGGGGAATTCACTGCGATGCCACGGTGGTCCAGGAATTTCTGGAACTCCGCAGCCGCTTCCGCGCCCTGATGCAGCGACAAATACGCCTGGCCGCGAACATACGCCGGATAAAGCGAGCCGCCAACCTCGAACTGGGGTGTGGGTGTTCCCAATTCGTACTGCGACGCGGTTCGTAATCGTTCGAGCGCTGTCGCCGGATTGTTGCGGCGAATCTCGATCGAGGCCTCGATAGCGGGCAGCCAGTAGCGATTGATCATGGTGTCGAGCGGAAAACGGTGAGCCAGATCATCGGCAATTCTCCGTGCTTGCTCGGTATCGCCGGTCCGTGCCAACGCCAGCGCCGCAAGAATCTGCACATCACGGGTTGCGGCGGTGTCCAGCGCAGCGGCCGTCTCCTGGCGGGCGCGCGCCGTGTTCCCAAACTCGGCTTCGCGCAGAGCAGCGTTCATCTGCCATTCGGCAGCGGTCTCTTTCGCGTCGCTGTGGCGAGCGGATTCGATGGCACGCTGGGATTTTTCCCGGGCGCTGGCGAGACGCCCGTAGAAGGCATCGGTATCGGATGCGAAGGAGAGAAGCACGTCTTCTCCCGGTTTATCTTTCGTCGCGTCGACCTGCCGCTGCATTTCAGCCGTGTCGCCTTCATAAAACGCAACCCCGTAGCGATTGCCGCGCACGAGGGGGTTGCTCACTTTGTGCGCGACAGCCTCCTGATACTTGGCCTTCGCTTCGTCTGGACGGTTCAATGCAGTATAAAGACCAACGAGGTTGGTATAGGCAGGGGCGCTGCCCGGAAATAGACGGAGATCTTCCAGGCTAGCGTTGACCGCTGGCTCATATTGGCCCAGGTAGGTGTAATCGACTCCCAGGTTGCCGTACGGTTCATTGTTTCGAGGATAGGTCTGGGCCCAGGTCTCATAGGTCTGGACCGCTTTTTCCAGTTCGCCGGTGACCAGGAGATAGTAGTTCGCTGAGATGCGGAATTTCTCCCGCTCGCTTACCTTGTCGCGGAGATCATAGGCCTTCTGCAAGTTTTCACTGGCCAATCCCGGCTCTCGCAGGTTGGTATACGAGATTCCCAGCGCCGAATACGCGGCCGCAAAATTCGGGTCCAGTTCGACTGCTCGCTTGAAGAAGGGAATCGCCGCCTCTGGGCCTTTCTCTTGCAGGTTTTTCCTTCCCACCGACAACGCCTTCAAGGCTTCAAGGGAAGGCGTAGTGACTTGATCGAGAGGAGCGTCGAACTTATCCACGCTGCTCAGCGATTCGCCGAGTTTTTTCCGCAGCTTAGTCGCCGCTTCGTCCAGGGCCCGCAGGACTTGCTCCTTGCTTCCCGCAGTCACCTGTTCCTGCGCCAGGAAGTCTCCCGTCTTGCAATTGATGGCATCCAGGCCGATCACATACTGGCTCCCCAGGCTCGCAATCGAACCGGCAATGTAAACCTTGCCGTCGGCGCGCTGGCAGAGATCGCGTGCCACCTCCGGTGTCAGCTTGGTATTCGGCGGCTTGGCCATCAGCCGCAACGTGGCGCGAGTTCTTGCGTCCGAGAGGATGTTCAGGAACGGCGACTGCCCCAGTTGTGCCGAGATCGCCTGCTTCAAGGTGTCGTCGAAGACGGCGTCGCCGGTCGTATTGTTGAAGTCAGCCAGCACCACCGTGTCCTGCTCGGTAAGTATCGGAGCGCGGTGCGAGCGCCAGTACAATCCGCCCGCGACAATGGTCGCAAGCAGCAAAAATGCAAGCCCGACGATCTTCCAACGAATGCCGCGCACTTGTTGAACGGCAGGCGAAGATTCGGCCCCGGGCACACTCGACGGTGCAACCCGCTGCTTTGAGCTGGAACCCCTGCTTGTGATCCCGGCGTGCGCCGCTTCCACTCCTATTTCCGGGGCAACAGCAGCCGAATGTTGCGATGAGTCAGTGTCGCGTTTCAGCCGCTGCAGGTCGGCGCGAAGGTCTGCGGCGTGTTGGTAACGCAGATTGCGGTCCTTTTCCAGCGCCTTGCCGATCACCGCTTCCAGCCCCGCGGAAACCTGCGGGTTGACCTGTGACGGCGGCGGTGGCTCCTTGTGCAGAATCGCGCCGCAGATCTCTCCCGAGCTCGAGCCGTCGAACGGCAGCTTGCCCGTTGCCATCTCGTAGAGCACCGCGCCGAACGAGAACAGGTCGGTACGCGCATCCAGTTCCTTCGCGCGTACCTGCTCCGGCGACATGTAAGCCACCGTACCCAGCATCGCTCCCGGACTTGTCAGGTGCTCAGGATCAGGGTCTGACATCACGGTTTCGGATTCAGCGCTGCCTGCGGCGTATTTGAATGTCACTTTGGCTAGTCCAAAGTCGAGAATCTTGCCATGGCCGCGTTCTGTTACGAAGATGTTGGCGGGCTTGATATCGCGGTGGACGATGCCTTTGGCGTGCGCCGCATCAAGCGCATCGGCGATGTCGATCGCGATGGGAAGCAGTTGTTCCGATTCGAGCGGCCGCCTCGCGATGCGGTGCTTTAAGGTCTGCCCCTCGAGGAACTCCATGGCGATGAAGGCACGCGCCTCCTCTTCACCGATGTCGTAAATCGTGCAGATGTTGGGATGATTGAGCGCCGAGGCGGCCTGGGCCTCCCGCGTAAAACGGGCGAGAGCCTGGGGATCCTGGGCGACGCCGTCGGGCAGAAACTTGAGCGCGACAAAGCGGTGCAGCCGCATGTCTTCGGCTTTGTACACCACGCCCATTCCGCCGCCACCCAGCTTTTCGAGGATGCGGTAGTGCGAGATGGTTGTTTCGATCATCCTGCCCGTACGATTGAAGTGGCATGGTGATGGTAAGAGCGAACTCCCAATCAGTCAATTCACTGGCTGGCGCAGCCGCCGGACGCATCTGTTGTCTACAAGCGAACTGCACGATCTCTATACAATGCCTCCAGATTGATCCCATAAACGCGCTCATCTCTACGAATCGGGGCGTTCCCGATGGGTCGGTCAACCGAAGTTAGCCCGAAACCGGCTTCGGGGAGATCGCAGGAGGGTTTCCTCGGAGCCGACTTCTGGGCAATCTTCGGGGAGACGGACTCGGCGCCGGCCTTGTCGCTGCGCGACAAAGCTGGAGCAGCCAGGCGGTGCACTCAGACGACTTGAAGTCTACCCAAGTTCTAATCTTTCCTGGCAACCGTTTTGGTGTAGAGTTGTTGCTGCTTTCTGGGCCTTCCGAACGGAACAAGTCAATGTCGAGAAGGAGAATTACGATGTTGTCGAAACGACACCTAGGTGAATCGCTCGTTCTGAGCTTGGCTTTGATGTGCAATGCCGCAACCGTCAACGCCGGAAATGGTAACAACGGATGCAAGGGGCTGCCCGACTACAATGCGCTGAAAGCGGCGCTCGTGGCAGCCACGGCGGCAGAGACCAGTGGACTTAACAATCAAATGTGGGCCACCATTGTCGATCGCGACGGCGTGGTGTGCGCAGTTGCATTTTCCGGAGTAAATCGCGGGGCGCAATGGCCGGGAAGCCGGGTGATCTCGGCGCAGAAAGCCAACACCGCGAACGCATTTAGCCTCGACTCATCCTCCTTTAGCGGAGGTTCGGGACAGCCCAACGGCTTGGCGCTGTCGACTGCGAACTTGTATTCCGCAGTGCAGCCCGGAGGCAGCCTCTACGGTCTGCAACACAGTAATCCGGTGGATCCCCAGGAGGCCTATTCCGGTCCATCAAATCAGATTGGTACCGCGCAGGACCCCATGGTGGGCAACAAGGTTGGCGGAGTCAACGTATTCGGCGGAGGACTCGCGCTCTACGCTCCGGGCAAGGTTGTGGTGGGGGGAGTCGGCGTGAGCGGTGACACATCGTGTGCCGACCACAATATCGGGTGGCGGGTGCGCAACAACCTCGGACTCGACCATCTATCTGGCGTGGGCGGAGTCTCGGGCGATCCCGCACGTCCCGATAACATCGTCTTCGATATCACGCCCAATCCGTACGGCGGAACCGGTATCAGCGCCGGCGGGTTCGGGCATCCGACCTGTCTCAACACGTCGGGATCGAATACGCTGCCACCCGTCCAACCGTAAGTCACAACGAGGGACACAGGTTGCCGGGTTTGCGCCAAAACAACTGCGCGAACCCGGAGGACCTAGCTTTCGGCGCTCGTTAAAGCGGTTGACGAGCGACTCGAAACCTGAAGTCTCGGCGAGGAGGCTTGTCCCAAGTCACTCATTATTATTGGCATGTTCGGAGTCTCGGCGAACCACGCCGCCCGCGTGCCAGTGTTGGATAGCATCACCTAGCCTTGGTCATGCGGGTGGCGCAGCTTAGGATGCTCATTGCCCTCATCCTGCTACACTGATCGCAAATTGGAGGCTTTGAATGAGCATCGCCGAAATACTCTCTGATCTCAAAGCAGGACTTGCCCGGCTCGATCAAGCTATCGCCGCCCTCGAAGGGTCACTCTCTCGTCGTGGCCGCCCACAGAAGACAACACACCGCAAACGAACGATGAGCACCGCGGCTCGGAAGCGCATATCGGCGGCAATGAAGCTTAGATGGGCACAGCGGAAGGGCAAGTCTGCACCGAAGAAGACCGCAGCCCCAGAAAAGAAAGTCACTAACCGGAAGCCGATGAGTGCAGCGGCTCGGAAGAAATTGTCTGCGCTCGCGAAAGTGCGGTGGGCTGAGAGGAAGAAGGCTGGCGCTTCGTCTCTATAGACCGGTGAAACCCTTATTCGATTGCCCCAAGAGAGGCTGTGGCCAAGTTATTGATTCTGAAGATGCGCAAGATTATGGCGAACCACAACTATGGCGGCTTCGTAAACCGGGCGAACAGGCTTTTGAAGGAGCGGCTGGTTCTGCCCTCGGGCTACAGCTATCGCTGGGCGGGAGAGTACGAATTCGAACTGCGCGCCAAAGAACGGCTCAAGCTCATCTTGCCCATCGTATTCTTCGTGATCTTCTTGCTGCTCTACATCGTCTTCAAGTCCGCCACCGAGGCTGCGGTGCTGATTTTCCCGACGCTGTATGCGATGTCGGGCGGCCTTCTGCTGCAATGGGCGCTAGGCTACAACTTCAGCGTGGCAGTGTGGGTCGGATACATTGCGTTGTTTGGGATCGCGGTCGAGACCGGGGTGGTCATGGTGGTTTACCTGCACGAAGCGTTTCAGCATCGGCTCGCAGAGGGGAAGCCGTTAACGGACAGCGACCTAGAAGAGGCTACGATCAACGGCGCCGTCCAGCGGCTACGCCCGAAACTGATGACCGTTACCGCCGTCATTCTCAGCCTTGCCCCGATATTGTGGGAATCAGGAATTGGCTCGGACGTGATGAAACCGATTGCCGCGCCGATTGTCGGCGGCATGATCACATCAACCATTCACGTCCTGATATTGGTGCCAGTATTCTTCTTGCTCCTAAAACGACGGGCGCTACGGCGGGGAGGACTCAATTAGGCGCGCACGCGGAGGTCTATCCGCATGGACTCAACGCTCGCAAGTCCAATTCTGAGGTTCAGGCGAGACGCTCGCAGCGACCGAAGCCGCGACAGAAGGGACACCAACGCGAGCAGTGTCATTGAGTGTTGGAGGACCAGATTGTCTCACGTGAGGGGACCGAAAAATCATTGCTTGCGAAGTGCTAGTGTGGGTTGCGTTTCAGCGGTTTGCCAATTGCGAGCAGGAAGATCGCAGCCTTGCCTGTCGCGTGCGGCGAAAAGAAGTTCATAACGTCATCATCAAAAAACGTCAGCCCGGTCGCACCCAAGCCCTGGGCATGCGAGGCCAGGTACATCCTGCCGCCGATGGAGCCCGCTTCCAACTGGACGGCGCGGTAGCCGCGGTTCCCGTATCGTTCCAGGATGAGTTTCAAATCGGCGAGAAAGAAGATATCCACGCAGGCGTCCGCCGGAAGCGCTTGCTCCAGACCAAGGTGGTAGGCTTCGGCGCGGAACGCCCCCTCCTTCAAAAGCTCCAGGGTGTTCCGTTCACGGTGGAAGAAGTAAGCACCCGCCTTGAGCGCGTGCACTGAATGCACGATCAGGTAAAGATCGTTGAGCTGCGCGCCGGGAGGCTCAAGAAAGTCAGCCGAAAGACCTCGGGTGGCGCAGTCGATAATGGTTGAGAGTTGCGCCAGTGTAATAGATGCTGCCTTGTCGAACGTTCGGGTCGAGCCGCGACGCAGGATCACCTGCTCGATCGTGTCCTTCGGTTGTTCTTCATGCGGCAGCGGCTGGAGGCAAACTGCCTCACCAGCCATAGCGGGAGATGGGAAGATCGGTTGCTTCTCGCGCCACTGAGCTACTTCCTCTTCGGACTCAAGCGAAGACGCGTCATGCATCTCGAACATGGCGGGATACTCAGCCTCATTTTTCGACAGAGTGACTGTCTCTAGGCCGAGTACTGGAGCCTCTCTCGGGAATGGCAGCGGACTCTCCGATGTGCGCCCGATAGGCACCAGGCACAAGGAAACCTCACGCCGCGTATCGAGATCAAGCAGGCGGTTCACCTCGCCGTCCACGAACCCAACTACGATTTCGGCGGCCAGTCCCGAAGCTGCAGAAACGGCCAGCATGTTTGCCAGCAAGGTGCCGCTGTCCCAGCCGAAATGGCGATAGGTGCGCGCCTGGTATTTCCAGGCGTTTCGCCAATACGTTCCCGTGCAGATGATCGTAACGGGCGCTTGTGCCACCGCGGGTTTCATCGCCGTCGCTCGGGCCAAATTCCCGCGAGAATCACCCTTTCGCAGGAGCCGTAATGCCACGTCCGCCGGATTGAAGTGATATGCGCCCGCATCCAGCCCAGGGAGGCCGCCAGTTACGACGTACAGTTCGATCTCGTACAGCGCTCCAGTGCAGGCCGAGGCGCGAAAGTAAAATTGTTCACCCGAATGTTCTCGCTGTTTGGTAATTCCCGCCGAGAAGTACAGGATGCGCGCTAGGTCTTGGAGGGTAGGGACGGAATCAGTACTCGACGAGGGCACGGACTCTGAGATCGCAGAGAGCGCGGCCACCCCTGTTTGCGGCACGTCCCGCGGCAACGGAAGCGGCTCTATCGTGGGATAGATTTTGAAAGGTAGCGGCCGATTCGCCCAGTCCAGGACGTGAGGATTGTTACGAATACTCCAGTACGAGTGTTTCGTGCCATCGTGATACTTCCAAGTTGCCTGGATGTCTCGGTTCTTCATCGGTTACCGGGTCAAGACTAGCACTTGCATTGGCCCACGGGCGCAATCAATGAACCTGTGGCTGCGGATTGTGCCTGATCACGACCTGTAGTGCGCAAATATTCTGTCCCAGGCGCGGACTTATCGATAAACGGAATGCGCGGCGTCGTTCGCCGACCGCGTGAGCGTCGCCGCGCCGAACCGCCATGGCAACGCCGAATCGTGCGGGAGCTTCGGCTTGGTTCCTTTTCCAGGTGGTTGAGGCAAGGTCCGATGTCTTCGATTTCTGTTAGTGTGGCTAAATGCGGACGACTTTGTGACGATCAACGCACTCCGTTCACCGCAATCCAGCAGATTTCGAGACCCGTTCGATGGGACGTGAACGCGAAGTCCCTGAACGTCGTATGACACGCCATGATCATCCCCTCGGTTGAGAATGGAGGCAACGGACTATGATCGTTATCGACGATGAACGAGTGGAACTCTCAACAGCTTACGGACCGATGCGGACGCACCTCGTCCGGCCGGCAGCGCCCGGTAAATATCCCGGAATTGTCTTTTTTACTGAGATTTTCCAAGTGACCGGGCCGATTCGCAGAACTGCTGCAATGCTTGCGGGGCATGGATACATGGTTGCGATTCCGGAGATTTATCACGAGTTTGAGGCTGCCGGGACGGTGTTGGCGTATGACCAGGCCGGTTCTGACCGCGGTAATGTGCTGAAGACGACCAAGGAACTTGCGAGCTTCGACGCGGACGCGCGTGCGGCGCTGGACTACTTAAAGTCGCGTTTTGATTGCACTGGCCGATTGGGAGCGATGGGAATCTGCATCGGCGGCCATTTGGCGTTTCGCGCTGCCATGAATCCCGACGTGCTGGCGGCCTGCTTCTATGCAACCGATATCCACAAGGGTGGTCTTGGTAAGGGCATGAAGGATGATTCGCTTGAGCGGGCGAAAGAGATCAAGGGAGAGTTGCTGATGATGTGGGGGCGGCAGGACCCGCACATCCCTCTGGAGGGGAGGATGAAAGTGCTGGCCCGACTGAATGAGATAGACGCCCGGTTCAGCTGGCATGAGGTGAACGGCGCTCACGCCTTCATGCGCGATGAGGGTGTCCGTTATGACCCTGAACTGGCGTATCAGCTATACGGGCTGGTCTTTGATTTTTTTCATCGCCGACTGGGTCATGGCGATGTGCCCATGCAAATCACGGGCGCTGGAGAGACGAAACACTAGACTTGTTCGTCTCAAGGACGCTCAATGCGCGATTTCGCCTGAACAGCAGTAATGGTTCGCCATGACGGAAAATGGCATGCTCTTCCGCTGTGCTTCGTCAAAACTAAACGCGTCCCGGTTTCGCTGCGAGAGTCGCTGCCTTCGCCAGAAGCGGCTCGGCGTGGCGGCCTTCGACGGCTATACCTTGCCAGAAACAAGGCCGACGAACTCGATCGCCGAAGATGCCAGACATGGAGCTCCCTGCCTCCGAGAACGACCATAATTTCCAGCACAGTTTGTTAGGCCGCGACGCTATACCGGTGATGCAGGCCGCCGAGTCGCGGGAAAGAGACAATCTTATGGCTCGAAGGTTGCGACGCCGCAGCTCGACCTCCGGGCGTGTCCTTTCCTAGTCCGAGATGAGTTCTGTCCTCGTGGTAATAACGCACGTAGTCTTTCAGCAACCGTCGGAGGTGCCGCTCGTTGAGAACGATCACGTGGTCGAGCAAGTCCCGCCGCACGCTGCCAATCCAGCGCTCCGCAATTCCGTTCTGCCAGGGACTGCGGAATGCGGTTCTGATGGGCTCCGGACCAATGGCTTTCACCGTCGAAACGACATCAGCACTGAACTTCGAGTCGCGATCGAAGATCAGGAAACGTTGCGGCTGCTGGCCGTATTCCCAAGTCTCGTGCAGCTGCAGTGTGACCCAGAGAGCGTTGGGATTGCGGGTGACGTTGCAGTGCAGGATGCGGCGACGGTCGTGATCGATTACGAAGAAGCAGTACAGGATGCCAAAGGTGAGCGTCGGCACGGTGAAGAAGTCCATCGCTGCGATCGCCGCGCGATGGTTCCGCAGGAAGGTCAGCCATCGCTTCGCCACATCTGGAGGTTTCGGTGCTCGCCGGAGCCATCGCGACACGGTTGGCTCCGATACGTCGAAGCCCAGCATGAGCAACTCGCCATGAATGCGCGGTGCTCCCCAAGTCGGATTTTCAGCGACCATCTGGAAGATCAGCGCTCGCACTTCTTTGCTCACCGGCTTTCGACCTCCCGTCGATCGGGCTCGCGAAAGCCATTTCCAATACAGCCGAAAGCCAGCGCGATGCCAGCCGACAACGGTTCTGGGCGTAACCACGACGAGAGGCTGTTTCCATCCAGCCCAAACCCTTCGCAACACAACCCAGAACAACTTGTGCGCTGCGGTCAGCCGTCGGCGAGGTCGCTTGACGTCGACCAGAGGCTCTTCACGGCCTCCTAATTCTGGGTGAGATGTCGCTAATTAGACTAAGTTCTCGAACGTCGCTTCGTCGCTCAAGAGCCAGAGAAGGCCAATCCGTGTGGTATCGCACCTGCCCTCAATGTCATCGAGTCCTGATGAAAGAGCACCTGAACGAAATCCTGAATTGCGAGTGCGGATGGGCATGGGGTGACGGCAGCATCCCAGAGAGGCGAGCCCGTGAACGACAAAAGCCATCTGATCTAGAACTGTCCGATCACTTTTCGGAAGTTAACTGATCAACAACCCGAGCCGCTCTGTATGTGACACGTGACTTTCCCACCGCCAGACGATTGCCGCATGGTCATCTGCGGTGTCTTTTTATCCTTCGAGAGATCACCTTGGATGTGATCACGCATGCAGCCGCAAGCAACGCAGCGGCGGCGTCCAGTTGTTGGAGTTCTTCGAAGTGACTCAGATAGGCGTCAGAGAAATTGGAGCCGTCGTCTTTTGCCACTCGCCGCCCATTTTCGTCCACAACACTGATTACGTCCAGAACGCTGGCTCTCTCATAAGCGTTATAGATAAAGTCATCGACGGCCAAGACGCCAACGACGATACCCAGAATGAGTAAAGTCCGCGCTGCGACTCGCTTTCGGCGACGGGCGCTGTGGCGCGAAATGCGCGGAGTTCGCATCGTCGGCGCTTCCAGTTCCACCGAGTCGTCAGATGAGGTCGTCATCGCCAGACCAGACGTGACTTTCCTTTCTTATCTGGATTCCTTGTACTCCGACACCGTCCTGCGGTCAATGTTTGGTGCTCGTCTGCAAAAGCCGTGACCAGCGTCACATCGCGACATCAGCAAGGGTGAAAGACTGACGGGTGGATTCGCGGGGCAGAGCCAAGCGCATCTCATGGAGAACCAGTGAAGATTACAACTTATATCCTGTGCATCCTTCTCGGTCTGACTCTTTCCGTTCAGGGAGTTGCCCAAACCGAGGTGTCTTCCTCGCAGCCCACTAAGCAAGAGAAGGCGCAAGCACTGGCGCAAGAGCAGCAACGCGAGGACGCGCAGAAGTCGCAAAAGAAGGCTCAGAAGAGCGCGGAGAAATCGCAAAAGAAAGCGCAGAAGAACGCACAGAAGTCGCAGAAGAAAGCACAAAAACAGTGGAATCAACAACACCCGTCAGTCCACTGATCTATGAGCGGTACCGAGCGCGGTGCAATCGGCTTCAGCGCCACCGATCAGGAACGCCCTCGTCGTGAACCCCACCAACGGAGACATCTTGCGACAGGCAGTAGCGAAATCGCGAAGGAATTTCTGGGTTCGTACGTCCTCTTCGGTGACCACAATACTCAGCGGGGCTTCGTCCATCCGCGCATCTTAACAAGCTCCGTAAGATTGTCGCGATTGATTCTCTTGGCCTTCGCTCCGAAGGATTCTAGGCTTAGCAAAAGCTCCAGTGTTTTGCGGCGTTTTCGATCAACCTCTCGCCCTTCCGCCTCTTTGAAGTTCTCGTAAGCCACAAGGTCTGCGGGTTGCAGCAGTAGACAATCCTCTCTGGGCTGGCCGTGATCAACCGGGAGCTGATTGCACGAGCGGAAGCGATCGATTCGCCGCGCCGAGTGGTGCTGGACATGGACTCGACCGAGATTCCAGTCTATGGCCAGCAGGAGCAAAGCTCATACAACGGCCACTTCGAGACCACGTGCTACCACCCGCTATTGATGTTCAACGCCGAGGGCGAT
>Ga0097691_1001681_pt1 | contig 15822 bp, 15 predicted proteins | sample NGESurdeep072012_8_FD_72858 | JGI IMG/M metagenome (GOLD analysis project Ga0097691, IMG submission 72858) | Arctic peat soil microbial communities from Barrow, Alaska - NGEE Surface sample 210-1 deep-072012 | ecosystem: Environmental > Terrestrial > Soil > Wetlands > Peat ... | reverse complement strand
TGCCTCTGACGCGGCGATCGCCAGCGCGTGGCCCGCGGCCGCCCGGTCGAGACCGAGCACCCGGCTCGCGGCGGCCGCTGCGCCGATGGTGCCGAGCGTGGAGGTGCAGTGCCAGCCGCGCTGATAGTGGCGCGGGTTCATCAGGCGCCCCAGCCGCGCCTCGACCTCGAAGCCGACGATGTACGCGTCGAGTAGCACGCGGCCGGACGCGTGCGCGAGCTCGGCCGCCGCGAGCGCCGCGGCCACGAGCGGCGCGCTCGGATGCGCGAGCGACACAAAACACATGTCGTCGTAGTCGAGGGCGTGCGCGGCGGTGCCGTTGGCGAGTGCGGCGTCGGTCGCACTCGCGCGCGTGCGGGTGCCGAGGACGCGGCAGGCGTCGCCACTGTCGCAGCCTCCTCCCCCGGGGGCGACGACCTGCTGCACGATGCGCGCGGCCGGCTCCGAGACGCCGGCGAGCGTGACGCCGACGGTGTCGAGAACGGCCGCCGCCGCGCGCACGCGGCCGGGAGCGGGCGGCGCCGCGTCGACGAGGAACTGGGCGAGACGCGCCGTCACTGATGCGTGCCGCGCGTCGCCGGCTCCGCGCTGCCAATCGCCGCCATGAAGCGCTGCTTGATGAACACGCAGTCGAGCGGCGGCTTCACCGCCGGCGCCGATTCCTGCACCTTCGCGACAATGACCCACGGCCCGGCGTCGACGCGCGCGCGCACGATCGCCGCGCGCAGCCCCTCTTCCGTTCGCACGGTCACCGTCGCGTGAATGCCCATCGCACGCGCCGCCGCGTCGAGGTCCGCACCGTGGGCGGTCGCCGTCGCCTGCCCGCCGGTCGTCCCGTACTCTTCGTTGTCCCAGACAATCAGGACGAGGTTGGGCGGCTTGGTCGAGGCGATCGTGGCGAGCGAGCCCAGGTTCATCAAGAGCGAACCGTCGCCGTCCACGACAAAGACGCGCAGCGCGGGTCGAGCGAGCGCCAGACCGAGCCCGAGCGACGAGGCGAGCCCCATGCTGCCCCACGTGTAGAAATTCGCGCGGCGATCGCCGGCGGCAAACAAGTCGTACGCGGGATGGCCGAGGCTGGCGACGATCGGCTCGTCGCCGAGCGCCGCCACCAGCGCGCGCGAGGCCTCGAGGCGAGTCACGTGGTGACCTTCGGCGGCGCGGTGAGGCGCCGCGACAGGAGACACGCACCGGGCAGCCGCGTGGCGAACGCGGTCTGGCCCACGAGGCGCACCACGTCCGCCGTCGCGTCCGCGGTGTCGGAGGTGAGGTGCGGGATGCCCATCGAGTCCAGGATCGGCCGGATGGCGCGGCCCATCGGTACCTGCGCGGCATTCCACTCGCCTTCGTCGCCGCGCATGCTGATCACGATGAGCACCGGAATCTGATACGGAATCAGCAGCGACGTGAGCGCGTTCAGCGAGTTGCCGAGTCCGCTCGACTGGAGCATCACCGTCGGCCTGGCGCCGCCGAGATACAAACCGGCGGCAATGCCGAAGGCTTCCTCTTCGCGCGTCGCGAGCGTGGTGTGCACGTCGGGAAACTGCGCGCCGATCACGTTCAGCACGTGCGACAACGGGTTGTCCGGCACGTAGACGAGGTGCCGGCTGAGGGCGGCGTGGACGCCAGCGGCGACGGCGGACGCCCACGGCGGTGCGGAGACAGGAACAGAGGACAACGAGGCAGTGTACTTCGCCGGCGTGATCGGGCGCGTCAGAATCGAATCTTGACGTCCTTGGAGCCGTCGACGTGGATGCTGTCGATGAACCGGACCAGGTGGGGATCGTTCTGCATGATGACGGAGCTCGTCCGCGTGCCGTCGCCGAAAAACCGCACGCCGCGCATCAGGGTGCCGTCCGTGACACCGGTCGCGGCGAAGATGATGCGCTTGCCGGGCGCGAGATCGTGGGAGCGGTAGATGCGCGTGAAGTCGCTGATGCCCATCGCCCGGCAGCGTGCCTCGTGCTCGGGCGTCTTCACGACGAGGCGCGCGAAGATCTCGCCGTGCAAGCAGCGCATCGCCGCGGCGGTGAGCACGCCTTCCGGCGCGCCGCCGGTGCCCATCACCGCGTGCACGCCGGAGCCGACGACGGCGGCCGCGATGCCGGCCGACAGATCGCCGTCGCCGATCAGGCGGATGCGCGCGCCGGTCGCGCGGATCTCGGCGATGAGCGCTTCGTGCCGCTCGCGGTCGAGGACGGTGACGACGAGATCCTCGAGGTCGCGCCCGAGGCAGCGCGCGATCGCTTGCAGGTTCTCGCGCGGCGTCGCATCCAGACTGACCGCGTTCTTCGAGCTCGGACCGACGACGAGCTTCTCCATGTACAGGTCCGGCGCATGCAGCAGGCCGCCCTTCTCCGACACGGCCAGGACGGCGATCGCATTCGCCGCGCCGGTCGCACAGAGATTGGTCCCCTCGAGCGGATCGACGGCGATGTCGACCGCCTCGAAGTCTACCGGCCGCGGCCCCTGGATGTTCTTCGCGTGCATCATCCCGACCTTCTCGCCGATGTAGAGCATGGGCGCTTCGTCGCGCTCGCCCTCGCCGATGACGATGGTGCCGTCGATCGGCACCGTGTCCATCACGCGGCGCATCGCCTCGACGGCGACCTGGTCGGATTTGTGACGATCGCCCTGCCCCATCGTGCGGGCGCAGGCGATGGCCGCCTGTTCGACGACCCGGAGGAATTCAAGCGATAGATTGGAGTCCAGCATAGGTGCCCCCGACCTTACGACCGATAGGGCGGCAACTCGCAGCGCGTCGGGCGATCGACGCGGTAGCCGAGCACGTAGTCCGCCTGCATCAGCTTGTGAATCTCGCGCGTGCCTTCGTAAATCACCGCGCCCTTGCAGTTGCGGTAGAAGCGGCCGACCGGATACTCGTCGGAGTACCCGTTGGCGCCGTGGATCTGGACGGCGTCGCCCGCCGCGCGCTCGGAGGCGACGGTCGCGAACCATTTCGCCAGCCCCGTTTCGCGCGTGTTGCGGCGGCCGTTGTTCTTCAGCCAGCCCGCGCGCAGCCACAGGAGACGCGCCGACTGATAGTCGGACTCCATCTGCGCGATCATCTCTTTCACGAGCTGATGCTGCGCGATCTCGACGCCGAAGGTCTTCCGCTCCTTCGCGTACTTCACGCTGGCGTCGCGGCAGGCGCGAATCAGCCCCGTGGCGCCCGCGGCGACGGTATAGCGCCCTTGATCGAGCGCGAACATCGCGATCTTGAAGCCTTCGCCCGGCTTGCCGACCAGATTGTCCTCGGGCACCTCGACCTCGTCCATCTTGAACGATCCGGTGTTGCCGGCGAGGATGCCCCACTTCTCCTTCAGCGTCGCGCTCGTGAACCCCTTGAAGGCGCGCTCGACGATGAAGGCGCTGATGCCGGCCGTGTCGCGCTGCTTCTTCTTCTCCAGATCGGTCCAGGCAAAGACGAGAAAGTTGTCGGCGACATCGGCGAGCGAGATCCACATCTTCTCGCCGGTCAGGAAGTACCGATCGCCCTTCTTCACCGCCACCGACTGGAGGCCGCGGACGTCGCTCCCGGCGCCCGGCTCGGTGAGCCCGTAGGTCGCGATCTTCTTGCCCTGCGCCTGCGGCACCAGATACCGCTGCTTCTGATCTTCGCTGCCCCACGTGAGGAGCGACAGGCAGTTGAGCCCGGCGTGCACCGACAGGATCACGCGCAGCGAGGTGTCGACGTACTCGAGCTCTTCGCTGGCGATGCCGAGGCTGATGTAGTCCATGCCGGCGCCGCCGTATTCCTGCGGCACCGAGATGCCGAGCAGGCCGAGCGCGGCCATCTGCGGAAACACGTTCTTGTCGAAGCGATGCTCGCGATCGAGGTCGTGGATGGTCGGCGCGACTTCGCGGGCGGCCCACTCGCGGACCGACTGTTCGAGCAAACGCTGCTCGTCGGAGAGATCAAAACTAATCATAAACGCGAAATCCTATCACGCGAGGCGGACAATGTGCACGGGCGCGCCGCGGCCGACGCCGAGCTGGCTGGCCGCGCTCGATCCGTTGGCGGCGATCTCGAGGTGATCGCTGCTGCCGAAGAGCGCGCAGACCTCCCCGGCGCCGATATCGGCGTACGTGGACACGACGCGCGACACCACGTGCGCGCCGACGCGGACCTCGAGCGCGCCGCCCTGCGCCAGCGTGTCGAAGATCTTCCGGTCGACGTTGGTGATCAGATTGCCGAACCGATCGACGCGGAGCACCTCGCCCGACAGCCGATCGGGCGCGATCGCCGGACGCGGCACCTCGAGCCGATGGATCGATCCGGCCGGCCGGCCGAGCGCCGACAGCTCGATGCCTTTGGCGAGCCAGGCGGCGGCGGGGGCGAAGCGGTCGCGCCCCTCGAACGTGCGGCTGACCGTCGGGCGCGCGTAGCGGCGCTCGGTCAGCTCCACGATCTTCCGCGCCGGCGCCTCCTCCAGCGCCATCGTCAACACGCCGTTATCCGGCGCGACGAACTTGTAGTCGCCCGCGTCGGCGGCAATGCCACGCCGCGAGGACCCGACGCCGGGATCCACCACGACCATGAAGATGGTGCCGGCGGGGAAATAGCGGAAGCAGGCGGCGAGCTCGAGCGCGCCGGCGAGCACGTCGTGCGGCGGCACGTCATGCGAGATGTCGACCAGCGTCAGGTCCGGGCAGATGCCGAGCGCGACGCCCTTCATCGCGCCCGCGTAATGATCGCGCGTGCCGAAGTCGGTCAAGAGCGCGATGACGGGCCGGGGCATGGGGACTATATGGTATGGCAGGACGGGCTGGACGAAAGGGATGAAGGGGTGAAGGGGTGAAGGGACGGATGGCAGGATCTCAGGGCAACCTGACGTCGCCTTTGAGAACGACGAACACCAACGCGATGTCCAAGATGGCCACGAAAGGGTTGAAAAGCATCCCGTAGAGCACCGACCGAAGCCCTATGAATCCGGCGACCCACAGCAGCAGGAATGTCCCGATGCCCTTCGGTCCAAGGTCACGCCGGATCCAGCCCACTAAGAGCAAGGGCCAAAAACCCCAGAATGCGAGAAGAGCGAACGGACCGATCATGCCGTCTCTTCAGTTCGTTCGGTCTCTGCGGTTTCTGCGGGTGAGGCGGCCCATCACCCCATCACCCCATCACCCCATCACAACGTCCTATGCGGGCTTGCGAAAGAGAATCTCGCGCAGGTTGTTCTGGAGGAGGAACGAGTCCGACACGCGCAGGCCGTGAAAGAGCCGGATGATGTCGCGGTTGAGGAGAATCGCCTGGCGGCCGCGCGACGCCGGATACGGGCGGTGCTTCAGATTCACTTCATCGACGATCACGTACTTCGTGTAGCGCGAATCGCGCGGCGGCGCGGTGCCGAAAAATCCGAGCAGCGCGCCGTCGGGCCGGAGCACGCGCGTGAGCTCGTTGGCCAGCGCCTGCGCGGCCGCCCGATCCATGTAGTCGATGATGTCCCAGCACAGAATGCCGTCGACGGATCCGTCGGCCTGCGGAAACCGCGTCTTGAGAAACTCGGGCAGCGCGTCGAGTGTCCCGGCCCGCGCGTGACGATCGAGGTCGGCGAAAATATCCTCGACGAAAATCTTGCAGCCGAGCTGCTCGCCGAAAAACGTCACGTTGCCGCCGACGACGGGGCCGAGATCGAGCAGCACCGGCGACTCGTGCGACGTGAGATTGATGAGGAATTTTCTGAGCGCCTTGGTGGCGAATAGGGGCTCACCGACCGAAGCCGGCGCCGCCGCCGGTACTTCGGTCTCGTTTTTGCGCGGCGCGATGCGGTCGAGAAGACCCACGAAAAAGGTTCTAGGCGTTCTACGGTTCCAGGGGTTCTAGGGTTCTACAGAACCCCTAGAGCCTCTTGAACCGTCTGAAATCGACGTTAGGCCCCGACGCGCTGGCCGGCTGGCGCGCCGGCAGGCGTCTGAGCCTGCTGCTGTTGTCCGGCCGGCTGCGCGGCCGCCGGCTTGACTTCGCCCTTGGGCTGCCCCGGCGTCCCCGGCGTCCCCTTGCGCTGCATGTCGACGCTGCCGCGGAAGTGCGCGCCTTCGGCGATCGCCACGCGGGGCGACACGATGTCGCCGTCGACCGATCCGTTGTCGCGGATGTCGACCTTGTCGCTCGCGGTGACGTTGCCCATCACTTCGCCGAGCACGATCACCGCCTTCGCGAACACCTGCGCCTTGATGCGCCCGTTGGGACCGATCGTCAGGACGTGGTCGCGGAGCTGGATCGTTCCTTCGACGTGGCCTTCGATGGTCAGGTCTTCGCTGCCGTTCAGCTCGCCCTTGATGACGACCGACTTCCCAATATTCACGATGTCCTTCTCCATGTTATGGCTCGCGTCCGCACGAGGACTGGGAGCTCCCGCCGTCACATTCGCGGGCGGTTGGGGTGCGGCCGGCTGTCCGCTCGCCGGTCGGACTGATTCATCGCGTTTCCACATGTATCCTCCGCCTGTCCTCTTGACTGTAGGCGCTAGGGTCGCTGCAATGTGACTGCCAGGGACCTGAAAGTCCCGTCAGTATATGAGACGTGCCATGTGTTGTCTAGTCCTTTTGCTGCTGAGGGTTAGCGGCGGTGATACAATGAACGATTCACCATGCGTGTCTATTTTGACTACAACGCCACGACGCCTCTGGCGCCCGAGGTGGCCGAGGCTGTCGCCGTCGCGACGCGCGATCTCTTCGGCAACGCGTCGAGCGTCCATCATTTCGGACAGCAGGCGAAAGCCGCGCTCGACGAAGCGCGGTCGGCGATCGCGGCGCTCGTCCACGCCGATCCGTCCGAGATCGTGTTCACGAGCGGCGGTACCGAAGCCGACAACTTCGCGATCCGCGGCGCGGCCGACGCGCTCGAGTCGAGCGGCCGCCGCCAGATCATCGCGAGCGCGATCGAACACGAGGCGGTGCTCAACACGCTCAAGTCGCTCGCGCGGCGCGGATGGCAGACGACGATGCTGCCGGTCGATCAGACGGGAATCGTGTCCCCGGATCGGCTGCGCGAGCTCCTGACGGACACGACGGCGCTCGTGTCGGTGATGCACGCCAACAACGAGATCGGCACGATTCAGCCGATCGCCGAGCTGGCCACGATCGCGCACGCGCGCGGCGCGCTCATGCACACCGATGCGGTGCAGACGGTGGGAAAAATTCCGGTGGACGTCCGCGCGCTCGGCGTCGATCTGCTGTCGCTCTCGGCGCACAAATTCAACGGACCGAAAGGCGCCGGCGCCTTGTGGATCAAGCGCGGCACGCGGCTGCAGCCGATCCTCACTGGCGGCAAGCACGAGCGGAACCGCCGCGCCGGAACCGAAAATGTCCCCGCGATCGTCGGCATGGGGGTCGCCGCCCGCCTCGCGGCGGCGAAGATGGCCGCCGAGTCGGCACGCGTGGCCGCCCTGCGCGACCGGCTCGAGGACGGCATTCTGCGCGGTGTCCCCGGCACGGCGGTGAACGGCGATCCGCGGTCGCGTGTGCCGAATACGACCAACATCAGCTTCGATCACGTCGAAGCCGAGAGTCTGCTGATTGCGCTCGATCTGGACGGCGTCGCCGTGTCGACGGGATCGGCCTGTTCATCGGGAACGCTCGAGCCGTCGCACGTGCTGCGCGCGATGGGGTATCCGGCCGGCCGCGTCCAAAGCTCGCTGCGTTTCAGCCTCGGGTTGTTCTCGACGGCCGAGGAAGTCGACCGCGTCGTCCGCGCGCTGCCACCGCTTGTCGAGAAGCTGCGCTCGCTTTCACGAAGACACGAAGTCGCGCGATGATCACGAAGGAGCGTTCGGGCACGCACAGCCGACACGCGAGGCCGAGAGTCTACGCTCGAGGCCGAGCGACACGATTGCGCTGTTGGCGAGCGGGGGTGGGGCCCCGCGAGAAGTGAGAATTGTCGTCGCGATGTCAGGCGGCGTGGATTCGTCGGTCGCCGCGGCGCTGCTTGCCGACGAGGGCCACGACGTCATCGGTCTGTCGATGCAGTTGTATGACGCCTCCGGGCAGCGCGACGGACTGCCCGCATTCGGCGGCTGCTGCACGCTCGACGACTTGCACGACGCGCGCCGCGTGGCCGCCGCGATCAACATTCCGCACTACATTCTGAACTTCGAGCGCCAGTTCAACGAGCAGGTCGTCTCGAATTTCGTCAGCGAGTACACGGCCGGCCGGACGCCGCTTCCCTGCGCCCACTGCAACAGCGATCTCAAGTTCGCGACGCTCGTCGAGCGCGCGCGCGGCTTCGGCGCCGATGCCGTCGCCACCGGCCACTACGCCCGCGTCGAGCACGACGCGACCAGCAACCGCTATCTGCTCAAGCGCGGCATCGATCCGGCGAAGGATCAGTCGTACTTCCTCTTTTCGCTCACACAGGAGCAGTTGGCGCACGCGCGGTTCCCGGTCGGCGACCGCCCGAAGGACGCCGTGCGCGAGTACGCGCGGCGCCTCGCGCTGCCGGTGGCCGACAAGCCCGACAGCCAGGAGATCTGCTTCATTCCCGACGACGACTACGCGGCGTTCGTGACCCGGCATGCGCCCGAGGCCGAACGCCGCGGGTCGATCGTGGACGAAAGCGGCCGCGTGCTCGGCCGCCACGCGGGCATCCATCAATTCACGGTCGGCCAGCGCAAGGGGCTGGGCCTGTCAGGACTGACGGATCCGGCGGGATCATCCGCGGGCGCGCCGCGCGCACCGCTCTACGTGCTCTCGCTTCGGCCCGCCGATCGCGCAGTCGTCGTCGGCCCGAAGTCGGCGCTCGAGCGCACGACGCTGGCCGCATCCGGCGTCAATTGGATCGCCGCGGAGCCGCAGGCGCCGCAGCGAATCACCGCGCAGATCCGGCACCGCCATCCGGCAGCCGCCGCAACCGTGCGCGCGACGTCTGACCGCCGCGCCGAGGTCGTCTTCGACGCGCCGCAGAGCGCGGTCACGCCGGGGCAGGCGGTCGTCTTCTACGAAGGAGATGTCGTGGTCGGCGGAGGCTGGATCGACTAGGGCGCGTCTAGATCGTGGTCGTCGCCTGGAGATGCTCCGGGACGCCTTCGAGATAGCGCTCGGCGTCGAGCGCCGCCATACAACCCGATCCCGCGGCGGTGATCGCCTGCCGGTAGACGTGATCCTGCACGTCGCCGCACGCAAACACCCCCGGCACGCTCGTCTTGGCGCCGTCGTGCGTGACGATGTAGCCGTTGGCGTCCATTTCGAGCTGGCCGCGGAAGAGCGACGTGTTCGGCGTGTGGCCGATCGCGACAAACACTCCCGTCACCGGCAGGACGGTACGCTGCCCCGTCTTGTTGTGGCGGAGCACCATGGAAGTGACCTCGCCTTTCGCCGTGTCGGTGATCTCGGCGACTTCGCTGTCCAGCGCCCAGGCGATTTTCGGGTTGGCCCTCGCCTTGTCCTGCATGATCTTCGACGCGCGCAGCGTATCGCGGCGATGCACGACGGTGACCTTGCTCGCGAACTTGGTGAGGAACACCGCCTCCTCCATCGCCGAATCGCCGCCGCCGACGACGGCGATTTCGTGTCCGCGGAAAAAATAGCCGTCACAGGTCGCACAGGTGGACACGCCGTGGCCCATCAGCGCGCGCTCGGCCGGCAAGCCGAGGAGCTTCGCTGACGCGCCGGTCGCGATGATGAGCGCCTTCGCCAAGAACGCGGCGTCCGCCGTCTTGATGGCGATCGGCCGGGCGCACAAATCAATCGCGGTGACGTTGCCTTGTACGATCTCGGCGCCGAATTTCTCGGCCTGCGCGCGCATCTCGCCCATCAGGTCGGGTCCCATGACGCCGTCACGATGCCCCGGAAAATTCTCGACAAGCGTCGTCAGCATGAGCTGCCCGCCCGCTTCGAATCCCTCGACGAGGAGCGGCCGAAGATTCGCGCGCGCCGTGTAGAGCGCTGCCGTGAGACCTGCCGGTCCTGAACCGATGATGACGACGTCACGAGTGGGCATCACAGATGCTTGTCGAGGACTTTCTTGAGATCGTCCTTCTGCACCGCCCCGACGACCGATTCGACGACCTGGCCGCCCTTGAAGAGCAGCAGCGTCGGAATGCCGCGGACCTGGAAGCGAAACGCCGTGTTCGGGTTGTCGTCGACGTTCAGCTTGCCGAACGTCACCTTGCCCGCGTAATCGGTCGCCAGGGCGTCGATGGTCGGCGCGATGCGCTTGCAGGGCCCGCACCACTCGGCCCAGAAATCCACGAGCACGGGCCCGCCCGCCTTGATGACCGTCTCGTCGAAATCTCCGTCGGTAAAAGTCTGCACGTTGTCAGATGCCATTGTGTGTGATCTCTTTCTTACTTCTTACTTTTCACTTTTTACTTCTTACTTCTTACTCTCTTGCTTGTCCTCGCGATGGCCCGCTCGTATATTTTGACGTACTCCCGAGCCGAACGGTCCCAGGAATAATCCTGGCGCATCCCGGCCAGCTGGAGCGTTCGCCAGCGCCGTTGGTCGCCGTAGAGCGCGAGCGCCCGCCTCAGCGCCTCGAGCAGCGCCGCGCCGGTGTACTCGTGGAACACGAAGCCGGTCGACCGCGGGCTGCGCGGCGAATAGTCGCGGACGGTGTCGTCCAGGCCGCCGACCCCGCGGACCACCGGCACCGTGCCGTAGCGCAAACTGTACATCTGATTGAGGCCGCACGGCTCGAATCGCGACGGCATCAGAAAGATATCGGCGCCTCCTTCGATGAGATGCGCGAGCGGCTCGTCGAAGCCGATGCGCGCGCCGACGCGATCGGGATGCGCCGCCGCCAGCGCCGTCCACAGCTGCTGATAGCGCGCCTCTCCGGTGCCGAGGACGACGAAGGTGGCCTCGAGTCGCGGGAGATCGTCGGCGATCGCGGCGATCAGGTCGAATCCTTTTTGATCGATCATGCGCGAGATCATGCCGACGAGCGGCCGCCTCATGGTGGCGTCGGTCACCGGCAGACCGTACTGCGCGAGCACCTCGCGCTTGGACGCGGCCTTTCCGGCGAGATCCTCCGCGCTGAACGCCGCGGGCAGGAACGGATCGCGCGACGGATCCCACTGTTCCACGTCGATGCCGTTCGGGATGCCGACCAGATCCGCGGATCGCCGCCGCAGGATGCCGTCAAATCCGGCGCCGACCTCCGGCGTCTGAATTTCCCCGGCGTACTTGCGGCTGACGGTCGTGATGATCTCCGCGTTGTTGATGCCGCCCTTGAGAAAGCTGATCCGGCCCCAGTACTCGAGCTGCTCGATCGTGAACAGATTCCACGGCAGGTCGAGCCGCGGCAGCCAATCGGCTTCGCATGTGCCCTGATACGCGAGATTGTGGATCGTGAACACGCTCGGTGTGCCGCCGATGACCGGATGCGCGGCGTAGAGCGTTTTCAAATAGACGGGCGCGAGCCCGGCCTGCCAGTCGTGGGCGTGGACGATGGTCGGGCCGCTGCCGCCCCTGGCCGCGAACTCGAGCGCCGCGCGCACGAGCACCGCGAACCGGCGTGGGTTGTCGGGATAGTCCACGCCGCCGGCCCCATACAGCGTCTCGCGATCGTACAGCTCCGGGCAATCGACGAGCAGCGCGCGCGCGCCGTCGGCGATCGGCGCTTCGAAGAATCTCACGTCGGCGGCGACGCCGCCCACCGTCACGGGAAAACGCTCGACGAGCGTGCCGTCCTGAACGCCGCGGTACCGCGGCAGCGCGACGGTCACCATCCAGCCGAGCCGCGCGAGCGCCGCCGGCAGCGCGCCGAGGACGTCGGCGAGGCCGCCGGTCTTGGCAAACGGGACCGCTTCCGATCCGATGATGAGGACGGACCGCTTCGGCACCGCCGCTTTCTTGCGCGGCGGCATCAACGCCGCGCCTTTTTCGCGCGCTCGAGGGCGCGGCCGCGGGCCGCTTCCTGCTCCGCCTCCCCGCGGCGCCCCTGGCGCGAATAGATGTCGGCGACGACGTAGTACCCCAGCGGCGCGTACTCGGAGCTCGGCGCGAGCGCGATGCCTTTCTTGGCCAGCCGCACCGCCTCGTCCAGGTTCTGCTGCATGTCGAGGTACAGCTTCGCCAGATACAGATGTCCTTCGGCGAACGAGGGGTTCGCCGCAATGGCCTGCCGGTACGCGTCCGCTTGCGCCGCCCTGTCCCCCATGCGCGCGTACAGCTTCCCCAGGTTGAACCACGCTTTGTAGCTCCCGGGATGGAGTGCGATCTCCTTCCGGTACTCGGCGACGCCGTCCGGCCATTGCCCGCGTTCTTCGGCCACCAGCGCGAGGTTGAAGTGCGCGAGGCGGACGTCCGGCTTCTCGGCGATCGCCGTGCGAATCTCGCGCTCGGCGCCAGGCAGATCGCCGCGCTTCAACGCGACAACACCGAGGGCGTTGCGGGCGGCGGCGAGCTTCGGCTCGATCTGGAGCGCGGCGCGCAGCTCCCGCTCGGCGTCGTCGAGCTGGCCGCGATCGAGGAGGATTTCGGACGCTTCATACCGGACCTGGGAGTTCTTGGGATCCAGATCCAGAAACCGTCGGTACCCGAGCAGGGCGTCTTCGTCCTGGCCGAGCTCGCGGTAGACGTTCGCCAGATTGATCACCGCCATCTCATCGTCGGGCTTCAGCTCCAGCGTCTGCTTGAAGGCGGCGATCGCTTCCCGCTGGCGCCCCGCCTTGGCGTACGTGTTCCCCAGCATGAACCAGGCGTCGATCACCTTGGGATCCTGACGGACGACGTCCTTCAACATGTCGACGACTTCCTGGAAGGCCGCGTCGTCCTTCGAAATATCGCGCGCCTCGGTGATCTTGTTGAAGAGATCGATCTTGTCCTTGGGATCCGCGAGGCCCGTGCGCGCTTCGTCGGGCGCGGCGGACGCGACGAAGGTGCCGACGTAGCCGAGCGCCGCCAGCCGCGCGCGCGCATCGGGATCCACTTCGATGGTCTGCTTCTCGGGCTCGTCGCGCTTGACGAAGCGCCGCTCGCGATCGTGCAGCCGGTCGAGCATGCGATTGCCGAGCGCTTCGCGCCTGGCGAAGAGATCGTGGCTCTCGCCGGGGTCGTCCTGGAGATCGTACAGCTCCGGCCGCGGCGCGGCGATGAGCTTGTAGCGGCCCGCCCGCATCGCGCGCAGATCGCTCCAGCCGAAGTGATGGAGCGGATACATCGCTTCGGTGTAGGTGTCGAGGTTCAGCTCGCGCGCCGCGCCCGTCATCAGCGAGGCCACGCTGGTGCCCTCGATGTCTTTCGGCTGCGCGATCCCGAGCATCTCGAGCACGGTCGGCATCACATCGACGCTGCGGACGACGTCGGCGACGCGGCGGCCGCCGAGCGTCGCCGAGAAGGGCGCGCGGATGATGAGCGGCACGTGCGCCGTGCTCTCATAGACGAAGAAGCCGTGCGTCGCCTCGCCGTGGTCGCCCAGGCTCTCGCCGTGATCGCCCAGGATGACGACGATCGTGCGGTCGAGGAGCTGGTGCGCCTCGAGATACGAGATCACGCGCCCGACCTGCGCGTCGACAAACGCGATCTCACCGAGATACGGACGCCCGCGGTAGATCGACCTGTAAGGCTCGGGCGGCTCGTACGGCGCGTGCGGATCGTAGAGATGCAGCCAGCAGAAGAACCGGGAGGCCGGCGTCTCGTCGAGCCACTGCAAGCCGTGATCGACGACCTCGTTGCCGGGACGTTGAATGGCGCCCAGCGAGATCGCTTTGTACTTCGAGAGATCGAAGTTGTCGAAGTAGGTGTCGAATCCCTGGTTGATGCCCCACTTGGAATCGAGCACGTAGGCGCCGACGAACGCGCCGGTCCTGAATCCGCGCGCCTTGAGGATTTCGGCGAGCGTCGTCTCGCGCGGATCGAGGAAAAAGCCGCCGTTGTCGCGGACGCCGTGCTCGGGCGGAAACTTGCCGGTGAAGATCGAGCTGTGCGCCGGCAGCGTCAGCGGCGCGGCCGACGCGGCCTGCTCGAAGAGGACCCCCTCGCGGGCCAGGCGATCGAGGGTCGGCGTCTGAATGTCGCGGAAGCCGTACGCGCCGATGCGATCGGCGCGCGTGGTGTCCAGCGTGATGACCAGGAGGTTGAGGTCCGACGCGCTGACGCCCGCGGCCAGCCGACCAAGGAGCGTGCCCGAGGGCGTGCGGACCCGCGTCAGCGGGGGCAGCCATCGCCTGACGCCCATGACGGCGACGATGAGGATCGCGGCGGCGGCCACCACCGCGAGCGGGCGCCACGTCAGCCGCCTCGTTCTCCAATTTGCCGGATCGCCTCGTAACTGCTTCTGGCGGCGGCGTATCGCGCGGGACTCCTTCACAGCTTCGATCAATTCTATCAGGACAGTCCTTGACGCCAGCAGCGTTTGGCGCGAAGATGCCGCAGCAATTGTTGGTACGCCCGCAACCTAGGAGGTCCATGTGAGATGGTTCACGCGGTGCTTGGCACCTGGAGTGTGGGCGATTGTCGCCTCGTTCCTGGTGGTGATGCCTGCGGCCGCCGCCGGCCCGACGGACTCGTTCCCCTCGCGCACGACACACCTGACGACCACGCTGTCGCCGGCCACCCTCAGCACCCTGCAATCGCACGCGGCCAGCGCCCAGGCGACGACCGCCGCCGATGCGGGCGGCACCAGCTTTTTCAAGACGAAGAAGGGCGCCGCGGTAATCGTGCTCCTTGCCGCCGGCTTCGGCTATGCGTTCTATTCGAAATCGCACGATCGCGTGCTGTCGCCCATTCGGTGAGCAGGAGATACAAACGATGAGACACACGATTGCCTGTGTCGCCGCCGCGGCTCTTCTCCTCGCGGGCACGGCGACAACTTTCGCGCAGACCTTCAGCGGGTCGATCTCCGGTGTCGTGAAGGACGAGCAGGGCGGCGTACTGCCCGGCGCGACCGTCACGCTGACCGGCAAGACCGGCACCAAGACGATCACCACTGACGCCAACGGCGCCTACCGCTTCCCCGGTCTCGATCCGGAGACCTACTCGGTCTCGGCCGTGCTCGGCAACAGCTTCCGCCCGGCCAAGGAAGACAACATCAAGGTCAGCGTCGGATCGACGCTGAACGTCGACCTCATCATGAAGGTCGGCGGCATCTCCGAAGCGGTGAGCGTCGTCGCCAGCGCGGAGGTCGTGGACGTCAAGAGCAGCGCCACGCAGACCAACATCTCGCAGGACCTGCTGGCCAACGCGCCGATCACGCGCACGGCCATCAACGTGTTCAACGTGATGCCGGGGGCCAACAGCAACTCGGTGTACGGCGGCGAGTCGAGCTCGTCGAACGCGCTCCTGATCGACGGCGTCGACACGCGCGATCCGGAGGGCGGCACCGCGTGGACGTTCTACAACTACAACATCGTGCAGGAAATCCAGATTCAGGGACTGGGCGCGCCGGCCGAGTACGGCGGCTTCACCGGCGCCGTCGTCAACACGGTGACCAAGTCGGGCGGCAACCGCTATTCGGGCCTCTTCGACATCATCGGCACCAACAGCAGTCTCGGGTCGAACAACACGACCGCCGCCATCACGGCGGCGAACCCGGCGCTCGCGCAGCCGGCGGTGACGAAGAAGTTCGTCGACTTCACGACGCAGATCGGCGGGCCGATCAAACAGGACAAGCTGTTCTTCTTCCTCAGCGCGCAGCGCTTTCAGCAGGACACCGATCCGAGCGGTCCGGTGACGACCCTCCACGAAGTGAGCCCGCGGTTCAACGTCAAGCTCACGTGGCAGCCCACGGCGAACGACAACTATACGTTCCACCTGCAGTACGACGCGTACAACATCGTCGGCCGGGCGGGCGTCTCGGCGCTGCTCGCCACCGACGCCCTCACCAACCACGAAGACGCACCCGAGTTCGTGTGGCTCGGCCAGTGGCGGCACATCTTC
>Ga0097691_1001680_pt1 | contig 15823 bp, 16 predicted proteins | sample NGESurdeep072012_8_FD_72858 | JGI IMG/M metagenome (GOLD analysis project Ga0097691, IMG submission 72858) | Arctic peat soil microbial communities from Barrow, Alaska - NGEE Surface sample 210-1 deep-072012 | ecosystem: Environmental > Terrestrial > Soil > Wetlands > Peat ... | reverse complement strand
CGAAGTGCCAGTAGTAGGACGTGACAATGGCGCCCGTGGCCTGGGTGTGGGTGTAGCGACGAGTCGTGAAGGTCCGCCCGATGATCAGCAGGAACGCGATCAGCCCACCTGTGACGTGCAAGCCGTGGAAGCCGGTCGTGAGGTAGAAGACCGAGCCGTAGGCGTCGGAGGAGATGCTGACGCCGTCGTGCAGCAGGCTTGCGTACTCGCGCACCTGGCCGGCCACAAAGATCGAGCCGAAGATATAGGTCAGGACATACCACTCACGCATTCCCCACTCCTTGACCTTCAGCAAGGAGCCGGTGCGAGCCGGCTGACCACGTTCGGCCTTGAAGACGCCGAGCTGGCACCAGACGGATGAGATGACCAGCACCAGCGTGTTGGCCGCGGCAAGGGGGACATTGAGCAGGCCCGTCTTCGACTGCCAGAGGTCCGGGGAGACCGAGCGGATCGTGAAGTACATCGCGAACAGGCCCGCGAAGAACATCAGCTCGCTGGCGAGCCACACGATGGTCCCGACTGCCGCCATGTTGGGACGCGTCACGGGGCCATGGCCGGGGAGGGGGCCCGACGATGGGCCGGGTGCGCTTGCCTGAACTGCTGATGCGGTCGACACAGGCGCCATTATTACCTGATTCAGGCTCTCGCGCCTCAACAACTTCACGGTGGGTGTGCGACTTCGCGATGAGCAGCCACCGGTAGCATCATCCTTCATGACCACTTCGCACGATCTGCATGGCGACTCCGCCGCTGACTCGGTCCCGTCCAACGCCGCGCACCGGATCGCAATACTGCTCTACAGCGACGACATCGCCACCCGTGACGCCGTCCGGCTTGCGGTCGGTCGTCGGCCCGCACGCGACGTCGAGGTGACCTCGTGGCGTGAGTGTGCCACCGCCGCGGGCGCGGTCGAGGCCGTGGAGTCAGGAGAGTTCGACCTGCTCATTCTTGACGGCGAGGCGGCGCCGTTCGGTGGTCTCGGACTGTGCCGCCAGCTGAAGAACGAGATCTTCGACTGCCCGCCGGTGCTCGTGCTGACCGGACGGCCCCAGGATGGCTGGTTGGCCGCGTGGTCCCAGGCAGACCTGGCCGTGCCGCACCCGCTCGACCCGATTGCCCTGGCCGACGCGGTTGCCGAGCTTGGTCGCACGGTCGGCGCCTTCACCACCAGCGTCTAGCCGATGAACGCGTCGTCGTCGGTGGGCACCGAGATGACCTGGCCGACGATCTTTACTGCGCTGGTGTCCGGACAGGGTCTGGGCGCCGTCGAGTCCGCCTGGGCCATGGATCAGATCATGAGCGGCGACGCGAGCCCGGCGCAGGTGGCTGGGTTCCTCGTGGCGTTGCGCGCCAAGGGCGAGACGGTCGAGGAGATGCGCGGACTGGCCGACACGATGCTGGCGCATGCAAGCCGGATCGACGTCGCTGGAACGACGCTGGACATCGTCGGCACTGGTGGCGATCGCGCTCACACGGTGAACATCTCCACGATGGCCTCCCTGGTGGCGGCGGCCACCGGGGTGCGAGTCGTCAAGCACGGCAACCGTGCTTCCTCCTCGATGTCCGGTTCTGCTGATGTCCTCGAAGCGCTCGGGATCAACTTGGCTCTGTCCCCGTCGGACGTTGCGGCTGTCGCGGAGCAGGCCGGGATCACCTTCTGCTTTGCTCAGCAGTTCCACCCTGCGATGCGTCACGCAGCCTCAGCTCGAAGTGACCTGGGGATCGGAACCGTTTTCAACTTCCTGGGCCCGCTCACCAACCCGGCCCAGCCGACGTATGCCGCTGTCGGTGTCGCGGACGCCCGGATGGCGCCGCTGATCGCCGGAGTGTTTGCCGGACGCCTCAAGGACGCCGCCGTCTTCCGCGGCGACGATGGTCTGGACGAGCTGACCATATCCACGACGTCCAGGGTCTGGTGGGTGCGCAGCGGCGCCGTCCGTGAATACCGGGTGGATCCGACGTCCGTGGGACTCGGGCTACACCCTCTGGAGACGCTGCGCGGGGCCGACGCATCCTTCAACGCCCAGATCGTCCGGGATGTCTTCGCCGGTGCGACGGGGCCCGTTCGGGACGCCGTCGTTCTCAACGCCGGAGTTGCCCTGGCGCTCACCGTGCCCGATCGGAGTGACAGTCAGGCTGACTTCAACCAGGCCCTGCAATCGGGTATGGACCGTGCCGGAGCCGCCATCGATGACGGCAGCGCCACGTCGGTCCTGCAGCGATGGGTCGCGGCGACCAACCCCTGAGACCAACTCATGATCAGGCTGCCTCTCAGGCGTCGTCCAGACCCAGGCTGAAGGCCGCGTCGAGATCGCGCCTGGAATAGGTCCGAAAAGCGATGTGGGTCTGGGTGAGCAGGACGCCACGGACCTTGTTGAGCTGGTCGGCGATGACGTCGGCGAAGTCCTCGTGCTGACGTACCCGCACCATGGCGATGAGGTCGACATCCCCGGTGACGGAGTAGACCTCACTGACGCCGTCGATCTCGGCGATGGCGGCGGCGACCTCGGGTATGCGGTCGACCTCGGCGTTGATCAAGACGATGGCGGAGATCACGAGCCCACCTTAGCCCGGGGCAAGAAGCGCTTGGGCACGACTGGTGTCCGGGGCAGCAGGAGGCCAGCTGCCGTCGGGCGTTGGCGGAGCGTGGGGCGGTTGGGCTCGTCGAAGTCCACCGCGTCGTGGTACGCCGTGTGATCAGCGTCCAGGCTGGCGTGGGCCGCACCGGCGCCGTGCACCGGGCAGGTCCACTCACCATCGATGGAGACCATGCGGACCCCGGTGGACTCCAACCAGCGCAGGATCTTCTCGGTCTCCTCGGATGAGGCGGAGGGGGCTGGGCCGGGGGAGCGGGTGACATTCTCGGCGCTTGCCGCCAAGGCCTCGATGTACGGCCCGGGGTCGGCGCCGCAGGGGGCCACGGTGGTGCCCGCCAGCCGACCGTAGCGGACGCAGATGATCTCCCAGCCGCCTTGGAGTCCCGGTCGAGCTGCAATGATCTCGGCACTTTTCGCCAGCGGGGCGATGCGCTGGGCCCGGGCTGCGGCCCGGACCAGGTGGAGCAGCCGGTCGCGGACTGCGCCGGCATCCTCGTACCGCTCCTCACCCGAGAGGAGGCTCATCCGTTGCCGCAGGGCATCGACGACCTTCCGTGAGTCACCGGCGATGATCTGGGCGGCTTGTTCGACGATGACGGCGTAGTCCTCGACGCTCTGAGCGCCCGTGCACGGGCCACCACAGCGTCCCATCTGGGCGAGCGCACAGTCAGCGGATCGACCCTTGGCGGACAGGCGTTTGGTGCACTGACGCAGCGGGAGCACCTCATGGACGGCCTCGATGGCGGACTGCGCGGCGAGCCGTGAGCTGAAGGGCCCGAAGTATCGGGCGTCGTCGGCGATGACCTCCCGCACGATGCTCAGCCGTGGGAAAGGCTCGACGGTCAGCTTGACCCACGGTGACCGCTCGGGGTTTCGGGAGCGCCGGTTGTAGCGCGGCTTGTGCCGGGCGATGAGGCGGAGCTCGCGGACCTGGGCCTCCAGAGTGGTCTCGCAGACAAGGGGTGTCACGCTGGCCGCGATTCCCACCATCTCGGCCATCCGGGTGCGCTGTTCCGAGGCCGTGAAGTACGTGCGGACCCGGCGCCGGATGTCCTGGGAGGTGCCCACGTAGAGGACGTGCCCTTGGCTGTCCTTGAACAGGTAGACGCCAGGTGCGGAGGGCAGACCTTCTGCGAGGTGACGTTTGCGGCGTTGGGCCGAGCTGACGCGTGAGGAGAAGGTGCTGAGCTCTTCGAGGGTGACAACGCCCAGGTTGCCCACCCTCGAGAGCAGAGCATGCAGGACGTCGACGGTGGCGCGGGCATCGTGAAGCGCGCGATGGTCTGGGGTCGTCACTGCGCCGAACAGCTGCGCCAGGGTGCCGAGCTTGCGGTTGGGTGCCTCATCCTTGCTGACCAGCTGTCGGGCGAGGTGGGCTGTGTCGACGACCTGGAAGGGTGGCCACGCGCGGCCGGTGAGCGAGGCCGCAGCCTTGAGGAAGGAGATGTCGAACGGCGCGTTGTGGGCGACCAGGACGCTGTCGTGCGCGAACTCGAGAAACGCTGGGAACACGCTCTCGATCCCCGGGGAGTCGGCCACCATCTGGTCGGTGATGCCCGTGAGGACCGAGATGAATGCGGGGATCGGCCCGACCGGGTTGACCAGTGTCTGGAACTCACCGATCACCTCACCGCCCCGGATCTTGACCGCGCCCACCTCGGTGATGTTTGCCCCTGAGGGGTTGCCGCCCGTCGTCTCGAGGTCCACGACGACGAACGTGACGTCGGCCAGAGGGGTGCCGAGCTCGTCGAGTGTGCCCTGGACGCCTTGCATGTCAACGACGTTAGGCGCTGCCGCCGACAGGGTGCGGCAGGCGCGCTGCTGCCCCCGTCGCGATGGCGGTGGCGAGAGTGGACGTCGGGAGGGCTGTCAGACCGTCGGCCTAGCGTTCTTGACGCGGCCGCCCCAGAGGGTGCGCTGACGACCAGGTGGACCAGGAGGGCCAGAGATGATCGTCGACTGTATGACATGCCCGGTGCGCGGCCAGCAGTGTGACGACTGTGTCGTCACGGCTGTGTTCTCACCCGGGTCCTCCGAGCTCCCCCTGGACTCGGCCGAGCAACGGGCGGTCGCCATGTTCGTCGGTGCCGGCCTCGTTGGCGCTGAGACTTCCGTCGGGCTGCGCGCGCGTCGCGAGCCCTGGGGGCCCATCCGCGCCGTTGGTTGAGCCGGGAGTGCGGAGCCGGGCCTGCAGAACCGGCTACAGAGGTCGCCTACGATGAAGCGGTGACCAAAGCCCGACATGTCGTCGCGATCGCGTTGAGCGTCGGGCTCGTGGCGAGTCTCACAGGCATTGCCGGCTATGTGAGCGGCGATCTGGGTCGGCTTGGTCGCAGTACGAGCGTGCCAACGGCCACCCGTGCCTCGCTGCCTGACGGCACGAACCAGGCGGCGTCCTCTCTTCGGACGATGGACGAGCAGAGCGCTCGTATCTCGGCTGCCCAGGACCTGGTGTCAGCCCGTTCCAAGGCCGTGAACACCCATGACAAGAGCGCATGGATGGCCACGGTGGACGCCTCAGGCTCCTCGTTCGGCCAACGGCAGTCCGTGGCGTTCGACAACCTCATGAAGCTGCCGATCGGTCAGTTCGCCTACGGCGCTGTGCAGCTGGCCCCCGCGCTGGCTGAGGCGCGTGTCCAACAGCTGGGATCGACGGCGTGGGTCGCCACGGTTCCGGGGACCTACACGCTGGCCGGCTATGACCGTGCGCCCCGATCGTTCGAGGCTACGTACACGCTGGTTCGACGCACCGGCGGGTGGCGCATCGCCGACGACAGCGACGGTGCTACGCCATTGCAGATGTGGGATCTGCCCGGGCTGAGAGTGCTCCGAGGGCGGTCCGCCATCGTGATAGGTAACGCCCCCGAGGTGCGGATGCGCGACTACCAGGAGATCGCGGACACCGCGGTCCGCCGGGTCACCGGGGTGTGGGGGACGGACTGGAACGCTCACGTGGTTGTCGTGACGCCATCCACGACCAAGGAGTTCGCCGGACTTCTCTCGCGACCTGCCGACGAGGGGCTCGATCAGGTGGCCGCGATCACCGAGGGTGAGATCAACCCTGACCAACGGGCTCAGGGGGACCGAGTGGTCATCAACCCGAAATCGTTCACGGCATTGCGTGCCATCGGGCGACAAGTGGTCATCACCCATGAGCTGACACATGTCGCAACCCGTTCATCGACCATCTGGCCGGTGCCGCTGTGGTTGTCGGAGGGTTTGGCCGACTACGTCGGGTACTCCGGCTTGGGCCTCCAGCGCGCCCGCGTAGCCAGTGAGCTGCTCGCCCTCGTTCGCCAGGGCAAGGGGCCAAAGGCGCTGCCGGCCGCTGACGACTTTGACCCCGCCCGGACCAAGATCGCGCCGTCGTACGCCGCGGCGTGGCTGGCGGTCTCTCGGCTGGTGGACATCTTCGGCCAAGCCAGGGTCGTCGCGTTCTATCGTGCGATCTCGGATCGGCCAGCGGTGGACAAGGCAGTCCAGTTCGACCCCGATGGTGTTGCAGTGCAAGCGTTTCCACAGAGCTTCGGCGTGTCCGAGGCGGCGTTCGTTGATGGGTGGAAGCGTTACATGCGCACTCTTGCACTGACGCCGCCCTGAGTGTCGGACGATTGCGGGAGTCGTGTTCCGCGGCGGGCGGTCATTCCCTCGGGCTGGAGTACAACGCCTCCACCTCGGACCAGTAGTCCGCCATCACGATGTTCCGCTTGAGCTTCAGCGACGGCGTCAGATAGCCGTTGGCCTCGGTGAAGTCGCCGGGAAGGACGGTGAACTTGCGGATCGACTCGGGTTTGCTGACCGCTTTGTTCGCCTCGTCTACGGCTCTCTGGATCTCGGCGAGAACTACCGCGTCGGTGCGGGCTCCATCGATCGAGAGACCCTCCAGGCCGTTGTTCCTGGCCCAGGTGGGGAGCATCTCGGGATCAAGGGTGATCAACGCACCGATGAACGGCTTCTGGTCACCGACCACAATGCACTGGGACACCAGTGGATGAGCGCGCAGTCGGTCCTCAAGGACCGCGGGGGCCACGTTCTTGCCGCCGGTCGTGACGAGGAGCTCCTTCTTGCGGCCGGTGATCCTCAGGAACCCGTCGTGGTCGAGCTCTCCAATGTCGCCGGTGTGGAACCAGCCGTCGACGAGGACCTCCTTGGTGGCGGTCTCGTTGTTGCGGTAGGCCGAGAGGACGTTGTTGCCCTTGATGAGGATCTCGCCGTCGTCCGCGATCTCGATGGCGACGCCTGGCAGCGGAGGGCCAACGGTGCCGATCTTGATCAGGTCGGGAGTGTTGATGGTTGCCGGCGCTGTGGTCTCGGTGAGCCCGTAACCCTCGAGGACCGTGAGCCCGATACCGCGGTAGAAGTGACCGAGGCGGGCGCCCAACGGGGCGCCACCTGAGACGGCATACTCGACCCTGCCGCCCATGGCCGCCCGAAGCTTGCTGTAGACGAGCTTGTCGAATACCGCGTGCTTGGCATTGAGCAGCACACCCGGTCTGCCGTCATCGTGGGCCGAGCTCCAGGCGATAGCTGTCGTGGCTGCGGTCGCAAAGATCCTGCCCTTGTGCTCGGCGGCGGCCTTCTGCTCCGAGGAGTTGTAGATCTTCTCGAAGACGCGCGGCACCGACAGGATGAAGGTGGGAGAGAAGGTGGCGAAGTCCGCAAGCAGGTTCTTGATGTCCGCCGTGTGACCCATGCGGACACCGGCCTGGACGCAGACAACCTGGACGAACCGCGCGAACACGTGGGCCAGGGGCAGAAAGAGCAGCGTTGCCGCGCCCTCGGCACCAAGCACGACGTCCATGCGCACGGCGGTGTTTTCGGCCAGAGCCATGAAGTTGTCGTGGGTCAGCAGACAACCCTTGGGCTGGCCCGTCGTGCCCGATGTGTAGATGATCGTCGCGACGTCGGAGCGGTTGGTCTGCGCTCGCCGGACCTCCAGCGCAGCATCCGTGATCGTGGCTCCTGCAGCCTTGAGCTCGTCGAGTCCTCCGGCATCGATCTGCCACACGTCACGCAGCTCAGGGCAGCCGGCGCGCACCAGGGCCAGGGTCGCCGCGTGCGTGGGCGTTTCCAGGATGATGGCAGCGCAGCCCGCGTCCCTCACGATCCAACTGACCTGCTCGGCCGAGGACGTCTCATAGATTGGTACGGCGACGGCCCCGGCGCTCCACACGGCGAAGTCGGTCAGGGTCCACTCGTAACGCGTCTTGCTCATGATCGCGACGCGTTCTCCGAGACCGATGCCCGCCGCCATCAGTCCTTTGGCCAGCGCGTGGACATCGGCCACGAACTCGGCGTTGGTGACGTCGACCCAGGTGCCGGACGCCGGCTTGGAGAACGCCACGTCGTGAGGCCGGCTGATGCCGTTATGGACCGGCAGGTCGGAGAGGTTGCCCTCGACCCGCGCCGACACGAGCGCGGGGACAGAAATGCTCTTCACGCTCAGTCTCCCGGGGCCCTTTGACGACGCTTTTCGCCACTACTCTAGCGAGCGCTCGCCGAAAAGAATGCGCTGGCAGCCAAGCTCAAACGGCGCTCGACGCACCAAGCCCGCAGGGGCGGTAGTGACCCTGCCTTGGGCATGCATCTGACGGCTTGGCGCCAGTTGCAAGGTAACCTTCGCTTCATGGCCGAACGCACGGAGTCGAACACCCTCATCAATGCCAGACCGGGGGCGATCCTCGATGCCATTGCGGATTTTGACAGCTATCCGCAGTGGAGCGGCGAGGTGAAGAAGACCGCCGTGATCTCCGAAGACGGTGACGGATGGGCCAGCCGCGTCGAGTTCACGCTGGACGCCGGGGCCCTCAGGGACACCTACATCCTGGAGTACGACTGGGACGTTGCTGAGGACGGCACAGGGGTGATCTCGTGGACGCTGGTCAGCGGACACGTGCTCAAGGCGATGAACGGCTCCTACACCTTGGAGGCCAACGGCACCGGCACCGCCGTCACCTACCGGCTGTCGGTCGACGTCAAGATCCCCATGCTCGGAGTGCTCAAGCGCAAGGCCGAGAAGGTCATCATCGACACCGCGCTCACGTCTCTGAAGAGGCACGTCGAGGCGTGAGTCAGAGCTTGGGTTTCTCGTGAGGGTCGTTCTCTTCACCGGCAAAGGGGGCGTCGGAAAGACGACGACAGCCGCGGCAACCGCAGTACAAGCTGCCCGCCGAGGCATCAAGACCCTGGTCATGTCGACCGACGCGGCGCACTCGCTCGGCGACGCGCTGGGGGTCGACCTGGCGACAGCGGCTGACAACCCTGACCCTCTGGTCGAGGTCGAGCCCAGTCTGTTTGCCCTGCAGCTCAGCGCCACCCACAGCGTCCGACGCTCCTGGCACTCGGTACAGGACTATCTCCTCACGGTGCTCAACGCATTGGACATCGATCCCGTGGTGGCCGATGAGCTGACCGAGCTCCCGGGCGCCGACGAGATCGTTGCGCTGCTTGAGCTGCGCGTTCAGGTCGAGTCGGGTCCCTGGGACCTGGTGGTCGTCGACTGTGCGCCGACCGCCGAGACCTTGAGGTTGTTGGCCCTGCCCGAGGCGCTGACGTGGCACCTCGAGAGGCTCATGCCGGCCCAGCGAGGTCTGCTTCGAACGCTGCGACCGGCAGCCCAGGCAGCCGCCGGCCTGCCGCTTCCAGGCGTACAGGTGCTGGAGACCATCCGTCGTTGGCAGGAGTCCCTGCGTGACATCCAGTCGGTCCTCGCTGCTGAGACGACCTCCGTGCGTCTGGTGATCACCCCCGAACGGGTGGTCATCGCGGAGTCACGCCGTACGCTGACCGCCCTTGGGCTCTTTGGGCTCGCCGTGGACCAGGTCGTGGTCAACCGCGTCTTCCCCGAAGCGGATCAGAAAGCGACCCACACCGACTGGCTGGCCGGCTGGAACGAGGCACAGCGGCGAGGTCTGTCCGAGGTGCGTCACTCCTTCGAACCCGTGCCGATCGTGATCACCCCTTACCTCGCGCACGAGCCGGTGGGTGCCGATGCGCTCGCCGCACTTGCCGAGGCGCGAACCGGAGACATCCGTGATGTCCTGTTGACATCCCCCGCGCAGGGCATGACGGTCTGCCCTGAAGACGGCGGCTACCTTCTCACGTTGCCCTTGCCGCTGGTGACGGCGCTGGATGTGGACCTGAAGCGACGCGACGACGAGCTTCTCGTGTCCGTGGGCGACCAGCGCCGGGTGCTGTCCCTGCCCAGCGTCCTGCGTCGCTGTGTGGTCAAGGGCGCGACGGTGCGCAACACCACATTGCGGGTCCGGTTCGACCCTGACGAGAAGGTGTGGCCAAAGCATGACTGAGCAGACCCAAGCTGCCAGCGGCACCGTTGCCGAGGAGGCCGCCCGACTGATCGAGGCCATGGCATCGATGGCGCGCTCCAGCACCGGGCCGAGAGAAGACTTCAGTGCGTATGCCGGTGGGCCGGCTCGGGGATCCGGCGCGGCCGACGCCCCGGATGGCTCGGAAGACCAGAAGCGCTCATCGGACGGCGTCTGCAGCAGCTGTGGGGGCCACAAGGACAGCACCCCGGTCGCCTGCAAGCTCTGTCCTTTGTGTCAGGGCATCGCGTTCATGCGATCGGTCCGGCCCGAGACGGTTGACCGGTTGGCCGACCTCGCATCCGCCGTTGCCTCAACGTTGCGGGATCTGGCCACCCAGTCACGGGCATCGGGCCCGGCGTCGACCGCCGGTGCAGCTTCCGGGAAGACATCCGGCGCCGGTCGCACCACTGTCCAGGACATTCACGTGGATGATGAGGACGAAGGGTGAGGCCGTGAGCCCGACGATCGGACTGGACATCGGTGGCACAAAGATCAACGGTGGCGTCATGGACGGGGACGGGGTGATCCTGGCCAAGGGGCGCAGGGACACTCCCGCACGAGATCCTGCGGCCATCGTTGAGGAGGCTGCCAACCTGATCCGCGAGCTGTCCGTCGGGCATGAGATCGACGCTGTCGGCGTCGCCTGCGCTGCCTTCATCAACCGTTCGGGATCCGTCGTCTACTTCTCCCCGAACCTGCCGTGGCGGGACGAGCCGCTCCAGCAGCGTCTCGGGTCGACCCTCGACCTGCCGGTCGTCATCGAGAACGACGCCAACGCGGCAGCCTGGGGTGAGTTCCGTTTCGGCGCCGCCGCCGAGGTGGACGACATGGTCATGGTCACCGTAGGGACCGGCATCGGGGGTGGCATCGTCGTGGACGGTGTGCTCATGCGCGGCGCTTTCGGCGTGGCCGCCGAGCTGGGCCACATGCGCGTGGTTCCGGACGGAATTCGTTGTGGTTGCGGCAATCGAGGCTGCTTCGAGCAGTACGCCAGCGGCAGTGCCCTGGTGCGAGAGGCACGCGAGCTCATCGCCTCCGGGACACCGCACGCGGCGCGTCTGAACGAGCTGTGTGCTGGCGACCCGGCCGCGCTGAGCGGACCGGACGTCACCAGAGCGGCCGTCGAGGGCGATCCGGCGGCCGTCGAGCTGTTGGCCGACCTCGGGACATGGGTCGGCGAGGGTGTGGCCTCGGTGGCCGCCATCCTCGACCCCGAGCTGATCGTTCTGGGCGGGGGAGTGTCCGAGGCCGGAGCCTTGCTGATGGATCCCGCGCGTGCCGCGTTCCGGCGACAGCTGACGGGGCGGGGGCATCGGCCGGAAGCCAGGTTCGCCCTGGCCAGCCTTGGAAATGATGCCGGGATGATCGGTGCCGCTGACCTCGCCGCGCGGGCCCGGTGATGAGCGGACGGCTTGCCATCGGCATCGATATCGGTGGCACCAAGGTGGCTGGCGGTGTGGTTGACACCGGTGGCAACATCACCCACCGTGCTCGCCGGGAAACCCCGCACCGTTCCAAGAGCCCGTCCGTCGTCGAGGACACCATCGTAGACGTCGTCGACGAGCTGATGCACATCGTGGGATCGAAGACCGTTGCCGCTGTGGGTATTGGCGCTGCCGGCTTTGTCGCCGCCGACCGTGCGACCGTGGTGTTCGCTCCCCACCTGTCGTGGCGGCACGAGCCTCTTCAAGAGACCCTGCAAAAGCGTGTGGCGGTGCCGATCTCTGTAGACAACGATGCGAATGCGGCCGTCTGGGCCGAGTGGAAGTTCGGGGCAGCACAGGGGGAGACCCACGTCATGATGATCACGCTGGGCACGGGCATCGGTGGCGGCATCCTGGTCAACGGTCAGGTGCAACGCGGTCGCTTCGGCATCGCTGGAGAGTTCGGGCACATGCAGGTTGTCCCGGGCGGCCACCGTTGCGAGTGCGGCAACCGTGGGTGCTGGGAGCAGTACGCAAGTGGAAATGCTCTCGTGCGAGAGGCTCGCTCACTGCTTTCGGCAGACTCACCGATCGCGAGCGACCTCTTTGATCGCGTCGAGGGTCAGACCGGCAACCTGACGGGGCCACTGATCACGCAGGCGGCGCGTGATGGAGACCCGACGGCTCGAGAGCTGCTCGCTGAGATCGGTAGCTGGCTGGGGGTCGGCATCGCCAACCTTGCGGCGGCTTTCGACCCCGGCATGTTCGTCATCGGCGGAGGCGTGAGCGCTGCTGGTGACCTGTTGCTGGAACCCGCGCGCGAGGCGTTCAAGCGGCGGCTCACCGGCCGCGGATACCGGCCGGAGGCTCGCATCGTCGCGGCGCTGCTCGGCAATGATGCCGGTCTCATCGGAGCGGCCGACCTCGCCAGATGCACCGCTGACCCGCAGGTCGACTGACGTGGGTCACATCCTGCGTGTCGCGTCGTACAACCTGCGCGACTTCAAGGACGACGCCGATGCGGCCGCAAGGGTCGTGCGGGCCATCAACGCGGATGTCCTTTGTCTTCAGGAGGTTCCGCGACATGTTCTAGCCAGCTACCGGACAGTCTCGTTTGCGGCTCGGTGTGGCTTGTACTGGTCCGGGGGCCATCGTGGCAGCGGCGGGACGACCGTCATGTCGAGTCTGCGGCTGGATGCCACGAACGTGCAGCACCTGCCGCTGAAGGTCGGTGGTCGCTTTCAGCGCGAACGCGGCTACGCCCTGAGCAAGGTCAGGCTGCCCGGCCACCAGCGTGTCGACGTCCTCAGCATGCACCTGGGCCTGGACGCAGATGAGCGCGCGAGGCACGCGGCGGCCATCCTGGAGGCACTTCCCGGGCACGGGCCGCTGGTTGTCGCGGGTGACCTGAACGAGGGTGCGGACGGGCGGGCCTGGATGGCTCTTGCCGGACGACTTCGCGTCGTGACGGGCGACGGGCCAACGTTCCCGGTCAGCAACCCCCGTCACAGGCCCGATGTCATCTTCGCGTCGCCGGACCTCGCGGTCGTGCCGGGCGGCTCGCTCACGCTGGACCCCGGAGATCTGTTGGCGGCGACCGACCACTTGCCAGTCTGGGTGGATCTTGACCTTTCGGGCGTGGCGCTGCGCTGAGGCGACGGTCAGGGCGACGTCACAGGCGGGCGCCGTCGTCATCGTCCTGGTTGCCAGGCATTCGCGAGACCAGGAGAAGGAAGCCGCCGACCGACATCGCGATGGCCGTGAGGATCCAGAAGCCACCGGCCTCTCGGTTGAAGAGCACGAGATACAGGAGCAGCAAGGGCCCGCCACCCATGCCGGCGAGGATGGCCCAGAACTGCAGGTCGCCAACCGGCAACGGTGCCACGGGCTGCGGTTCGAAGTGCTCCTCGTAGTCGTCGTCCACCTCATGGGCCCGCCAGATCTGAGGGATGGGAAGAGGTAAGGAGTCACCTGCTGCCGGTTGCACCGGAGGCTTGTCGATGTGCGATCGGTCCTCGCCCGGAGGCTGATCAGCTGAGGCCTCGTCGGTCCCTTCGTGATCGGTCGTCGCACCCTCGGCCCAGGGAATGGATGCTCGCTCGGGCTCCGCTTCGTCGTTCAGGTGCGCCACGATGTCGGCGAAGATCGCGTCCTGGTCGAACCCGTCGGACGCCTGCCGGGGGTCTGGATCGTTCATGTCTGGGTGGTGCGCTCAATGAACTTTGCTGACTCGTCAAAGATGCGCTGTGCGTCATTGTCAATGGTGGCAACGTGATACGAGTCTTCCAGCAGGATCTCGGTGACGTCCAGACTTGAGATCCTCGACAGGATCAGTGCGGAGCTCGACGCGGGCACGACGTGGTCCTGGGGTGAGCGCAGCAGCAGCACCGGCTGCGTGACCTCGGGCAGGTCCCTCACGACGGACTGCCAGGCGGTCAGCTGGGAGTGCGCGGCCTTCAACGGGGTCCGGGTATAAGCCAGCTCGGTGACGCCGGCCTTCTTGATGTCATTACCAACGCCCGCCAACGACCCGACGACGTGCTTCAGGACGGGCAGGAGAAGTGTGCGAGGGTCGTCGAACTTGACCGCGGGGTTGACCAGAACGAGGCCGCTGATGCGGGGGCCGTGTCCCTGGGCCAGCTGTAGTGCCAGGGCGCCGCCCATCGACAGGCCACCGACCACAACGCGCTCGCAGGTCTCGTGCAGCTCGCGGAATTCGGCATCAACGCATGCGTACCAGTCCTCCCAGCGGGTGCGGTTCATCTCCTGCCAGGTGGTGCCGTGTCCAGGCAGGAGGGGGAGGCGCACCGAGTAGCCCCTGTCAGCCAAATACTCCCCCCAGGGGCGCAGGCTCTGCGGTGTACCGGTGAAGCCGTGGCACAACAGGACACCGATGTCGGATCCGTCGTGGTCGAAGGGTTCGGCCCCGGGCAGAATGGCCACAGAAACACTCCTGGGTTGTCGAGAGATCCACGTTGTCCTTGGACAAGAATCCTCGCACGACGCGTCACCCGCGCATAGTGTCGTAGAGTTCACGCGTCGTGGATGTGTCTGGTGTCTCACAGTGGCGGAGGTGATCGGGGTTGTTCTACTGGGTGCTCAAGACCCTCGTCCTCGGCCCGATTCTGAGGCTGCTCTTCCGTCCTTGGGTCGAGGGTCAGGAGAACCTCCCGACCGAGGGCGCCGCGATCTTCGCCAGCAACCACCTCTCGTTCTCCGATTCGATCTTCTTGCCGCTCGTGGTCCCGCGCCGCGTCACCTTCCTGGCCAAGGCCGACTACTTCACCGGCCGTGGCTTCAAGGGACGGGCGACGGCGGCGTTCTTCAAGGGCGCGGGCCAGCTGCCGGTCGACCGATCCGGGGGGATGGCCGGAGAGGCAGCATTGAGGAGCGGCATGAAGGTCCTTCGCCGAGGTGAGGTGCTCGGGATCTACCCCGAAGGCACGCGTTCGCCGGATGGCCGGCTCTATCGCGGACGCAGCGGCGTGGCCAGGTTGGCGCTCGAGGCGGGATGCCCGGTTCTGCCGGTGGCCATGATCGGCACGGACAAGGCGCAGCCGGCCGGCAAGAAGGTCCCCAAGATCATGCGCATCGGCGTGCGCATCGGCAAGCCGCTGGACTTCTCCCGCTACGAAGGTATGGAGGAGAACAGGTTCGTCCTGCGCTCGATCACCGACGAAATCATGTATGAGGTGATGCTCCTGTCGCATCAGGAGTACGTCGACATGTACGCCACGTCCATGAAGAACCGTCTGCTGGCGGCGGCCAGGGCCAAGGCCAAAGAGCTGCAGCACGCTGCCGACAGGTTCGACAAGTTCGACAGGGACGTCAAAGGCGATGGAGCCACGCTCGAGAGCGATGACCCCGGCGAGGCGCCGGCGTTGGCTCCCGAACACGAGGATCGTCCGCCGACGTCGCAAGGCGACGAGCGGGCGGCCAGCTAGCGGGTGAGGTCCTCCGGCAGGGCGAAGCCCGACGGCGCAGACGCAGGTCCGACGGTGGTCACCGCGCTGTGGCGCGGCCTGGATGTGATGCGACCGGTCGTCTGGCTGTATGCCGTCTACTCTGCCGCCGTCCGTCATGATGGCATCGTGCGGCCGTGGTTGGCATGGGTCGTGCTGGGGGTGCTCGGGGTCTGGACCGCGGGGATGATCCTCTACCGCTCCCGAACGACCAGGGTGGTCGGACTCGAGCTGCTCCTCGCGTGCGTGGCAATCCTGAGCACACGCCTGGTGGACAGCCCCGAGGTGATCGCGGGCGGAGCCAAGACCGTGCCCGCGCTCTGGCCGGCGGCAGCAGTGGTGGCTTGGGCCGTCCTCAAGGGTTGGCGCGGCGGGATGCTCGCCGCGGTCGTGGTGGGCGTTGTCGACCTCATCGAGGTTGGCGTCGCCACCGAGAACACGATCAACAACATCGTCATCATCGTGCTGCTCGGCGGTTGCATCGGCTACTGCGCAGATCTGTCTCGCGACGG
>Ga0097691_1001679_pt1 | contig 15833 bp, 18 predicted proteins | sample NGESurdeep072012_8_FD_72858 | JGI IMG/M metagenome (GOLD analysis project Ga0097691, IMG submission 72858) | Arctic peat soil microbial communities from Barrow, Alaska - NGEE Surface sample 210-1 deep-072012 | ecosystem: Environmental > Terrestrial > Soil > Wetlands > Peat ... | reverse complement strand
GCAGCCCCAGTGGAGCGAGCACCGGGTCGAGAAAAGGATTGCGCAGGCCGGCAGGGGCACGAAAGAACAAGGGACGCTGGCCGGTAATCGTAGTGAGCGTGTCCTGGGCGGCCTGCAATTCGCGCATGAAGCCGAAATATCCCTTCAGCGCAAAATGATGGCGGTGATGCTGGCTGTGGTTTTCCACGGCATGGCCACGGCGCACGATTTCCCGGCATAAGTCCGGGTAACGCGCGGCTTTTTCACCGATGCAGAAAAAGGTAGCCTGGGCAGCGTAACGATCCAGCCTATCTAGTACCTGCGGAGTGACGCTTGGGTCGGGGCCGTCGTCGATGGTCAGGGCGATTTCATTTCTGGCGGTAGCCGCAGCGGGCAGTTGTGTCCAGTTCGGCCCCAGCCAGTGGCTGCGCGGCCACAGCCCGACCAGCGTGAACAGGGCGTGATTGGCAAGCACGGCGCCCAGCGCCCAGCGCCACTGCCCAGGTTCAGCGATAACGGCAATCAGGGCCAGCAGATGCAGCACGATGGATGTGCGGATCAACAGCGTGGGTCGCCAGCGTGAATTACGCATTGGGTCGACTGGCGAAAATCGCAGAATAAATCAGCGCCAGGATGACGCCCGGTGCCACGGTTACGCCCATTGCCTGCAATATCGACAGGTTGGAAAATGAAAGCAAGCCAAAACCTGCGACGGTAGTGAGGTTGGCAAACAGCATCGAGGCAAGAGTGCGGGGCGAAATGGTGTGATAAATCTGTTTTGGCTCAGCCATTGCCCCTTCTCCCGACGGGACATAACCAGCGACTTGCCCGCTTGCGGGCTTATAACCAGCCACTTGGTTGTCGTTCTTTGACAACCTAGTGGAATGGCTAGGAGTTTCATCAGTCGAATGGCTAGTTGTTTCATCAGGGTGATCAGCTCGATCAAAAAACAGGGCGTAATTGGAGCCCACCGCGACCACCAGCAGCAAGCCCACCAGATGCAGAATAATCAATTGCTGGCCAAACACGGCCAATCCCGCCGTAACGGTGATGACCGCGGCCGCAAGCGGCGCGATGATTCGTACTACGCGCATGGGCGAGCGTAAAACCAATAGCAGCAATCCGATAATGGCAACCAGCCCGCCTAGCGACAACAGGATGGCTTCATGCAGGTAGCCGGAATACAGTTGATCGGACTCGGCTTTCATATCCACAAACAGAACATTGGGCAAACCCGTGGCGCCCGTGGTGCTTAGCGCAGCGCGAATTCGGCTTGCGTTGATGCCGGCACCCTTAGGTGCGGTAAGCGGCAATAAGGCACTCCAGTGGTTGCCTTGCTGGATGAGTAGCGCATCTACCGCCATGGCCATCGAGGTCTGTTCAAGATCGGCAGCTTGCAGCAAGGGCTGGCTGCGCGCGGCTGCGACATCGGCAAGAAACGGCGTAAACAGTTGCGCGCGCACCGGCAACCCCTGAACAGCTTGCGCCAGCCGCGTTTGCAACACGGCGGGGGAGGGCAAGCTGGCCTGGCTCGCGCGTTGCGTCGCTGTACTGGGAAGATAACGGCTGGGACTTTCAAATCCGGCGAGCTCGCCTTGGTCGACTTGCGTTTGCAGTATCGTGGAAACTTGTTCGGAAGACCTTAATACGGATTCCCGGCTCGCGCCGGATACCACCACCAGATAACGCACATCAGGCGCACCCATGTCGGCGCGCAGACTTGCATCCAACGCCACATCGGCTTGCGCTACCGGGCTTAATGAGGATATCTTGTCATCCCACAAACTGGCGCGGTGTCCGACGAGGATGGCGCAGGCCGCCAGCAGCAGTATCGCGGCCGCCCATCGCAGTGCAGCGGCGTGCTGTACCAGACGCGATAGGACGAGGCCGATAGCCGATACCTCATGAACGCGAAAGTTCATCGGCAGCAGATAAGGCAAGACGAAGCGGGTCACCGTTGCGGCGGCTATCAGACCGGCAATCGAATACAGGCCGAGTTGCGCCAGACCAGGAAAGCCGGACAGTAGCAGCGAAGCAAAGCCGAATATCGAGGTCAGCACACCGAGACGGACGGTGGGCCAGAAGCGCTTGATCCAGATCTGCTGGTCTGAACCGCCCCGTTCTGATTGCAAAAACAGGTAGATTGAATAATCCACCGCCTCGCCGATCAGTGCGGTGCCAAATCCCAGGGTGATGCCATGTACCACCCCAAAGCCCAGACTGACCGCCGCGATGCCTGCCAACGCGCCGCTGATAACGGGCAAAAAACCCAATGCCAGCGCGGTGAAGGAACGATAGACAAGTAATAAGAGCGAGGCGATGATTACGACGCCGATGATGGACAGGCGGCTGACCTGAGTTTTGATGGTGTCGCGTGAAGTCACCGAAAACACACCGGGTCCGGTCATCACCAGTTTGGCGGCAGGGGTTGCGCCGGGTGCCGTGTCAAATGCTTGCCGGATGGCGGCCATGGCGCGTTGCTGGGCGTCGGTATCGGAGCCCGAAGCGCGCGTTTGCATCAGCATCAAGGCGCGCGCGCCGTCGCGTGACGCCCATGCGCCGTCAACCATCTGCGGGCGGGTGCCGCTGTTGAGCTGGTCGAGTAATTGCACCATTTCACCGGTTGGGTCGCGTGGTAGCAGCGACTTGACCAGCAGCCCGGCAGGCGAGGCGAGCAGGTCGATGCTGTCGCTCAAGGCGGCATGCAGGCCGTCTACGCTGAAGCGTGCAGGCGTCACTGCCGGGCTTAGCAGGTAGCGATTGTCGAACAGAAAAGCACGGTCGCGCTCGGCGCTGACGGGCTCGCCATTGTTGACGGTGACAAAAGCAGGTTCAGCGCGCAGGCGCTGGGCGATTTGTTTGGAAAGCCTGGCACGGGTGGGCGCATCGGCGCCTTCAATGCCCACCAGAATCAGGCGCGAGGCCAGGCCGTCACGTATCTGCTCCAGGAGCAACTGCTGTGCTGGCGTGGGGCTGCGTGGTAAAAAAGCCGATAAATCCGTGGTGACCTGGCTGCGGCTGATGATGATGCCGCAGGCGAGGATAAACGCCAGCCACAAGGCTATCGCTGTCCGGCCCCGCCGTGCCGGGGCTTGCCTCACGGTGTGGCCAACTTTTCGATGAGCATAAGCGAGCTGTCACCATCGGCCTGGGTGATTTCGATGCTGCGCACGGTGTCGCGCACCCCCGCAACACGGATGCGCTTTACCACTGCCTGCATTTTTTCATCCACCGGCAGTAGTTGCAGTGTCCAGCGCCCGACTGTGCCATCCAGACTCAGTCGGTAATTGCGTTCCAGCGCCTTGCGGTCACCCGCCAGGGTGCCGCGGACGCTGTCGATGAAAGCCGCCAGCTCTGGGTAATCCTGCGATTGCAGCCGATGTACTTGGCGGCCACGCTCGATCACCAGGGTGCCGTGATCCAGGATCATGGATTCGGGTTTGGGTTTGATAGTGCGCTTTTCCAGATGGTCAGGTGCGGTGTAGAACAACTCCCCGGAGGATTCCACCGGTTTGTCGAGCATGGCGATGAATTTTTTTTCGACAAAGCTGGCATGGTCGGAGCGGATTTGCGCCAGGCCGCGCATCAGCTGGTCAATATCCCACTCGGTGGCGTGACCGATGACGGGTACCAGCATCAGCGCCAGTGCAACGGGCACGTGCCGCATGAGGCGCAGCGAAAACACAGGGGAGGAAGGCAGTGTCATCATGCTTTGGGAGGCGTTGCCGTGGGTGCGGGCTGCCAGAAATCGAAAAAATTAAACCAGTTGTATGGCGCCGTACGGCAGTAGTGATCCAGCAGCGCGGCATAACGGGCGATGGCCGCTTCCACGGCGGCATCGCGTTGACCGCGCGCAACGGTGGAAAAATCCGCCAGAGGATCGAAATGGATGGCGTAGCGGTTGCCGCCCAGATACAGCCCGGTCATGAATACCACCGGACGCCGCAGCAATGCGGCCGTGCGGAACGGCCCGCTGGGCAAGTTCGCGTTAGTGCCGAGGATTGGCACCGGGTACAGGGTGTCGTTGCCCGGGGTGCGATCGGCCAACATGCCGACGACACCGCCTTCATCCAGGCGCTCCCGCAGCTTGAGCATGGAATCAATGTGTCCCAGGCCAATGATATCCTGCACTGCCTCTGGATTAATGGCGGCCAGCATGGCGTTGATTTTTTGTGCGTTGTCCTGGTGCATGACCATGGCGACGCGCAAATCCGTGTCTCTCCGGCCAAGCGCGCGGATCACTTCAAAGCTGCCCAGGTGCGCGCCCATCAGGAACAAGCCTTTGCCGCCGGCAAGCAGGCGGCGCAGCGTATCCTCGCCGTGCACTTCGAAATCAAACAGTTCGAAGCGGTGGTTGACCAGATAGACACGGTCATGGATGGTGGCGGCAAAGGTGAAAAAATGCTGGTACAGATCGCGCCAGCGGGGAGGGCGGCCTAACGCACGCCTGAGATAATTGCTTGAAGCACGACGACTGGCCGGTGCAAACAGCAAAAAATAACTGGCGATCAGGTGCAGCACGACGCGCCCTGCGCGCCGTCCCAGACGCAGTGAAATCCATGTCATCACGCGCAACATGAGTATGTTGCCGCGCTCCGGAGTATGCGCCCAGGCGGCTTGGATGGCTGTCGGGCGCGATGTCAGACAGGCGACCCGGGCACGATACTGCCGCTGGCAATTTTGCGCATACCAGCCACGATGTCGAAACGTATCGTGCCGCTGGCCGAGAGGATGTGCTGGATCACCAGTTCGTCGCCCGGACTTGCCGGGCTCAGAAACTTGACCGAGCTGATCTCGCAGATATCCAGCGCGATTCCAGTGGCAGCGGCTATTGCGTGTAGCACGGTGTCCAGCAGCATCACTCCGGGGAGAATGGGGGCGCCGGGAAAATGTCCGGCAAAGGCGGGATGATCTAGCGGAACAGTCCAGTGTATGGCGTTATTCATGCGGATTTCCGTGCGCTGCGTGTCTGAAACAGGGCTTGCAGCACTGCGCGCGGCAGCTTTCCTGTGCGGTTGCGTGGCAGTGCATCAACAAACAGCAGGGGGCGCGGCAGGAAAACCGGGTCAATATGTTGACGTAGCGCCGCCAGCAGATGTGGCGCATCCATACCCGGAGCCACCACACACGCGGCAAGCCGCGTAATGTGATCATCGCCGGTTTCGTCCGGCATGTAAAAAACGCCATCCACCACGCCGGGAATGGTATTGAGCAGGTGGTTGAGACTCGCCAGCGAATGCCGTTTGCCCGCGATATTGACCAGATCGGCGATGCGTCCGTGCAGTAAAAAATGCTCGTCTGTAACAGGTTCGATCATGTCGTTCATGGCGATCAATGTTTCGATGTGACCGCCGCAAGCGCGCACGCAATCACCCTCCACGATCAGTTTTATCCCGGGAAGCAGCTGCCATTCTGCGGTTTGCGTGGGGCGGCGGGTAGCAATCTGGCCGGTTTCGGTGCTGCCATAGATTTCCATCAGCGGCGCATGGCAACGTGCCTCAATGTCCTGCGCGAGCTGGGCAGACAGCGGCGCAGTGGCGCATAGCACCCGCGTGATCTCTGGCAGCGCCAGCCCCGCATCCAGCCAGGCGCGCAGATGCACCGGCGAGGACACCAACATTCGCGGCATGGGCACAGCCGCCAGTGCCTGGCAAATGTCGGCCGGGTAAAACGGCTGCGCATGGCTGAGTGCGCTGCCGCTGTGCCATGCCATCAGCACCGTGGATTCGAACCCGTACATGTGTTGCGGCGGTACGGTGCCAATGATGGTGCAGGGTGTGTTGTGCAGCAGCCCCAGGCGCAATGCTTCAGCTTGCACACAACTGACCAGTGCACCCCAGGTTTTGGGATGCGGTTGCGGGGAGCCGGCCGAGCCTGAAGTAAATACCACCGCGATGCGCTGCTTGCTATCAATTTGCGGAATTGCAAATGCGTCCGCTTGGCTAACGCCCATGACCGGGTATCGTAGTTGCGGCAGATCCATCGTGCATAGGACGCTATCAGTCAAACAAAACACATCCGGTGCAAAAACTTTTATCTGGCGCACCACTTCCGGTGTGGGGGTAGACGGCAGCAGGCTGACTTTGCCCGCCACAATGGCGGCCGCCAGACCGACGCTAAAACGGTAACGATCGCTGCACATATTGAGCAGGTGACTCCCTGCGGGAAACAGGGCGACAAGCTGGCTGACCTCGGCCAGGAACTGGCGCAGCGTGACGGCGCCATCGGCGCGCCAGGCGATGATGCTGTCCGGGGAGACGTGTGATACCAGCGGCAGTGAAGGCATGATTAAGGCTGCAACAACTAGCGTGGACGCGCCGGGGTGTTCCTGAACGCCCGCACCGCATCGAGGATGTGCGTCTGCTGCATGTCGGGCAGTACCCATCTGCGTACCCAATATTCGGCAATGAACATCAACGCGACCAAAGGCAGCGTCAGAAAATTGGCAAAAACCGACCACGTGGCCAACGGCGCCAGAAAAAAGAGCAAGGTGGAAGCCAACGCCATCGCGACAAAAAATAGAGTCCAGGCGACCGTGACCTGACGTGCGTAAATTTCATGCTGCGGCGTCACCAGTACATGCACGGCCTTGGCGAAGCGAGTGCAGAGCGGTTGCCGCCCGGCGATCAAAGTACGGCCAAAAGTCATGAACAGTATTAGCAGCATACCCACATGTTGCAGCCAGTAGACCAGCCCAAAATGGTTCTCAAGCGCCGACCATCCAGCCCACAGCGCAATACACAACAGCACCAGCACACCCAGCATGATGAAGCGCCGGGGTGACCGCCACGCCAGCGCCAGCGCAATCAATACCAAGGGCGCAACAGCCACCAACGCGCCCATGTTGCCGCTGTGGGCGGATTCATTGGTGTAATGCGCCAGCAGCGGATAGCCGATCACCAGCACAGCAATGCCCAGCCAGGGCAGGATGCGGCGTGCCATCAGCGGGTTCTCTGTGCTGCGATATAGTCGGAGAGGCTGCGCAGCGAGCTGAAAATGTGCTTGTTGTCTTCGCTGTCGCTACGCAGTTGCAGACCATAACGCTTGGAGACCTCCAGCGCGGCTTCCAGCACATCAATCGAGTCCAGACCCAAGCCATCGCCATACAACGGGGCGTCAGGGGTGATTTGATCTGCTGTGACCTCGAGGTTCAGACACTCGATCATCAATTCAGCAACTTCACGTTGCAAAGCTGCAGTACTAGAGACAGTGGGTTTCTGATTATCTTGCATGATGTTTATAGGGAAGCTCTGAACAAGTGAGTAACAAATGCACGTCGAGGTTCTGAGGCGATGAATTGGGTTGGTGAATTGGGTTTTGGTCTGCCATCGAGGCCTGTTCGTACTCAAATTGTATCGTTTTACTGTTCATCGGGCGCACCTACCCTGTCCAGCCCAGGGGGTTCACTCCAAACCCGACTCAGAATTCAGTGAAAATCAACAAGGCGAGAAAAGAGTGGAATGTAACACTTTGATTATATTTACATATTATATCACATCGCCACCGCAGGGATCGCGGCCAGGGGAAAAAGGCCGCGATTTACAAGGAGCCGCGCTTCAGCGACCATGCGCCGCTCACGATCGACTATGACCTTTAACGCGCCTAAGCCGTGCTGCTGCCGGGAGGCAGGTTCTTGCGCAGGTTGTTCTGCCGGCGCCGGTCCAGCCACCAGGCGAGCGCCGGCAGCACGATGAACGAACCGGGCATCACCATCACCGCGAGATAGGGGCTGACCATGGACAGGCGGCGCAGGTGGGTGACGATCTGGTGCTTGTCCTCGGGCGTCCATTTCTGATGGTTGCGCGGCTTCATCAGCAACGGCATCAGACCCGTTATCTGAACGACTTCGCCGAGAACGTATTTTCGTTCCCGGTCCATCATTTCCATCACGGTCCGGACGATGACTGGCTTATTCATCTGCTAGGGCGCAACTTTCTGCGTCAGCCAGCGATAGCCCTGCCACAAGCCCAAGGCGCGCTGCGCCCATTTGAGCGTGCGGCGCGGGCGCACCAGCGCGAACACCAGCATCGCGCCGGCAACGAGGGGCGGGCGCGATATGACGTAGCGTAGCGCCCCCAGGCAACGGTCGATGAAGCCCAGCGGCTGCGACCACGACTGCAGCGTCTGCGCCACGTCCTCGCGCTCGCGCGCGGCACGCTCGATCAGGCGCGCGCGCTTGGCCTCGATTGCGACGAGGCGCTGGTTCACGCTTGCGGCCCCCGCAGCATGGCCCGGTCCTTCGCCAGTTCGCCGCGCGTGATCGCGAACGGCTTGGGTCGCGTCTTCGCCTTGTCGCGCAGGATCAAGCCGAACACCACGCCTGCGGCAAGGAACGCGGCGGCGAGCATGCCGACCGCGGCGAGCCGGTGCGTGTCCCAGTAATAGACCACGACCAGGGCGACGCAAAGCACGATGCCCATGGCGAGGCAGAACGCCGCGGCCAGCGCGACGAGCAGCATTTGCTCCAGCCGCACCCGCTCTTCTTCGATCTCGGTGGCGAGGATTTCAAGGCGCGTCTGCGCCGCGCCGAGTAGGTTGCCCGCCAGATGCTTGATCGACTGCAGAAGGCCGCTGCGCGCGGCGGCGCCTTCTCTTTCCGCCATGACTAGCGGCGGCTGATTAACATGCCGATCACCAGGCCGACGGCGGCCGCGATGCCCACCGCCCCCCACGGATGTTCGTGCACGTAATCGTCGGTGGCGCGCGCGGCGGCCTTGGTCTTGTCGATCACGGCTTCCTCCGCCCGCGACAGCTTGTCTTTGGCGGCGCGCAGGCTCTCCTGGATGCGCTCGCGCGCGATGACCGCTTTTTCTCCCATCTGGCCGGCGGTGGCGCGCAGCAATTCCTCCGCGTCGGCGATCACGATCCGCAGGTCGGATGCGAGTTTTTCACGGGATACATCGGTGTCGTTGCTCATGATTATTGCCTCTCTGCCTAGAAAATTCCGCTCCGGCGGAAGCGCCGGCGGAAGACTAGCAAGGCTACCGGCTTTCTCTCGTTAAATCAACCTTCGCCGGCTGTAACGCAGGTAGAATCGGTTCCATGCCATCGCCCTATCTGGAGATCCTGCGCAGCCCGCGCATCGCCGCCGTCCTGCTGCTCGGGTTTTCCTCCGGCCTGCCGCTGGCGCTGACCGGAGGCACGCTGCAAGCCTGGCTTACCGTTTCCGGCGTGGACATCATGACCATCGCCTGGTTTTCCTGGATCGGCATCCCCTATCTGCTCAAGTTCCTCTGGTCGCCGTTGATGGACCGCTATGTGCCGCCGTTCCTCGGCCGCCGGCGCGGCTGGATACTGTTGACGCAACTGGCGCTGATTCTGGGCATCGCCGGCATGGCTTTCTCGTCGCCGCAGGCGGACCTCTGGCTGCTTGGCTGCCTCGCGCTATGGGTGGCGTTCGCCTCGGCTTCGCAGGACATCGTCATCGACGCCTATCGCGCCGATCTGCTGCCGGCGCAGGAGCGCGGCATGGGCGCGGCGGTCGGCGTGCTCGGCTACCGCGTCGCGATGCTCGCATCCGGCGGGCTCGCGCTGATACTTGCCGACCAGATTGGCTGGCGCCAGACGTTTTTCGCGATGGCGGCGCTGATGGGCATCGGTCTGCTGGCGAGCCTCGCCGCACCCGAACCCGCGGTGCGCGGAACGCCGCCGCGCAGCCTGCGCGAGGCCGTGGTCGAGCCGTTGAAGGATCTGCTGTCCCGGCCGGGAGCGCTGCAACTGCTCGCCCTGATCGTGTTGTATAAATTCGGCGATGCGCTTGCCGGCACGCTCACCACCGCATTTCTGATTCGCGGCATCGGCTTTTCCCTCACCGACGTCGGCACCATCAACAAAGCTCTGGGACTCGCTTCGCTGCTGCTCGGAGGGCTCGTCGGCGGCCTGCTGCTGGTGCGCATGAGCCTCACCCGCGCGCTGCTGCTGTTTGGCGTGCTGCAGGCGATCTCCAACCTGTCGTTCGCGGCGCTGGCCTGGGCCGGCAAGAGCTACCCGCTGCTCGTGTTCGCGGTCGGCTTCGAAAACCTGGCAAGCGGCATGGGCACCGCAGCCTTCGTCGCCTTCGCCATGGCGCTATGCAACCACAGCTTCAGCGCCACCCAATACGCGCTGCTGTCGGCGCTGGCCTCTCTCGGGCGCATCCTGTTCGGCCCCGTCACCGGCGGGCTGGTCGAGGCCATGGGCTGGGCGAATTTCTTCGTGCTCACCTTCGTCGCCGCGCTGCCGGGCCTGTGGCTGGTGTGGCAGATGCGCGAGCAGATCGATGCGGTGGACCAGGCGCAGCCTCAGGCGGCTTGAACCAATCGCCCTTTGCTTTCGGCTTGTCCGGCTTAAGAACTCAGGCCTTCTCGAAGCGGTATACCGCCACGCTGCCGCGCAGATTGGGGGCGATGCGCACGCGGCGGCCGTCTTGCATCGCGATGCGCTCGAGGATGCGCACGCCGTGAGTGGCGCAGAAATCCTCGAAGTCGGCCAGCGTGCACAGGTGCACGTTGGGCGTGTTGTACCAGAGGTAGGGCAGCACGTCCGACAGCGGCATGCGGCCGCGCATGATCTGCAGGCGCTGCGGCCAGTAGCCGAAATTGGGGAAGGAGACGATGCCCTGGCGCCCGACGCGCAGCATCTCCATGATGATCTCCTCGGTGTGGCGCATGGCCTGCAGCGTCTGCGACAGGATGACGTAATCGAACGAACCGGCGTCGAAGCCCGCCAGGCCCGCCTCGAGGTCGCTCTGGATCACGTTGACGTCGTTTTTCACGCAGGCGAGCACATTGGCGTCGCTGATCTCGATGCCGTAGCCGCGCACCTCGCGGCTCTGCTTCAGGTATTTGAGCAGCAGCCCTTCGCCGCAGCCCAGGTCGAGCACGCTCGCGCGCGGCGGCACCCAGGCGGCGATGGCGTCGAGGTCCGCGCGGCCGTCGAGCGCCGGGACGGGGAGCGAAGTGTTCATGCCGCCCCTCCTGTTCCAAGGTCGCGCGCGACGTTTTCGAAATACGCCCGCACCAGCGCATGGTAGCGCGCATCGTCGAGCAGGAAGGCGTCGTGCCCATGCGGCGCATCGATTTCGGCATAACAGACGTCGGCGCGGTTGTCGAGCAGGGCCTTGACGATCTCGCGTGAGCGCGCCGGAGCGAAGCGCCAGTCCGAAGTGAACGAGGCCACCAGGAAGCGCGCCTTCGCCGGCGCCAGCGCCCTGGCGAGGTCGTCGCCGCAGGCCGCGGCCGGGTCGAAATAGTCGAGCGCCCGGGTGATCAGCAGGTAGGTGTTGGCGTCGAAGTATTCGGAGAACTTGTCGCCCTGGTGGTGCAGATAGGACTCGACCTCGAAGTCCACGTCGAAGTGGAAATTGATCGCGCCCGAGCGCAGGCTGCGGCCGAATTTCTCCATCATCGCGTCGTCCGACAGGTAGGTGATATGGCCGATCATGCGCGCGAGGCGCAGCCCGCGGCGCGGCACCACGTTGTAGGCGTAGAAGTCGCCGCCGTGGAAATCGGGGTCGGTGGTGATCGCCTGGCGCGCCACCTCGTTGAAGGCGATGTTCTGCGCCGAGAGCTTCGGCGCCGCGGCGACCACGATGGCGTTCGCGATCCGCGCGGGATAGTCGATCGCCCATTGCAGCGCCTGCATTGCGCCGAGGCTGCCGCCCATCACTGCGGCGAAGCGCTCGATGCCGAGCCGGTCCGCGAGGCGCGCCTGCGCCTGCACCCAGTCTTCGACCGTGACCACCGGAAAGCTCGAGCCGTAAGGCCTGCCGGTCCTGGGGTCGATCGAGGCCGGACCGGTGGAGCCGAAGCAGCCGCCGAGGTTGTTCACGCCGATGACAAAGAACCTGTCGGTGTCCAGGGGCTTGCCCGGGCCGATCATGTTGTCCCACCAGCCGACCTTGTCCGGCTCCGCCGCGTAATAGCCGGCGACGTGGTGTGCCGCGTTGAGCGCATGGCATACCAGCACCGCGTTCGACCTGGCGGCGTTCAGCGTGCCGTAGGTTTCGTACATCAGATCATAGGCGTCCAGCACCGCGCCGCTCCTGCATGCGAGCGGCGTATCGAAGTGCATGGTCTGCGGCCGGACTGCGCCAACCGAGCGCGGTTCGCTCATGTTGCCTCGTATAAAAACAAAAACCCGTTCAGCTTGCTCGCTAAACGGGTTTCCCGCGCTTTAGCCGTATTTGTTTTTCACTCGGTCCTGTGCAAGACCGGCGGCGCCCGCAAGCTGACAATCAAATCGGCGCTGGTGGAGAAAGATACCCGCGAAGCCGGGGGGCTGTCAATCGGCGGTCGCCGGCGAAAGCCGCGCCTCGTTGTTCAGGCCATCCCTTGTTTGCTTCCGGCTGGTCCGGCTCAGGCGTTGAGTTTTTCCAGCAATTGCCGCGTTTTGTCCGGGTCGACGGCGCGCAGGATCCGGTTCGCGAGCTGCGCCAAATCGGCGAGGTCGCTCTTCAGCACCTGCTGCTTGATCGCGAGCAGGTTCGCCGGATGCATGGAAAACTGGCGCAGCCCGAAGCCGAGCAGCAGCCGCGTCAGCGTCACGTCGCCCGCCATTTCGCCGCACACCGCCACCGGCAACTTCATGCGGTTGCCGGTCCTGATGGTGTGGGCGATCAGATGCAGCACCGCCGGGTGCAGCGGGTTGTACAGGTGCGACACGCTGTCGTCGGTCCGGTCTATGGCGAGCGTGTACTGGATCAGGTCGTTGGTGCCGATGGAAAGAAAATCGAGCTTGCGCATGAACACCCCGAGTGAGAGCGCCGCCGCCGGCACCTCGATCATGCCGCCGATCTGGATGCCGCGGTCGTAGGGCAGGTTCTGCTCGTCCAGCAACTCCTTGGACTGCGCGATCATGGCGAGCGCCTGTTCGATCTCGTGCGCATGCGCGAGCATCGGAATCAGCAGGCGGATCTTGCCGTAGTTCGAAGCGCGCAGGATGGCGCGCAGCTGCGTCAGGAACATCCGCGGCTCCGCCAGGCACAGCCGGATCGCGCGCAAGCCCATCGCCGGGTTGGGCCCCCCTCTGGCGCTGCCGTTCACGGTCTTGTCCGCGCCCAGGTCGAGCGTGCGTATGGTCACCGGCATGCCGTCCATCGCCTGCGCCACCTGCCGGTAGGCCTCGAACTGCTCGTCCTCGCCGGGCAGGTCGTCGCGGTTGAGGAACAGGAACTCGCTGCGGAACAGGCCCACGCCGGTGGCGCCGGATTCGCGCACCTGCTCGATGTCCTGCGGCAGCTCGATGTTGGCGTGCAGGTCCACGGCGGTGCCGTCCCTCGTGGCGGCGGGCGTGGTGCGGATGCGCTTCAGCTTCTGCCGCTCCGCCTCGAGCCGGCGCTGGCGCTGCTGGTACTCCGACAGCACCAACTCGTCCGGAGCGACGATCAGCACGCCCTGCACGCCGTCGACGATCAGCAGTTCGCCCTCGCGCACCATCTGCCGCGCCGTGTGCGCGCCGACAATGGCCGGAATGTTGAGGCTGCGCGCGAGGATCGCGGTGTGGGAGGTCACGCCGCCGAGGTCGGTGACGAAGCCGGCGTAGCGGTGCTGCTTGAACAGGATCATGTCCGCCGGCGACAGGTCGTGCGCCACCACGATCAGGCTTTCCTCGTGCGCGGGCGTGCTGCTGGCGCGGCCCGGCCGGTCCAGCAGCGCCTTGAGCACCCGCTCCACCACCTGCACCACGTCTGCCTTGCGCTCGCGCAGGTAGGAGTCCTCGATTTTCTCGAATTGCGCCACCAGCTGGTCCATCTGCACCACCAGAGCCCATTCGGCGTTGCAGTTGAGGCTGCGGATCAGTTCGCGCGGCGCGTGCGACAGCGTCGAATCGTCGAGGATCATCAGGTGCAGGTTGAGGAAAGCGCCGAGCTCGGTTGGCGCGCCGGCAGGGACGCTGCGGCGCAGCTCCTCCAGATCGGAGCGCACCTTCTCCACCCCGACCGAGAAGCGCATCACCTCCAGTTCGACGTGCTCGGGCGCGATTTCGTAATGCGCCACCTCCAGCCGCGCGCTCGAAATGAGGTGCGCCCGGCCGATCGCGATGCCGCCGCCCGCGCCGGCGCCGTGGAGGGTGAAGCTCACTCGTTTTCCCCGAATTTATCGACGATCAATTTCACAATGGCCTGCAATGCCGCGTCGGCGTCGCTGCCTTCGGTTTCGATGCCGATCGTGTTCCCCTTGCCGGCGGCGAGCATCATCACGCCCATGATGCTCTTGGCGTTGACGCGGCGGCCGTTGCGCGTGAGCCAGATCTCGCTCTGAAACCCGCCCGCCAGCTGCGTCAGCTTGGCCGAAGCGCGCGCGTGCAGCCCGAGCTTGTTCACGATCTCAGCTTCGGTTTGCGGCATTGCAGGCATCGGTATTCATGTGGACGACCCCTGCCTGACCGCCGCTGATGGCTTTGGCGGCGACGTCGGCGAGCGGCTCCTCGCGATAGGTCAGCGCGCGGATCAGCATCGGCAGGTTGACGCCGGAGACGCCTTCGACCTTGCCCGGCACCAGCAGGCGCGCGGCGATATTGGAGGGCGTGGCACCGAGGATGTCGGTGAACACCAGCACGCCCTGGCCCTCGTCGAGCTGGTTCACCAGTTCCTGCGCCTGCGGCAGTATCGCCTCGGGATCGTCGTGCACGGTGACGCCGAGCTGGCGCACCAGCGGCGGGCGCTTGCTCAGCACGTGGCTCGCGCAGTGAATCAGGGCTTCGCCGAACGCCCCGTGGGAAACAATCAGGATTCCAATCATGGCATTTACTCTGAAATTAGGTAATTGACGCCGGCCAGCGGTCGCTTCCGGCGGCGCACGCTTTCTCCAGCGCGTCGATGAATATCCCGGCGACGTTGCAGCCGGTCTGCTCCTTGATCTCCTGGAAGCAGGTTGGACTGGTGACGTTGACTTCGGTGAGGTAGTCGCCGATCACGTCCAGGCCCACCAAGAGCAGGCCGCGGCGCGCGAGCTCCGGGCCGAGCGCGCCGGCAATCTCCACGTCGCGCGCCGACAGCGGCTGCGCTACGCCGGTGCCGCCGGCCGCGAGATTGCCGCGCGACTCCCCCGGTTTGGGGATGCGCGCGAGGCTGTAGGGCACGGGCTCGCCCGCGATCAGGAGGATGCGCTTGTCGCCCTTGGAGACGGCCGGGATGAACTTCTGCGCCACCACCGGCTCGCGCCCGATCATGGCGTGCAGCTCAAGCAGCGCGTCGAGGTTGGGGTCGTCGGGCTTGAGCCTGACCACGCCCGAGCCGCCGCCGCCATAGAGCGGCTTCAGCACCATGTCGCCGTGCTTTTCGCGAAAGGCGTAGACCGCCTCGGCGTCGGTGGTGACCAGGGTCGGCGGCTGCCCGCCGGGAAACTCGGTGACGAACAGCTTTTCCGGCGCGTTGCGCACCTGGGCCGGATCGTTCACCACCAGGGTCCTGGGATGGATGCGCTCGAGGAAATGGGTCGCGGTGATGTAGGCGAGGTCGAAGGGCGGGTCCTGGCGCATCAGCACCACGTCCAATTCCGACAGGTCGCGGGTCTCGTAGTCGCCCAGTCGGTGGTGGTCGCCTTTGACCGCCTGGAGATTCAGCGGCCGGCCGCGCGCGAACACCCGCCCGTCCTCCAGCGAAAGGTGGTCGGGCGCATAGACCCAGAGCGAATGGCCCCGGGCTTGCGCCTCCATCATCATCAGGAAGGTGGTGTCGGTGTCGATATTGATCGCCTCGACGGGATCCATCTGGATGGCGACGTTCAAGGACATTCGAGGACAGCTCCAGCGTGCCCGTTGTCACTAGAGCGGGTTGAGGAAAAGTGCGAAGCGGTTTTCCGCCCGCAACCCGCTCTAACTCTTAGTAATCGATCACGTTTATGATTTTGGATTGCTTCAATCCAAAATCATCG
>Ga0097691_1001677_pt1 | contig 15839 bp, 10 predicted proteins | sample NGESurdeep072012_8_FD_72858 | JGI IMG/M metagenome (GOLD analysis project Ga0097691, IMG submission 72858) | Arctic peat soil microbial communities from Barrow, Alaska - NGEE Surface sample 210-1 deep-072012 | ecosystem: Environmental > Terrestrial > Soil > Wetlands > Peat ... | reverse complement strand
GCGATCTCGCGGCGGCGATCGCGGATCTCCAGGCGCTGAGGTGAGCGAAGCGGGGCGGGCGCGGTAGCAAGGCGGCGCGGCTGGTTCCCGGCGAGAAAGCCGGGAACCGTCGGCCGCGTCACCCTAGCGCGGGATCACCGGCAGTCTCAGATGTGACGCGTGCTGCGCGTCGTGCAGCACCCGCTGGTGCGCGGCCACGAACTTCGTCTCGCGCTCGTTGTCGCCGCCGGTGTTGAGGTTCCGGTCATACTTCGGGAACGCCGCCGACGCCACCGTCACGCGCAGCCGATGCCCCGCCGGAATGACAATCCCCGTATACCACATGTCGATCTGGTACTCGTAGACCGTGCCCGGCGTCAGAAGCTTCGGCTTGTCGAAGCCCTCGCGGAACCGCGCCCGCGCGACGCCGTCCTGAATGCGCATCACGCGGCCGTCCGGATAGACATCGAGCAGCATCACGTTCCAGTCGGTGTCGAGCGCGTCGGTGGCGGCGAAGAGCGTGGCGCTCATGGGACCGGTGATTTCCATCTCGCGCGCGAACGGCGCCGATGTGAACGCGAGCAGGTCGGTGCGCGTCGCATGGATCTTCTGATAATCCTCGTTCAGACTGAGCTCGAGCTCACGCGCATCTATGAGGTAGGGCGTCGGCTTTCCCGGATCGTACGTGAACGTGTCCGCGGGTTCCGCCTTGGGCGGGATCGTGTCGAGCGTGCCGTCATTCATACCACCCTTCGCGCCGCCGTTCGCCTTGCCGCCCGAGTGGATGAAGAAGTCGGTCCATTTCGTGCGCGCGAGCGGGAACTCCTTCTCCTTGCGCCACGTGTTGTCGCCCATGATGAAGATGTCCACGGGCGGCTCCCGATCCACGCCGTTGTCGATGCCCTTGAGATAGTGGTCGAACCAGCGGAGCTGCAGCATCCGCGAGTCGATGCGCGCCTGCGCGCCGAAGCTGCCGTTCACGTAGTCAATCCCCTTGTGCGCGCCGGCGTCCATGAAGAGCCGCTGGAAGGGCTTCGCGTGCAACCCGTCGATCGCCATGTAATTGCGGATCGTGCCCCGCGCATCATCGTACCAGCCGCCGATGCCGAGCACCGGCACCTCGACCTTGCCCAGCCGCGCCTCGATGCTTAGGCGGCGCCAGTAGTCGTCGAGCTTCTGGTGATCGAACCAGTCGTTCCAGTATTTCGGCCGTCCGCCCCCGGACTTCTCCGCGCTCGCGATGACCGGCAGGCTGTTGAAGGCGGTCTCGACATCGAGGTTGCTCATGTCCGACATCGTCTCGCGCACCTGCGTGAGGCAGAGCCACGGCACGATGGTGGGTGAAAACACCATGTCGATGTACGGCACGATGCGCAAAGGATCAGCTGTCGCCACGCCGGGTGCGATCGCCGCAAGATGCGGCGGCGCCGCGATCGCGGCGTACCACGCGTAGAGCCCGGGGTTTGAACGCCCGATCATGCCCACCTTGCCGTTGGCGCCGGGAAGCTTCGCCGCCCACTCGACCGCGTCGTAGCCGTCACTCTCCTGCATCGCGTTCATGTCGAGCACGCCGAGCGAGCCGCCGCGTCCGCGCACGTCCTGCTTCACATAGATGAATCCCCGCGACGCCCAGAAGGTGGCCGCGGCGGTGTCGATGCGAAGGTAGGGAGTCCGCTCCATCACGACACCGAACGGCCCCTTCCCCGACGGCGTGCCGACGAAGTTCATCAGCACGGTGCCGTCCCGTGCCTTCATCGGAACGGCTGGGTCGATCGTGACTGCGCTGCTCGAGTCCGAGACCGGGCCGGGCCAGAGCGCATAGAACGGCTCGTACACGGGCGGCGAGGTGCGGCGCACAAACCACACGCGTTGTGTCGGATCCTTGCCACGATAGTACTGCCCGGCAATTGTGTCGTTCGCGATTCGCGCGCGAATCGACGTGCCCGCGTCGAGATCTATGACCACAGAGTCGCCGGTCACGACGATGTTGTGAATCCGTTCCATCCGCGCGCCATTGCGCCGATTGATCCACGCACCGCTAGTGTCGGCTTTCTCGAAATGCGCAAAGCCGAATCGCCGAAGCGCGTCGAACCCGCCACTGGGCTTCGCGCCGAGCATGCGGTAGTAGTCCCAGTCGCCGCGCAGCGCCGACGCACCACCGCGGCCGCACGAGATGAGACTGACAATGACGGCCGCGCTGAGACTCGCAGCGACGAGCCGGGGGCGAAGGGTACTCAATCGTTGCATGGGCATTGTACGTTCTCGGCAGAGGTTCTCTTCGTTCAGGTTGCGGAATCGTCCCTGGCGGCGCAAGTAGGGTCCGACCGCACCGTGCGCGTGAAAGCGGACGGCGGGTTCCCTCAGCGCGTCATCACCACGCCCTTTTGGGGGTCAGCCCTGGCGAAGCGGTTCCCGGCGGGATCGAGGAAGCTGATCGCGCGCTTGCGCCCCTGGACGATTTCGTCGGCGCGCGCGTACTGCTGCGCAAACGCGAGTTGACCGTCCCGCCGCTCCGGGAACGTCGCGGCCGCGACTCGGACGGTCAGTGCACCGTCACGCAGTTCGACCGGAGCGGCGTCATTGACCGTCTTCAGGATCCCGGTCGCGGCGAGCGGCGTCATGGGACCGGCAATCAGGTTCGGGATGGCGACGCCGACGGGAATTGCCCGGTCACGCGTCATGAAATAGTACCCCGCCGTGAACGCCGCGAGCAATCCAATAACGCCCCAGCGCTTCGCGCGCGACCGGCGCGCCATCGCGATGCGCGGAGCAGCCGCCAGTCCGCTGGACGAGGTCGCCGTCGACGTCCGCGGTGACGCAACCGCGCGAGTGATCCGCGGTGTCGCGGTCCGCGCAGACCCGTCGGTCGGGTACGGCGTCTGGCAGAACGCGCAAACCCGGAGGTTGTTGCTCTCCTTGCCGCACTTTGGGCATAGCATCGCCATAAGAATCGCTCGCGCGCCCGACGGAGGCAATGTGCGACAATCACCAAGCCCCAGATTCCCTCGTAATGGCTCACGGCACGATCAACGCCTTGATCACCGTCCTTCCCTCCACCGCCGCCAATGCCTCGTTGGCCTGATCGATCCCGAATCGCGCGGTGATCGATTCCGCCCACGGCAGGCCGCTTCCCTGCTGGGCGAGCAGCTGCACCGCACGGTGCACGTGCGAGTAGTCGCACCCCCAGCACCCGCGAATCTCCGCGTGCTTCCTGTTGATTTGCAAATGCGGATTGATGGAAACATCGCCGCCGTCCGTGTACTGCCCCGCGATCACGACCCGTCCGCCATCGCGCACGAGATCGAGCGCCTGGGGCACCGCGCGTGGATCGCCTGCCGCCTCGATCACCACATCCGCGCCGTGCCCGTTCGTGATCTCGCGCACGCGCGCCGCGCGATCCTCCGCCGGAACATCGAGGTCGATCGTGTGCGACGCACCCATCCGCTTCGCGAACTCGAGCCGCGATACCGGCGCCCCGATCGCGATCACCGGATACGCCCCAGCGAGATGCGCCAGCGCCACCGCCGCCTGACCGACCGGTCCGGCGCCGAGCACCGCGACGGATGCGCCGAGCCGCACGTCGCCGCGCTCCATCGCGTGCACCGCCGTCACCAGCCCGCATCCTCCGGCGATGAACGAAACAGGATCGACGCCCTTCGGAATCCTTAGCAGCTTCACGCCCGGCTTCATCCAGATGTGTTCGGCCCACCCGCCGAGCGGCCCATCGGCCACGCCGTACGTGATTCCATACACCTTTCGCGACGGACAGCGCGTGGTCTGTTTCGTCACGAGGCATTCATAGCAGCGACCGCACGTCTCGTGCACATCGAGGAACGTCACGAGATCGCCCTCGTGAAACGGCTTCCCCTCGATATCGCTAACGGTGCCGCGAATTTCCGCGAGATGCCCGATCGACACGTGGCCGGGCACGATCGGATACGGCACGCCCGAGAGCCGGCCGTGATGCAGGTGCACGTCGGTGCCGCAGACCTCGGAGTAGAGCGTCTTGAGCATCGCGGCGCCCGGCTCGAGCGTGGGCCAGGGAAGTTCGCGCACTTCGATCGGCTTGCGCGGGGCGGTCATCACCGCCGCGCGAATTGTCTTCGCCATTTGCCGGGTATCGTCGATTACGAGAAAGTCGCGCTACTCGTTCTTCAGCGCGAACGCCACGAGTCGCGATGTCGGGCCCGAACCGGTCGCGATGACGATGAACTGTTTGCCCTCGCGTGTGCGATACGTCATCGGATTCGCGTACGCCGGCCGGCCGAGGTCGTACTCCCAGAGCGTCTTGCCTGTTTGCGAGTCGATCGCGTAGAGCACGCGCCCGCCTCCGCTGACGAAGACGAGCCCGCCCTTCGTCACGAGCGCGCCGGGCGATCCGGCCACTCCGAGCTTTTCCGGAAGCGAGGCGCCCTTGAGCGCGGGATTCGCGCGGACCTCCGGCCAATCGCCGAGCGTGACCGACCACTTCGTATCGCCCGTGTTGAGGTCGACGGCCGTGAGCGTTCCGTACGGCGGCTTGTTGATCGGCAGCCGGCCGGCACCGGCGCCCAGAGAGACGCCGAGCGAAGAGTGCGCCAGATCCACCATGTACGACGCGTCGACGGTATCACTCGGCGAATCATTCTTGTGAATCGAGAAGAGTGCCGGCGAATTCGTGGCCTTCGCAAACAACCACCCGGTCTCCGGGTCGACGGCCGCGCCGCCCCATCCTGATCCCCCGATCGCTCCCGGCATCACGACGGTTCCCTGGAGCGACGGCGGAGTGAAGACCGGCCCGACGCGATACCTGGAGATCTCGGCGAGCGCGGCTTCCTTCACCGCGGGCGTGAAGTCGATGAGATCGTCGAGCGAGAATCCCTGCCTGGAAATGGGCGCGGGCTTCGTGGGGAACGGCTGCGTGGGCCAGCTCGCCTCGCCGGGCACGTCGCTCTGCGGCACCGCGCGCTCCTCGATCGGCCAGAGCGGCTTGCCCGTGACGCGGTCGAAGACGAACAGGAATCCCTGCTTGGTTGGCGCGACGACGATATCGACTTTCTTTCCGTCGTGATTCACCGTCACGAGATTCGGCGGGGCGGGAAGGTCGTAATCCCACAATCCATGATGCGCGGTCTGGAAGTGCCAGACGCGCTTTCCCGTTCGCGCATCGAGGCAGAGCAGCGTCTCGCCGAAGAGTCCCGCTCCCTTCCGCTCGCCGCCGTACCAATCGTCGCTCGGCGTCCCGATGGGCAGGTACACGAGCCCGCGCGCGCTGTCCACGGTGAACGGCGCCCAGGCGTTCGTGTGACCTTCGTACTTCCAGGAACCGTTTTCCCACGTGTCGTTGCCGTACTCTCCGGCCTCAGGCACCGTCTTGAAGCGCCAGACGCGCTTACCGGTGTGCACATCGAACGCCTGGATGTCACCCGGCGGATCACCATGGTATACGAGCCGGTCGCCGACGCCGTTGCCGAGGATGACGACGTTTCCCCAGACGACGGGCGGCGAGGTGTTGGTGTAGTGCTCCTTCCGCACCGGGCGCGAGAGATTTTCCGTCACGTCGACTTCGCCGTTCTTGCCGAAACTCGGAATGGGCTTGCCGGTGCCGGCGTCGAGGGCGATCAGCCGCCAGTGCGAATTGATGAAGACGCGGCGCGACTTTCCGTCGGTCCACGTGGCCACGCCGCGGTGCACGAATCCGGTGCCGTTGCTGGGCTGGCCGTACGTCTTCCACACCTGCGGATCGAACGCCCAGAGCTCGCGGCCGTTCGTCGCGTCGAGGGCGATCACACGATTGAACGGCGTCGGGAAGAACAACGTGTCGTGGATCGCGAGCGGTGTCGCCTCGAACTGCCCCCCGCGCGCCGCCTTCTGATCCTCGCTCGCACGGATCGGCTGCTCGTTGGCATCCCAGGTGAACGCGATCGCGAGCTTCGCGACGTTCGTGCGATTGACGTCAACGAGAGGCGAGTATTTCAGGCCGCCGGCGTCGTTGCCGTACGCGGGCCAGTCGACGGACTTTTGCGCGTGCGCAATCGTGGATGCGAGCGCGATTGTCGCGATGTTGACGGAAAGCTTTCCAAGGATTCGCATGCGGGCACCGCGAGGTGGAAGGATCTACAGCCTTAACGCTGTTGCCGTTGCAGTTGTCGCGTTCCTACTTCGCCAGCTTCTCCAGAAAGAGCTTCCTCGCCTTGGAAACTTTCGGCGCGATCACGACGGCGCAATACGGATTCTGCGGATTCTGCGCGAAGTAATCGTTGTGGTATTCCTCGGCCGGCCAGAATTTCTCGAGCGGCGCGACCTCGGTGACGATCGGATCGTCCCACACCTTGGCGACCGCGAACTCCGCGATGGTTTCCTTCGTGATTCGCTCCTGCTCGGACGACTCGAAGAACACCGCCGAGCGGTACTGCGTGCCCTTGTCGCCGCCCTGGCGATTCAGCGTGGTGGGATCGTGAATCGTGAAGAACACGTCGAGCAGTTCCTTGTAGCTGACGATCGCGGGATCGTACGAGACCTGCACGACCTCCGCGTGTCCGGTCGCGCCGCTGCACACTTGCTCGTACGTCGGATTCGGTCGCTTGCCGCCGGCGTATCCGCTCTGCACGCCCAGTACGCCCTTGAGCTCGAGGTACACGGCTTCGAGGCACCAGAAGCATCCGCCGGCGAGCGTCGCGCGCGCGCTCACGGCGCTCACTTCGCGCCTCGCTCGAAGAGCTGGAGGAAATCCTTGTATCCCTCGCTCTCGAGTTTCGCTCTCGGAATGAAGCGCAGCGACGCCGAGTTGATGCAGTAACGAAGGCCGCCCGGTCCCGGTCCGTCGGGGAACACGTGCCCAAGATGCGAATCACCTTGCGCCGAGCGCACCTCGACGCGCCGCACGCCGAACGTGTGATCGGCGTGCTCGACGACGTGCTCCTTCTCGATCGGTTGTACGAAGCTCGGCCAGCCCGTTCCGGAGTCGAACTTGTCGGTCGAGGAAAAGAGCGGCTCGCCGGAGACGATGTCGACGTAGATCCCGTCTTCGTGGTGATTCCAGAACTCGTTCTGGAACGGCGGCTCGGTGGCGCTGCACTGCGTGACTTCGTATTGCTGCGGCGTGAGCTTCGCCTTCAGCTCTGGATTTTCCGGTTTCTTGACGGACACCTTTTTCTCCTGGAGCGAACTGTATTCAATAGCGCGTCTTCGACTGCGCTATCGAGAATCATCAGCGCGGCTTTGGCCGCGCTATCGAACGATAATACTCTTCGACGTACGCCCGAAATTCGACCGGGACGTCACCGTTGCGGCCCGAGAGTACCTGGGTGTTATCCTTGCCGTCGACCGAACGCCGCAAAGCGAACTCGTAGGCCTTCAATCCGTCGATGACCTGCGTGCGCAGTTCGCCGCCGGCTTTCTCGTCCTGCAGCTTGTCCTGATTCGCCGCCGCGCGCATGGCTTCCATGGCGCGATCCAGCGCCGAGACGTCGGCGCCTTGTTTTGCGAGATCTGCGCGCAGCGCTTCGGCATCGCGGAGACGCTGTTGGATCTCGTTCGAGAATTGGCTAGCGTCGTTGGCTGAGAGACGATTGGCGCCGGGACCGCCCTGCGCGACGGTGCCGTTGCCCAGGCCGCCGCGACCGCCGCGTCCTCCTCGCCCACCGTTGCCCTGCGCCGACTGCTGACCTTGGCCTTGCTGCTGTTGCCGCACGCGGTCATCGAGCGTTTCCATGCCGCGCACCAGATCGCGCATACGATCGAGCGCCTGCTGCTGCCGCTGTCCACTCGACGCCTGCGACGACGCCTCGCCCGCCTTCTGTAGCCGCTGGCCGAGATCGTTCAGGCCCTCGCCGATCGAGCGCTCGAGATTGTCGAGGTATTGCTGCGACGCCGTGCCCAGCTGCTGCTGTGAAGCGCGAATGCGATCTTCGGTGCGCTTCGAACGCAGCGAGTCGGCCGCTTCGCCAAGCGCTCGAGCGGCGCCCGGCTGAGTGCGGGCCTGCTCACCCGCGAGCTGGTCGATGCGCTTCGTCAGATCCTTCAGCGTGTCCGCCATCGCGCTCTTCTCGGCCGCGAGCGAGCGCTGCAGCGCCTGCTTCCGCTGCTGGCCCTGGGGTGTCTGTGCGTCGGCGCCCTGCTCGCCGAGCTTCGCCACATCGCCTGCGACCTGCTGCTCCTGATCGGCGAGAGCGCGCGCGGTCTTCTGCGCATCGCTCAACCCGCGCTGCGCTCCGCTCGCCTTTTCCTGCTCGAGCAGCCGCCTGGCCTCCGCGAGCCGGTCGTTCGCGTTCCGCGCGTCGGCGGCCCCGTTCTTTCCGTTCGCCGCCGCCTGCTTCATCGAGTTCGCCGCATCCTGCAGCTTGCGCGCCGCGTCGGCGAGCGCCTGCGACTGCCTCTCTCTCGCGAGCCGCTCGAGCTGTCGCGCCGCCTGCTCCGTCTGCGCGGCAAGATCGCGCTGGCCTTCTCCGCCCGACGACCCACTCGCGCCCGGCTGCCGAAGGCTGTCGGCCTTGCGGCGCATGCGCTCGTCTTCCTGCTGCTGGCGCTGGGCGAGCTGTTTCAGTTTGTCGAGCGTCTCGTCGACCTGCGATGCCGCGTTCTTTTCCTGCGCCTGCTGCTCCTGTCCACGCTGCACCGCCTCGTACTGGTTGCGCATCTTGTCTTTCTGCAGCTCGAAGATGTCGGCGAGATCCTGCGCTTTCGCACCGCCGCCGCCACCACCACCGTCCCCGCCGCCGCCCATCGAGACCTGAATGTCGCGGAACACTGCCTCGGCTCGCTGCAGCTGCACGAGCGCGCGCTGTTCCGCCGGGAGCGCGCCGTGCGGCGTGCCCTTCGCAAGCAGTTTCTCGGCGCTGTCCATTTCGGCCGCGGCCTTCGGCAACAATGCGGCGATCTTCTTCCAGCCCGAATCGGTCGCCGCGATGCCGCGATCCACCAGCCGCTTGCCGAGCTGCTGCACTTCCTCCCGCAACTTCTGCTGGGAAAGCCGGAGCGTGGCGAGATTCTCGTCGAGCGCCTTCTTGTCGAGCGTCGCGCTGTCGCGCGCGGTGTTGAACGACGCCGCGATCACCTGCCGTTGCCGCTCCGAGAGGGGGCCCGGATCGCTCGGCTGGCCGCGGCCACCGCCGCCGCCCCCACCGCCCGGTTTCCGGCCACCGCCGCCGCCACCGGGACGTCCACCACCGCCTCCGCCGCCACTGAAGCCTCGGCCACCGCCGCCAGAGGCGCGATCGGGTTTAGGACGGGCTTCGTTCACATTCAGTGCCCGTCCGTCCAGGGTGTAACCGTTGAGGGCGGTAATGGCCTGATCCGCCTCGCCTTCATTTTCCATCTCGACGAACGCGAAACCGCGGGAACGTCCGGTCTCACGATCTGTCATGATTCGGGCACTGTTAACCTGGCCGTAGCGTTCGAAGAGGCCGCGGACGCCCTCTTCGGAGGCGTTAAAATCCAAGTTGCCTACGAATATGTTCTTCACTCTAGTCTCCTGTCAATTTGAAAGCGGGGCTTATCGGTGAGGTCACACAAGGGGAATACTCACACTTACTCGGCCGGATTTGCGGAAGTTGTCAAACGCGATTCGAATATAACACGGGCCGGAAAGGGCGGGCAAATGAAATCGGCGGAAACATGGTGAGGAAAAAGACAAAAGGCCTTCGTCGAAAGCGAAGGCCTTTGAATTAAACCGGGCGACGTCCTACTCTCCCACACACTTGCGCGTGCAGTACCATCGGGGCTGAGGAGCTTAACTGCCGTGTTCGGGATGGGAACGGGTGGGTCCTCCTCGCTAGGGTCACCCAGAAACTGGTGACATCCAAAAGGGCGTTGCCGGCATTTACGCCGGGCCCTTTGGACTGAATATTGACGGGCTAAACGGGTCTCAAGTAGCGTCCACACATGCTCGTGTGAACAGTAGTATTTTATGGTCAAGCCGAACGGGCGATTAGTAACGGTCAGCTCAACGTATTGCTACGCTTACACATCCGTCCTATCAAACAGGTAGTCTACCTGTGCCCTACATAGCTTTCGCTTGGGAGATCTCATCTTGGGGAAGGTTTCACGCTTATATGCATTCAGCGTTTATCCTGACCGAACTTCGCTACCCAGCGGTGCCCCTGGCGGGACAACTGGATCACAAGAGGTTCGTCCACCCCGGTCCTCTCGTACTAAGGGCAGGCCCCCTCAAATCTCCTACGCCCACCACAGATAGGGACCGAACTGTCTCGCGACGTTCTGAACCCAGCTCACGTACCGCTTTAATAGGCGAACAGCCTAACCCTTGGGAGCTTCTACACCCCCAGGATGCGATGAGCCGACATCGAGGTGCCAAACCGGAGCGTCGATGTGAACTCTTGACTCCGATCAGCCTGTTATCCCCGGCGTACCTTTTATCCGTTGAGCGATGGCCCTTCCATACAGAACCACCGGATCACTAAAGCCTACTTTCGTATCTGCTCGACTTGTTGGTCTCGCAGTTAACCAGGTTTATGCTTTTGCACTCGTCGGCGGATTTCCAAACCGCCTGAACCTAGCTTCGCGCGCCTCCGTTACCGTTTAGGAGGCGACCGCCCCAGTCAAACTACCCGCCTTCCACTGTCCCTCATCCGGATTACGGATGGAGGTTAGAACCACAGAACGATCAGGGTGGTATCTCACCGTTGGCTCCGCCGAGTCCGAAAACCCGGCTTCAAAGCCTCCCACCTATCCTGCGCAGATCGCCCCATAGTTCCATGAAAGGGTATAGTAAAGGTGCACGGGGTCTTTCCGTCTAGTGGCGGGCACCCGGCGTCTTCACCGGGACCACAAGTTCGCCGGGCGGCAGGTTAAGACAGTTCTCAGATCGTTACGCCATTCGTGCAGGTCGGAACTTACCCGACAAGGAATTTCGCTACCTTAGGACCGTTATAGTTACGGCCGCCGTTCACCGGGGCTTCAGTTCAAAGCTTCGCTTGCGCTGACCTCTCCCTTTAACCTTCCGGCACCGGGCAGGCGTCAGCCCCTATACGTCGTTTTCGACTTTGCAGAGACCTGTGTTTTTGTTAAACAGTCGCCTGAGACATTTCACTGCGACCCACGTCTTAGGTGGGCACACCTTCTCCCGAAGTTACGGTGCTAATGTGCCTAGTTCCTGAACCTACCATCACCCGAGCGCCTTAGAATATTCTTCTCGTCCACCTGTGTCGGTTTGTGGTACGGATACCTCAACTCTCCTTAGAGGATTTTCCTGGCGGACGACCCGGCGGATTTACCTCTCCGGATCTCCCTTCACCCTGGATTGAAACCATTGCGCACCAGGGCTTACGGTCCGCGTCCCCCCATCGGTCTTGATCGAATTAAGGTAGTGCAGGAATGTTAACCTGCTGTCCATCCGCTACGCCTTTCGGCCTCGCGTTAGGCTCCGACTAACCCTGAGCGGATTAACCTTTCTCAGGAATCCTTAGACTTACGGCGACCACGGTTCGCACGTGGTTTCTCGCTACTTATGCTGGCAGAGTCACTTCCCAACGCTCCAGCGCTCCTTTCGGTACACCTTCACAGCTGTTGAGAACGCTCTCCTACCATTCGTACATTGCTGTACGAATCCGTAACTTCGGTATCATGCTTAAGCCCCGTTATATTGTCGGCACCGAGCCGCTCGACCAGTGAGCTATTACGCTTTCTTTAAAGGATGGCTGCTTCTAAGCCAACCTCCTGGCTGTCTGAGCGTCCCGACTTCCTTTCCCACTGAGCATGAATTTGGGGACCTTAGTTGACGGTCTGGGCTGTTTCCCTTTCGACAATGAAGCTTAGCCCCCACTGTCTGACTCCCTCGCTACACATTCACGGCATTCGCAGTTTGGTTGGATTCGGTAACCCGGGAAGGCCCCTAGTCCAATCAGTTCTCTACCACCGCGACGGACCACGAGAGGCTAGCCCTAAAGCTATTTCGGAGAGAACGAGCTATCACGGAATTTGATTAGCCTTTCACCCCTACCCTCAGCTCATCCAAGCTGTTTTCAACCAACACTGGTTCGGACCTCCAGCCGCTGTTACACGGCCTTCATCCTGGCCAAGGGTAGATCATCCCGCTTCGCGTCTATTCCCAGCGACTCCATCGCCCTGTTCAGACTCGCTTTCGCTTCGGCTCGCTTGCGCTTAACCTCGCCACTGAGAATAACTAGCCAGCTCATTATGCAATAGGCACGATGTCAGGCATTCCAGGCCCCCCTTTCGAGAAACCTGGCATAGCCCTCCAACTGCTTGTAGGCGTGTGGTTTCAGGTACTATTTCACTCCCCTCGCAGGGGTTCTTTTCACCTTTCCCTCACGGTACTGGTTCACTATCGGTCGCAAGTGAGTATTTAGCCTTGCCGGATGGTCCCGGCGGATTCAAGCAGGGTTTCTCGTGCCCCGCCCTACTTAGGAAACACTCAAAGGAGGATTGCATTTTCACTTACGCGGCTGTCACGCTCTGTGGCCGGCCTTTCCAGACCGTTCAATTAACACTTTCCTATCCCTCTTTTTACCTACTGAACCCTCTCTTTCAAGAACGTCCAGTAAGTAATTGTGCTCCTGCAACCCCCAGCTCTCCTTGCGGATCACCGGGTTTAGGCTCTTCCGAGTTCGCTCGCCACTACTATCGGAATCACGGTTGTTTTCTTCTCCTCGGGGTACTGAGATGGTTCACTTCCCCCGGTTTGCTCCACCACCCTATGTATTCAGATGGCGGTATCGAGTGTTCACACTCGATGGGTTTCCCCATTCGGAAATCTCCGGATCATAGCCTATTAGCGGCTTCCCGAAGCTTATCGCAGCTGATCACGTCCTTCTTCGCCTAATTGCGCCTAGGCATCCACACACACGCCCTTAGTAGCTTGACCATAAAATCTACTTCTCACACAAACACATTTTTTACGGCTTCCGACCCGCTTCCTCTCCCCGTTTTGACCCGGTGAGTCTCCGCCGGCCTTCCGCCGCTTGCAGACGCTACTTTCTACGCGCTTATATACTTGTGTTTATAATGCCCGTCAATATTCAGTTGTCAAAGATCTCGATTGCCTCAGCAATCAGTTCAAGCGAATTTATCTTCGCTCCAACTCATTGCTGATGTTTTGCCTGGCTTTGCCGCAATTTGGTTGGCGTGGTGGGCCCAGATGGAATCGAACCATCGACCTCACCCTTATCAGGGGTGCGCTCTAGCCATCTGAGCTACGGGCCCAGGTGTGTCCTACACTGCCGTCCCAACACTGGTGGAGCTGGTCGGGATCGAACCGGCGACCTCCTGAGTGCAAATCAGGCGCTCTCCCAGCTGAGCTACAGCCCCTTTTTTTGAGGCAGACGGCGCGTCCGCGCGCCGCCGCCGGCGTGGCCTCGTCGCTCTCCACCAGGGTCGCCGGGGACAGCGCCCCACGGCTCCAGAAGGTGCGGGTGTGAGCGTCGACGAGGTGGGGCCCCTCCTCTCTGGGGAGGCGTCGCACTGCGCCGCCGCGCGGTGCTGCCTGCTCACCGCCGCCGAGGAGGCGCTGCAGGAGACGCGGTCCGCGCATCAGGCAGCCGGCCGCGGCGGCGCCATCATGTCGTCATGTCGGCGGCGACCCTGGCCTCGGTGCTGGGCATCCAGGTCAGTCTACGCGTTCGGCTGGGGCGCCCCGCTCGGCCGGACCGGCACCCGGGCAGCGGTCCCGCTCGGTACCATCCGCGGGTGATGGGGATGCCCGCGCGGATCCTGCTCGCGGAAGACCAGGCGTCGGTCGCCGCCCCGGTGGTGAGCCGGCTGATCGCGGCCGGCCACGAGGTCAAGTGGGTCCGTGAGATGCGCGAGCTGCGCCAGCAGATGGACGACAACCCGCCCGACCTGCTCCTCCTCGACACCACGCTCGACGTCGACGGCCTCGAGTACTTCCAGGCGGTCCGCTTCTCACCCGACCATCCCCGCGCGGGCGTGGTCATCCTCACCCCGCCCGGGGACGTCAGGACCAAGGAGCGCGCCCAGCAACTCGGCGCCGCCGCGGTCCTCGCCAAGCCACTGGACGAGGACGCCCTGGTCGCCGTGGTCGGCGACCTGCTCTCGATGATCTGAGCCAGCGCCTCAGCGCAGGGTCTGGAGCACGATGAGCACCGCGCTGGTGATCGCCCAGAAGGCGATCGTCCCGCTGATGTAACGGGGCATGGCGCCGTCCTGCTCGTACCAGCCGATCACCTTCTGCCCGGTCAGCGCCAGGATCGCCGCGGCGTCGACAACCAGCACGAGCAGCGCCGTCAGGGCACTCGCCTGGAGGCCCTGGCCGGGGACGACGGCGGCGAGCAGCAGCGACACCGCCCCGAGCGCGATCGCAGTCGCGAGGGTGACGATTTGAGCGCGCCGCACCCAGCGCCGCCGCCGCGTCAGGATCGTGGCGAGGATGATCAGCAGCCCCGCGAACGACGCCGACTCGACGGCGGCGAGCACCTGCTCGCCGAGGCTCACGCTGACCGTCCTGTTCCCCACCGTGGCCTGCCCGCCGAATGCCGCGAGGGCACCGAGCAGGGCGAGCAGGGCGAGGACCATGTCCCAGCTGTAGATGGCCAGGATCGCCGCCGGCCGGCGCTCTTCTGCTGTCGTGGTCGGCGAGGGGGACGGCACGCGCGGATCATAGGCAGCCGCTCGCGGTGCGCAGCGGTCGTCGTCCGGGCTGCGTGTCGAGTGGGAACGCGGCTACGCTGTGGCGCGATGACCACGACAATCGCCGTGCTCGGCGGCGACCAGACCGGCCAGGAGCTGCTCGAGGAGGCTCTGCGGGTGATCGCGCCCGAGGTGATCGGCGCGGACCTCGAGCTGCGTCACTTCGACCTCTCCCTCGAGAACCGCCGGGCCACCGCCAACGCCGTGGTGCTCGACGCAGCCGATGCCATGGTGGCCTGCGGCTACGGGCTGAAGGCGGCCACGGTGACCCCCGAGCGCGCCGGCGACGTGGGCAGCCCCAACGCACTGCTGCGCCAGCGGGTCGGCGGCAAGGTGATCCTGCGCACCGGGCGGCGCATCCCCGGGGTTCCGTCGGTCGCCGGCGTGCACGCGCCCATGAGCGTGGTCCGCATGGCAGTCGACGACTCCTACAACGCCACCGAGTGGCGCGAGGGGTCCGGCGACGACGAGGTCGCATTCCGCACCGAGCACATCTCACGGTCGACGTGCCGGGCGGTGTCGGAGTTCGCCTTTGCGCACGCGCGCCGCACCCACGCGCGCGTCTTCGGCGGCCCCAAGTTCACCGTGTCGCCCGTGTACGAGGGGATGCTCAAGGAGGAGATGGACGCAGCCGCGCAGCGCTATCCCGACGTGGCCTACGAGCCCCAACTGATCGACGCCACCTACGCTCTGCTCCTCACCCACGGCGGCGACGCCCTGGTCATCCCGGCGCTGAATCGTGACGGCGACTGCCTCAGCGATTTCGTCCTGCAGCTGTTCGGCAGCATCGCCGGCGCCGAGTCACTTCTGCTCGGCTTCACGGAGGAATCGACAAGGCCGCACGTGGTGATGGCCGAGGCCCCCCACGGTACCGCCCCAGCCCTGTTCGGGAAGAACATCGCCAACCCCATGGCCATGATCCTCGCCGCCGCCTCCCTGCTCAGCTTTTCAGGTGACCCTCGGTGCAAGCTGGCATCGCGCGCCATCTACGAGGCCACTTTCGAGACGGTGCGGGCCGGAACGCGTACCGCCGACCTCGGCGGCCACTCCTTCACCGACGAGTTCACCGCCGCGGTCATCGAGGCGGTCCGCAACAAGCTCGAGCTCTGGGGCTCCCTGGGGATGAGCTGATCTCGGCCCGGCGCATCTATCTCGACCACGCGGCCACCACGCCACCTGCACCCGAGGTGGTCGAGGCGATGCTTCCGTTCCTCCGCGAGCACTGGGGAAACCCGTCCTCGGCGCACGATCGCGGG
>Ga0097691_1001676_pt1 | contig 15848 bp, 15 predicted proteins | sample NGESurdeep072012_8_FD_72858 | JGI IMG/M metagenome (GOLD analysis project Ga0097691, IMG submission 72858) | Arctic peat soil microbial communities from Barrow, Alaska - NGEE Surface sample 210-1 deep-072012 | ecosystem: Environmental > Terrestrial > Soil > Wetlands > Peat ... | reverse complement strand
TCGTTCGGGCGCTCGCTTTCAATCGCGCCCTTGTGGACGTCCTGATCCTTGTGCTGCTTGTTGGCCATCGGCGTCACGATATCGCCTCCCTGTCTAATCTGTGGCTGAGTTAGGGCCTGCTATAATCGCCGGATGAGTGAGCGGACGTTGGCGATTATCAAGCCCGATGCGGTGGAACGGCGCCAGATTGGCGCGATCATCCAGCGCATCGAGACTACGGGATTCCAGATTCGTGCCATCCGGCGGGTGCATCTGTCGAAGGCGCAGGCCGAAGGCTTCTACGCGGTCCACCGCGAGCGACCGTTTTTCCCGAGTCTGACCGCGTTCATGTCGTCGGGGCCGGCAGTCGTCCTGGTGCTCGAAGCGGCCGGCGCGATCAAGAAGTGGCGCACGCTGATGGGCGCCACCGATCCGGCGAAGGCCGACGCCGGCACGCTGCGCAAGGAGTTCGCCGAGTCCATCGAGCGCAACGCCACGCATGGATCCGATGCACCGGAGACGGCGGCGTATGAAATCGGATACTTTTTCGCTGGCGTCGACTTGCTCTAAAGCGCTACCAGGTGAAGGTTTTTTGGGCAAAGCACTCGTCGTGATCGGCCTCGCCATCGCCGCCGTGGGGGTCGCCATCCTGATCGGCGTGCCCCTCGGGCGCCTCCCCGGCGACATCGCCGTGCGGCGCGGCAACGTGTCGTTCTATTTCCCGGTGGTCACCTCAATCGTGTTGAGTATCCTTCTCACGCTGATCTTTTCACTGTTCAGACGTTGACGCGACGTTGACTAAGTGGGCAGTCGCCCCGAGCTAATGCCGAGCGGCGTAAGCCGCGAAGGCACAGGCGCTGGGGGTGGGGCCCCAGCGCAGAGTAAATAATGTCCATCAAACCTGACCATTGGATTCGGCGGATGGCGCGCGAGCACCAGATGATCGACCCCTTCGTCGACGATCAGGTGCGCGACGGCGTAATCTCGTACGGGGTCTCGTCGTACGGCTACGACGTCCGCGTCGGGAACGAATTCAAAGTCTTCACGAACGTCTACAACACCGTGGTCGACCCCAAGCACTTCGATCCGAAGTCGTTTGTCGACATCACGGCGGATGTCTGCATCATCCCGCCGAACTCGTTCGCGCTCGCCAGCACGATCGAGTACTTCCGGATTCCGCGGGACATTCTGACGATCTGCCTCGGCAAGTCCACCTACGCGCGCTGCGGCATCATCGTCAACGTGACCCCCTTCGAGCCGGAGTGGGAAGGGCACGTGACGATCGAGATCTCGAATACGACGCCGCTGCCCGCTAAGATCTACGCCAACGAAGGGATCGCGCAGGTCCTGTTCTTCCAGAGCGACGACGCGTGCACGAAGTCGTACAAGGACAAGAAGGGCAAATATCAGGCGCAGCGCGGCGTGACGCTGCCCAAGCTGTGACCAGTCCGGAGAATAAGCAATACTTATAATCTCGTTAATTTTATTAATTGGACTTCTATGGCGGAGGTCGGCTCCAATCGGGTATGCGGATCGCCTACCAGGGGGAGCTCGGCGCCTTCAGTGAAGCAGCAGCGCGGCTGGTGCACGCCGACGCGGAGCTCGTCGCGTACCGGAGCTTCGAGGAGGTCTTCGGCGCCGTCGACGCCGGGCCCGCCAGCTACGGCGTGCTGCCGATCGAGAACTCGATTGGCGGCAGCATCCACCGCAACTACGACCTGCTGGTCGAGCACCATCTCCCGATCGTCGCGGAGGTGGAGCTGCCGGTCGTGCACCATCTGCTCGCGCTGCCGGGCGTCGGCCTCGGCGATCTGCGCCGCGTCTATTCGCATCCGCAGGGGCTCGCGCAGTGCGAGCGGTTTCTCCGGACGCTGACCGGCGTCGAGATCATCGCCACCTACGACACCGCCGGCAGCGCGAAGCTGGTGGCGGACGATCGTCTCCTCGACGCCGCGGCGATCGCCTCGGCGCGGGCCGGTGAGGTGTTCGGCCTCGTGCCGCTCGCGTCGGCCATCCAGGATTTCGACGACAACATCACGCGGTTTCTCGTCATCGGCCGCAGGCCGCTCGACGAGGCGCCGGCCGACAAGACCACCATCGCCTTCACGGTGCCCAACGTGCCGGGGGCGCTGTTCAAAGCGCTCAGCGTCTTCGCGCTCCGCGATGTCGACCTCGTCAAGCTGGAGTCGCGTCCGATTCCCGGCCGGCCCTGGGAGTATCTGTTCTACGCCGAGGTCGGTTCGGCGCGCGACGAGCTGCGCTGCGCCCGCGCGCTCGCGCATCTCGCCGAGTTCGCGCCGATGCTGCGCGTGCTGGGGACCTACCAGAGCTGGAAGAGCCGCCAGAAGGCGACCCGCAGCGAGGTGGCGTCGTGATCACGTTCGGATCGAATCCGCTGACGACCGGCCCGCACCGCGCGGCGGCGCGCGCGATGCTCAAAGGCGCCGGCTTTTCCGACGCGGACCTCACCAAGCCGCTCATCGGCGTCGCCAACACCTGGATCGAAATCGGTCCGTGCAACCTGCACCTGCGCGAGCTGGCGGTCCCTCTCAAGGAGGGGATCCGCGCCGCCGGCGGCACGCCGATGGAGTTCAACACCGTGTCGATCTCCGACGGCATCACGATGGGCACCGAGGGGATGCGCGCCTCGCTCGTCAGCCGCGAGGTGATCGCCGACTCGATCGAGCTCGTCGCGCGCGGCAACGGCTTCGACGGCCTGGTGATCCTCGTCGGCTGCGACAAGACGATTCCCGCCGCCGTGATGGCGCTCGCGCGCCTGAACGTGCCGGGGCTGGTGCTCTACGGCGGATCGATTGCGCCGGGGAAGTTCGACGGCAAGGACGTCACGATTCAGGACGTGTTCGAGGCCGTCGGCACGCACGCCGCCGGCCGCATGAGCGACGGCGATCTGTGCCGGCTCGAAGCCGCGGCGTGTCCCGGCGCGGGCGCGTGCGGCGGCCAGTTCACCGCGAACACGATGGCGATCGCCTGCGAGTTTCTCGGCATCGCGGCGCTCGGCAGCGGCAGCGTGCCGGCGACGGATCCGGCCAAGGCGGACGTCGCCCGCGCCACCGGCCAGCGCATCGTCGATCTCGTGCGCCGCGGCGTGCGGCCGCGCGACATTCTCACGCGCGCGGCGCTCGAGAATGCCATTACGGCGGTGGCGGCGACGGGCGGATCGACCAACGCGGTGTTGCATCTGCTGGCGATCGCGCGGGAAGCCCACGTCGATCTTTCGCTCGCCGACTTCGACCGCATCAGCGCGCGGGTGCCGCTTATCGCCGACCTCAAGCCGTCGGGCCGCTTCGTCGCGACCGACCTGCACGCGGCCGGCGGCAGCGCGCTCATCGCCCAGCGGCTGTCGGCGGGCCAGTTGCTAGCGTCGGCGTCGCCGACCGTGACCGGCCGCACGATCGGCGACGAGGCCGCGCTGGCGCGCGAAACGCCCGGCCAGCAGGTCGTCTGCGACGTCGCTCACGCCTTGAAGCCGACCGGCGGGCTCATGATCGTCTCGGGCAATCTCGCGCCCGAGGGCGCGGTCGTGAAGGTGTCCGGCACCGAGCGGGTGCGCCATCGCGGCCCGGCGCGCGTGTTCGAAAGCGAAGAGGCCGCGTTCGACGCCGTGCAGCGTCAGACGATTCGGCCCGGCGATGTCCTGGTCATCCGCAACGAAGGGCCGAGCGGCGGGCCCGGCATGCGCGAGATGCTGGCCGTGACGGCCGCGATCGTCGGCGCGGGGCTCGGCGAATCGGTCGCGCTGCTGACCGACGGCCGTTTCTCCGGCGCCACGCGCGGCCTGATGGCCGGGCACGTCTCCCCCGAAGCCGCTCGCGGCGGGCCCATTGCCGCCGTCCGCGACAACGACATGATCGTCTTTGATCTCCCCGGGCGGCGCCTCGACGTCGAGCTCGCCGCCGACGAATTGGAGCGGCGCCTCGCGGCGTGGGCGCGGCCCGCGCCGCGCTACGCGAACGGCGTCTTCGCGAAGTACGCGCGCCTGGTGTCGTCGGCGTCGACCGGCGCGATCACGGGCTGATTCGATGAAGCTGACCGGTGCGCAGATTTTGTGGGAATGCCTGGTTCGCGAAGGCGTGACCGACGTGTTTGGCTATCCCGGCGGAGCCATTCTGCCGGCGTACGACGCGCTTCTGGAATATCCGATTCGTCACGTGCTCGTGCGGCACGAGCAGGGCGCGACGCACATGGCCGACGGCTACGCCCGCGCGAGCGGGCGCGTCGGCGTCGCGATCGCGACGTCGGGGCCGGGCGCCACCAATATGGTCACCGGCATCGCGACGGCGATGATGGATTCGTCGCCGATCGTCTGCGTCACGGGCCAGGTCGGCAGCCGCCTGATCGGATCCGATGCGTTTCAGGAAGCCGACATCACCGGCATCACGCTGCCGATCACCAAGCACAACTACCTCGTCACGAGCGCCGAGGACGTCGCGCCGGCGGTACGCGAAGCCTTCGCGGTCGCCGCCGGCGGCCGTCCCGGACCGGTGCTCATCGACATCACCAAGGACGCGCAGCAGGGGAGCTGCGCGTTCGACTGGAACGCCGCGGAGCCGCGCCTCACCGAAGCGTACGACGACGCGCTGCCCGGCGACGGCGCGTCCAGTGACGCGGTGGCGCTGATCAACGCCGCGGAGCGGCCGCTCATCCTCGCGGGCCACGGCGTGATGCTCTCCGGCGCCGAAAGGGAGATCCTCGCGCTCGCCGAGCGCGCGCAGATTCCGATCGCCGTGACGCTGCTCGGGATCGGCGGCGTGCCGGCCTCGCATCCGCTGAACCTCGGCATGATGGGGATGCACGGCGAAGCCTGGGTGAACGTGGCGATCCAGCAGGCCGATCTGCTCATCGCGCTCGGGATGCGCTTCGACGACCGCGTCACCGGCAATCTGAAGACGTACGCGCCCACGGCCCGCAAGATCCATGTCGACGTCGATCGCGCCGAGCTGAACAAGAACGTCCGCGTCGACGTCGCGATTGCGAGCGACCTGCGCGCGGCGATTGTCGACTGGCTCCCCGACGTCGCGCCTGGCGACCGCGCCGCGTGGTTCGCCGAGATCGACGCGCTCAAGGGCGATTCCGCGGTACGCGATATCCAGAATCTCCCCGACGACGGGCACCTCTACGCGGCGCACGTCATCAACGATCTGTGGCGGCTGACCGACGGGCGCGCGCTCGTGGTCTCCGACGTCGGCCAGCACCAGATGTGGGAAGCGCAGTACTACAAGCACGACGCGCCGCGGTCGCTCATCACGTCGGGCGGGCTCGGGACGATGGGCTTCGCGCTCCCGGCCGCCATCGGCGCGAAGATCGCGCGGCCCGACGCGGAGGTCTGGGTCGTCGTCGGCGACGGCGGATTCCAGATGACGATGTGTGAGCTGGCGACGATCGCACAGGAGAAACTCGACATCAACGTCGCCATCATCAACAACGGCTACCTCGGCATGGTGCGCCAGTGGCAGGAATTCTTCTATCAGCGCCGGTACGCGGCGACGCCGATCACCGGGCCCGACTTCGTCAAGCTCGCTGACGCGTTCGGCCTGTGGGGCGCCGCTGTGCATCGCCGTGGCGATGTCGAAGCCACCGTCATGGCCGCCCGCGCGTGTCCGGGCGCCGCCATCATCGATTTTCGCGTCGAGCAGGAGGATACGGTCTATCCGATGGTGCCGGCCGGCGCCGATCTTCACAGGATGATTCGTCGACCGTCGCCCATCGTCGAAACCGCGGCGGATTAGCGGAGGCACATGCAACCGGGAAACATGCTGCATACGTTCGCGATTTACGTCGACAACAAGCCGGGCGTGCTCACCCGGGTCGCGTCGCTCTTCCGGCGGCGCGCGTTCAACATCGAATCGCTGACGGTGGGGCACACCGAGCGCCCGGGCGTCTCGCGGATGACGGTCGTCGTCGACACCGACGACTACGGAGCGCGCCGGCTCGAGGCGAATCTCTACAAACTGGTGCCGGTCCAGCGGGTCGACGACATCACGCAGACGCCGTCGATCGCGCGCGACCTCGCGCTGATCAAAGTGGCGGCGACCGGCGAGGCGCGCACGCACGTCATGCAGCTCGTGGACGTGTACCGCGCGCGCATCGTCGACGTCGGCCCGGAGTCGCTCGTGATCGAGGCCACGGGGCCGGAAGCCAAGATCGACAGCCTGCTCGAAGTGCTGAGGCCTTTCGGCGTGATTGAGATGGCGAGAACCGGACGCGTGTCGATGGCCCGCGGCACGACGAGCGCCAGACGATTCGACCCGCCGCGAGCGCCTGTGGAAGCTGCGGCGATCGACCTGAGCGATTGTTCGGTCTAAATCTGGTGGCTGGTGACTGAAGGAGTTCCGAATGGCGACGATGTACTACGACCGTGACGCCGATCTGTCGATCGTGCGGGGGAAGAAAGTGGGCGTGATCGGCTACGGCTCGCAGGGCCACGCCCACGCGCTCAATCTGCGCGACAGCGGCGTCACCGTCCGCGTCGGCCTGCACGCCACGAGCGCGTCGCGCGACAAAGCGCGCGCGGCGGGGTTGCCGGTCGCCGACGTCGCCGACGTCGCCGCGTGGGCCGACGTCATCATGATTCTCGTGCCGGACACGTCGCAGCCCGACGTCTATCGCGACGCGATCGAGCCGAATCTGCGGGCCGGGCAGTTGCTGCTCTTCGCCCACGGATTCAACATCCGCTTCGGCGGGATCACGGTGCGCCCCGACGTGGACGTGGCGATGGTCGCGCCGAAATCACCCGGGCACCGCGTGCGCGAGCTCTTCGTGGAAGGCGCCGGCACGCCGGCGCTGATCGCCGTTCACCAGGACGCCAGCGGCCGCGCGAAAGCGACGACGCTGTCGTATGCGAAAGGCATCGGCGTGACGCGGGCGGGCGTCATCGAGACGACGTTCGCCGAGGAAACCGAGACCGATCTGTTCGGCGAGCAGGCGGTCCTGTGCGGCGGCGTCAGCGCGCTGATCAAAGCGGGCTTCGAGACGCTGGTGGACGCCGGCTATCAGCCCGAGATCGCGTACTTCGAGTGTCTGCACGAGCTGAAGCTCATCGTCGATCTGATCTACCAGGGCGGCTTGAGCTACATGCGCTACTCGGTCAGCGACACCGCGGAGCACGGCGATTACACCGGCGGCCCGCGCATCGTCACCGACGAGACGCGCCGCGAGATGCGGAAGTTGCTCGAAGAAATCCAGAGCGGCGAGTACGCACGGCGCTGGATGGCGGAGCACGCCGCCGGCCGGCCGACGTTCAACGAGACGCGGCGCGCCGAGCGTGCGCATCAGATCGAAGAAGTTGGCCAGCGGCTGCGCGCGCTGATGCCGTTCCTCAAGCCGGTGAAGGCCCAGGAGACGGTCGCGGCGCTCTAGCGCCTCCGGGGGGGCAGGCAAGCGGGGTGCCGGAAAACCGGCACTGCCGCTTGACCGTTAAAGGGCCTACGTAGTAAAACTTACACGTCCCCACCCTTCTGGGGCCTGCGTCATTTCCCAATACATGGATAAACTCACCGAGCGCGAACCCGCGACTCGAAACCCACTGGTCGCCGCACCTGCCCTCGCCGTTCAGTTTTTTCTGATCCCATTAGCCGTCATTGGCGTGACGGTCATGGTGTACGTGGGCTTTCGGTCGCTGCTCGTGGACGACCACTCCGCGCAGGAATACCTGACCGAGATCCGCACCGGTGGATCGAGCCGGCGCTGGCCGGCCGCCTACGAGCTGTCGCGGATGATGGCCGATCCGAAGGTCCGCGCCGATCGGACGCTCGGCCCGGCGCTCGTGAAGGCGTTCGAAGAGTCGAAAGGCGGCGACCCGCGCGTCCGCCGGTATATCGCGCTCGCGATCGGGCGTCTCGATCCGCCGCTGCCGCCGAAGGCGGTCGCCGATCTCAGCACGTCGCTCGACGACCCCGACAGCGAAGTGCGCATCAGCACCATCTGGGCGCTCGGTTCGTCGGGCGATCCGTCGGTCGTCCCCAAACTGCAGCCGCTGTACGCGTCGAGTGATGCGGGGATCCGCAAGATCGTGGTCTACGCGCTCGGCGCGTTGCCCGGCGACGCGCAACTGGGGACGCTGCGCGCCGCGCTGGAAGATGTCGCGCCCGATGTTCGCTGGAACGCCGCCATCGCGCTCGCGCGCCACGAAAGCCACGAGGGCGTGCCGGTGCTGCGCCAGATGCTCGATCGCGGGTACGTCGAAGGCGCAGTCAAGCGCGACGTGCGGCAGGACGACGATCAGGACCCGGTAGCGGACGTGATGATCGGCGGGCTGCGCGCCGCCGCCGCGCTCAAGGACCAAACGCTGAAGCCGTCGGTGACGACCCTCAGCCAGCAGGATCGCAGCATGAAGGTGCGGCAGGCCGCCATCGAAGCGCTCAAGGTCATGGGGTGATGGGATCGCTGGTGAATGTGCATGGCTGACGAGATAAAACCAGAAGTGCCGAGTACGCCAGCCCCGCGGCCGGTGGCGCCCAAGCCGCCCGCGGTGCCGATTCCGGATCTCGCGGGCAAGACGACCTCCGCGGCGTCGGTCGGCGGCGCAGCCGCCAAAGCGGCGACCGCCTCCGCCAAACCGGCCGTGGCGGCCGGACGCGACCCAGACGACAGCTCGCCGCTCTTCACGCGCCGCGCCTGGATCGGCCTCTCGTGGGGCGCGTTCGCGGCCGCGTCGGCGGCGGCCCTCGCGGCGACCGGCCGTTTCATGTTTCCCAACGTGCTGAACGAGCCGCCGCAGCAGTTCAAGGCCGGCTTCCCGAACGAATACGGCATGGGCGTCGACGAGCGCTGGAAAGAGAAGTTCGGCATCTGGATCGTCCGCACGCCAGAAGATCTCGAACAGCACGTCAGCGGCTTCTACGCGCTCATCACCGTGTGCACGCACCTGGGCTGCACGCCGAATTACCTGTCGGCCGAGAACAAATTCAAGTGCCCGTGCCACGGGAGCGGCTATCGCCTGACCGGCGTCAACTTCGAAGGGCCGGCGCCGCGTCCGCTCGAGCGCGCGCGCATCGTGCTCGCCGACGACGGCCAGATCCTGGTCGACAAGAGCCGGCATTTCCAATTTGAGCTGGGGCAGTGGAAAGATCCCGAAGCGTTTCTCAAGGCGTAGCATAAATGGCAGACACAAAAATCGTCGAACCGAAGGAAGGCGCGCTCGTCAGGTTCTGGAACTGGCTGACCGAGACGCAGGTCTGGGTGTCGATCTTCCGGCACGGCCGGCCGACGAACGACCGGAACCGCGTGCTCGTGATGCTGTCGAACGTGTTCCTGCATCTGCACCCGGTGCGCATCCGCAAGTCGGGCGTCAAGCTGCGCTACACCTGGTGCATGGGCGGTCTGAGCTTCTTTCTCTTCCTCGTGCTGACCTTCACCGGCCTCCTGCTGATGTTCTACTACCGGCCGACGCTCGAGTACGCCTACACCGACATCGTCAGCCTGCGCGAGCACGTGCCGCTCGGCATCATGCGCGAGATGCACCGGTGGGGCGCGCACGCGATGGTCATCACGGTGTGGCTGCACATGTTCCGCGTCTTCATGACCGGCTCCTACAAGCCGCCGCGGGAATTCAACTGGTCGGTGGGCGTCGTGATGCTCGTGCTCACGCTGCTGCTCTCGTTCACCGGGTATCTGCTGCCGTGGGATCAGCTGGCCATCTGGGCGATCACGGTCGGCTCGAACATGGCGCGCGCGACGCCGTTTCTCGGCCACGAAGGGCCGGGCGCCTCGCTCTTGCGTTTGGGCGACGTCCCGCTCATCCACGCCGCCGACGATGCGCGCTTCGCGCTGCTGGGCGGAACGTTTGTCGGGGAAGGCGCGCTGCTGCGCTTCTACGTCCTCCACTGCGTCGGTCTGCCGCTCGGCATCGCGGTGCTGATGGCGGTGCACTTCTGGCGCGTCCGCAAGGACGGCGGGATCAGCGGACCGGTCTAGGAATTAGGAATCTAGAATTCTGAATTCAAGAACTATGAATTTCTTGAAGAGTATCTTCAACGCCGTCGCCGATCCGCGGCTCTTTTTCCTGCTCGCCTGCGGCCTCCTCGTGCTCGTCGTCTGGCAGCGCGAGCGGGTCGCGTCGAACGTGGTCGGGTACGGCGGGCTCGGGGCGCTCGCCATCTTCTTCATCTTCGGGACCTTCGATCCGAACTTCCGGCTCATCGTCACCAAGCCCGACAACGTGCCGATCGTCGGCCTGATCTTCCTGCTCGTGTTTTTCATCTGGTACTCGATTCGGGAAGGCGTCCTGAACGATCGCCGGATTGCGGCGGGGCTCGGGCCGATCGAGAAGGCGGAGTCGGATCGCGTGTGGGTGTGGCCCGATCTCGTGTACATCGAGCTGATCGCGCTCATTCTCTGCTCGGTGCTCCTCATCGTTTGGTCGATCTTCCTGAAGGCGCCGCTCGAGCAGCCGGCGAACCCGGCGAACACGCCGAACCCGTCGAAGGCGCCGTGGTATTTCCTCGGGCTGCAGGAAATGCTCGTGTACTTCGATCCGTGGCTCGCGGGCGTCGTGCTGCCCAGCCTGATCATCGTCGGGCTGATCTGCATTCCGTACATCGACAAGAACCCGAAGGGGAACGGGTACTACACCTTCACCGAGCGGAAGGCGGAGATCACGATCTTCATGTTCGGGTTTGCCGTGCTGTGGTCGTCGCTCATCGTGCTCGGGACGTTCCTGCGCGGGCCGAACTGGAACTTCTTCGGTCCCTTCGAGTTCTGGGACATCCACAAGCTGGCGGCGCTGACCAACGTCAATCTGTCCGAGTACGTCTGGGTGCGCGCGTTCCGCACCGGGCTGCCGTCGTTCTGGCTGGTGCGCGAGATCTTCGGCATCCTGCTGGTCGTCTTCTACGTCTTCGCGCTGCCGGTGATTCTCGCGAAGGCGTGGTTCAAGGGCTACTACGAAAAGCTCGGCGGGCCGCGGTACTACGTCGGCACGGGTCTGTTCCTCATGATGATGGCGCTGCCCATCAAGATGCTGCTGCGATGGCTCTTCAACCTGAAGTACATCGTCGCGATTCCTGAATTCTTCTTCAACATTTGAATCATGGCTGAAAAGAAGAGTGTCGGGCACGCCTACAACATCGACTTTCTGAACGTCGTGTTCGCCACGTGCAGCGTGTTCCTGCTCCTGTCGGTCATCTGGATGGTCTGGGACGACTACGACCGCGAATGGAAGAACACGCAGCGGCGGTTCAACCAGCTCGAGCTGCAGGTCACGCAGGCGCAGCTCCAGCTGGCCGGCCGCGCCGTGGACAAGGGCAAGCTGCAGTCTCTCGAGGCGCAGCAGAAGGCGGCCGACAAGAACGTCGCGGCGAACCAGAAGAAGGTCGACGAGCTCCAGGCCAGGCAGAAGGACGTCGAGAACCGGCTGTACCGGGCGACGCAGGAATACCAGGCCGCGAAGGCCACCTACGACCAGGACCGGTACGACTTCGAAGCCTCGCGCGCGAACAAGCAGAGCGGCGTCGAGAAGAAGGCGCAACACGTCGCCGAGGAAGAGCGCCGGTTGAACGAGCTGAACCTGGCGATGGAGAAGGCGACCGCCGACAAGGACGCGGTGCAGAAGGATCTCGGCCAGTACACCGGCCAGGTCACCGCCATCGGCAAGCAGATCGACGACATGACGACCGAACAGACGCGGCTGAAGAAGCGCCTCGACGTCATCGCGCCCAGCCTCACGAAGGACTACTTCCGGAACGCGCCGCTGCTCGACTTCATGGCGCCGACGATCAAGATCCAGCAGATCATCCTGCCGAACGTCGTCGACGACGTGAACTTCATCCACGTGCCGAAGATGGATCGATGCCAGACGTGCCACCTGGCCATCGACAAGAAAGGCTACGAGAAGTATCCGCAGCCCTTCACCACGCATCCCAACATCGACACCTATCTGGGCGGCAGCTCGCTGCACCCGATCGACAAGATCGGCTGCACGGTGTGCCACGAGGGGATGGGGCAGTCGGTGAGCTTCCGCGACTCGGCGCACACGCCCTCGACCGAGAAGCAGAAGGAAGACTGGGAAAAGAAATACGGGTGGGAAGAGCCGCACTCGTGGGACTACCCGATGCTGCCGGTGAAGATGACCGAAGCGTCGTGCGCGAAGTGCCACAAGCAGGAAATCTACGTCCCGAAGGCCACGAGTCTCGACCTGGCGTACGCGACCTTCGAGCGCGCCGGCTGCTACGCGTGCCACAAGACGAAGGGCTTCGAGAACGTGAAGAAGCCCGGGCCGATCCTGACCAAGATCGACTCGAAGCTGTCGCCCGAGTGGGTGAAGAACTGGATCCGCAACCCGCGCGCCGTCAAGCCGACGACGTGGATGCCGCGGTTCTTCTATAACTCGAACAACAGCGGCCCCGAGGACGCGGTCCGCAACGAAGTCGAGATCAACGCGATCGTCGCGTACCTCTTCTCGAACGCGGAGAAGCACGAGTTCGCCGTCAAGAACCCGCCGCGCGGCGACGCCAAGAGCGGCGAGCAGATCGTCAAGTCGGTCGGCTGCCAGGGCTGCCATGTCGTGGGAGAAGGATCGCGCGAGGCGGTCGGCCCGCGCCGGACCTTCGGACAGCCGCTCGAGAACATCGGCAACAAGACGACCTACGAGTGGATCTACAACTGGGTGCGCGATCCGAAGCACTACAGCCCGAATACCTACATGCCCAACCTGCGGCTGAGCGATCAGCAGGTCGCCGACGTCGCGACGTTCCTGAGCGGACTGAAGGGCGGCGCCGGCGACGGGCCGAAGGCGACGCCGGATCAGCAGGCGGTCGATCAGGTCATCCTCGAGTACTACAAAGCGGTGATGCCGTTCGAGGACGCGAAGGCGGAGATCGCCAAGCTCGATCCCCGGCAAAAGCAGATCGCGCTCGGGCAGCGCGTGATCAGCCGGTACGGCTGCTTCAGCTGCCACGAGATCAAAGGGTTCGAGAACGCGCAGGCGATCGGCACCGACCTGTCCGAAGAGGGCAGCAAGCTGGTGACGCGGCTCGATTTCGCGTTCATCACCGACATCCCGCACACCTCGAAGCTCGCCTGGTTCCGCACCAAGCTCCACGATCCGCGGATCTTCGACAAGGGACGCGTCCTCAAGCCGGAAGAAAAGCTCCGGATGCCGAACTTCGATCTCGGCGGTGAGGAAGTGAACCGCCTGCTGACCGCGATCATGAGCTTCCAGCGCGAGATTCAGCCGCCGGCGGCGATGCCGGCGCGCTCGGCGCGCGCCGATTATCTCGTCGCCGGCCGCACGCTCGTGCACCGGCGCAACTGCGTCGGCTGCCACATCATCGAAGGCGACGGCGGCGACTTCGTGAAGCTGGTCGCCGATTCCTCGCTCGGGCCGCCGCTGCTGACGCCGGAAGGCGCGCGCGTGCAGACCGACTGGCTCTACGCGTTTCTTCGCGGACCGATCCCGATTCGGCCGTGGCTGAACGTGCGGATGCCGACCTTCGGCCTCGACGATCAGAACCTGAACGGCGTCATTCGCTATTTCGGCGCGATGTCGAATTCGATCGGACCGTTCCGCTCGCACGACGTCGTACGCGCGGCGAGCAACGAGGGCACCGGCAAGGCGCTGTTCGAGAAGCTGAAGTGCCAGCAGTGCCACGTCCTCGGCACGATTCCCAAGGATCAGCCGACGGCCAACCTGGCGCCGGATCTGCGCATGGCGTCAGACCGGCTGCAGCCGGACTGGATTCTGCAGTGGCTGAAGAAGCCGTTGGACATTCTGCCCGGCACACGCATGCCGGGGTTTTGGCCGGACTATCCCAAGTCGTTCTACCCGGAGCTCGGCGGCAGCGCCGAGGCGCAGATTCTCGCGATTCGCGACCATCTGCTGACGCTCAAGGGCGGCCCGAGCCCCAGGGGGAACGCGTCGAAGGCGGCGAACAACAACAACTAGCCGCTCGAACCTACCGCGTCGTCCGCGCGGCCGCCTCCGTTGCGGCCGTGGGGACATCGCGCGTGCCTTCTCCGACGTATATCTGCCGAGGCCGCGCGATCTTCTGCTCCGGATCGAGCAGCATTTCCTCCCACTGCGCCAGCCAGCCCGACGTCCGCGGGATCGCAAACAGGACCGGGAACATCGCGACCGGGAACTTCATCGCCTGGTAGATGAGCCCTGAATAGAAATCGACGTTCGGATACAGCTTGCGGCTGACGAAGTAGTCGTCCTCGAGGGCGATGCGTTCCAGTTCCAGGGCGACCGTGATCAACTGGCTGCGGCCCTGCACCTCGAACACCGCGTCGGACATCTGCTTGAGGATCCGCGCCCGCGGGTCGTACGACTTGTAGACGCGGTGACCGAATCCCATGAGACGGCCTTCGCCGGCCTTGACCTTCTTGATGAAGGCCGGGACGTTCCCGACCTTTCCGATCTCGTTCAACATGAGCAGCACCGCCTCGTTCGCGCCGCCGTGCAGCGGCCCGTAGAGCGCCGCCGCGGCGCCCGCGAGCGCCGAGTACGGATCGACGTGCGAGCTGCCGATGCCGCGCATCGCGTTGGTGCCGCAGTTTTGTTCGTGATCCGCGTGCAGGATGAACAGCACGTCCAGCGCGCGCTCCAGCGCGGGGTTGGGACGATACTTCGCCTCGGCCATCTTGAACATCATGCTCAGGAAGTTGCCCGCGTAGCTCAAGTCGTTGTCCGGCATCACGTAGGGCAGCCCCATGCTGTGGCGGTACGCGTACGCCGCGATCGTCGGCACCTTGCCGATGAGACGGAGCATCTGCAGATGGCGCGACTCGACGTCGCCGATGTGCTTCGCATCCGGGTAGAAGGTCGACAGCGCGCCGATGGTGCTCAGGAACATGCCCATGGGATGCGCGTCGTACTGGAACCCGTCCATGAACTTCTTGATGTTCTCGTGGACCATCGTGTGCAGCGTCACTTGCTCGGTCCACGCGGTGAGCTGTCCGGCGTCCGGCAGCTCGCCGAAGACGAGGAGGTACGCCACTTCGAGGAAGCTGCGCCGCTCGGCCAGCTGCTCGATGGGATAGCCGCGATAGCGGAGGATTCCGCGGTCGCCGTCAATATAGGTGATGCGGCTGCGGCAGCTCGCCGTGTTCATGAACGCGGGGTCGTAGCACATCAGGCCGAAGTCGTCTGGTGTCGCCTTGATCTTCCGGAGCGCAGGAGCCGGAATCGCGCCGTCGGTGACGGGAATGTCATACTGTTTGCCGGTGCGGTTGTCGGTGATGGTCAACGTGTCCTGGGGCATAACGCCTCCGAGCGTCTAAGTAGTGCCGGAAAATCGGCGACAATAAGGCCGCTGGGCCCAGCCGTGCAACTTGGGTGCCGCCGGCGCCCCCCGCTATAATCGTTTGGATGCTCCGGCTCTATCGCGGCACGCTTCCGCGCGTCCACCCCACCGCCTATATCGACGACAGCGCGCAGGTCATCGGCGACGTCGAAATCGGCGAAGAGAGCAGTGTGTGGATGGCGGTCGTCATCCGCGGCGACGTGCACCGCATTCGCATCGGCCGGCGCACCAACGTGCAGGACGGCGCCGTCGTCCACGTCATGAAGGATGCGCACCCGACGCTGGTGGGCGATAACGTGACGATTGGGCACGGCGCGATCGTCCACGGGTGTACCGTTGAGGATCAGTGCCTGATCGGGATGGGCGCCATTCTGCTGAACGGCGCGCACGTCGGCACGCAGTCGATCGTGGCGGCCGGGACGCTCGTCACCGAAGGCGCGCAGATTCCGCCGCGGTCGCTCGTGATGGGTAGCCCGGGCAAGGTGAAGCGGCTCCTGACGCACGCGGAGATCGCGGAGATTCAGCTGTACGCGGATCGCTACGTTCAATACCGACTTGACTACCAATAACACCCAGCCCGCCCGTGGCACCCGCGACTTTCTGCCTGAC
>Ga0097691_1001674_pt1 | contig 15871 bp, 12 predicted proteins | sample NGESurdeep072012_8_FD_72858 | JGI IMG/M metagenome (GOLD analysis project Ga0097691, IMG submission 72858) | Arctic peat soil microbial communities from Barrow, Alaska - NGEE Surface sample 210-1 deep-072012 | ecosystem: Environmental > Terrestrial > Soil > Wetlands > Peat ... | reverse complement strand
CCGGATGCGCTTCAAGGCCAATGTCGCCGCCGGCGGGGATCGACATCAGCGTCACTTGCAGATAGCGCCCGCTCCAGGCGACTGAACGGTAATTTATATTTTCCTTCGTCGCGCGGTCAATGTCGAACGATTGCGGCTGTGGCCCAATGTCTTTGATCCTGTCAGCAGTGCTGCCCATGACTGATCTCCTCAAGATTGCGCCGATGCACTGTCTCGCATTGCCCTCGGCAATTTGTTGCTCATCGCGATTAAAATATAAGCATTGGTTTTTTTGAAGCTCCTATGCTGACGAAGCTCAGACATTCAATAAGGAAGGAAACCCATGTCCTCCCCCCGCTTCTCCGTGTTTGCGTCGGCTTTAATTTGTCTGGGCGCGCCCCAGATCATCGTTTGTGCCAACCGGCATATCGCGAAGTTCTCAACGCCTGCGGAACGAGCGTTGAAGTGGGCCGGTATGAGCAAAGCGCTTAAGCCGGGTGGCCTTCTCATCATCCAGGGTTACACCCCGAAGCAGCTCGCGGCGGCGAGAGCGGCACAAGCGAGCGGATGGGTCATTTTCATTGGTGGTTGTTCCTGAGGGTTATTCCTGATCGATCGATCAGAACCCAACGTAACGCCACAGCCACAAGTTTGGTTCCATAAATTTTTATCTGACCTGCTCCCCTTAAACGCGCCCGGTTTTTGGTGGAATCCGTTCCTACGGGAGACGGACATGCGTAAGGGCAGATTCGCCGAGCAGCTCATCGGCCATGCCCGCCCGCGCCGCCATGGTGGTCCATTTTGACGGCTAATCGGGAACCCTACGATGCCTTGGGGGTTAGCCATCGGTGATGGGGGGCACGGGGCCTACCTGCATCTTGCTTCAAGGGTTCCACATCATGTCCGTGACAGATAAAACGCAAAAAAACCGAGAATCCTGAAACAACGTTTGCAAAACCGCTTGACGTTGTGAAAGACAGCGACCTCTCTTGCCAGCAGAAAGCAAAAACGCTCGATACGTGGGAGCAAGACGCCCGTGAATTGTACAGAAAGGATGCACAAATGACCAAAAAAACTCTAGACTGGACGCCAGATCTGGAGCTACCCGCCGGGACGGGTGCTACGTTCCAAAAATTTAAGGCGCAATCCGGGGACGACCAGCTCGTGATTAAGGCGACGGAGGGGGGCGAAGGTAATCTCAAGGTCAATGCCACGCAAGTCACCAGCATTGCAGGCGACCGTGATTCGACTGAAGTCTTTCGAGATCTTGAAAAGATCGCGGAGGATTACGAGTGCGCACACCAGCAAGTGCCGCAAGGTTTGAAAAGCAAGTAGCCCCACAGGCGTTGATGGGGCATGATGTGTGTTTCGGTGTGGGGTCCCGACGCCGATCAGCGCCGCAAGTATCTGATTTGATTGATACCGAGGGGGTCGCGAGGTCGCACCTATTCACATCGAAGCGCTGCGTTCTCTGCTTCAAGTCGCAACTTCGGCTTGAATGGCGAGGCCAAGAAAGCAAGGAGTAAACACAGCAGCCCGATCATTGCGCCAGCTTAGGCGATTCTGTCACCTCATCAACGCGGATAAAGTTCTCGGTACACACACCGGCGCGATTGCCGCGAAAGTCTTGTTCGTGAAAACCCGCCGTCATCGCTTTCGTCTCTCACCTTCACCCGTCTTGAAACTATCATCGTCTTGCCCGCTCGAGTTCTTGCAACAGCGTTGCATGATGTCGGTCATGCTGTTCGATGAAGGCGCGCACGAAATTGCTAGCCTCGTCACGGCACCAGCTTGTGATTTTACCTGGGCGGGCGGTCGGATAGTTTGGAGCCAGCTTTCGCAGTTCTTCGCGCGCAACAGATCGCGCTTCGTCTGCGGCTGTCTTCAAAACGATCACGGCTTCGTCATAGGTGAGAGATGCGATTGCTTCGTTCTTAACGTGCTCAGCATATTCGAGCGCCGTTCCTCGCACACCGCGGGTCCGCGAGAGAAACTGTGGGTCGTCCTGCGCGCAGATCATCGTGAAATCCATAGCCGTGTAGGCTGGGACCACAAATTTCGCCAAAGCCTTGAGGTCTTTTGCAGCCGCACTCTCAGGTTTCGCGGCATAGCCAAGCAGCACCACCAACGTGGCCATTCGCAGCACGTCCTCTGGCTGGTCGAGTCAGGCTATCCCTCCTTCGATGGCATCAAACCCGGGCTCACGATTGCAGCCTGGGCGCAATACGTCCTCGATAACTTTGCGACGGTCCGGGAGGCGGTTGACGCACTGCGCAGCGAACCTTTCACCATCGTCACCGACAAGGTGCCGGGACTGGATCGCCTGGCGACGCTGCATCTGTCGATCTCCGATGCGACAGGCGACAGCGCCATCATCGAATATATCGGCGGCAAGCAGGTCATCCACCACGACCGCAAATACCAGGTTATGACCAACTCGCCGACCTTCGATCAGCAGCTTGCCCTGAATGCATACTGGCAACAGATCGGCGGCACCGTGATGCTGCCGGGAACCAATCGCGCGTCTGACCGGTTTGCGCGCGCCTCGTTCTACATCAATGCCATCCCCAAGGACGAAAAAAATCCCGCGATTACGCTGGCAAGCGTCTTCGGTGTGATCCGTAACGTCTCGGTGCCTTACGGGATTTCCACGCCCAACGAACCCAATATCTCCTCGACTCGCTGGCGAACCGTGGCTGACCACAAGCGCAAACTGTACTTCTTCGAATCCGTCCTGACACCGAATACGTTCTGGGTCGACCTCAAGGCGATCGATTTTTCCGCCGCCACGGGCAAGGTCAGGAAACTCGACCTCGGGGAAAACCAGACCAACATCTTTTCCGGCGACACCACCGCGAACTTCAAGGAAGCACAACCCTTCAGGTTCCAGGGATTGTAGCGGGCTTCACGTGGTGATCGCGGCTGTCGGGAAAGGCCGAGCCCAGGCCGGGCAAGCGCGGTTCCTATAAAAAGACCGCCGATGAGATTTCAAACTGAGACACTAATGCGCCAGGAAGCTGGCGAGAACCAGCTGGTGAATGTCCGTTGAAGCAATTTGAAAACGGGAACCTGTAACCACGGTGTGACCGCGGCGGGAGTTGCTGTGGCTGTACGTGGCGAAACGCTTCTGTTTATCCAAATCTGCGGCAGAGGCTTGTGAAAATAAATGATGACTTTCACCCGCGTGAACGACCGGGCATCTGCATCGTCGGGGCCGCTTTACAAAAGTGGCTTATGGTGGCGAAAAGGGCACCATTTTTGCGCGCTGACAGACCACTAAGACATTGAAAATATAACGGTTTTTCTAAAACACATTAGTTTTATTCCTGCGCGGCTCACCGAAGACCGTTGCCAATATTGACAACTCAGTCACCGCTCAATAAAAAGAGCGAACGTTCATTCTCATTTATTGCAATGCACCAAAGGGAACCGCCATGCGGCACGCGAACGTCCAGTTGAAATTGGATCGGCGGGCCGAGATTCTGGCGGCCGCGCAACGCTGCTTCGCCCGGTCGGGATTTCATAAGGCCTCCATGCAGGAGATCTGCGCCGAGGCGCAGATGAGCCCCGGCAATCTGTATCGCTACTTTTCGTCGAAAGAAGCGATCATAGTCGGCATTTCGGAGCGCAACCGCGCCGAGGCTGCGGAGAGTTTCGCAGCTCTTGTTAAGGCGCCGGACTTCTTCGCCGGTCTTGCCGAGCTCGCGCGCCATCATTTGGTTGAGCGGACCGCCGAGGAAGTTGGGCTGTGCGCTGAGATCATGGCGGAGAGCCGGCGCAACCCGGAGATCGCCGGCCAGTATCAGCATATCGAACGTGAGGTGAAGGCGGGCCTCGTCGCCGTGCTGCGCCACGCCGCGGAACGCGGTGAGATCTCCGCCGATTTCGATCTTGACGGCGCCGCAACCGTGCTGATGGTGCTCGCGGACGGCATTTCTTGGCGCCGTGCCGTGGATCCTGGCTTCGACGCCGAAATCGTTTTGCCGCTGATTCTGAAGATGATCCACGGCCTGCTCGCAAAACCGCAAGGTCGCATCGGCAGCGAAACGGAGAAGCCGCAATGAAAGCGAGCCGCATCGCCGCGATCGGCCTGGTGGCCGCCGCTTGTCTTTGGATCTTCTCGGGTTATCTAATTCCGCACGAGAGCGAGAGCGCGGCTGCCGCACGCCCGAGCGAAGTTGCGGCCAAGCTGTTCCGCGTCGGCATCATCGACAGCAAGATCGCGCCGCACAGCCGCAAGCTCGTCCTGTCCGGCCGCACCGAAGCGGACCGCAAGGTGATGGTGACGTCGCGCGCGTCCGGCGTGATCACGGAGATCAAGGTGCGCCGCGGTTCAGTCGTGAAGACGGGCGACGTGATCGCCGTCCTGTCGGATGAGGCGCGCGAAGCGCAGGTGGAGCAAGCGCGGGCACTTGCGACGCAGCGCAAGACCGAAATCGACGCCAAGCGCAGGCTGATCGAGAGCGGCGCCTTGCCGAAGCTCGAGCTGGTCAATCTCGAATCGCAGCAGAAGGCGGCAGATGCAGCGCTTGCCGCCGCGGAAGCCGAGCGCGAGCGTGGTGTCGTCCGCGCGCCCTGGGCGGGCGTCGTTAGCGACGTGCCGGTCGAGGTTGGCCAGGCGACGTTCTCCATGGCGGGACGAGAGATCGCGCAGATCGTGGCGCTCGATCCCATGCTGGCGGTGGTCGAGGCGCCCGAGCGCAAGCTCGCCGGTATTAAGGTCGGCGACGCCGCTGACATCCGCCTAGTCACCGGCGAGACCGTGACGGGCCGCATCCGCTACGTCGCTAAATCGGCGAGCCCAACCACCCGAACCTATCGCATCGAGGTCCAAGTGGAGAACACCGCTGGCAAAATCCCCGATGGGATCACCGCAGAAGTCATGATCAAGATGGCGTCAGTGCCGGCGACGCGCGTACCACGCTCGGCCCTAATCTTCTCGGCCTCGGGCGACCTCGGAGTCCGCGTCGTCGATGCCGGCGGCAAGGTGGCTTTCGTCCCTGTGGCGATCGCCGAGGACGGGCAATCGTCCATGTGGGTCGGCGGCGTCGAGGACGGCGCCCGCGTCATTGTGCAAGGCCAGGACTTCGTGCGCGAGGGCTTGAGAGTTGAAACCGTCGCAGCGGTCGCGGAGAAGACCGCCGGCAATTGACCCACGACGCCTGGGCCGATGCGAAGCCGGCTCGGCAGATCAAGGAATCGACCAGAACACCCGCATGTCCAAGATTATCGATTACGCCATCAGCCATGCACGGCTCACTGTCGCGGTGCTCCTGTTCGTGCTCGCCGCTGGCTTCGTCGCCTATGTGACGATCCCGAAGGAGGCGGAGCCCGACGTCAAGATCCCGATCATTTACGTTCAACTCACTCAGCGTGGGATCAGCCCGGAGGATGCTGAGCGGCTGATGCTGCGACCGGTCGAGACGCAGCTGAAGTCCGTGAGCAACGTGAAGGAGATGCGCTCGACGGCCTACGAGGGTGGAGGCTACGTACTGCTCGAGTTCGAGGCCGGCTTCGATTCAAAGTCCGCCCTCGCCGACGTGCGCGCCAAGGTTGACGACGCCAAACACGATTTGCCGAAGGATACCGACGAGCCGTCGGTGCAGGAGGTCAACCTCTCGCTCTATCCGGTGCTGGTGGTGGCGCTGTCCGGCGACGTGCCCGAGCGCACCATGTTGCACATCGCCCGCACGGCGAAGAACATGATTGAGCAGGCTCCGGGCGTTCTGTCGGCGGAGCTGCGCGGCTCGCGCGACGAGGCGGTAGAGATCGTCGCCGAGCCGATGTTGATGAAGAGCTACAACGTCTCGCTCGACCAACTCGTTGCGGTGACCCAGGCGTCCAACAGCCTTGTGGCCGCTGGCGCGCTCGAGGGCCGGACCGGCCGTTTTTCCGTCAAGGTGCCATCCCTGATCGAGAAGCCGGCGGATGTTCTCAACATCCCAATCATTTCGTCGCCCGGCGCGTCTGTGACGCTGGGTGACATTGCGCAGGTCAAGCCGACTTTCAAGGACGCCACCGGCATCACCCGCGTCAATGGCAAGCCCGCTATGACCATCGAGGTATCGAAACGCTCCGGCGCCAACCTGATCGAGACAGTCGACGGCGTGAAGAAGGTGGTCGAGCAGATCAAGACCACGTGGCCCGCGGGCGTACAGGTGACCTTCACCCAGGACAAGTCGAAGTTGATTCGGCAGATGTTGAGCGATTTGCAGAACTCGGTGGCGACCGGTGTGCTGCTGGTAGCGGTGATCGTCCTATTTGCCCTCGGTTTCCGCGCCTCTTTGTTCATCGGCATCGCCATTCCGGCGTCGTTCCTCGCCGGCGTGCTCGGGCTCCAGCTCGCAGGGCTTACGGTGAACATCGTCGTGCTGTTCTCGCTCATTCTCGCCGTCGGCATGCTGGTCGACGACGCCATCATCGTGTCGGAATTCGCCGAACGGCGGATGTCGGAAGGCATGGCGCCGAAGGACGCCTACACGCTGGCGGCTAAGCGTATGGCCGGCCCAGTGATTGCCGCCACCGCCACCCGCATCGCCGCCTTCTCGCCGCTGCTGTTCTGGCCGGGCGTGGTGGGGCAGTTCATGAAGTACCTGCCGATCACCCTGATCGCGACACTGTCGGCGTCGCTGGTGGTCGCCCTCCTGTTCACCCCGACTCTCGGCGTGCTACTCGGCAAGGCGACGCCGGTGTCGCATGACGATCGGACCTCGGACAAAGGTCCCTATATGCGCACCGTGCGCTTGGCGCTGCGTCACCCCGGCATGACGTTGGCACTAGCAGCCTTCCTGCTGATCGCCGTGCAGGTCACTTACGGCGCGTTTGGGCGCGGCGTCGAGTTTTTCCCCAGCGTCGAGCCGGACTACGGCCAGGTGATCGTCCACGGTCGCGGCAACCTATCGATCGAAGAGAAGAACAAAGTGGTGGGCACGGTCGAGGAGCGGGTGCTGGCGTTCGACGGCCTCAAAACCGTGTACACTCGCGTGGGCGAGCAGCCGCGAGGCTCCAGCGAAATAACCGAGGACACGATCGGCGTAATCCAGTTCGAATTCGCCGATTGGAAGGTGCGTCCACCGGCTCATCGAATCATGGACGCGATCCGCGCCAAGACCGCTGACATTCCCGGCATCCTGGTCGAGGTGACGGCGCCGCGGGCCGGGCCGCCCACCGGAAAACCGATCCAGGTGCAATTGTCCGCTATCAATCCCGATCAATTACCGGCGGCGGCGAAGACGGTCGCGGCGATCCTGGCGAGCCGCAGAGACATTCGCGACCTCGACGACGGTCAGCCGCTGCCCGGCATCGATTGGAAGATCAGCGTCGACAAGGCGGAGGCGGCGAAGTACGGCGCTGGCGTCGGTATCGTCGGCACTGCCGTGCAGCTCGTCACCAATGGCGTCAAGATCACCGAGTACCGCCCGTCCGACAGCGACAAGGCGGTCGACATCATCGTGCGTTTCCCGCAGGACCGGCGCAGCCTCGACCAGATCGACGATTTGCGCGTCCAAACGGCGTCCGGCAGCGTGCCGATCGGCAATTTCGTCAGCCGATCGCCGAGCCCGCGCGTCGGCTACATCAACCGCGTCGCTGCCAGCCGGGTGATGACGGTGTCGTCCAACCTGGCCGAGGGAGTGCCGAGCGCCAAGGTACAGCAGGAGATCGCCCAGGAACTCGCCCAGGCCGACCTCGGCCCCGGCGTGATGTGGAAGCTGAAGGGCGAGGACGAGGAGCGCGCCAAGGCGTCGGCTTTCCTGCTCAAGGCGTTTGCCACCGCGCTGTTCCTGATCTTCGCGATCCTGCTGGCGCAGTTCAACAAGCTCACCTCGGTCATGCTGGTGCTCACCGCCATCGTGCTTTCCACCATCGGCGTTCTGCTCGGCCTGCTGATCATGGGCCAGGCCTTCGGCGTGGTGATGACCGGCATCGGCATCATCGCCAATGCCGGTGTGATCGTGAACAACAACATCGTGTTGATCGACACCTATGACCGCCTGCGGCGCGAAGGAAGGCCAGCCTACGACGCAATTATCGAGACCTGCCGGGAGCGTGCGCGGCCAGTGGCGCTCACCGCCATCACGGCGATCCTCGGTGTGCTGCCGATAGCCTTCGGCGTGAACCTTGAGTTCCTAGCGCGCGAGGTGACGGTGGGTGCGCCGTCGACGCAATGGTGGATTAATCTATCGACGGCGATCGTGTTTGGCCTCGGCTTCGCGACGATTCTCACCCTCATCGTGACGCCAGCGGCATTGATGGCGATAGCCAATCTGAGCGAGGGCCGCACGCGTTGGATCGCACACTTGAACCGATGGATCCCTGTGCCTACTGAAAACCACATCCGGGTATCGTGGGCCGGCTTCGCAGCTTGGTCCGGTCAAACTATTAGATCGTGGGGGAGCAAGCTGCCGCGAAAGAAATAGGTGTCTGAACTCCCGATCTGCGGTCGCCCTCCCAATGGACGCGATTTCCAACGCCAGTAGCGACGAAAGCCCGTCCGATGCCAACGCACGAGCGTCTCGGGACGGATAATCGTGAGGACCTGCAGGATCGACGGAAACCAGCGATACCGCTGGATAAAGAACCAGCGATCGGTGTTTGTGAGCCGGACCCGGCCCTTCACCTTGCGCCGCAGAACGATCAACTGATGTCGGAGTGCCGCGTTCTCTGCTTCAAGCCGGCTCTTCGACTTGAATGGCGCGGTCAAGACGGCCAGTACGAAACATAGCAGCGCGATCATAGTGTGCTGACGTTAGGCGATTCCTTCGACTAATCAATACGGATGAAGTTCTCGGTACACACAGCCGAACAGGCTGCATTTTCGCGGTTATTGGGGTTTGATGCCGGCGGCCTTCACAAGCTCGGCGTTTTGCTCGAGCTCCTTGCGGACATAGTCATTGAACCGGGCCGGCGTCATGGGCATCGGCTGCACGCCGAGTTTTGCCAGCTTCTCCCGCACGCCCGCGTCGTGCAGTGCCTTGGCAATCTCATCATAAAGCCGCTGGATAATCTCAGGCGGAGTCTTGGCCGGCGCGAACACACCAAACCAGAAATTATACTCGGAGTTCGGAAACCCGGCTTCGATGGTGGTCGGCACGTCGGGCAAGTCAGGCGAGCGCTCTAAGCTGCTCACCGCGAGCGCAAAGAGCTTGCCGTCGCGAATTAGCGAAAGGGCAGGCAACAGCGGACTGAAGTAAAAGTCGACCCGCCCGGTCATCACGTCCGTTAGCCCTTCCGGCGCCCCTTTGTAGGAAATCGGCTGTGCTTCGAAATTCGCAGCGAGTCGAAACCGTTCGGAATTGAGATGCGCCGCACTTCCCATTCCGAGGGTGACATAATTTATCGATCCACGGCGCGCGCGAGCCGCCGTGACGAACTCGCCGACGGTCCTGATCCCTTTAGCCGGAGAGATCACCAACACATTGGCCATATTGGCCAATGGGATTACGGCCGAGAAGTCGCGCAACGGATCATAGGGGAGGTTCGCGATAGTCAAAGGCACGGTGGTAAAGGCAGAGGATGCGACCAGGATCGTATATCCATCAGGCTCAGATCTAGCTACCGCTGCAGTGCCAATCGTGCTCCCTGCCCCGGAACGATTTTCGATAATAATCGGCTGGCCTAGCTGCTTTTGGACCTGGGCAAAAACCGTGCGCGGAATGATGTCGGTGGCGCTGCCGGGGCTGTAGGGGACGATCGCCCGGATCGGCTTCGTCGGCCAGTTCTCTGCCGATGATTGGGTGCTAAATCCCATCGACAATAGCACAATCGCGCAAAGCCACCGGTGCGACATTTTAGTCTCCCTGCAGGATCAAACGAATCGGACGAACCACGGCGGTGAACGATTCAGCTCGCGTTTTTGACGCACGACAACATCATTGCCAAAAAAGTATTTTGTTTTTGCGATTGCCGCAGGCTCAGCGTTCCCCCAAGAGCTTCGATCCAAACAACATGGGGGAAAGGGCGCGAACCAGCGGGAGAGAGCTTTCAGCGGCAAAATCTTCGAGCCGGAGCTGCGGATTGCGCGGCCGGATACGCTCGAACATCGCCCGGGCCGTGGCGTCGGCGGGTGGCGGAATAGTCGCATCGATCAGCATCTTCGAGCCGAAACGTTGCCAGAGCGGGGTCCCGGGCGCGCCGAGCTCCTCCAAGCTCGCGTCCATGGCGTGATTATGCGTGCCCGAGATGATGGTGACATCCTTCTGCGGATCAACCCGCGTCGACAGCGCCCACATCAGCTCTGACGGATTGAATATGTCGACGTCCGCGTCGACTGCCATGGCAACTTTCGGATGCTGGTATTCAGAGGACAATGCTGCCAACAGCAGATTCTTGGCCTCGCCATAGGCCCGCGGTGTCATCTGAATGACCAGCCCGAAGATGCCGGGCAGCACCATCACATTGTGCAGATTAGGGCCGCCGCCGACGTCCTTGAGCCGCCGGAAGATGGCCGCGCTCATCGGAATCTTATGGAAGACGCAGCCCTCCATCTCCGAGCCGTTCTGCAGATTCTTGAAGATGGCGTCGTGCCGGTGCGTCATGCACTGGTACTCGACAATCGGATTCTTGCCGGTGCCGGTCACGTAGTAGTCCTGGAATTCGGAAAACGGTCCTTCCTCTTCGCGATAATGCGGCGGGATGTGGCCCTCGAGCACGATCTCTGCGTCAGCCGGAACCTCGAGATCCACCGTCTCGCACTTTACCAGGCGCACCGGCTCGCCGAGATACCCGCCGGCGATCTCGAATTCATCGAGCCCATAGGCCCCCGTCGTTGCCGCCGCGGCGTAATAGAGCGGATAATGACCGATGAAGATCGCCACCGGCATCGGTTCATTCCTCGCCTGGTATTTGAGGTAGTTCTTCCAGGTATGGCGCGGATAAAGCAAAATGCCGGATTTGTTAGGCCCCTTGATCTGCAAGCGATGGAAGCTCACGTTCCTCCGCCCGGTGTCGGGATCCTTCGTCACAACCAAGCCTGAGCCGATTACCGGCCCGCCGTCGCGTTGGCCGGCGACGTGAACCGGAAGCTGCGTGAGGTCGAACTCACCCTTTTTGAATTTGACCTCCTTGACCGGCCCATCCTCGACCATCACCGGCGGAATGCATTTGCCCATGCGCTCGGCGATCAATGGCACCATTGCTTCCTGGCTGGTGCCGAAGGCGATGGCCGCATGTCGGATATTTGCCGGCGCCTGGCCGAGCGAGCGCCAGCCGTGCGGTAGATTTTCGAAGAAAAGTGCCTTCTCCCGAGATTGATAAAGTAACGAGCCCATCTGCGTGAGAGGGTCGACTGGTTTAGCAATGCGGATGAGCTCTCCCGCTTCCTCTAACTCCTCGATCCAAGTCCGCATGTCTTTCGGACGGGTATTTGAAGCCATGATCGAGGTTCTCCACGTTAAAGAGATGGTGCGTGAGAGAATGTCGGGAGCAGCAAGCTTGCTTGAAAGCTCTGTCTATGATCGTTCCGTGCTATCTCTGCGTCAAGGCGAACTTCCCTCGAATGCGAAACCAGTCAAACGAAGTTTCGGAAGACACAACTGTCCATTGGATTTAGGTCAGTTGCAAACTGGGCCTGCGGAGCGGCGAATAGAAGCCGGAGAAAATTGATTTGGAGCGCAAGCTGCAACGCGGGGAGCAATTACGTCAGGGTTGTTGCCGCGGCTTGTGCTTCCGGGACTACGTCGTGGTCGTAGAGCCGCTTCCGGAACGCGGCGTGAGCGGTGATCTCAGCGTCCCGGACGCCAAGGTCGGCGTAGGAGGAGTCGTAGCGTAGGCCGTTCTCGCGCGCGCCACGTTGGACCAGCGCCACCCGCTCACGGCGGAGGCGCTCATAAGCAAGGAGAGCTGCGGGGACAGTCTCCCGGCCCGCGCACGCCAGGATCGTCGCGAGGGCCATTCCATCTTCGATCGACTGGTTGGCGCCCTGTCCGAGGTGGGGAAGCATCGGGTGTGCGGCATCGCCGAGGAGGGTCAGCCTTCCCCGGGTCCAGGTTGGCAGCGGCTCACGGTCATACAGAGCCCATCGGAAGGTCGCTTGAACTTGCTTCAACAGTGACCCGATGCGCGGGTCCCAGCCTGCGAACTCTCGACGAAGAATGTCGGGGTCGCCGGGGGCTGACCACGATTCTTTCATCTCCTCGTCCGCCGGCACGAACCCGACGTAGTTGATGAGCTTTCCGGCGCGCACGGGAAAGGCGAGGAAGTGTTTGCCTTTGCCCAGCCACATCAGCCAGGACCCAGTCGGCCAGTGCGGAATGAGCTCATGCGGTACCACGCCGCGGTAGGCGACAGACCCAGAGAAGACCGGACGGGAGGGAGGAACCACGTTCTGCCGAAGCTCGGAGTGGATGCCATCGGCAGCGATGACGAGGTCGCCTTCGACGACGGCTCCATTCGCAAACGACACTCGGGCACCTTCGCCGTCCTGCTCAAAGCCGGTGCAGCGGTGTCCGGTGTGCACCACCTGGGTTGGCAGGGCGTTGGCTAAGATCTCGACGAGGTCGGCGCGGTGCATCCCGAATGTTGCGTTCCAGCCCGAGGAGTCCGTTACCTGGACCGGGGCGATGGGGGTCCCGTCGTGGCGGAAGTATCGAGAATCGGGGCCAACCTTGGCTCCCCATTTCGCCACCGATGGTCCCAGTCCCACCCTCTGCAGTTGGCGCACGCTGTTCGGTGTCAGGAACACCCCGGCCCCAACCTCGCCGAGCGCAGGGGCCTGCTCATAGACTGACACATGGAGGCCCTGTGCGATCAGCGCGTTCGCAGCGAACAAGCCGCCGATTCCGCCTCCAACGACAATGACGTCGGGCCGTGACCCCACCGTCATCAACTCCTTGGTTCGATCCCCGCCCATAACTCGAAAATCCGGTGGTTCAGGATCTTGCGCCTGCTACACGAAATGCTTCGGAAGCTCATCAGTTTCAAGCTACTCTCCACCGTGGAAACCTCCAAGTTTCTGCGGCAGAGATCCTCCGGAGGATCGGCTCCGGACTGACGTGCTACTCACTTCTTGCGCTTCAACATGCGATGCCATCAGCCGCGTCGGCAGGGCGCTGTATTCGTCTACACGCTGCCGCGCTGAATGAGGGCGTCATTTCATAAACACGCCGATGGCTTTCTCTCGAGAGTCCGCTGTTGAGCGCGTTTTCTACCAGCCCGAGCCGCCGCCGCCGCCACCGCCGCCGCCGGACGAGCCGCCGCCCGATGAGCCGCTCGATGAGCCGCTGCCGCCGCTCGAGGCCGGCGAGGACGACGCCGACGCAATGGTATTCGACAGGTCGTCGCCGAGATGGTTGGCGAAGGCGACCGGGTCGCTAATCAAGCGGCGGTCGCCGTCATACCAGGTCGCGACCGCGGCGGCGGCACCGGCCGTCGCCAGCACGCCGGCAAAGCGCTTGGCCCAGGCGTTCTGCACATCGAGCGCGATGGCATAGGGCAGGAAACGCTCGAACAACTCGGGTGTCTTCTCCGGCGGATTGAGGGCGTTGAGCCGGTCTTCCTCGGCGACGCTGAGGTACTGCTTGAAGCCCTCGATCTGGTCCATGATTTGCCGGCCGAGTTTGCTCGGCGCCTGCAGCCAGGAAAATCCCAGCGCCGCGAACGCCACCAGCGCATAGGGCGCGATGGCCGGCAGGATCGCCGGCCCGATGCCGGCATTGACCGACAGCAGTACGATGCCGACCGCGGCGGCGACGCCGACGACCACCAGGCCGATCAGCATGCGCAGCGTGCTGCCGCCGCGCCATCCGGCGCGCAACTGCGCCGCGCCGATCATGATCGGCAGCAGCGGGATCAGCATGCCGGCCACCATCAAGGGACCGCGCTCGCCGTAGTTTTCGAGGAAGGCGTAGCCGATCGCCGCCGTCACCGCCGCGGTGGCGAAGAAGCCGAGGAACGACCAGATCAGGTTGCTGTCGAACATTTTGCCTTTGTAGGTCTTGCCCAGCGTGCGGTAGAGCTTCCATTTGGCGTTGTTGACCACGTCGTGATCGGACTGGTCGAGCCGCACGGCGGGCTTCTTGGCAAACAATTCCGTTTCCACCACCTGCTCGGCCGCATCGAGCGGCTTTGAGCCTTTGTCGTGGCTGATCACTCCCGCACGGCCGGTGCCGGTGAGCTTGAGGTGGCCGTTGACGCCGAGGCCGACGATCGCCGCGGTGAAGACGCGGTTGTCGAAGGTCATGTTCTCGACATAGCGCACCGCGGCGGCGGACATGCCCTCCGGCGGCGCGAACAGCGGAATAATCGTGCCGCGGCGCGGGTCGCGGCCGACCAGCAGCCAGGCCAGGCAATAGAAGACAATCACGCCGGCGCCGCCGAGCGTTGCATATTGCACGCCCGGATTATCCTGCAGCAGCGACTCGAGCTTCTGCGCCTGCGTCGGCGGCGCCACCACGCCCTTTTGCCAGCCGGCGGCGACGGTGAGGCCGTTGGCGACGGCAAGCCCCTTAGTGGTGCGGAACACGATGCGGCCGGGCTGCTGCTCGACGATGCGCGCGTTCTTGTCGCGCGCGCCCTGCGGCCCGGTGTAGAGCGCGGTCTGTTTGAACTCGACGCGCTCGGGCAGCGTGATGCGCGCCTCGGCGAAATCGATCGGGAAGGTCCAGCCGGTTCCGGTGGCGTTCCAATACAGCTCGTCGAAATTGTCGAAGAAGCCGATCTGGCGCGTAGTGCGGTACTTGATGACGTATTTGTGCAGGCCGTTGTTGAGTATCCGGTCGGCATTGCCGATGCGCAGGCGCACGCCGTTGTCCATGCGCTCGGTAAAGTATTTTTCCGCCGCGCCGTCGCGCGCCACCGCCTGTACCTCGAATCCGACCTCGACGCGCGATCCGTCATTACGGGTGTAGGTGGTGGGGAAATCGCGCAGGATTCCGCGCCGGATCACCCGCCCCTCGGCCTGTACCTGAATGGTCTCGGTGACGATCAGATCGCCGTTGCGCTGAACGTCGACATCGCTGATGAAGCGCACGATGCGCTCGGCGGCGCCCGCGGTGTTAAGCGCGACCGCGCACAGAAAGGCCGCGACAACCACTCGCTTCAACATGATTCAGGCTCCTGAAAAATTGACGGTAGGGCTCGCGGCGGATGCGGTATCGATCTGGAAGAAATGCTCCTCGTGGAAACCGAAGGCGCGCGCGATCACGACGTCGGGAAACGACTGGATGCCGATGTTGAAGTCGCGCACGGTGCCGTTGTAGTAGCGCCGCGCCATCTGCAACTGGTCTTCAAGCTCCGCCATCTGGTTTTGCAGCTCAAGGAAATTCTGGTTGGCCTTGAGGTCGGGATAGGCTTCGGCGACCGCAAACAGGCGGCCGAGCGAGCCCTGTAGCGCGTGCTCGGCGGCGGCCTTTTGCGGCACGCCGTCAGCGGCCATCGCCGATGTGCGCTTGGCGGCAATGTCCTCGAACAAAGTGCGTTCGTGGGCGGCGTAGCCCTTCACGATCTCCACCAGATTGGGGATGAGATCGCTGCGCCGGCGAAGTTGAACGTCGATCCCGCTCCAGCCCTCGCGCACGAGATTGCGCCCGCGGATCAGGCGGTTGAAGACCACAATCGCGTAGATTGCTATCACGACCAAAACGACAATGACGATCCATTCGGTTTGCATCGATGGCCTTCTTTGGCTGTGGCCGTGACGCCGAATGGCGCGCGGGCCCTCCCCGGAGAGTCGTAGCGTGCTGGTGTTAGTCGCCGTATAGGACGACATGGTTCAATTCGAACTTTTCGCGGCCGGACCATATTGACCGACATTCCCCATATGTGGACGGCCCTCTCCTCGCAAGGTGTTTTTGCAGTGCTTTGATCAGATCGCTTGCGTCCATATGTCCGGCCTGTTTGTGCGTTCACACATGAACGCTGGCCAAGATGGTTTCCGCGACGAGAGCTCCAAACAGAT
>Ga0097691_1001673_pt1 | contig 15872 bp, 17 predicted proteins | sample NGESurdeep072012_8_FD_72858 | JGI IMG/M metagenome (GOLD analysis project Ga0097691, IMG submission 72858) | Arctic peat soil microbial communities from Barrow, Alaska - NGEE Surface sample 210-1 deep-072012 | ecosystem: Environmental > Terrestrial > Soil > Wetlands > Peat ... | reverse complement strand
ATTCAGGTCCGGGCGGAACAGCTCGAAATCCACCGCTGCCCGGAACGCTTCGAGCTGATCGCCGAGATCGCTCAGCCGCTTCAGCCGATCATTGACGTCGAAAAATCCCCGTTGCCCTTGCATGGGTTCAACTCCGAATCCATCCAACCCAATGGAATCAGAAATGCCGCCGATTTGCCAGGTAACCATCCATCTGGCAAAAATGACCACCTCTTCTGGCCCTTCTCGGACTCGGCGTAACACCTAACTTGAGTCCGAAAAGCGCGGAATAGCGGACATTAGCCGGCTACCGACTAATTCAATTTATGAGAACGCGCCCTAAATAGACTGACGGCGGTCCGCTCGTTCCAATTCGGCCTCACATCCCCGCCGATATGCTCGCACCGCTCGCACCGCAAGCGCGGGCCAAATGATGGCACCGCTGTCCTGTCGGGATAACTATCCACGTCCAAAATAAATTGATGATTGCAGCGCGCACTGGGCACCAAACGGCGAGCGTATGGACTCCGTTCTCGTGCATGTTGCCGAGAGTTATTGGTTGGATAACGCGGCGCATCACTTGCATCGTAAGTCTTCAGCAGGGTGGTCGATGCGACAAGCCGTCCTCGCCATCGTCAGTGCAGTCGACGATGGCGAGAAACGGCTGAGTGGGACGCTTGCCGCATAGCCCCCCGTGCCAATTGAATTTCCCCGGGCCTGCCATCGGCCCGGGGATTGCTATTGCTAGAGATGATCAGTCGCGCGGCGGCGACGATCTTAACAACGTTGCCTTGTCAGTCAGCGTTGAGGCCTTGGATCGTCCAGTCGGTTGACACCGTGCCGAGGCTTCCCCCTGCAGTGCTCGACGCCCCATCCATGAACCACACCGCTGTATTGCCGCTGGTGTCGCGCCAGAGAATGTCGCTCTTGCCGTCGTGGTTGAAGTCTCCGGTTTCGGCGACGGACCAGCTGGTCGGCACCGAGCCAAGAAATGCACCCCCTAAGTTTCTAATGCCGTTCATGAACCACACCGCCACGTTCCCGCTGGTGTCGCGCCAGAGAATGTCGCTCATGCCGTCGCCGTTGAAATCGCCGGTTTCGACGATGGGCCAGTTGGTTGTCTCAAGGCTGGCCCGTAGTACACACGTAGCGTCGCGATGCGTAATAGCGCGGCGCATAACCATAATACGTCGTTCGCGCATAGCAGTAGTAATACGCGGGCTCATAACCATAATACATCGGCGCATAACCATTATACATCGGCGGATAGCCGTATATAGTTACCGGCCCGTTGGCGATTGCAGGACCGGCCCAGCAGCCCCGGCATCTCGCCTCGACTTTCGTGGACGTAGTAACGGCCGCGGCGAAAATACTTGTCGCCGCAACGATGGACATCAGCGACTTATGCATAGTGTTCTCCGATCCCTCTAAACTGCACCGTCCGGATGATTGGTCTAGGAGCCCGTCCAGATAGGCATCGCGGCCGGGCATTTGTTGCACGGTAGCCGCCTCAGGCGGCCTTTGCGAGGGTGAACAGCTTCAGGAGGTTGTGAGCGGTGCAGATCATGGCCCACTCGGCACGCACTTTCTTGACGCCCCGCAACAGGAACTGTCGGAAGCCGCGTGCCTGTTTGATCTGTCCGAACACCGGTTCCACCACTTGCTTTCTCAATCGGTAGGGCGTTTCGAAGCCGCCGTCGTCGATCTTTTCTCGCATCAGTTGCGTCAGCGGTCCACCAACTTTTCCGTTTGCCACTGCCGGGTGCTTGGCGCGTCCTGGTGCGACATAGCCGTCGATACCATGTGCTACGAGCGCTTCGAGATTGGGTTCGCTGCAGTAGCCAGAGTCCGCTGAGACCTGCTCCGGCTTGCGGCCGAGATTATTCTCGATTGCCTCGACCAAGAGCACCAACTGGCCCTGATCGCTGCCGCACTGCGTGAGTTCGTGCGCGACAATAATCTGGGCGTGTGCGTCGACGGCTGCCTGTGCGTTATAGGCTTGGACGAAGCCATCCTTCGACTTCATGATGCGGCTTTCCGGATCGGTGAAGTTGCGTTGCGCCTTGGGATCAGGTTCGTCCGATGGTGGTGCCGCCGGTTTGCCCGGCTTCTTGCGGCCCTCAGCGTTGCGCTGCTTTTCTTTTTCGGCCTCGATGCGGCGCTCTTCCTCCGCCGCCAGCTTGGCGTCGGCCTCCAGCGCCGCCATCGCCTCCTGGATCTTCGCCAGCCGTTTCTCCTTGTCGCCGGCCCAATCCGGCATCTCGTCACCACGTTTGTCTTTGCCGAAAGTCTCGTCTTCTTGGGCATCCGCCGCCTCGGCGGCCGCCAGCATGCGAGCGACCTCGGCTTTGAGTTCCGCCTCGCGTTTCTTCATGCGTTCATAACTCATCGCTTTATGTTTCGACGCGTTCGCTTTGATCTTCGTGCCATCCAATGCGACGTGGCCGAGTTTGACCAGCCCTGCTGTCTCGCACAACTTCAGAACCTGCAGGAACAACTCGCCGAGCGCCTTCAAATGGCGCTTGCGGAAGTCGCTGATCGTTCGGAAGTCCGGCGGATCGAGCGCGACAATCATCACGAAATCGTTCCGCTCGCGGCAGGCTCTAGCAATGCGCCGCGACGAATAGAGCCCGCTTGCATAGCCATGCAGCAGAAGCGCGACCATCATGCGCGGATCGAACGGCGGCTGGCCGAGCCCACTCACGTAGCTGCCCGTGATCTCCTTGAGATCCAGGCTCTCCCGCACCAGCCCAACGATAAACCGCGAGATGTGGTCCTTGGGCACGAAGTCCTGCACACTCGGCGGCAGAAGCAGCGTCTGATCGATATTCCAGGGGCGAAAATGCTTGCTCATAGTCCAAGGTTGAATCAGACTCGCTGAGACTTGAACAGCGACTACTCGGACGGGCTCCTAGAACTGTTGACCCGCTTCGACACCGGCCATTTCTGCAACACGTTAGTCGCCGCTTCCCTCGTGGAGCGCGCAGCTCCTATTCCCTTCCTACATCCGGCTCAGCTGCTCCGCGACCATCCTCTCCGCATCGAATGCTCGGGCCGACTGACTGAATGCCGACTGAGCATCATACGCCATGCATTCAAGCGGGCTGTTGCGATAGCCAGAAGTCTCCAATCCGGCCGCGTAGGCGGCAAGAAAGTTTTCGGGGCCGAGCAAGCGCCACTGAACGATATGGATCAATTCGTGGAAGTGCAGCCCCTCATCGGCAGCTAGGCTTTGCTTCACAAAGAATGTGTCGAGGTAAGTGATGCCGTCGTAATCCCCCCTTTCAAATTCCGCGAACTGGCTTAGCCCAATGGCTGACAACGGAGGCACCGGCACTCGGTCGACAGCCACAACTTTCGCCGTCTCAAGCAGCTCCCGACCGAAGTAAAGTGGCAGACGCGTGAATCCCATAGAGCCAACAGTTTGTGCCCTCTTTTCGTGGGCACCCAATGTTTGGCGAATCCAGCCGATGATGTGCGGATAGATGGCTTGGAATTCTTCCGGTGTCACAGAACCTGCCCCAAAATGAATAATGCACGCGATGTAGAAACTGCGTCTCGTTTCCGCCAGCCCGCCTCGACCTGCTCGACAGCCGGGTACGTGACCACGCTCGATGCGGCGGCCGGCATCATTTTATAACTCTCCGGCGACGGCGCGAAGGAGTTTCCTCCAAATCGCAAACATCGCATACGAATCTAGGCCGCAATGCGCGCGCAGCGCCTGTGCTATCCGCTCTCGCTCGCCGGTCGGCGTGTCATCGGCGGTCATTTTCCACCATTGCTCCGACGCCATCGTTCCCTCCTTGATCGCTAGACCGTCGTAGGAAAGCTCCGGCACAAGTATCGGCATCACCGCCTTTATCGAGGTGCTGCCCCGGAAGCTCGGATGCACGAAGTGCTGTTTGGCAAATACGTCTCGCAGGTCCTGCACCTGCCCGTTGATGCGTTGCATTCGGTTTGCGTAGCCGCCGCGACGCTTGCCAATTTCCTCATTCACCCCGCGCTCGAATGGGGCGTACCACACGACAACGGTCCCGTTCGGCTCGATATGGCGTTCGAGTAATTCCGCGACCGTGGCGGTCGGGTCGCTTCGATCAAGATGGAGAAACTCAACGTGCTCCGGCTCACCGCCCTGGTCGCGGAGAGTGTGCAATGAGAATTGAAACGGGATTCTTTGGTAGGGCGAATATGTATCAAAGGCCGGAATGGCGGGCGCATAGGTTTCATAATCGAAGAAGTACAGGGGGAATGTGTACGCCCCGAGCACCTGTTCTATGGCGTCGCGGTGAATGATTGATTGTTGCCTTTTATGAGCGCGGACTTGCAGCTGTTGGGCATCGCCAAGCTTGTAGTCGTCCGGTACGTCGTCAATGACGAAGATGCGCTCATCCATAAAATATTCGAGTTTCTTCTTGCTCTGACCAATCCGGACAATATCGTGCACCGAATAGTCCGGAATTTCCGGATGGGAATACGAGAACGTCCGGCAGTGCCGGCTTCGTCCGCTCAAATGGCAATCGCACCCGACATTTGGCTCGCTCGCTTGATTGAGATATTCCCGAGCCGCGTGCATCTCTTCGAGCAGCCCGGCAGCCAGCGCAGCAACCTGCTCTGAGCTATTGTCGATGATAAACAGCGCATGGAGGTCAAGCGGCCCCGTCCGGACGTATTCCTTGTTGAGGTGCACAATATGGGTGCCCCCGACCGTTACGCCGGCTAGTTCCAAGACGTGCTTCTGGAACGCCAGATCCGAGATATGGTCGCGATCTTCGCTCCCCTCTTTCTTTGAATTGGTCCCTTTGATTTCAAATATGTCCCACGTGCCAGGTGCCTCGCCGGGTTTAAGCACGTCGCATTTCGTGTAAAATCCATCGGCAAGAAACGTGGCTTGAAAGATAGTTTCCGTGTCATCAGCCATGAGGCGGCGGGTTTCTTCCACCGCTTCGTCGCCGGTCGCGGACACTAGAACCGCACCGGGGAACAGCTGCCGCGCGCACGCTTCGACCTCGTTGCCCTCCTCAAGCAGGTGCTTCTCAAATTCGGTCAGGGTAAAAGTTTCGACCAGCTCCGGCTTATGCAGCCGCAGCCATGTGTCCTTAGGACAGATTTGGAATTGCAAGAAAGTCGACTTTGAAATCGGGAGCATTCCGTATCCTAGCATTTCGCTGGGAACGCAGCAGCTTAACGCGATAGAAAAATAAACGAGTTCTCGTCCTTAGAATCAGAAACGTGAGCGATGGTTCGGCCGGCGAAGAGACAGGCCCCCATCGACAGTTCGGATCAGTTGGATCAAAGACTCATCCGGTAAGTCAGGGGTGCCGGTAGCTTTTACCAGCCAAGCAAATTGGCCGTTCCGTTTTATTATCCATGTTGCAAGGCTGCCCGCTGGGTCATTAATTTGGACCTGACCGTCTGGCAGCGGCAGGTCCTTCGGAAACACGAGTGAGCGATCAACGGCGACATATTTTCCAAATCCCAGGTGAGCGGCGAAAGTCTCCAACCTACCGTTTAGTTCTACGGCTTCTTGTCCCGATGACGACCGAAATACGGAAATTGCCAAAAGCTGAATCTGCAAGGCGCTCAGGCCGACGTACCAATCTGAATTCCATTTATTTGCAACTACAGCAACCGTCCGAGGGACCACAGAAACAAAGGTCTCTGCTTGCTGAGCGTTCATCAAGTTTGTCTTGACCAGACTACTTACGCAGTCCGGCAGCGCCTCACCGTACTGAAACGATCTAACCTGCGGCAGAACGTGATTCTCAAACGAGTGAGTGACCAGCTCGACCTCAACGATAAACCAGTGCGAGAAGTCCTTCGCTATCAGCGCCATATCCGGGTGGTAGATACGGTCGTCGTAGCGAAAACTGCCAGAAAACATGACACAGACGTATGATGGGTACACGCACGATAATGCGCGCGCCACTACCATCTCGAATTCGGTCTCGGTCGATGCGTCAGGGTCCCACAGGTCGAACATGTTTTCGTCTGAGCATTCACCGACTACGAAGGTTCTCATGCCCGGCTCCAGATCACATCGGCTACGCCCTCAAGCTCTTTTTCCTCTTCTTGAAGCCTGCTAATTTCTGGGGCAGTCGCCACCAGGGTAAACACGGTAGCACTCTGCTTCCCCGAAATCGGCCGCAGCACGCGACCCAGGCGCTGTATTCGCTGCCGCCGAGTAGCGGTGCTCGCCGCGATAATTCCTATTTCTGTCTCCGGGACGTTAAAGCCCTCATCGAGCGCGCGACAGGTCACCAAGACATTCAATTCCCCGCGCCTATAAGCATTCAGAACCTCGGCCCGTTTGCGAACGGGAAGCTCAGAATGATAGACGCCTGCGCTAACATTCGAGTCGCGCAAAACCTCCTGAATGATATTGCAGGCATTTATGTCTTCGTGAAAGACAATGATCTTGTTGTTTTTGTAAGATGAAACGATTTTGAGTGTCAGGCGTATTCGATTGGTGCTGAGATTCAATAAGCGAGCCCGTTTCAACAAGAGCGATATGGTCTCGGGTGCCTCCATTCCCATGCGATTGATCGATCGCGCGATGGAGCCCGTCAGCTTGTCGTAGGCTTTCTGATTCTCTTCCTCCAACTCGAAGATGATGTTACGCAATTCAAACGGCACAATAACGCCATCTCGAAGTGCCTCCTTGTAGGTGTACTTGTAAATAACCGGACCCAGCGCCGGAATGAGGATTTCTGCCAACCCTTCATCGTATTGACGCTCTGGCGTGGCCGACAATCCGAGCGTTGCAACTTTCGGAATTTCAAGCACAGATTTGAAGTTGGGCGTTGCCGCCTTGTGACACTCATCGACAATTAGAAAGCACGGGACAGTGCGTCCGCTTTCTTGCAGCTTGGCCGCCGTATTAAGGACGGCTATGTTGATTGTCCCGGTGCGTATCCGCCGGGAACCAGTAATAATATGTATTTCATCCAATTGGAGGCCAAAGAAATTCGATGCCTCCTCCCACCACTGATCGAGCAGCGCGGTCGTCGGCACCACGATGAGTGTTGTGTCTGGCTTCAACTCTTTGACGCAGGCCAGCGCGAAGACGGTTTTTCCGCCGCCAGTAACAACCTCGATGATGCCGCTATTGTGTTTGCGCCATTCGCCCAGCGCTTCATTCTGCCATTGCCGGAGTGCGAATGTGCTCACCGCACGACTCATTTCTTATCTTGAGAAACAACCTTGATCTCGAACCCTTGTCCGGCTGATAGGTTTTGTGTTTTGACGCCGTACACGCGAAGCAGAGAGTCTTTCAATCTTCGGACACTGTCTGGATTCAGCCGTGAAGCGAGCTTTGATACTCGATATTCGGCAATGGCATCGTAAACATATTGCTTCACGCACTCGTCGATTGCATCCGCGGAATCGATATCGAGATAATAGGGGTGAAGCCCATTGACTATTACATGAATGTTGCCCGCCTCAGCGGCCGCAGCCAACGTTACGTATGGTTCGAATTCGCTGACTTCCTTCATAGAGACGATTACATTCAGATCGCTGGTGACCTGGATGCTTCCAATCTGATCTTCCGGTTTGAGGCTCGACACCAAAGTCTGATTGTTTGCAAGGATGGCATCCATCGGCGGAAGTATCGAGTTCGCAACAGCGTCCTTCATCTCGTTACTATCAAACTCCTTCTTCAGGCTATTAACGAGGTCCCGCACGTTCTCGCGGGTTAGCGGGTGGCCGCGCTTGCCCCGACGCCGCTGTGCATAATCCCTGTAGTCCTTCGTCAGATTATCCAGGATGGTTTCAAGCTCTTCTTCTTCGTCGCCATCGAAGAGAATGGCATCCTTCGTATGCGATACCGCAAAATTCTCATCCAGATCGATTAGGCCGGTCAGCCGTTGTGAGACGAGATTGTTTGCTCCTTCATCATCAACCCCACCAAAAATATTGCGCGGCTTCCATGCATTCGGGAAACCCTGAATCTGGCGCTTGTGCTGAAAGAGCGAGAAGCCACCATACTTGCGTCCGCCGTGGAGAAGCACCGCAACCCAACCCGAGACGGACTTGCCTCCAATTGTGAGGTTGTCAGGAAGACTTCGCTTCATCACGAGGCCCTGCGGGTCACGGTCGTATTCGTATTCGTCGGGCGGCCCAATTTCCTCGCCGTTATAAAGTAGCTTCAGCGAGTCATCGATCAGATCAAACCGATAAATCGATCCAAGAAACCCTCTTATTGTCTCTTCAGTTCTCTTCTGAATGTTCCGGTTCAGACTCGATATGATCACTCGCGTGTAGTGCTCATCGGTGCTGACCTTCTTCATGGTCAAAGGGATCTTCTTGTTTCCGTTGGCGACGCCCTTCACATCGACCTCCGCGGTCCATTCCTCTCCGCTACCCCATTCGCACGTGACGATCCGCCAGTGCTTCCCAATCCAGCAGGCCGCCGTCTTCATTCCCATCCCGTAGCGTGAGCGCCCTTTGCTGTCGATTGTCGGCTGGGCGATTTGCAGACCGGCAATCAATTTTGTCTTCGTCATGCCAATCGAATTATCTTGAACCGTGATCGTCTTCTCAGGGCGGTTGTGAATAATTTCGACGGTGAGCGGCTTACCTTCTTGGCTCAAGACGCCGTCGATAATGGAGTCGTAGTTCAGGCGAGACTGCGTTGAATTGTCTATGAATTCCGCCAAGGCGTTCCACATCGAATAACTGAGGCGGCTATACGCGTCGATCGCTTGCGTCCCGATGCTCAGGTCTGTGGTCTCTATTACTTCGTCAGCCACGACTTCCCCCTAACGTTTCCGCCCGTTTTTCCGTCCTCTTGAGATTTTCTTGAATCGTCCTTTAGAGCCCTTTGCGTAATCGGTATTTGCTTCGACGCCTACCCAGCGGCGGCCTAGAGCCTCGGCTACCGCTCCGGTTGTATTTGACCCTGCAAACGGATCGAACACCAGATCATTTTTGTCGGTTAGAAATTGAATGAAGAATGCAGCCAGACCTGGCTGCATTCGGGCCGGATGCGCCTCCAGCTCTTTCTTTTCGCAGTAGGCTCGGTATTCCGCGTCCACAGATGTGCCCGCAAACTTAAACAGCGATTCCGGCATCGTGGCAGTTGCTGCATCGCCCGCGCTAAGGACGCTTGGGGCGATTGCTCCCCCGCGATTTTTGAGAAAGCCGCGACTGGATATGACGTGCCCTGAAGGTCTCTTGCCGGCGTTGTATTTCTGCGACTTGAGCAAGCGCTTCATCTGCTCGCTGTACGCGATTAAGACGTTACGGTTGTCGGCCTTCGGTCTTTCTCTCTTGGACATCCACCAAACATGTGTGAACGAGTCCTTCAACCTAATACGCTCCACGTTGACCCACTGAGCGGGCCCAGGCAGACGCGCTGGATTGTGACAAATGAGGTGCTGGCAGAGATGCAGCTTGGCTGCTTTTTTGAAAGCCAACAACGCTTCAAGACTGAGCGTCGACATCACAGGGGTTCCAGACACCCAGGAATTACCAACTTCGATCACTATCGACCCAGACTTAGACAGAAGCCTCGTGAGCTGGGGTGCGAGCCCCTCCAACCAACTAAGGTACGCCTCGCCTGTCTCGTTGCCGTACCTCTTCTTCCTGACCAAGGGGAACGGCGGAGACGTAAAAAGCAAATCTACCTTGCCCACCAACTTCTGCATTGTGCTGGTCGATAGCGCATCCTCAATCTTGCTGACGAACATCCGGCCACGGCGCGTCTTGTATAACGGCTTTATAGCCTTGGACTTGGTGCGGAGAATTGCTCGCCCCTTTACTGCCATATCTACCCGCCCCGTTTCTTGGATCGCGTCGCAGCAGCCCACGCGCGTTTTGCAAGCAGACTACAGCTGCTTCGCGGCAGCTCGGCAAGCTCTTTCTCGCGGTCGCCGAAGGGCCGGGAATTCGAAGGATTTCCGGCGGACCTCGCATGGGGATAACTTTCGCGAGGTGGACGCGCGCCGCGTTATCATCAATTCATGACCACAGACCAGCCGCGACTTGTCGCGACAAGCAACGACAGCGAGTTTATTCTGACAATTGACGATGCCCTATCACTCTATGCCGAGGCCGGTATTCCGCGCACGCCTCGCAGCATCCAGAGATACTGTGCGAAAGAGCACCTTTCCTCCCGCCGAATCGAAACTGAATTCGGTGAAAAATATCTTATCACGCGGACCTCGGTTGAGAAGCACATCGCTTACATCAAGGAAGTCACACCCACGACCAGTCGCGACTTGCCGCGACAAGTCGCGGCAAGTGTCGCCGCAGAATATAAGGACGACATACCACGACAGGAGGCAGCGACAAGTGCCGACCAGTCGCGGCAAGTCGCGACAACGCCGCCCGAGGAGTCGCGCTATGTCGGGGTTCTGGAACGCGAGAACGAATTCCTGCGAGGCCAGGTGCTCGTGAAAGATACGCAGATCAAAGAGATGACGGAGCGAGCGCGCGAAACCAACGTATTGATCGGCGGCTTGCAAAAGATGCTGTCGCCATTGCTAGGTACGCCGCGAGAACGTCGCGACGACACGATGGGGGAGCACTCCTCGCCAACATCATAGGATCGCATGTCCACAGGGTCGCGCTCTGGTTTGCTTTCCATGCCCTATAATCAAGTGGCATATGGAGACCGCGCAACGCACCGACAATCTGCGACAGCAACCGGCCGAGCCGGTCTATCTCGAAAATACTTTGCTTCGGGTTTTTGGTGTTCTGTTTTGCCACGATCCAAAGCGCGCACGCACCCGCACCGGCACAATTGAAATCAATCGCGGCGTCAACGAAAAGGGCATCGCGGTTCGGTTTGATCCGGAATATGCGCAACCGGGACCCTTCGCACACAAGGTCGCCATGGCGGTCATGCGCAAGCAATCAGGTTTTGGCAGACCGGCACAAAAAGCAATCTCGTTTTCACAGCGCGAACTGATCCGAATGACCGGCCGCAAAACAATGGGTGGCCGGCAGAGCGAAGAACTCGCGCTTGCACTGAAACAAATTCGCTATACCCATGTGCTGGCGCATTTCAAACAAGATGATCGCCTTTTTGAACACGACTTCAGCATATTTAATGAAGTGCTGATTGAGCGTCGCGCGTCTCCCACCGATCCGATCGTCGCGTGCACCATCGTGATCGCCGACCCCATCATTCAATCCCTCAACGACAAGCACTTCACGTGTCTCAATCACGCATTGATGCAGGAGCTCAGCACGATTGGCAGCGCATTTTATATGCGATTGTTCTACCACTTCGCCACGCATTACGACGGGCGCCATTTAGATCGCGTCATATTCAAGAAGCGGTATGACGACATTTGCGCGGAATGGCTCGGGGGCATCACCGTGCTCAAACATCGATCAAAAATTGTGGGGGAGCAGCTCGGCACGCATCTTGATCAGCTCGTCATCCTTGGCTTCCTGAGATCGTATGCAATCACTCCAGCTGAAGGCCGTGATGGTTTCATTTTGACGTTTAGACCGGGCGCTCGATTTCTTTCCGACTACAACTCCTTTTATGCCCGCCGGTTTCAGGGCGAATTCCAATTCAAATTTCATGACGAGAACCGCACGATAGGGGAGCCACATCGCGTCGCCTATCTCTTTGTCGAGAAGCGTACCGGCCGAATGCATGACGGCGGCTCTTACGTGTCCTCAAAGGACGTGGAAACCGCCAAGGAGTTGTTGGCTCACGTCGGCATGGAGCAGATGCCCGATTTCCTCGACTACGCCCTTGCGGAAGCGGGGAAGACACGTTTCGACCTGCAAACCCTTGGCGGGGTGAAGCAGTACCTCAACAGCTACCTGCAAATACGCCAGCAACGCGCCGCAGCCAGGGCAATCGCAGCGGCCAGCCAAGCCGACGAACGACAGACTCGGTTGCGCATGGATTACGACCAATACCGACACACGACAGCGGAGGACCTATTCCAGAGGCTGCCGGCCGACGAGCAGGCCGCTATAGAAGCCCTGGCACGCTCAAAATCGAATTCTGGCGGCTGTGGCGCCAGCTACATGGCCAAAACCCTAGTCCGCCTGGAGAAGGTGCGTCTGACCATAGAGCGGCATGCTGGCAGGATTTCTGACTTTGAGCACTGGTCCGCTTCCCAAGCAGCTTAGTTCCGATCACGCAAACAGCGTGTGGTTTGACCGAAGGAGCGTGTGGTCTCACCGAAAAGGGTGTGTGGTTTGACCGAAAGCAACGTGTGGTTTGACCGAAAAAACCGCTGACTTCAAGGAGCTAAATACGAAGCCCCATACGCCTTTTTCTTCCATCACCAACTCGCTCATATATATTCATATATACTCTTCACACACACAGCTCTTGTGTGTTTCTCATCAAAGAAAAAGGAAGGCCGCCGCGATCGACGCGCAAATAACTCCACCCGCCAGAATTTATTTTTTCCGATCTCAATACCGCAAAAAACGGCTCTGTTGAGCCATATTTTGGCCAACCACTTTATTCAAAGATTGAAATTGAATTGTTGCTGAGACACTTACACCTCAGTACGGACATACAGCAGGGAATGGCTTAACAGGGCCATATTTAAGTGTCGCACAATATCTGTTTCGCGACCCTGCTCATGCTTCATGCCGGCTGCGACGCAGTGTGGTACACTTATGTTATGGCAACAATAACTATTCCGAAGAAGCTCGCCGGCAGAGACGATCTGATTGTCATTCCCAAGAAGGAATTTGACGATCTCATTGCGCGCGCCGAGAGCGCGGTAGGAGAACAGGACATTCTCCGGTGGTCTCGCGAAGCCAAACAGCTTCATCGTGCTGGCAAGCTTCCCAAGCTTACCTCTCTCCGCGGACTATGACGATCTACTATAGCCCTCGCTTCCAGCGCAGCTACAAACGCCTTGACCCCCAGCTTCAGAAAGCGTCTGAAAAGCGCGTCGCACTTTTTCGTAGTGATCCGCTTGATCAACGCCTCGACACCCACCGTCTTCATGGCAAGCTCAAAGCCTATTGGAGCTTTTCGGTCGATAGCCGGCATCGAGCTCTATTTGAGTTTCTGAACGCCAGTAAGGACGAGGCCATTTTTCTCGATATCGGCAATCACTCACTGTACCAGTAGTGACTCGCAGAAACTGGCTTAACAGAGCCGTTACTTCCCTACCGCAAAGCGGTTTAGTGCAATATCTGATTTACGACGTAAGCAACTACTTTGCGGTTCTCGCCGCTAAGAAACCTTGCGTGACTTTTGGCAGATTTCTGAGCTCTGACGCTTTAAATTGACCTTCCTTCGGAACCATTTCTCGAATGTTCTGCCTACGTCTAAATCCTGTAAATAACGAGTAGTCGAGAATATATGCTTCGTATCGTTCACCAGCTCGATCAGGAGTAATCGATTGGTTTATAAGGTGAACTAAGCGAAGGTCGCTCAGAACATGCACGAGATTTCGTTCAGTAGAATCTTCGCTCGCGAGCAGGAAGGCGTTCGTTTGCTTCTCGTCAAGACAATATGCTTCAAGCGCCGACAGCATGTCTCGAAGTTCGCCAGCAGAATTCCGAGCATCTTGACTAAGTTCATCCATTTTTTGTTGCCCAAATTCACCTATCGCAACATTAACATCTGAAAGGGTGACCAGAGCATGCTTGTTTCGACGTGCGTGTTCGGTGGCTCGCGCAAACATCTGAAGGAAATCACGCGGCACGCCGGCGTTTGCCCAAGCTAGTCGTCGAAATGCCGCATCAGGAAGTGATGCTGCCGATGAGTAGCCCACTGCTTTTAAAAAGCCCTCAAGAATTGCGCACAGATGGCTTTCGGCCGCTTCTGGATTCTCCAACGTGAGGTCGAGCGAGATAATCTGAGCGTCACCAGGGACCTGGAGTCCCTGTCGTGTTTGTGCTGAATAGTAATTCAACAAAGACCGAAGACCGGCAACCTTGAGCCAACCATTTGCGCCCTTGAGAGCACCGTGCAGTAAGTGGAGTACTTTTGGCTGTTCGTCCCTATCGAGTAGGTGAAATTCGTCTAAAAAGACGAACGCATTATTCTCAGTAAGTTTGGTTATGGCTTGAAGGTTCCGCTTTATTCTAGGAACTGCCGCTTCGGGCGAACTGTCCTCCTTAGCTAACTCTATCGCAGTTTCTTCAAGTTCCTTTGTACTGATTGATTTTTTAGCGATCGCTGCCGCCCTTGGTATATCGTCCACAAACGCACCTAAAACATCCTGCAGAATTTCTCGTGAGAGATCGTTACCAGACAATGCCGAATAGGCTTGAACATCAATTACGGCGATTATCGCTGATGAGGCGCGTAAAATTTCAACGGCACGCCTAATGAGGGTGGATTTTCCGACGCCGCGTCGTCCGACCACAACATGCGTTGCGGGCTGCGCAAGCTGATAATCTTCGCGGTTCTGGAATGGTACGTACGGGACCGAGAAGCCGCGCTCCGAACTATCTTGTGCAACCGCGCGCGTTGACCGCGTGAGCAGTGTGAGGAGTGAAGTCGCTTCCCGAGAATCAGGAAAACGCTCAGTTGGTTTTGTATGTAGTCCGAGCGCTCCTCTGTAGGGGTTATTTGGCGATAATGCCTTTTGCGTCTCACGAAGAGCCCAGGTATAAATTGGTGCGTCTCTTCCAACAACAAACTTCAGAAACGGCTGATTTCCAACCAGCATCCGTCGCGTTGTAACTCCCGATGCTCCGATTTCGCGCTCAAATATAGTCAGCGCCTCTGTGCAGGCCGTGTCTTCGTCCATTGTTGTCTCAGTGTCGCTCATAACTTTATCCCATATTTCGACTCAAGGTATTTCGCCGCCTCTCTTAAGAATTCTTCGGAGAGCGCAACCGCATCAGCGGACGACAAATAAAGTTCTGCCGTTGTCGTATTCCAGTTATCGTAGTCGGCTCGAAGCCGATGTTCTTTAAGCTTAGTAATCGTCTCGGCCCATTTAGCTACATCAGGGAAATCGTCTGGAAGATCAGATACCTTTTTATGGTCGTCTCCAATAAGACTTACAGCGCCCGTTACTACGTACCGCACGGACTTTGAGGCGTTATACACGGCATAATACGATCGAGAATACACCGCACGATCGCGGTTCGAAGCAAGCGCGCTCTGGGCATCATCTCGGTGCTCCAAAGCCAGGCGTAGCCAGCAAAGAGCAACATGCTGTGCATTCTCACTGACCTCCTGTGACGCGGCAGGCAGGCCAAGTGTCGTCAGCTTCGCGCGAAATTCGCTATAATTTCGAGTCAGTCTTAGAAATTCACGCTCGTCAACGGTCGGCGCTTTTGCCATCAATAATTCTCGCCGGCGAGAGAATAGGTCTGCAAGAAATATACATATCTGCCGAGCAATTTTCATGCTTGCGCGCAGCATCACGCCATACTTGCCGCCGAGCTTGGCCACTATTCTCGCCACCCCCGGCGAGAGCATCGGTAATTGTTATTAGCACAGCTAACTGGATTTATCGCTAGATACTTAATTCGGTCACATAAATCAAAGGTTCCACCGGGATATACGGGGGCTACATCATCCCCCAGTGTCAGTGCGTCAAGAAACCTGTAATGACCGGATTTCTTAAGTTCCACACGTCGGAACGTTACCGGCCAAGAACGGAACAGCCGACGTATGCTCGGCGCAATCATCAAGCGCCACGATTAATCCTCATCGTCATCAGTTTAGGCCAGGCACCGGTTGGAACGGCCGCAAAATATTTCTCAAGAACTGTTTTACCCGCCGAAATATACCCTTCGATTGTGTACTTAGAATTTGTCGCGAGAATGTGCGGCGCGCGTCCATGTGCGACGTGTCCCCGGTCAATTATTAAGGGTCTTCGTGGAATCGAGTGGGAGAGTTTTGCGGCTGAAGGCCTGATAAAACGGTGCATTGTGTAGGTATTTTGCATTACCGCTGGGGTTGGAATTTGGCATCAATGGTGGATGTCACGAAC
>Ga0097691_1001672_pt1 | contig 15874 bp, 13 predicted proteins | sample NGESurdeep072012_8_FD_72858 | JGI IMG/M metagenome (GOLD analysis project Ga0097691, IMG submission 72858) | Arctic peat soil microbial communities from Barrow, Alaska - NGEE Surface sample 210-1 deep-072012 | ecosystem: Environmental > Terrestrial > Soil > Wetlands > Peat ... | reverse complement strand
TCCCGACCTCCTTGTTGGAGGACCGGACGAATCGACAAATGAATCGAAAATCAGGCGCCGCTCGCAGCCTCAGTGCTCAAGGCTTCACCGAAAAGCAAGGCCAGTACCTGGCTTTCATCTACATCTACTCGCACATCTTCCGATGCCCGCCCGCCGAGACCGATATGCAGCGCCACTTTCAAGTCAGCCCACCCTCGGTCCACCAGATGATCGTCACGCTCGAACGAAATGGCCTCATTCGGCGTCAACCCGGCGTCGCCCGAAGCATCCAAATCCTCGTTGATCCGAAAGACCTGCCCATCCTAAATTGGCTCAAAATCAACCAGTCATAATCACTGTGACGAGGTACTAGTACCTCGGCACAGTGATTATGACTCTTTGGCCGTGACGGGATAGGCGCGGCCCATTTTGGCGCGGGCCTTGTCGGTTGTGAACATCCATTTGATGCGGGCACCAGCGGCGTTTCGTTGTTGTTCCCATGCGGCGATTTCGCCGATGAGGCGCTTGGGGTCGTCGATTCTGCGGTCGAGGCACTGGCCGCGCAGCACGCCGATCTCGATCTCGACCATGTTGAGCCAGCTGGCGTGCTTGGGGGTGTAGTGGAACTCCAGGCGGCGCAGAAGTCGCCGGGCTTCGGCGGGCGCGAATGCCTCATAGAGGGCGCCGGCCGAGTGGGTCGACAGGTTGTCCTGCACGACCCGGATGCACGCGGCATCGGGATAATGGACATCGACGAGTTCGCGCATGCACTGGGCGTAGTCTTCTGCCGCCCGCCGCTCGGTGACCTTGACCTTGCGCCAAGGCCGATGCACGTCGATGCAAACGAAGAGATTGACGGTGCCGTTGCGGCGGTACTCGTAATCGTAACGTTCGAGCTGATCCGGCTCGGCCGGGATCGGCTGGCGCACCTCACCGATCAGCTGGACCGGGCTCTCGTCGAAGCAGACCACCGGCCGCTTGGGATCGGGCGCCTCGGCATAGAGGTCGAGCACGTCTTCCATGCGGGCGACATATTCGCCGTCGACCCGGGGAATGCACCACATATCCCTGCGCCAGGGCTTGAGACCGTTTTCGGCCAGCCGCCGGCGTACCGTCTCGCCCGACAGGCTCTCGTGCCCGGTGAGCTTGACCATGGCGTCGGCCAGCAGTTCCAGCGTCCAGCGGGCGCGACCCTTGGGAGGGTTTGCGCAAGCCGTTGCCACCAGCAAGGCTTCTTCCTTGCCGGTAAGCTTGCGTTCCGCCCCAGGACGCGGATCCTCGCTCAGCGCCCGTTCCAGATTGCCTTCCACGAAGCGCCGCTTGGTCCGGTACACGGTGGAACCGCCCACCGCCACCGTGCGCGCAATCTCTTCATCGCTGCGGCCGGCATCGGCTGCCAGCAATATCTGGGCGCGCTTGAGTTTGCGGGCGGCTCGTTTGCCCTTGCTCAACATCGCGGTGAGTTCACAACGTTCGGCTTGGCTCAATTCGACCCGATAACGTACATTCATCCCGACCTCCTTGTTGGAGGACCGGACGAATCGACAAATGAATCGAAAATCAGGCGCCGCTCGCAGCCTCAGTGCTCAAGGCTTCACCGAAAAGCAAGGCCAGTACCTGGCTTTCATCTACACCTACTCGCACATGTTCCGACGCCCACCCGCCGAGACCGACATGCAGCGCCACTTTCAAGTCAGCCCGCCCTCGGTCCACCAGATGATCGTGACGCTCGAACGAAATGGCCTCATTCGGCGTCAACCCGGCGTCGCCCGAAGCATCCAAATCCTCGTGGCTCCGGAAGACCTGCCCATCCTAAATTGGCTCAAAATCAACCAGTCATAATCACTGTGACGAGGTACTAGAGATGAGCGGCGCGCACTCTTCGCTGTTCCTGCTGGCCGCGCTTATCATTGCCGCAATCCCCGGCCCCGGCATTTTCTACGTGGCAGTGAGGACGCTGTCGGGAGGCAGGAAAGCCGGTATCGCATCCACCTTCGGCACGGCGGCGGGTGGACTTGTGCACGTTATCGCGGGCGGCCTCGGCGTCTCGGCGATCATTCTTGCCAGCGCGCAGCTCTTTAGCGTGCTCAAGCTGGCCGGTGCCCTCTATCTGGTCTGGCTTGGCATCAAGAGTTTCCGCGAGGCAGGCGATGCGCCGCCGGAGCAGATCGGTCCCATCGGAGCAAAGCGGGCATTTCGAGAAGGCGTCGTGGTCGAGGCGTTGAATCCCAAGACCGCGGCTTTCTTTCTGGCGTTCATTCCGCAGTTCCTGGAACCGGCAGCCGGATACCCTGCGCTCCAGTTCATGACGCTGGGTGTGATCTCGGTGGCGCTGAACACTTTTGCCGACGTCATCGTAGTCGTCGTGGCCGCTACGGCGCGCGCCAATCTCACGCGCAAGCCACATTTGGTTCAGCGTCTGCGGCAGGGCTCCGGGCTTTTCATTGCCGGGCTCGGGATCTCGCTGGCGCTGGCGCGCCGTCCGGCCCCGGTCTGACTTGGCCTGCGCCTCGGCAGTCGCGTAGGCGAGCCTAGCTCAACAGCCCCGCATGCACCCACCAGAGGGGGTGATCGAGCTGAATTTTCTGCGCCGCGCGCTGCGCTTCGGCGGTGTTCTCATAGATCGCAAAGCATGTCGCGCCCGACCCCGACATCCGCGCCAGCCAGGCCCCGTTCGTAGCGCTCAGCGCCGAGATCACTTCACCGATGACAGGCTGAATACGCGTTGCCGGCGCTTCAAGGTCATTGGAACCGGCCGCGAGTACTTCAACCCAGTCTTCGATCGATGCGCCGGCTTCCGGCCAGGCTGTCGCGCCGAACACGTCGGTGGCACCCACCAGCAGCTCGCCGTTTCGCAAGCCAAGCGCTTCGAACACGTCTTTGGTCGCCACCGGAACTCGTGGATTGACCATTACGCACGGCAATTTCGGCAAACTCAGCGGCAACAAGGTTTCACCGACGCCGGTCATGACGCAGGCGCGCGAAGCCAGGCAAACCGGCACGTCGGCACCCGTCAATTGCGCGACCTCAATCAGGCGCGTGTCGTCGAGGGCGAGACCGTTCGCCCGCGCCAGCAACCGCAGCGCCGCGGCGGCATCGGCCGATCCGCCGCCAATTCCGGCTGCGACCGGCAGCACCTTATCGAGGGTGAATTCGCCGAGTCGCAGATCCGGCACGCGTTCGCCGAGCAGTTGGGCGGCCTTGAACACGAGGTTGTCAGCGGTCTCGCCGCAGTCCCGTGCAAGCGGCCCGGTGGTCTTGAGATTGAGCTTGGATCCGGGCGTCAGGCTCAGGCGGTCGGCGCAATCGGCGAACGCAACCACGCTTTCGAGGTCGTGATAGCCGTCGACGCGGCGTCCAACCACCCGAAGGGTCAGGTTGACCTTGGCACGCCCGTCCTCAAACAGCGCCAGTGGGGTGGATTTGACATTCGCTTTAGTATTTCCACGAGTCGTCATAGCGAATGTCAAATCCAATAATCCGCACTAGAATTATAATTTTTCCAGCGTCTCTCGGCTCTAACATTCGCAAGCGAGCCAACCACAACGGGATGCGGATGTTAGAGCCGGGACGCTAGCCATCGGCGACCAGCCCTTCGATCAACCGCCCTTGCCGTCTTCTTTTTTCTTGTCCGCGGAGGCCGCGGAGGAGGTGTCCTCGGGCAGCCCGTTTTCGATCTTGGCCTCGATCTTGGGCAATTCTTCCGGTTCGGGTTTCAGGTCGCGGGCATGGGCCCACTGGAATTTTGCTTCCAGCGTGCGGCCGATGCGCCAATAGGCGTCGCCGAGATGGTCGTTGATGGTTGGATCTTCAGGCTTGAGATCGATCGCGCGCTCGAGATTTTTCACCGCATCCTCGTAGTTGCCGATGCGGTAATAGGCCCAGCCCAGCGAGTCCACGATATAGCCGTCGTCCGGGCGCTGATCGACGGCGCGCCTGATCATCTTCATGCCTTCGTCGAGATTGATGCCCTGATCGATCCACGAATAGCCGAGATAGTTCAGCACATGGGGTTGCTCGGGCTGCAGTTCGAGCGCCTTGCGCATATCCACTTCGGCCTTGTTCCACTGTTTGGAACGCTCCTCGCAGATGCCGCGATAATAATAGTAAATCCAGTTGGCCTTTTCGCTGGCCTCCGGCAATGCATCGATGCCCTGCGAGTAGGTTTGGGCGCAGTCGGCAAACTTCTTGCGACCCCGCTCGATATTGCCGAGCGCCATAACGGCTTCGATGTCCTTGGGGTCCTCCGTCGTGACGGTTTTCAAAATCTTGATCGCCTCGTCGCTGCGGTCGGCGGCGTCAAGATTGGTCGCGAGCTGAATCTGCGCATTGCGCTTCAGCGGCGAACTCGCCGGCATGCGCTCGTAAACCTTGATCGCCATCGCCGGCTTCTTCACCGACTCGTAGAGATCGGCCAGCGACAGCAGCGCCAGCGGATGATTGGGGGCGAGGTACAACGAGAGCTGCAAATAGACCAGCGCGAGATCCTCGCCGCCGCGACGCGTCAGCGTAGCGCCGATACCGTATAGCGCCTCGGCAGCGCCGGTCTGCGGCGAATCCACCAGCGGCGCCAGTTTCTTGCCGGCCTTGGTGTCGCGCAGGCCTTCCAGCACCAGCGGATGCCGCGCCAGCTTCTTGTCGAATGCTTCGTAAACAGCCGTCGCCGCCGCATCATCCTTGTTGCGCGACAGCCAGCGCGCATAGGCGTCAGCCACACGCAGCATGGAATCGTCGAGCTTGTAGGCCCGCTCAAGGCGCCCGCCGGCGTCCTTTGCCTTGCCCGCGAGTTCGAGGATCATGCCGGAGTGCAGGTCCTTGAAGATCGGATACCATTCCGGACCGGTCAGCTTGTCGATGTTGGCGATCGCCGATTTGGTGTCGCCGGCGCCGTAACTGGCCCAGCCCGACAGCAGCGTCGCCACCAGATCCGTGATCGGCCCGCGAATCGACTGATTGATGTTCAACTGCGCGGCCGCATATTTCTTCAGTTTCAGATCGCGCACGCCGACCACCAGCCGGGCGACGCGATTGGATTTGTCTACCGTCAAAATACGGTCGGCGAGCTTCACCGCCTCGTCGATGTCGCCATCCGCGAGCGATGAAATGAATGCGCGATCGAGCAATTCATCGTTCTTCGGATCGGTGCGAAGCGCCGAGCGATAGAAGGTCGCCGCCGAGCTGGCGTCCCGCTCCACGCTGGCGTGCCGGGCGGCCAGATAGCTGCCCGACATCGTCAGCGATCTCAAATCGCGGCTACTTGGAAATTGCGCCGAGTTGTCGGCCAGATGATCGGGCGTCTGTGCCGAAAGCGAGCCAGGCACTGCCAACGCGGTGAAGGCGAATGCGGCGATCGTCCAGCGATTGAAACGAATGGAAAACATCACGTTCGCCCTAGCTCCAGGATTTTACGGATCGTCTCGAATGCGAACCCAACCGGCGGCATCAAGGCATCCGACAATGCCGCGTTTGGCGTTCAACCGCAAGGATACGGGGTGGAGAATCGATCGGCAGGAAGGCCTGACGGCCGCCGCCTCGCCTGAAAACGCTTGCAGTGTGGCCGTATCGTGGCCGCCGCCGGCACCCGCAAGCATCGGCTCACGCAATCGTGGTTACATCGCCTCATAATTCGGTCCGCCGCCGCCCTCCGGCGGAACCCAGGTGATGTTGCCGTTCGGATCCTTCACGTCGCAGGTTTTGCAGTGGACACAGTTCTGGGCATTGATGACGAAGCGCGGTCCGGCGGTCTCCTCGACCCATTCATAGACGCCGGCCGGGCAATAACGGTTGGACGGGCCCGCGTAGACATCGTGCTCGGATGTCTTCTGCAGGTTCATGTCGGCGACCTTCAGATGTACCGGCTGGTCCTCTTCGTGATTGGTGTTGGAAAGGAACACCGACGACAGCCTGTCGAAGGTGAGCTTGCCGTCCGGCTTCGGCGGCGCGATCGGCACATGGGCTTTCGCCGGATCGAGCGTCTTGCGGTCGGGCTTGGCATGCGACTGGGTTCCGAACAGCGAGAAACCAAGCGTGTTGCACCACATATCGATGCCGCCGAGTGTCATGCCGACGATGGTACCGAACTTCGACAATAGCGGTTTGACATTGCGGACCCGGTACAAATCCTTGCCGACCGCCGAATCCCGCCACCCATTCTCATATTCGACCAATTCATCGTTGGCGCGGCCGGCGCCGAGCGCGGCGATGACGTGTTCGGCCGCGAGCATGCCACTGCCGACAGCGTTGTGCACGCCCTTGATGCGCGGGACATTTACAAAACCCGCCGCGCAGCCGATCAGCGCGCCGCCCGCGAAGCTCAGGCGCGGCACCGACTGATAACCGCCCTCGGAGATGGCGCGCGCGCCGTAGGCGAGCCGCTTGCCGCCTTCGAACAGGTTGCGGATCGCCGGATGGGTCTTGAAGCGCTGGAATTCATCGAACGGTGACAAATACGGGTCGTCGTAATTGAGATGTACGACGAAACCGACCGCCACCAGATTATCGTCGTAGTGATAGAGGAACGAGCCGCCGCCGGTTGAGTTGTTCAAGGGCCAGCCCAACGTATGCTGGATCAGACCTTTCTTGTGCTTGGCCGGATCGATCTGCCAGACCTCCTTGAGGCCGATACCGAATTTCGGCGGTTCGCTGCTGGCGTCGAGGGAAAATTTCGCGATCAGCTGTTTGGTCAGGCTGCCGCGCGCGCCTTCGGCGAACAGCGTGTATTTGCCGACCAGTTCCATGCCGCGCGTATACGACGATTTGTGCGAGCCATCCTTGGCGATGCCCATGTCTCCGGTCGCGATGCCGCGCACCGCGCCTTTTTCATCGTAAAGCACTTCCGCCGCGGCGAAGCCCGGATAAATCTCGACACCGAGCGCCTCGGCCTTCCGCGCCAGCCAGCGGCACACATTGCCGAGCGAGCCGATATAGCAATGATGATTGTTCATCAGCGGCGGCATCGCGATGCCCAGCAGCGGGATCGCGGTGCCCGCGGTCATCCAGTAGAATTTGTCGGCCTTGACCGGCGTCTTCAGCGGGCAGTCGGCGTCCTCGCGCCAATCCGATACCAACTTGTCGAGCGACACCGGGTCGATCACCGCGCCGGACAAAATGTGCGCGCCGACTTCGGACCCCTTCTCCACCACGACAATTGCAAGATCGGCATTGAGCTGCTTCAGCCGGATCGCGGCGGCGAGGCCAGACGGCCCGGCGCCGACGATCACGACGTCGAATTCCATGGATTCGCGCGGCGGCAATTCTTCGGTGCTCATGATCTGATCTCGGCCAGGTTGAGAAAGGTAATATAGGTCGTTTGTTTCCGATTTTTCAGGGAAGAACAACCATGGAAATGCCCCTTGAGGCGTTTCACTGCGGCCCGATACAGCTTAGATTGAAGCGATGCCAGTGACATCGCGCCATGACACCTGATCCCGCCCCTACCGTTCAGCAATTGCTGGCCTTTTATCTGGAGGCCGGGGTCGACTGCGCGCTGACGGATGAGCCGGTCAACCGGATGTCCGATCCCGACATCGTCCCCGGTCCCCGCGAAACGGCGCCGCCCAAGCCTGTCAGGACAATCCCCGCCGCAATCCCGACCGCGCGCGGCGAGGCCGCACCTGCGCCCGAGGTGGCGATCCTGTCGGCGCGGGAAGCGGCGCGGACCGCGCCTACGCTTGAGGCGCTGCGCGCTTTGCTGGAAATTTTCGACGGCTGCGCGCTGAAATCGACCGCCACACGGCTGGTATTCGCCGACGGCAACCCGCAGGCGCGCATCATGTTCGTCGGCGAAGCCCCCGGGCGGGAGGAAGACATCGAGGGGCTGCCGTTCGTCGGACGTTCGGGCAAGTTGCTGGACCGGATGATATCAGCGATCGGGCTCGACCGCTCCAGCGCCTACATCGCCAATGTCATTCCATGGCGGCCGCCGGGCAACCGCACGCCGACGCCGCAGGAGACGCAAATCTGCCTGCCGTTCATCCAGCGCCAAATCGAACTGGTCAATCCAGATGTGCTGGTGACGCTCGGCAATCCCTCGACCCAGACCCTGCTGTCGACGCGCGAGGGCATCATGAAAACCCGTGGCAGGTGGTTCGACTACAACACCGGCACGCGCGTGATCCGCGCGCTTGCCACCTTCCATCCGGCCTATCTGTTGCGCTCGCCGTCCTACAAGCGCATGGCGTGGCAGGACTTGCGTTCGATCGCAAAAGCGCTGGAGCAGGCGCAGACTTCCTCATCCTGAGGAGCACGCGCTTGCGTGCGTCTCGAAGGATGAGAATGCTCGGCCTCATGGTTCGAGACGGCGCAAGAGCGCCTCCTCACCATGAGGATTATCGTTTGATCAAGTTACGGCGTCTGCGGCCGCACGATGGCCCAGCCGATCCGCAATAGCGGCTGCCGGCCGGTCACCATCCGCTCGAACGCCCGCGGCACTTCCGGCACCAGGCCGGGAAATCGTTGCGCGATATCGGCGGGCGGCGTGCCGACCGTGTCGGATGCGCGCCAGACGACGACGCCGCCGGTTTCGTTGAATTTCGCCAATGTCAGCCACGGCGTCCGTTCCGGCGCAGCGTCGAAGAACAGATGGGGACGCCCGGCGTCCAGTGAGATCAAGGCCGCAAGCTGCGCGTCGCCGCTCACCGCCTGCAGGGGATGGTTGGTACGCCGCTCAAAGCTGTCGCCAAAAAAATGCGCGATCTCGGCCGCGGGCAGCGACGTCGCCACTTCGCCGCTGCCGGTCCAGGGCAGAAAAAGCGTCGTCGCGATTGCCGCGAGCGCGGGGGCGATGATGGCAGCCGCCCAGACCGAACGCAGGATTCGCTGACGCCGCAGATGAACCAGATCGCCGGTCGCGACGATCGCGGCCAGCCCCGACATCAGCAGCGCGATGCCCGTCCCGCCCGTGACCCCTTCGAGATTGAACAGGCCGGCGATCAGGCTTCCCGCGAGCGCGGGGCCGATGGCGAAGAAATAAACAAAATCGCGCGCCAGCGGATCGACCGGCGGCCGATAGATGATCGGCGCCTCTTCCGGGTTGCGGCCGAACCAGCCAGAGTTAAGCACCACCAGCAGCACGATGCCGGATAGGGCGAATAGCAAACCGCCGAGCAATGCGGCCCAGTGCAGCGCCCTTCCGCTCAAATCCGCGATGGCTGGCCATTGCGGCAACGCCAGGGTGTCGGCGCGGATCAGCCAGACCAGATACGGCAGCGCCAGCACGACAATCACCAGCAGCGCGAACAGCGGATCGAACGACATCAGCGTGCGCCGTCCGCGCACGGTCGCAAGCGCAAATCCGGCTACCAGCATCAGCAGGCCGATCGCGGCGGAGGTTGTCAGCAGCAAAAGTCCGGCTTCGATGGACCATGCGAACCACGCGTTGCGCCTGTTCTGGCCGATCAGCTGCCAGGAATGCAGCAGCAGCAGCGCCCAGAGCGGGCGCGCAAGCACCAGGGAGCCGAATTCGGCGCCGCGCGAACTGAATGCCGCGACCGTCAGCGTCAATATGACCGCGAGCACCGCCTGTTGCCCGCCGACAATGGCGCGTGCCAGCAGATACAGCGTCCAGAACATCGCGATCGAGCAGAGCTGCGCCAGCAGATAGACGCCGAACATATGATTGCCCGCGACGCGAAACGCGATATCGGCGAGCCAGAACGCCAGCGGCGGGCCGAGATCGGTTCCGACCTGGTATTCCCGGCCATAGGCGAGCACCATGGCAAGGTCGCCGGGAGGGCTTCGATACAGCAGCATCGGCAGGATCAGCCACAGCGCCGCCTGAAACAGCACCACAAGCCAGACCACCAGCCGCGGCCGGGCGCGGATCAGTTCGATAATCAGGGAGGTGAAACGCATGAAACGTCCGAAATGCCGAAGCCGGCCCTACTCGATCTCGAACGTGTGATAAAGCGCATGGGCCGCTGAGGCAACTCAGTCAGATTCCAGCGGAAACCTCGACGGTGATCTGCGTTTCCAACGCGATAACGTCTGTTTCGATCGTCATCGCCTGATGTCTTTCCCGTGCCGCCGCGACCGGCGCGAAAAAGCGGCGGTGATGCACCGTCGGTCCGAGCCGATTGAGCGCCTCGAGATGCTCCGGTACGCCATATCCCTTGTGGGACTCGAAACCATAACCCGGGCAATCCTGCGCCAGCTTGCACATCAGGCGGTCGCGCGAGACCTTGGCGATGATCGAGGCCGCCGCGATCGAGAGAACCAGCCCGTCGCCGCCGATCACGGCTTCGCAGTCGCAAGCCGTATCGAGCCGGTCGCGGCCGTCGACGAACACATGTTTCGGCATTTCCGGCAGCGCGTGGACCGCGCGCGCCAGCGCCCACAGCGACGCGCGCAGGATATTGTCGCGATCGATCCGCGCCGGCGATGCGAAGACGACCGCAAACGAGGCGGTTAGGCAAATTTCCTCGAACAGTTCCTCGCGGCGCTCCGGCGTCAGCCGCTTGGAGTCGTCGATGCCCTTGGGAATCCGCCTGGGATCGAGCACCACCGCCGCGGCCACCACCGGACCTGCCAGCGGACCGCGCCCGGCCTCGTCGCAGCCGGCCACCGGCCAGACGCCGCGCTTGATCAGCGCGCGCTCGCGGCGAAGGCTCGGCGGCGCGACCGCAATCACGCCTTTTGGCAGCCTGGCTGGATCTTTCCCGGATTTATCGCGAATCATGCCGGGGATCGTGCGCAAGCGAGGCCGGCGGCGCAACCGGGAACTCCGCGCAATTCCCGCTATTCTGCGGGTGACGCTCAATCCACTGCTAGCGAATATCCTTGCAGCTGCGCTGCACCACCCTAAAACAAGCTGAGCTGCTGCCCGCTGCGTTTCGGCCGCGCGAAATGATCGGTAGTCAATTTCAAGCGCCGCTTGTTGAGCCCGAGCTTTTCGCAGGCGATCTCGAACCGGCGTCCGATCATCCAGGCCATCGGTCCGGTGCCCTTCATCCGCGTTCCCCACTGCGAATCGTAGTCGCGCCCGCCGCGCATGTCGCGGATCAGCGTAAAGATGTGGCGGTAGCGGTCGGGATAATTGGCCATCAGCCACTCGCGAAAGAGGTCCCGCACCTCCAGCGGCAGCCGCAACAGTACATAGCTCGCTTCCTTGACGCCGGCATGTGCCGCGGCGTCAAGAATACGCTCGATCTCGGAATCGTTCAGCGCGGGGATGACAGGCGCTACCATCACCGTGGTCGGAATCCCCGCTTCGGATAATTGCCGCAGCGCCTCCAGCCGCTTTGACGGCGTCGATGCCCGCGGCTCCATGGTGCGTGCAAGCCTGGAGTCGAGCGTCGTCACCGAGATCGCCACCTTGGCGAGATTGCGCTTCGCCATTCGTGCGAGAATGTCGATGTCGCGCGTCACCAGCGCCGACTTGGTGACGATGCCTATGGGGTGCGAGGCGCGCTCCAGCACTTCGAGAATCCCACGCATGATCTTCCGCTCGCGCTCGATCGGCTGATAGGGATCGGTGTTGGTGCCGATCGCGATCATGCGCGGTTCGTAATCCTGCGCCGCCAGTTCCTTTTCCAGCAGCGCCGGCGCATCGGGCTTGGCGAACAGTTTGGTTTCGAAGTCGAGCCCCGGCGACAGGCCGAGATAGGCGTGGGTCGGCCGCGCAAAGCAATAGACGCAGCCATGCTCGCAGCCCCGGTAAGGGTTGATCGAACGGTCGAAGCCGATATCGGGAGAATCGTTGCGGGTAATGACCTTGCGCGCGGTATCCACCGCGACCGTGGTCTTGAACGGCGGCAATTCATCGAGGCTCTGCCAGCCGTCGTCGAACGCGACGCGCGCCTCGGCCTCGAAGCGGCCGCTGTCGTTGGATTGTGCGCCGCGGCCACGCCGCCGCTCGCGCTCGATCGCGACCGCCAGCTCGGGAAAAGGAGAAAGAGCACCCGCCGGTTCGGAGGGCGCCGTGACCGGCGGGTGCTTGAGGGCATGAGAGGATGCTCGACTCATGGTGACAACATAACACGTCGGGAGAACAAATCAAGAACATAAAATCATCCCCGTGGATGGTTGATGTTGGTTCGCCGGCCGCTAAATGGCTGCTTCCATGACGTTTTTATGAATGATCTGGCGCAATGAAACTGTCGCCAATGCTGGGCATATCTATCTTTCCCCATTTGGTTGGCAGGTCATGAAATCTCAAATTATCGAACAGCTCGGACAAGTCGACATTCTGTTGCCGTCGCTGGTGACGGAGGGACTCGCCGCCAATGATCGTATCAAGGTTCGGATGAGCGCGCTCCAGGCTGCCGCACATCATGCGCGGCAGCCGGATCGCCCGGCCGCCGATTTGCACGTCGAATGTCGCGCCGCCGGAATTGCGCCTGCCGCGCTCGCGACGCTGATCGGTGGCGCCCATCTTGCTGGCGACGGTCGAATAGCCGCGCCCAATCTCGCCAGGCTGATGAAGGAAATCCACGACGACGTCACCGCGATGATCCGGGCCGTGACCGCCGGCAAACCGTCCGACGGCGAAACCGCGAGCGCGCGGCTCGCCGCGATCCGCACCGCCGGTTCGCTTGAGGCGTCGAATGAAATCGAAATCGCACGTGTCGCCAAGTTGACCGGCGTAGAACCGGACGGCGCCGACAGCCTGCATCGCCTGGTGATGGATCTGCACAAGGCGCTCAACCGGCTGGCCACGGACTGCGCCGAGGAGATCCTCGCGGGCGCCCATGTCTTCGGTTTGCACCCCGACGACCGCGCGCCGGTGGAAAGTTTCATGCAGGGGCTCAACGAGACCCGCGCCTTGAAGTTCAACCATCCCGGCCTTGAGACAATGGCGACCCGGTCGGGCGGCCGGCTGCTGGTTCAGAACGATATCGGGACCAACGACGCCCACGTGGTGGTCGTTGCGGTCAAGAAGAATTCCGTGACTGTGACCTACACGGACGTGCATCGGGCGCGCGCGAAGTTCTTCATCGCCTTGTTCGAGAAATTTCCGGCGAAATGGAGTGGGCTCGATCGCCACGTCGCGGCGGGTCTCGGCGACGACAATGCCTTCTTTCTTGTCACCGGGCAGTATCAGACCGAAAGCGCCGGGGATCGCAACGCCTTTCTGACCTGCATCGGCGCTGTGCTGGTATTCCTGATCGACTGGAACAAGGCGCGCAAGCTTTTGCGGACCTGGGTCGCAAAAGACGATGCGGCGCGCATTCTCGAATGGGCCGCCCGGCAGCGGTTTGGTCACCGCGCCTTCCTTGAGCTCGGCGGCAATGAATTGATCGGCGCTGCGGTGCGGAATGCAGCGCCGACGCGCATCGGCTTCGGTGAGCGGTTGGATCAGACGCTCGGGCGCAACGCCGCGGTCGATTTCCTCAAAACCGCGATGCGCGTTTCGACCGAAGCGCTGGGTGCCGGGCAATCGGTTAGGCTGGTCCGCGACCAAATTGAAGCCGATCTGGTCAGGCATCTGGAGCGCGTCGACAGCGCGCTGCTCGCTATCGTGCTGCGCCAGGTCGGATTGGCGCGACATGACCGCCGCGATCGCCCAGCATATTGCCGCGCTGCGGGCGGGCCGGCCGGTCGACGGCAAGCTGCTGACCGCCCGTGCCGGCCTTATCGAGCGCAAGGCAGATCGCATCGCAATCGAAGCCCGCAAGGAGGTGACCCGCCTCAACGCCGGCCCAATCATTGAACAACTGGTGGACCGCGTCGAGGAAGCCATCGATGAATTGGAGCAGGCCGGTTTTATCGCCTCGCTGGCGCCGACCGGGATCGATCCGGCGCTGCTGTCGGCACTTGCCGAGTTGTGCGCAGTCGCCACGACAGCGGCTGAAGCCGCAGCTTCGGGGCTTGCCGCCGCCGTCGAAGTCCCGGAGGGGCGCCGCGCCGACTCCGAAGACGCGCTGGCCGCGGTCATCCGCCTGATAGATGCCGAGCACGCCGCGGATGCGCGGGAACGCGATGTCACTGCACGGGTGTTTGCCGGCGGTTTCGACGTGCCGACGTCGCTCTGCGTTCTCGAGCTTGCCCGCGCCATCGAGCGCGCAACCGACCGGCTGGCCGGATTCGGACATCTGCTGCGGCGGCACATCATGACCGACTTGTCGGCCTAGCAGCCTGTCGGACTGAGGTTTGAGACTGAAGGCCGAGAGCGATTTTGCCTTCGGCAGAACCGCGACGGGCACCTGATGGCGTCCCGACCGCGTTGTGACCGCCCATGTCGCGCTGCGGCCATTTTTTTCGCAGCCGGGACCCATATGTGGACGGCCCCCGTGCCACAAGAGTTTTTTGACGGTCTGATCGGATCGCTTGCATCCATATGTCCGGCCTGTTGATGCGGTCGGGGACCGCTGGCCAAGATGGTTTTCCGCGACGCGAGTTCCAAACACGCCAGCGACCTTTACGGGCCAGTGGGTCCCACGGACTGTCTCGCACCTCGGATCGATCGATCCTACCATCTGATCTCCTCTTGCAGCTCCGGCTCAGCCGGTGCGGCGAACCCGCCGACCGGCCGATCTCTCAAGCGGCGGATGCCGATGCACCGGGCATCCGCGCGCCGTCGTAACTCTCACCTGTCACCATCAGCTTCCAGGCGATGCGGGCAATCTTGTTGGCGAGCGCCACGGCCGCGAGTTTTGGCGGCTTGCGCTTCAGCAGGGCGATCAGCCAAGGTGATGGATGACCGCGGCCGTGCTTCGCCTGCTGGATCACCGCGGTCGCCCCCGCCACCAGCACGCTGCGCAACCTCTCGTCGCCGGCGCGGGTGATCTTGCCGAGCCTGGTCTTGCCACCAGTGGAATGGTCTTTCGGGGTCAGCCCGAGCCAGGCCGCAAAATGCCGGCCGGAGGGGAACGCGCGCGGATCGGGTGTCTTCATTACCAGCGCCGTGGCGCCGATCGGCCCGACCCCTGGAATCTTCGCCAGCCGCCGGCTGTCGGTATTGGCACGGTGCCAGGCCCTTAGTCTGGCCTCGATCGCCTTCAGTTCGACCTGCAGCTGCGCGTAGTCTTGGCCCTGGATCGCGAACAGATCGCGCGCCAGTGCCGGCACGGTCTCGTCTTGCGCGATCCGCGACAATAGCGGCTCGATCTTGTCGAGACCCTTGGCCGCCGTCAGGCCGAACTCCGCCGCATAGCCGCGGATCGCGTTGCTGAGCTGGGTCCGCCTTGCGATCAGCCGCTCGCGGATGCCGGCCAGCATCAGGGCCGCCTGCTGCTCTTCGGTCTTCACCGGCACGAAATGCATCGTCGGCCGGCTCATCGCCTCGCACAATCCCTCGGCATCGCGCCCGTCGTTCTTGTTGCGCTTGACGTAAGCCTTCACGTGCTGCGGCGCCATCAGCTTCACCTCGTGGCCGAGCCTGCGCAACTCCCGCGCCCAGTAATGCGCCGCCCCGCACGCCTCCATTCCGATCACGGTCGGCGGCAGTTTGGCAAAAAACGCCAACACCTCGTTGCGCCGCAGCTTCCTGCGCAGCACCGGCCGCTCGGCGGCATCCACCCCGTGCAGCTGAAAAAAATGCTTCGACGTATCCATTCCAATGCGGATAATCTGCTTCACGGACGGCTCCCTTGTCTGAGATATCAACAACCTCATTCTGGCACACTCGATGCCGTAGGGGGCCGTCCACACCATCACGCCCGGCCTGATCAGGCGGAGCTGAGGGTAAACATCCGCTTGATGTTCCATGCCATGGTCACGAGGCTCCACTCGCCACCCACCTTGTCGAGCCCGCGCAGCAGGAACTGGCGGAATCCGAGGACCGATTTGATGATGCCGAACACTGGTTCCGGGATCTGTTTGCGCAGAGAATAGAGCTTGCTGCCTTCTGGCGTTTTCAGCCGATGCGCCATGGCCTCGACCGGCGTTGGGTTTTTCGGCGCGGGCGGTGGATCGGCGAAGCGCTCGGCCAGAGGTGGATGATGCGGCTGTCGGCCCA
>Ga0097691_1001671_pt1 | contig 15877 bp, 12 predicted proteins | sample NGESurdeep072012_8_FD_72858 | JGI IMG/M metagenome (GOLD analysis project Ga0097691, IMG submission 72858) | Arctic peat soil microbial communities from Barrow, Alaska - NGEE Surface sample 210-1 deep-072012 | ecosystem: Environmental > Terrestrial > Soil > Wetlands > Peat ... | reverse complement strand
TCACAATTTTGGCTAAGATGATAGCAACATGCCATGATGAAAACAATCATGTAACAATACCGGGATTTTATGATGATGTTGTAGAAGTAATTGCTGAAGAAAGAAAATTAATGGCAGCAGCGCCTTACAATGAAGAGGAATATAAAAAAGATCTTGGGGTAAAGGAATTGTGGGGAGAGAAAGGATTTACCACCAATGAAAGAACAGGTATTCGTCCTACAATTGAGTTGAATGGAATTTGGGGAGGCTACCAGGATGAAGGCGCAAAAACTGTATTGCCATCAAAAGCAACTGCAAAAATTTCTGCAAGACTGGTTCCCAATCAATCCTCAGAAAAAATAACAAAAATGCTGCTGGATTATTTTAAAAAGATTGCACCGGCAAATGTTATCGTAAAGGCATTTGAGCATCATGGCGGCGAACCTTATATGACGCCGATTGACAGCAAAGCATACCAGGCTGCGGCAAAAGCAATGGAAACAACCTTTGGTAAAAAGCCAATTCCTGTACGTGGCGGTGGAAGTATTCCTATCTGTTTTTTGTTCGAAAAAGAATTGGGTATTAAAGTGGTGTTTCTCGGCTTTGGTTTAGACAGTGATAACCTGCACAGCCCTAACGAAAAATTCGATCTTGCTAATTTTTATAAAGGCATAGAAACAATACCATACTTCCATAAATATTTTGCAGAGATGAAGTAAGAAATATTTTTTGTTACACAATTACCAGATCTTGGTACAATAATAGCTCGCTATTAAAAAAAATTATTCAGTATGGATATTATTATACAATCACTCGGTTTTAAAGCCAGTGATCATCTGGAAGGGTTTATTCGTGAAAAACTTAATAGAGTATTGCTCCAAAGTGATACAGTGATAAGAGCCAATGTTACTTTATATGCCGGCTCAGAATCTAACCCGGAAAATAATGTATGTGAAATACGGCTTGAAGTTCCGGGTAATGATCACTTTGTAAAAAAGAGCAGTGATGTGTTTGAAAAAGCCATCGCAGAATGTATTGATGCATTACAAAAAATCATTCGCAGAACCAGGGATAAACAAATAAGCAGCAGGCATGCTGAACCGGAGCTTCCGGAATAAAGTTGCTGATCAGCAAAAAAAATTAAAACTTAGGACAGGGAACATTTTTGCCATTAGCAGGCTTTTTGATGTAGATCAATGAAAGCTCCATACCACCGCGGCTTTGAGAGCCTGCTTTTAAACTGGAAATATTAATATCATAGCTGGCGCCGATACGCATGCCGCCAAATTCCAAACCTAAGTAAGGAATAACAGCATCATTCCATCTCATCCACAGCCCTCCATAAACGTTGGTAGGATTTCTCTCATCATTATTTAAAGCAGATGCAATAGCGCCACCGAATGTTGTTTCGGTTGATTTACCCTGTACCTGGTAAATGCCGCTGGTATGCAATGTGAGATTATCAGAAACAGGAAAATATCCTCCTGCACTTATTGTAGTACGGGCAGCAATATTCCAGTTGCCGCCTTTAAAACTTTCTTTCGGACGGTTGATATGATACATGGATGCGCCAAAGTAAAAATTATTTTTATCCGTCGTTGATACAGTATAAATCAGACCCGCATTCACATCAAAATAATTAATATTTAAGTCGTTGCTATTATATACTTCCTGGGTTACACCCGTAAATCCAAAGGGTGTTAACATATCTTCATAATAAAGTTTACTATTGTCCAGCCTTTTTTGACCGTACATGCCCTGAAACCCAAGCCCTATCTGGCTATACCCATCTTCATTTAAAGCTTTATGATATGCTGTTGAAATGCCGATGTAATTATTAGTTAACACCCCACCACCTGCCTTGTCAGTTAATGCAATAATCCCAACACCCCATGTATCATTTTCAGGAATTATTTTATTAAGTATTGAAAAATCCACACTTAAAGTAGAAGTAGTATACACATTATTAAAGGCAGGCCATTGATTGCGGTAATTTCCTGCTGCTCTAAGTGTGCCATCAAACTTACCTGTTAATGCAGGATTTAATGTTAGCGGTGATGCAAAGAATTGGGAGAAATGTGGATCCTGTGCATCGGCATTAAATATAAAACCTAAAACAACAATAATGACAGAGGCAATTTTTTTCATTCTAAAAAATTTCAGAATCTTAAAGATAAGTTTTTTATTGTTTTATTTGGAGGGAATGAGCAGCTAAATAAATGACAATTTTTTTGAATGAAGGGCTGCTTTAGATAGGTCATTGATCATTAGTCAATAGTCAATGAGTCAATAAGTCAATAATAAATTTACAATTATCCAATGCTTAATGACAAATGACCCAATGACCCAATGACTTAATGACTCATTGACTATTTAGAGGTTTCACATTTGAACTTTTACGCCATAAGCCAGATCGCCGGCATCGCCTAAGCCCGGTACAATATAACCTTTGGCGGTTAATTCATCATCAATATCTCCACACCAGATAGTTGCTTTAGGTTCTGCTCTTAAAACATATTCAATGCCAACCGTGCATGCAATTGCACAGACAAAATGTATTTCCGAAGGGCTGCCCTCTTCACGAATGAACTGAATTGTTTTTACCAATGATGCGCCTGTTGCCAGCATCGGATCTGAAATAATAACAACACGGTTTTCCATCTCCGGGCAACTGATATAATCCAAACTTATTTCAAAACTGCCATCGGGATTGTGTTTGCGGTAAGCGCTGATAAATGCATTATCAGCTTTATCAAAATAATTAAGTAAGCCCTGGTGCATAGGCAATCCTGCTCTTAATATAGTTGCCAATACAGGTTGTTTCTCTAAAACCTTACACGAAGAAGTACCTAATGGTGTTGTTATATCTTTCTCTACCCATAATAATTTTTTACTTATTTCATAAGCAGCAACTTCACCAATCCTTTCAAGATTGCAACGGAAGCGTAAGCGGTCATCCTGTACGTCAACATCTCTTAATTCACTTATCCAGTTACTTACCAAAGAATGTTCTTCGCTGAGATTGATAACCATTATAAATTATTAAAGTGATTTTTCCGCACAACCTGCGAAGATTTAAAGTTATAAATTTGAACCACCCAACATCTTCGCCTTACACAAAAATATATTTTTTATAAGTAAGGCAGATAAATCAGAATTATGGTATATAAAGTAATAGGATTAATGAGCGGAAGCTCGCTTGATGGACTGGATATTGCTTTTGTACATCTGCAGGAAAATGGCGGAAAGTGGGGCTACGAAATATTACATGCAGATTGTTATGAATACGACAGCACATGGATAGCAAGATTAAAAAATGCTATTGACCTGAATGCATTGGATTATCAATTGCTGCATACTGAATACGGGCATTATCTCGGCAAACAGGTAAATGTTTTTATAGAGAAAAATAATCTGCATCACCAGGTTAGTTTAATTTCTTCTCACGGGCATACCACTTTTCATGTACCGGAAAAATTAATGACAGCACAGCTTGGCGATGGCGCTGCAATAGCTGCTGAAACACAGTTGCCTGTGGTTACTGACCTGAGAGCAATGGATGTGGCTTTTGGCGGACAGGGAGCGCCGATTGTTCCCATCGGCGAAAAATTATTGCTGGGTGATTATACTTATTTTTTAAACCTCGGTGGTATTGCAAACATATCAGCAAATATTAATGACAGGTTTCTCGCCTTTGACGTTTGTGCTGCCAATCGTGTATTAAATATGCTTGCAGAAGAAAAAGGGTTTGTATTTGATGATGATGGCAAAATTGCTGCTGCAGGAAATATTAATAATGATCTTTTGCAAAAATTAAATAAGCTGGAATATTATAAGCGTCCGCATCCTAAATCATTAGCAAACGATTTTGGTATTGAAACTGTATTTCCCATCATTAAGCAATCATCATTAAGCATTGAAGATGCAATGAGAACCTATGTTGAGCATATTGTTGTTCAAATAAAAAATTCAATACAAAGCATAACTAGAAACCACCAACTACCAACTACAAACTACAAACTCCTGGCTACCGGTGGCGGTGCATTTAATACTTTTTTAATAAACAGATTGAAAGAGGTTTTGCAGGAGATCAATATAGAAATATTTATTCCTGATGAAAATTTAATAAAATATAAAGAAGCGCTGATAATGGCTCTGATGGGCGCTTTGCGATGGAGAGAGGAATATAATGTTCTTGCCTCTGTTACCGGAGCAAAACGCAACAGCATAGGCGGCGCCTTGTGGTTAGGAGCAGAAGCATAAGTTGTCTGAACCATGACCTGCCTGCCGGCAGGAAGGTTTATGGCCTGTCCGACTATGTCATTCAGGCGGGGATTTAGAAGATTAATGAGATAATAGCTTTCTTTATTTTAACTTTCTTTATTAATATTAACAGCATAGGTTGTTTAATTTTAATTTGATTATTTTTTTTGTAAAAAACTATCATCAATGAAAAAAATTGCGGTAATTATTTCTGCTTCGATCATTTTGTTATCATGCAATAACAGCGATACCAAAAAAGCTGCAAAAGAAAAAGACAGCTATGAAGCAACCAGGGAAAGTTTGCAGAATAAAGAGACAAAAAATCCTCAGAATTTTTTGACTGTTTCTGGACATGACCGCCACAACATTCTTGGGCAAACAGTTGTCAAAGGAACGGTTACCAATAAAGCAACAGTTGCTTCTTATAAAGATGTAGATGTAAAATTAGATTTCTACAGTAAGACAGGCACATTGCTGGAAACTGATAAAGAAACAGTGTTTGAAATTATTGGTCCGGGACAATCAAAGAATTTTAAGACAAAATATTTTGCACCCAAAGGCACTGACAGCGTTGCATTGGCTGTTATAGGTGCAAAGGTTGTAGAGAAATAATTTCTTACGAAACGAATTCAAACCTATCTCCATCAAACAAACCCAGATCACTCAATTTTAAATGGGGAATAACCAGCAAAGCCATAAAAGATAAGGTCATAAATGGCGCTGATAATTTTGATCCCAGTTCCTTTGCTGCTTTATCAATAGCTGTATATAGTTCAGCAACTTTATAACCATCTTCATTACTCATCAAACCCGCTACAGGTAAAGGGAGAAGAAGCTCTCCCCTCTCCACTTGTGGAGAGGGGCTGGGGGTGAGGGAAATCCCTCCCCTATTCTTAATTATTAAATTCACTGCTCTGCAAATGCTTTCGTCATCAACCCCTACTGCAATTATATTGTGAGAATCATGCGCCACTGAAGAAGCGATTGCTCCATGCTTAAGTCCAAAATTTTTTACAAATGCTTTTGCAACAGGATAATTTTTATAACGGTTCACCACAACCATTTTTAAAATATCATTTTCTGTATCACTTACAATTTCATCATTAACAACTTTCGGTTTTATTGATAATTTATTTGTGATAAGTTGCCCATCCAATGCCTCAATTACATCCCCTAACTCCCTGAAAGGAGAATCAGAAATTTCATATTTAAAATCCTCTACCGTTTTCTCATCGCAATTAAAATTGTTTATCACTTTTGACTTTCCCTTTTGTCCAGAGCGAAGTCGAAGGATTGACCTGCCATTTTCAGCAACCATCTCGCCACTAATATAGGTTTCTACAACTTTAAAATTTACCAGATCTTCCACAACAATTAAATCTGCCGGGTCACCTTCTTTTAATAAACCTACATTCATTTTATAATGCTCAACAGGATTTATACAGGCTGCCTGTAAAACTTTAAAAACATCAATCCCTTTTGCAATAGCTCTTTGGCATAGTAAATTAATATGACCTTCCACTAAACTATCGGGATGTTTATCATCACTGCAAAACATTATTTTATCAGGATAGTCATTCAATAAATCAATTAATGCTTCAAAATTTTTGGCAGCGCTCCCTTCCCGGATAAGGATCTTCATTCCATATTGTAATTTATCCAGGGCTTCTTCTTTGGTAAAACATTCGTGATCGGTGCTTATACCTGCATCTATATATTTTTTGGCCTGCTCTCCTCTCAATCCGGGTGCATGCCCATCAACAGGTTTATTGTATTTTTTTGCAGAAGCTATTTTATTCTTCACTTCTTCATCTCCATTTAACACACCGGGAAAATTCATCATCTCACTTAAATAATGTATTTCCTCTCTTCTCATTAGATCATTTACATCATTTGCATCAATGGTAGCGCCGGAAGTTTCAAATACAGTTGCAGGCACACAACTGGGCGCACCAAAATGAAATTTAAAAGGAACAGTTTTTCCATTTTCTATCATAAACTCAACACCCTGCAAGCCGCATACATTGGCTATTTCATGAGGATCGCTAATGGTGGCAACTGTACCATGCACAACAGCAAGCCTTGCAAACTCTGATGGTATAAGCATAGAACTTTCTATATGAACATGAGCATCAATAAAACCGGGAAGAATGAAATTTGGCAGCAGTTGTCCGGCTGATAATCGTTCAATAGATTTTATTTTTCCATCCTCAATTAATACTTTACCCGGATAAATATTTTTAGATTTTATATCTACAATATTTCCCTTAACTGAAAAATTCATACTCCCTCCGTTTACTGAATAGGGAACTTTATACACTTCTTTTTTATTTTTATCATTCATTGAGAAATATTTTTTTAAGCACCTTAGAGTTGGAGTGTCAAATTAATTGTTAAATGGCATATAGAAAAAATAAAGATTTCTATATTCACTTAACTTGCATTTCTAAATTTATAAAAATGAAAAATATAGTTCTGCTCGTAGTATTTGTTCTGGGTATTGTTTTTATGCAGTTTGTGCAGGCACAAAGTGTTGATGATATAATTAATAAATATGTAGAAGCAAGAGGTGGAAAAGAAAAACTGAATGCCATCAAATCTTTATACATGGAAGGCTCAAGGGAAATGATGGGAAGCGAAGTGGCTGTTAAAGTAACTATGGTTCAGGGAAAATTATTTCGTAATGACTTTGAATTTGGCGGTACTACCGGTTATACAATTGTTACTCCAACTGAAGGCTGGAGTTTTATTCCTATGCGCTCACAAAAAGTGGAATCTATCCCTGCCGACAGACTTAAAACCATGCAGGGACAAATGGATATTGCCGGACCATTAGTTGATTACATTGCTAAAGGAAATAAAGCCGAACTGCAGGGAAAAGAAACTATTGATGGAAAAGAAGCGTATAAAGTAAAACTTACACTTGCTACAGGAAAAGATGTAACTTATTACTTTGATACCAAAACCAATTTACTTGTACAAACAAAACAGATGACTCCGGGCATGGGGGGTGGCGGACAGGAAAGAGAAGCGATCACAAATTATTCTGATTACTCAGCAGTAGATGGAGTTCAGTTTCCACATACAATTTCCAATCCGGGCAGTGGACAGGCCGCAGGCTCTACAACATTCGATAAGATAGAATTAAATAAAATAATAGACGAAAGCCAATACAAACCATCTAACTAAAAAATAAAAAATGAAATATTTAAAACAAATAATTATTGTACTGGCTGCAGTATTTTTTACACAAATTGTAAGCGCCCAAACCGCAGATGAAATTGTAAATAAATACATTGATGCCCTGGGCGGAAAAGAAAAACTTGCCCAGTTAAAAACTCTGAAAATGAATGGCAGCATGAATGTACAGGGAACAGATGTTGGAATAACGATTACAGTTGTAAACGGAGTAGGTACAAGAACAGACATAGATGTACCTGGAATGGCTGAAGGTTACATGATTGTAACACCAACAAAGGGATGGAACTTTTTACCTTACCAGGGGCAGACAGGGGCAGAAGAAATAAGTGATGACCAACTTAAAGCCGGACAGGGACAAATAGACCTGCAAAGCCCATTTATGAATTATAAAGAAAAAGGCCATAAGGTTGAATTATCAGGTAAAGAAAATGTGAACGGGATAGAGTGTTATAAATTAAAGTTCACCAATAAAAATGGTAAGGTTAGTACCATATATATTGATACTAAAAATTATTACCGTGTTAAATCTGTTACTACAATTAATGTAAACGGACAGGATACTGAGGAGGAGACCAGTTATGCTGATTTTAAAAAAACTCCGGAAGGCTATACACTTCCATTTTCACAAACTATTCCTAATGGTACAATCGTTTACAATTCAATAGAAATAAATAAGCCTGTAGACGAAAGTATTTTCACAGTAAAATAAATTTCGATAATGATATAAAAAAGGTGTTGATGAAAATCAGCGCCTTTTTTGTTTAGCAGGAATTAGTACCTTCCAAACTTAATTTTTATTACATGAAAAAAATCTTCTCTTTACTATTTATTATTTCTTTCAGCGTTAATTTATTTGCTCAGAATAAAAAGCAGGCTGACAATTCAAATACATCTGAAGACAGTATTCTTTTTTCAAAAGTGAAATATCGTTTGGTTGGTCCATTTCGTGGCGGTCGCAGCGGTGCTGTTGCCGGTGATTACAGACAAAAAAATACTTTTTATTTCGGCGCTACCGGTGGCGGTGTCTGGAAAACAATTGATGGTGGCAGCAACTGGAAAAATATATCTGATAAATATTTTGGAGGTTCTATCGGGGCTGTTGCAGTAGCACCATCTGACCCAACTGTTTTGTATGTTGGTGAAGGAGAAAATACACTTCGTGGAAACGTTAGTGAAGGCTTTGGTATTTGGCGCAGTGATGATGGCGGAAGAAGCTGGAAACAAATTGGTTTAAACGATACACGTCATATTGCCCGTATTGTTATTCATCCAAAAAATCCTGATATAGTATGGGTTGCAGCCGTAGGTCATTTATTTGGACCTAACCAGGAAAGAGGCGTTTACAAAACGATTGACGGAGGAAAAACATGGAAAAAAGTTTTGTTCAGCGATAAGCAAAGCGGAAGTATTGACCTTGTAATGGAACCTGGCAATCCTTCAGTATTGTATGCTTCTACATGGACAGTTTTACGAACTCCTTATAGTTTGGAAAGTGGCGGCAGCGGCAGCGCTTTGTGGAAGAGTATAGATGGCGGCGAAACATGGCAAAAATTAAATGACAAAAAAGGCTTTCCCGGTAAAACCGTTATTGGAAATATTGGCATTGCTGTTTCAGCTTCTAATCCTGAAAGAGTTTATGCATTGGTAGAATCTGAAAAAGGTGGTTTATTAAAAAGCGATGATGCAGGTGAAACATGGACCAATATAAGTACTGATCAAAACATAAGACAAAGGGCATGGTATTACAGCAGGATATTTGTTGATCCAAAAAATCCTGACATAGTATATGCATTAAATGCAAATTTGTATCGAATTACAGATGGAGGAAAAACTTTAAAACAAATTAATACACCACACGGCGATCATCATGACCTTTGGATAGATCCTGAAGATGGCAACAGGATGATCGTTGCTGATGATGGCGGCGCACAAATAAGTTTTGATGGCGGCACCAACTGGAGCACTTATTATAATCAGCCAACAGCACAGTTTTACAGGGTTTCAACAGATAATAATTTTCCTTACAGAATTTTAGGTGCACAGCAGGATAATTCTACTGTAAGAATTTTATCCAGAACAGAAAGCAATGAAATAAATCAAACCAACTGGATGCCGACCGCAGGCTTTGAAAGCGGGTTTGTAGTTGCAGATCCATTAAATCCTGATATTGTTTATGGAGGAAATTATGGCGGATTTATTTCAAGGTTTGATCATAAAACCGGGGAGAACCGGGCAGTGAGTGTTTGGCCTGATAATCCATTAGGTGGTGGAGTTGATTTTATTAAATATCGGTTTCAATGGAACTTCCCTATTTTCTTCTCACCCAATAATCCAAAAAAATTATATGCAGCAGGCAATGTTTTATTTGCATCAGAAAATGAAGGAGCAAGCTGGACAGCAGTGAGCGACGATCTTACAACCAACGATAAATCAAAACAAAAATCCAGCGGAGGACCAATCACACAGGACAACACCGGGGTTGAAGTATACTGCACGATTTTTACAGCAGGTGAATCTCCTTTGGAAAAAGATCTTTTATGGACAGGCAGCGATGATGGTCTTATTCATGTAAGTAAAGATGGCGGTGGACATTGGGAAAATGTAACACCTCCTGATGCAGGCAAATGGATGATGTGGAATTGTGTAGAGAGTGATCCGTTTAAAAAAGGTGCTGCCTATTTCGTGGGAACAAAATATAAGGTGGATGATTTTACTCCATATATTTTTAAAACAGAAGATTATGGAAAATCATGGACAAAAATAACTAACGGTATACCATCAATGCATTTTGCAAGATGTTTACGTGCTGATAAAAAAAGGCCCGGACTTTTATATTGCGGCACCGAGTATGGAATGTACATCAGTTATGATTATGGCAATTCATGGAAGCCATTTCAATTAAATTTGCCAATGGTTCCTATAACTGATCTTACCATAAAAGACAATGACCTTGTTATAGCAACGCAGGGGCGTGGCTTTTGGGTTTTGGATGATCTTACCATGATACAGGAAAAACAATCGGGCATCACACAAAATAATCTTAAAATATTTCCGGTAAGAGATGCAGTTCGAATGAATGGATCTCAAAATTTAAATGCAAAGAATGCAGGAATAAATCCGCCTAACGGTGTAGTGGTAAATTATTTTCTTAAAAATTTTGCTGATAGCGCTCTTTTAAATATTAAAGTGTTGGATAAGAATAAAAACGTTATAAAAACTTTTAGCACCAAAGCGCCGCCAACCGGTGATATTGGTAAGATTGATGCTAATAAAGGAATGAACCAGTTTGTTTGGGATATGATGTATCCCGAAGCAGAAAAAGTAGAAGGCATGATATTGTGGAATAATATAAGAGGTTTAAAAGCTGCACCGGGGACGTATTATGTAAGAATCATAAATGATAAAAAAGATAGTGCAGAAAGTGAATTTACTATTAGAGCCAATCCAAATTATAAAACCCCGCAACAGGAATATGAAGAACAGTTTAGTTTTCTTTCAACAGTAAAAGATAAGTTTAATGAAATTCAAAAGGCAATAAAAAATATCCGGGAGGTTCGTAAACAGATAAGTGATTTTATGGCAAGGCAGGGGAAAGATACATCAGGTGAAATAAAAATACTTGCTGATTCAATTAATAAACGAATGACAAGAGTGGAAGAAGCACTGTATCAGACGAAAGCAAAAAGTGAGCAGGATGTATTGAATTATCCTATCCGCCTGAACGATAAAATTGCCGGCTTGTATTCTTATGCAGCTTCCGGAAATTATTCACCAACAGCACAGGTAAGAGAAGCGTATGCCGACCTCTCTGCGCAGGCAGATGCTGAATTAAATAAATTAAAAATTATTTTTAGTGTTGATGTGCCAAGATTAAATCAACTGATAAGAGAAAAACAATTGCCGGTAATTGGAGTAAAGAAAGAGTAAAAGCCTCACCTCCTAACCTCCTCTCCAACAGAGAGGAGGCAGGACGGTTATACATATCCAAACATTGTTTCTTCCACATTTGCTTCTGAATATGATTAAACAATTACTCAATTGTTGACGAAAGATTTATTGTTGATGTGGAAGATATGATATTCATTATTTTGCTGATGTACCGCTCCCTCTCTGTCGGAGAGGGAGATGGAGAGTGAGGTTTTTTTAATCTTCAGAAAGCATATCCGGTCTTCTTTCTTTAGTTCTTTTTAAAGACTCTTCGTGACGCCATGCTTCAATTTTAGAATGATTCCCGCTTAATAAAACATCAGGAACTTTCCATCCGCGAAAATCTTCAGGCCGTGTATAAACAGGTGGCGCTAATAAATTATCCTGGTAAGAATCCATCAGCGCCGAGGTTTCATCATTCAGCACACCAGGAATTAATCTTCCCACAGCATCTACAATTACTGCTGCGCCTAATTCTCCGCCGCTTAAAACATAATCACCAATTGAAATTTCTTTTGTAATAAAATGATCTCTTACTCTTTGATCAATGCCTTTATAATGTCCGCATATCAGCAACAAATTATTTTTTAACGATAACTGGTTCGCCATTTTTTGATTGAAATTTTCTCCATCAGGTGAAAGATAAATCACTTCATCGTATGCAGTATTTTTTTGCAGGCTTTCAATTGCATTTACCAATGGCTCAGCCATCATTACTAATCCTGCCCCGCCGCCAAACTGGTAATCATCTACCTGCCCATGTTTATAATTAGTGTAGGCTCTGAGATTAAAAAGATTTACTTCAAGCAAGCCTTTTTCTTTTGCTCTTTTTAAAATAGAGTAAGAAAAAAAACTTTCCATTAATTCAGGAACAACAGAAATAATATCAATTTTCATAAGGCAAAGGTAAGGTGTCAGGTCACTGCAGTGACCAGACACCTAAACATTATTCCATAAATTCATCCAACTCTCTTTTTTGTTTTTTTGTTGGTCTTCCCTGTTTACTTTGTCTTTTACCGGTTTGAAATACAAAAGCAGCTGTCTTTACTTTTTCTTTTTCCTCTTCTGGTGTAAGATCAATATAGCATTTTATTGCTTCTGAATATTGTAATCTGTTATGCAATAATTCTGTAACTTCTATCAGCCATTTCCTGGCTTCTGTTTTCACTTCGTACTGGTCGCCAATATTCACTGTCTTAGCCGCTTTTACATTAATTCCTTTGCTCTTAACTTTATTGTTGGCACATGCTTCCGCCGCAAGGCTTCTTGTTTTAAAAAGACGGATTGCCCAGAGATATTTATCAAGACGAAGTTTTTCTTTTTCTGTCATAGCCAAAGTTAAAAATCTTTATAAAGAAGATAAAAGAAGCTTATACTATTTAATTACTTTTAGTTTCTAAAAAATATTTCAGATGTACTGCATAAAAAAATCACTGTTCATTATAATCATTGTTAATTTTTCTGGCACTTGCTTTTCACAATTCCGTCCTAAACAAGTTAACTGGACATCTGATGGTAATGCCTATACAGCATTTAAAGATGGCAACATTGTAAGAACAGATTTGCGAACAAATGCAGAAACAATTTTTATAAAAAAAGAACAGCTAACCCCTGCAGGGCAAACAAAACCTTTATCATTTAATATTTATACTTTTTCTGCTGATAACACTAAGCTTCTTATCTATACTAATACAGCAAAGGTTTGGCGCTACAATACCCGTGGCGATTATTGGGTACTGGATATCACTTTAAATAAATTAATTCAGCTTGGAAAAGGAAGACCATCGCAGTCATTAATGTTTGCAAAAATTTCTTCTGATAATAAAAAAGCAGTTTATGTAAGCGAGCATAATATTTATGTAGAAGATTTGACTACGCATCAAATCACTCAGCTTACAAAAAATGGCACAAGAAAATTTATTAACGGCACTTTTGATTGGGTTTATGAAGAAGAGTTTGATTGCAGGGATGGTTTTAGATGGAGCCCTGACAGCAGATCAATTGCCTTTTGGCAGGTTGATGCAACTAAGATAAGAGACTACTATATGCTGAATACAACTGATTCGGTTTATTCAAAAGTTATTCCTGTAGAATATCCAAAAGTTGGTGAGCCGCCATCGCCTATACGTATTGGCGTTATCACTGTTGCTAATGGAAATATTAAATGGATGAATATTCCCGGAGACCCGCAGCAGAATTATCTTCCACGCATGCAGTGGGCAGCAAATTCAAGTGAATTAATTGTACAGCAACTGAACCGTAAACAAAACCAAAGCAAATTATTTTATTGCAGCATTGCTGATGGCAGCAGCAAAGATTTTTATGATGAAAGTGACAAAGCCTGGGTAGATGTAAGAAATGTTTGGAATGATGAAGACCCTGCAGGATGGAAATGGATTAATAATGGCAAAGAATTTTTATGGGTTTCAGAAAAAGATGGATGGAGGCATATTTACAGGGTAAGTCGTGATGGCAAAAAAGAAACACTGCTTACAAAAGGCAATTATGATATTGATGAAACAAAAGGCATTGACGAAAAAAATAATTACGTTTACTTCATGGCTTCTCCTAACAATGCCACAAAATTATATTTATACAAAACAAAACTTGATGGCAGTGGAAACCTGGAAATGGTTTCGCCACAAAATTTAGCAGGCACACATGACTATGATATTTCTCCCAATGCAGGGTATGCGCTGCATTCTTTTTCAAATTATAAAACTTATCCGGCAAGCGAATGGGTTTCTTTACCTGACCATAAACCTTTAGATGAGAACAGGAGCATTGCAAAAACAATGCGGATAGATCAAAATAACAAAACAGAATATTTTACCATTACAACAGAAGATAATATTACCGTAGATGGATGGATGATAAAGCCTGCAAACTTTGACAGCACAAAAAAATATCCTGTTGTGTTTCATGTATATACCGAGCCTGCCTCATCAACAGTAAATGATACTTATGGAAGTCAGCAGAATCCTTTATTTGACGGCGACATGAGTGAAGCCGGGTACTTTCAGGCATCGCTTGATAACCGCGGCACACCTTCTTTAAAAGGTGCTGCGTGGCGTAAATCTATCTATAAAAAAATTGGTGTTCTCAATATTCACGACCAGGCAATGGCAGCAAAAAAGTTTTTAGATAAGCCATATTTCGATAAAGAACGTGTGGCTGTTTGGGGATGGAGCGGCGGCGGGTCTGCTACATTAAATTTAATGTTTCAGCATCCTGAAATTTATAAAACAGGAATTGCTATTGCAGCCATAAGTAATGAATTATTTTACGATAATATCTACACCGAAAGATACATGGGCTTACCTCAGGAAAACATGGATGATTATGTAAGTGCGTCACCAAATCATTATGCCAAAAATCTACAGGGAAATTTATTATACATTCATGGTACTGGCGATGACAATGTACATTATGATAACGCCGAAGCGCTGCTGAATGAATTGATAAAATACAACAAGCAGTTCCAGTTTATGCCTTATCCTAACAGAACGCACAGCATAAGAGAAGGCGAAGGCACAAGAAGGCATTTATCAACTTTGTATACCAATTTTTTAAGAAAGAATTGTCCGCCCGGGGCAAGATAATTTCTGTAATGAATAAACTAATTTCTTTATCAGCGTATGTTTTATTTATCACTCTTTCATTTTCATTCAATAAAAAAAATGAAAATAAGCAGGCATGGATAAGGATAAATCAGCTTGGTTATACACCCCAGGGGATTAAAGTTGCTGTATGGTGCAGTAAAAATGAAACAACCATTTCTTCTTTTTCACTTATTGATTCTGCAAGCGGCAAAACGGTTTTCGACAACAATGCAGGTAAAAATTTTGGCGCATACGGACCATTTACAAATACATATCGCTTAAATTTTTCTTCTTTTAAAAAATCCGGAGTTTATTATTTAAAAGTTGGCAATGTTGTTTCTCCTTTTTTTAAAATTGATAAAGATGTTTATAAAGGCAGCGCAGATTTTTGTTTGCAATACATGCGCCAGCAACGAAGCGGTTTCAATCCATATTTAAAAGACAGTTGCCATACACATGATGGTTACACATTGTACGGGCCCATGCCCGACAGCACTCACATTGATGTTAGCGGTGGCTGGCACGATGCAAGTGATTATTTGCAGTACTCAGCAACTTCTGCCAATGCAACGTATCATTTGTTGATGGCATACCGTGATTTTAAAAATGTTTTTACTGATGAAAAATTAGCGAATGGCCTGGATGGAAAAAATGGAATGGCTGATGTGCTTGATGAAGCAAAGTGGGGACTGGACTGGCTCTTAAAGATGCATCCGAAAGAAGACTGGATGTTCAATCAAATTGCTGATGACAGGGATCACATGGGAATGCGAATTCCTAAAGAAGATTCTTTTTATGGAAGAGGATATGAGCGGCCTGTGTATTTTGTAAGTGGTGAACCACAGCAACGAGGAAAGTTTATGAATAATACAACGGGTACAAGTTCTACGGCTGCGAAGTTTGCA
>Ga0097691_1001669_pt1 | contig 15885 bp, 15 predicted proteins | sample NGESurdeep072012_8_FD_72858 | JGI IMG/M metagenome (GOLD analysis project Ga0097691, IMG submission 72858) | Arctic peat soil microbial communities from Barrow, Alaska - NGEE Surface sample 210-1 deep-072012 | ecosystem: Environmental > Terrestrial > Soil > Wetlands > Peat ... | reverse complement strand
GACCGTCTTGGGGTTGTCGTACTTTCTATGCCGAAAGGTGCGCCAATCTGCGAAAGCCATCGAAGATCAAACAGAGAGCGATCGAAAACCTGGGCTCAGGCGCACAACTGGTGGTCCGAGTCGTTAGCCGCGAAGCCAGGATGCCAGCGAGCAAAGTCCTGACGCAAGCGCCCGTCGAGCACGCTTGTGCGCGCCAGTATCAGCAGATGCGCGCCTTGCGGTGACCAGCGCATCTGTTGCGACTTGGACATCCGCTTGTCGGATCTTGGCACCGACACGTTCGTGCGGGTCGCTACGCTCCGCGCATCCGATGAGCGGTTTACTCGTCGATCGAGCGCCATGCCGAGAGAAATCCAGTCGCCGACTCAAAACGCCTGCGGGAACATCTGGGAAGGCATGGCGCCGCGCGCTGGGTGGCTAGGGCAACGAGACGCCGTGCCCGGCCCTTGACGCAAACTCAGTTCGTCGGCGCCGACGCAGCGGGCCGGACCACGATAAGGGTCGTGCCATCGCCCGATCTGCCCGTATCGCCCTTGTTGCCTTTGCTGCCGTCCATGCCCTGGCTACCTGTCGCACCCGTATTGCCATCGTTGCCTTGCATGCCGGTTGCGCCTTGCGGACCTGCGGGTCCCGGCACCGCGACTGCGGGTCCCGGCACCGCGACTGCGGGTCCCGGCACCTCGACTACGGGTCCCGGCACCGCGACTGCGGGTCCCGGCACCGCGACTAGCGTGGGAGGAGCGTTCACGACCGTGGGTCTGTCACAAGCCACCAAACTCAACGGGACAAGCAGTGCGGCAATCCATATTGAATGGTTCATTGGAAATCCTTTTGTGTCGACGAGGAGCGCTTGGAATGGCTTCGAGTCGGTTCAGAAGCCCGGCTCGATGCTGGGCATCCTCGCTCTCGTTGCTACGGTAAGCCGTGCTGCTGCTCAGCCGCGTAGGACATCCTCGGCCTCCGGCGTGGGCCATGCCGCCGACATCCTCCCCTCAGGAGCATTGCCGAACCCATGCACTTCGCATTCGGCTGAAAGAATAGGCTCGGTCTACTTGAGCGGGAAACCCCGACGGCGATTCGGCGATCGCGCTGGGCGCGGACTGGGCGAGAGATCGGAGCAGCCCTCAGTTGGCAGGGTCGTGTCCCGCGTGATGGTGTAAGTCCACAGCCCGGAAGAGCTGAGATGCGCGGTACTCAGCGGGCCACAGCGGACAGCCGAGTGGGAACAGTATCGCTGAGGGTCTGCAGCCCCTCGAGCTGCATGTAGCGGCGGTTAAGACTCCACTCGTCGTTTTGCTCGAGCATCATGGCGCCGACGAGTCGTGTGATCGACGCGTCGTTGGGGAAGATGCCCACGACATTGGTTCGCCGCTTGATCTCGGCATTGAGCCGCTCGAGCGGATTGGTGCTGTAGATCTGGGTCCAGTGCGCTCGCGGGAACGTCATGAAGGCGAGCACGTCGTTCTCCGCCTCGTCCATGAGCACACCGAGCTTGGGGAACTTGCCGCGCAATTGATCGGCCACCGATCGCCACTGCGTCTTGGCCGCGTCGGCCGACTCCTGCACGAACACCGTGCCGATCGCTGCCGAGACCATGCGCCGCTGCGTCTTGCCGGCGTGCGCCAGGGCGTTTCTCATGAAGTGCACGCGGCAGCGCTGCCAGGTGGCCTTGAAGACCTTGGCGACGGCCGCCTTGATGCCCTCGTGGCCGTCGCTGATCGCGAGCTTGACGCCGCGCAGTCCCCGCCGGTTCAGGCTGCGCAGGAACTCGGTCCAGAACGGCTCGGCTTCCGAGTGCCCGACCTTCAGGCCGAGCACCTCACGCTGGCCGTCGGTGTTCACGCCCACCGCCACTATCACGGCCACGCTGACGATCCGTCCGGCCTTGTGGCGGGCTGCCGCGGGCGCCGATTCCCGCGCCGAAGCCAGAGGCGAGAAATGCAGAGTCGGTTGATCTAGGGTTGATCTAGATCAGTTCGGAGGGGAAACAAAAGGCAGATCATTCTCAACATAGAAGTTGATGACACCAATTGCAACCGCTATGAAGCGCACGATGCACCTCGGCTGTCGCCCTCGCTGAGGGGAGTGCATCCGCATGCCCAGGCATATCGCTCGACTGGCCTTGCTCCTCGTGGCGTTCGCCGTGATCGCCTACGCGGCGAAGCAATATTTCACCGCCGACTCGTTCTATCGCTTTGGGCACTATCGCGGACTCTCTGTAGCGGATATTGCGTCGGACAAACCCAAGTTCAAGACGCCGAAATCTTGCGAGCAATGTCACGCCGGCCAATACGCGGAATGGGCGAAGAGCGTGCACAACAACGTCGAACTCGGCAAGTCCGTCAAGTGCGAGGTGTGCCACGGTCCGGCGGGGAGCCGCGACGTCAAGGGCCGGTTCGAGAACGTGGCCACCGGCAAGGATCACCCGGACGGTCTGAAGATGGCGATCCCGACGGAAACCGCGAAACTTTGCACGCTGTGCCATGAGCAGATGCCGGGGCGTCCCGCGCAGCAGCGACAAATTGTGGTGGCCACTCATGCCGGAACGCAGCAGTGCACGGCTTGCCACAATCCGCACTCGCCCAGGACCTTCAAAGTGGCTGCCCCCACCACGCCCAAAGGGGACGCGGAGGCAGGTAAGGCGATCGCGGCTGTTTGTGCCGGATGTCATGGCGCGGCGGGCATCGGCGGAAAAGTCGCCGGTCCCACGCTCGCGGGACAGAAGGCCGACTATCTCGTCATCGCCCTCACGGCGTACAAGACCGGTGCGCGCGACCACCCGGTGATGAGCGCGATGGCCAAGAACCTGAGCGACAACGATATCGACAACGTGGCGGCGTATTTTTCCGATGCGAAATGCAACGGCGCCGGGAACGGGGAAAAGAAGGCTGCGGCCGCGGGTCTGGCAGTCGCGGCGAGGTGCGCCGCGTGCCATGGTGCGCAAGGCATCAGCGCGCAGCCCTCGTGGCCGAATCTCGCCGGTCAGTCCGGCGAGTACCTGGTGAGCAGCCTGAAAGCCTACAAGGCGGGTGCGCGCAAGAACGGCCTGATGGACGGCATCGTGAAAGACCTGAGCGACACGGACGCGGCGAACGTGGCGGCACATTTTGCCAATGCCACTTGTCGCTAGGCGCCCGAGGAGGAAACCCAAATGTCCGACGACGACGAACAGGCGAAGCATCAAGGCGAACGCAGAAATTTCCTGCGCATCTTCGGCGCCGCCGTCGGCTGCAGCGGCATGGCGATCGCGGCGGGCGCAGGGTTGGGCGAAGCTGCCGCGGCGGATGCACCGGCGCCCAAGCCGGACATACCGGGTTACGACTGGACCCGGCATCGCTGGGCCTTTGGAGTCGACGCGACGAAATGCATAGGCTGCCTGCGTTGCGTCGAAGCATGCAAGATCGAGAACAACGTGCCTTCGGATGCGCATCACTTCCGCACCTGGGTCGAGCGCTACGTCACTCTGGAGGGCGAGGAGAAAGCGCGCATCGATAGCCAGGCCGATCCGGTGAATATCGAGGCCTCCGGTTCCGAAGGCGCGTATCGATTCGCCAACCGCTACAAGGACGCGAAGGTGGAAAAGGCCTTCTTCGTGCCCAAGCTGTGCAATCACTGCACCCATCCGGCCTGCGTACAGGTGTGTCCCACCGGCGCGACCTACAAGACGCTGGACGGTGTGGTGGTCATCGACCACAAGTATTGCATCGGCTGCCAGTATTGCGTCCAGGCCTGCCCTTACGGAGCGCGCTACTTCAACGAAGAGAAGGGCGTCACCGACAAATGCACCTGGTGCTACCACCGCATCACCAAAGGCCTGCAGCCGGCGTGCGTGGAAGTCTGCCCGGTCAGTGCGCGCATCTTCGGCGACCTCAATGACAAGCAAAGCCCGGTCAGCCAGTTCATACGGAACAACCGGGTTTCCGTCCTGAGACCCGAATCCGGCAATGCACCGAACGTCTTCTACGTCGGTCTAGACAAAGAGGTGATCTAGTGGAAGCGCTTTATCACGTCGCGCCTTATATCGGCTACGTCTATCCCAACGAAACCGTGATTCCGTGGACCGTGCTCATCGTCGTCTATCCGTATCTCACAGGATTGGTGGCGGGGGCTTTCACGGTATCGAGTTTGTATCAGGTGTTCGGCATGCAGCGCTTCAAGCCGGTCGCGCATCTTGCGTTGCTGACATCGCTGTGTTGCATGCTCATCGTCCCCGTGCCCTTGCTCTTGCACCTCGGTCATCCCGAGCGGGCGTTCAATGCCATGATCACGCCGCACACGAGTTCGGCTTTCGCCATTTTCGGATTTGCGGCTGCCTTCTATGCCATCTTGTTGATGCTGGAAAACTGGTTCGTCTTTCGGCCTTACATCGTCGAACAGGCGCAACGACGAAAGGGGTCGTTGGGATTGCTCTATCGCGCACTGTCGCTGGGATCTCATGATCTTTCCGAGACGGCGATGCGCTACGACCGCAAGTGGATCTTCGCCCTGGCGGTGATCGGCATACCTGCGGCACACGGTTTGCACGGCTATGTTGGCTTCGTGTTCGGCTCGCTCAAGTCGCGCGAATGGTGGTCCTCCGATCTCATGCCGCCCATCTTTCTCTTCTCCGCCATCATCTCGGGCACCGCGCTGCTGATCGTGCTCTATCTCGTGTCTTGCACGCTGCGCAGGAAGTCGGTGGATTTGCCGTGCCTCAAAGGCATGGCCTACACGCTGTGGGGCTTCATGATGTTCACGCTGGTGCTGGAAGGGGTGGAATTCGCGAGCCTGATTTACCGGGGTCGCGAGGGAATCGATATGATCATGGAATACGTCCGAGGCCCGCTCGCCCTTCCATTCTTCGCCTTGCAACTGGGAATCGGATCGGTGTTGCCCATCGTGCTGCTGACCTTCATGCTGTGGCGCGGCACCACCGGAAACGCGCTGATCGGAGGTGTCGCGACGTGCGGTTTGCTGGTGCTGCTCGCGGTGCTGCTGATGCGTTGGAATGTGGTCATCGGCGGACAGGAGATTGCGAAGACGGGCAAGGGATTACTGAGCTATCGTCTTCACTTTCTGGGCAAGGAGGGCGGTTTGGTCGCGGCCTGCGTGTTGGCCGCGCCCATGGTGTTGTTATTCGTCATGACGCGGTTGTTTCCACCCTGGAACGACGAAGCGACAGCTGCTTGACCGCCTGCCGAAGGTGCCGCGCGCGATGGTGAACTCCGCCAAAGCTAACGCCGCGCAGTTCGTGCCGGATCTCGACGATCGTTCCATGTCGTCCTGGCGATCGGTGAGATAGAGATAACCGTCGGCATCGACGTGGCCGATGTCGCCGAAGGTCTGCCAGCCCTGGCGCAGCATGCGCGCGGCAGTCTTTTCCGCAGCCTTGTACGTAAGAACTTATCCGTAAATAATGTTGACGCCCAGCGGCACTTTCCGGAACGCGATGATCGCGGCGGCGAGGTGGTTCAGGGCGAGGACGCTGCGCTCGAGCTTCTCGTAGCGCACAAGCGGTTTGCGCAAGCGATTGAACCAACTGTGGCAGACCTCCTCGCTGAATCTCCACGAGGCTCCGCAAGCGTCCGAATGCACCCGAATGCGTGCAGTCCGATGAGCGACGCCCGAACAGGGGGTGGAGGGAGCTAGCGAACGCGAGCGGATGCCGGCAGGTGCCGATTTCGCATACACACGAACATGGGAGAAGCCGGGCGTCACGCTTCAAGCACTCCGATGGTCACGCCGAGCTCGCAGGCCAGCTCGAGCATCGCCGTGTGGCGACCCTGGCGGTAGGCTTCTGGAGCGGGTCGGCGCACCCGCGCTGGCGTGAGAGGCTGCCGTGAACGAAAAGTCTGCCGGTGCCTCGCTCGCTGCCTTGGCCAGGCCATGCGCCTGCGCGTCTTTCGCGCGCTGGTCGACGCCGGCCCGGAAGGCATGACACCGGGCGCGCTGTCCGCCACCATGGATGCACCGTCGTCGACACTTCCTTCCATCTCAAGGAACTGATGCATGCCGTTCTGGTTTCACAGGAGCGAGATGGCCGCAACCTGATCACCGGCCCGCCGTCGGCCAGAGGAATGCGCTGCTGGACTACCTGACCTCGCATTGCTGTCAGAGCAAGGCGTGTTCACAACCGCGTCAAGTCGCCGCGTCACCTGTCCGCAATTCAGGAGAGAAGAGTGCCTCGATCGCGGTGACGTCATCCTCAATAGTCGGGGTGTCATGGAAGACTACAAATCTCAAGCTCATCTCGTTCAACCCGTCGCACCCTCTGGCCCGTACCTCCGCCGCCAAGCCCTCGTTGATCCGCTCTTGAAGCGACTCGAAACCAAAGCGCGAGACAGGGCCTCCAGATGATTCCTTGTAGCTGAACCAACTATCGGGGCCCAATACAACGAGTTCGATGCGACTTGCGGCCATCACATCGTGCCTTCCATCGCCACGCCGGCCATGCTGCCGCGCCAAAAGATATAGAAGCCCATAACCCAAGACTTCGAATGTGGCATAGAGGGGCTGGTCGCTTCCGACCTTCAATTCGATGAAGCGGTACTCGTTCTCTTGGCTGCGCTGCACGATGTCTATAGCCCGGCGGGAGTCCCTAACGCCGAGCCGCAGGCCGGAGCTGGTGGACATCTGACAAGTCCAACGCTCTGAGGAGCGCTGGGCCAACCGTCGCTCGAGTGCTACTTCTCTTGATTCAGTGAGGTAGGGAGGTACCTTGTCGCGCCATACCCAATTTCTGCCTCGCGAGCTCGCCTCCTGTTGCCACCACGGGCCGTCCAGGCAGGCACACAGTGCGCTCACCATTGCCACGCCGTCCAGCGCTTGCAGGGGTGCCTTGCTACGTTCGATGGCGGCACCCCGATGCTTCAAGTCCACTACCGAGAGCCACTTCGCAGCCTCTCTCAAGTAGCGAACGAAGAATTCGGGCTGCGGTTCTCTTCTATCGGCGACGGCCATCGACGAAGTCTGGCGTACGTGCTCGGGCTTGACCGTTGGATCGCCGCCACCTTCCGAACATGGCACTCCAGAGAAATCTGGGCCGGGATCACTTCCAGTCATGGGTTGACTCGATTCATGCGCAAAATGATTGCCCTCAGGAATGCGCATTTCCACCATTGAATACAGGCCGATCATCGCCGCGATGATGCTCGAGCCGCGCGCTCGGACCGCGAACGCCCCAGTTGCTCGCGCGGCCGCTGCGCTGAGATGAATCGGTGCAGCCCGGTGGGCCGCTCGAGCAGCTTTGAGATAGATTCAACCTCATCCGATGAAGGAGAAGACCATGGGCACCACTCTCTCGCAGTTCGCGCAAGCCTTCGCCGCCAGCAAGGTCTGCGCCATCGATTTGACGCAGACCCTGTCGCCGGACTTTCCGGCGCTGGTCCTGCCACCGCAGTTCGCGCAGGTCTGGGGATTCAAGATGGAACGCATCTCCCATTACGACGACGCCGGACCGGCCTGGTACTGGAACAACTTCTCCTGCGGCGAGCACACCGGAACGCATTTCGACGCGCCGGTGCATTGGGTTACCGGCAAGGATCACCCGCGCAACACGGTGGACACCATCGACCCGGCAAGCTTCATCGGCGCGGCGGTCGTGATCGACGCGAGCGCCGAGGCGGCGCGCGACCCGGACTGGCTGCTCAGTGTCGAGTTCCTAGCGGCCTGGGAAGCGAAACATGGCCGCATTCCGAACGGCGCCTGGGTCTTGTTCCGTACCGACTGGTCCAAGCGGCTGGCCGACCCGGCCGCCTTCGTCAACATGCGCGAGGACGGCGCGCACACGCCCGGGCCCAAGCAGGAAACCGTCGAGTGGATGATAAAGGAACGTGACGTGCGCGGTTTCGGCGTGGAGACCATCAACACCGACGCCGGGCAGTCGTACGCGTGGCCGATGCCGTATCCCTGCCACACGCTCATGCACGGTGCCAACAAGTTTGGCCTTCAGTGCCTGAAGAACCTCGACCAGCTTCCGCCGCAAGGGGCAGTGATCTTCGCCGCCCCTCTGAAGATCCAGGGCGGGTCCGGCAGCCCGCTGCGCGTGCTCGCGCTGGTCGAGTCCTGATCGGCGGCGATGGCTGAGCGATCGTTCGCCCGCGAAGTCGAGATGCTGCGGGTCCCGGCGGGGACCGAGTTCCGCGGCGAGGGCATCCTGGCGGTGACCAAGGCGCTGATGGAGGCCGGAGTGGCCTACGTCAGCGGCTGCCAAGGCTCTCGCCGGCGGCAGCCATCACCTCAACCAGTTCTTCGTGTTCCGGCCCGCACTCGGCCAGTCACGCTGGCGCACCCGCGTCGACGACCTCCATCTGGTCGGCGCGAGCACCTGGCCCGGCGCCGGGATCGGCGCCGGTTCGGGCTACATGCTGGCCTGCGATCTGACGGGGCGTTGACGGCCGGAGGCCGCGGCGTCGGTTCGCGCAGCGCCGGTCGCAGGCACTCAGACGACGTGGTGCGCAATGTCGGCGCTGCGAGCGCAAGGCGAGTCGCAAGGATCTCGTTCGGCGCAACGCGCGCGCTGCGGCGTCTGACACTGCGGCGCCTACACTGACTTGTCGATTCAGTGGAAGCCTGTCAGACTGTGGCGCGCCACACGGAACGAGGCCGCGCTGTTCTCATTCGAGGGCGATTCGCGGGTTCGACTGCAGCCGGTATTCGGCCCTCTACTCGTCGAATTCTCTCTACGGTCAGCGCGCTCTTGCCAGCGCAACGCGGAACAAGAAGGAAGCAGGAGCATGAGAAAAGCAGGATGGTGGGCCGCAGTTGTCGCGGTCGTTGCGCTCGTTGGCACCGGGGGCGCCGCGATGGCTGCCGAGCCGATCGTGATCGGGTGGGCGTTCGACGGCGTAGGCGCCATGGCGCCGTTCGACAAGCCGGCGCTCGCCGCGGCGGAGATCCGCGTCGCCGAGATCAACGCCCGCGGCGGCGTGCTCGGCAGGCCGCTGAAGATCGACACCTGCGACACCCAGGGCAACAAGCCGGGGATCGCGAAGTCGTGTGCGATCAAGCTGCTCGCCGATGGCGCGAATGTGCTCTTCACGACCTGCGACGTCGACTACGCGGCCCCTGTCGTTCAGGAGGCGATCAACAAGGGCACGCTCGCGATCGCGCCGTGCATCGGCACCGACCAGATGGGGCCCAAGCGGTTCGGACCCAAGGGCAAGCTCGCCTTTTCATTGGGCAACGTCGCCCAGGACGAGGGTTCAGCCATGGCCCAGTACGCGTGGGACCGCGGCTGGAAGACCTCGGCGCTCGCAACGGACACCGTGATCGTCTACTTCAAGAACGTGGTCGAGGCGTTCAAAGCGCGTTTCACCGAACTCGGAGGGAAGGTCGTCGACGAGGAAAGCTACCAGTCGCTGGGCGGCAACAACGTTCAGAACGTCGTCAGCCGGTTGAACGGCGTGAAGGCGGACGTCATCGTGACGTCGACGGCCGGCGCATTCGGGGCGCTGCCGACGCTCATCTCGGGGCTGCGCTCACTCGGAAACGACACGCCGATCCTGAACTCGTGGGCTGGGGACGGCACCTACTGGCTGCCCCAGAGCCCGAAGGTGACGAACTATTACTTTCTGACTTTCGCGTCAGCGTTCGGAGACGATCCGAACCCCGAAGTGAATGCCCTGGCGGCGCAACTCAAGAAGGAGAACCCGCAACTCGCCGGTACCGGCGGCTTCGTCACCGGCTCTGCAGCGATCGATGGTCTCGCGACCGCGATCACGCAGGCGAAGTCGAGGGACGGCGCTGCCTTGGCGGCGACGATGGAGAAGTTCAAGCAGGTGCCAACGTTGTCGGGCCAGGTCAGCTTCTCGCCGGAGCTGCACACCGTGTTCGGGCGAGAGTACCGCGTGATCGAGATCCAGGAAAACACGCCGAAAGTCGTCGGCAAGATCGTCGCCAGGGTCGTTCCGAAGATCGACTGATAGCGCGGGTGCCTGGGCCGCCAGCCCCCCAACCTCGCCATGCTTGCCGATGGCGAAGTCCGCGATCGGGCGAAGTTTCGTGTTCTGGGGCGTGTGGCGATCGATCATCTCGAGACAGCCCGCACGCGCAGGGTGCCGATCGAGCAGGGTTGCCGGGTCGGCATGTTCAACGCCGCGAACAAGGTTGCCACGCCGTCGCGATCGCAGTCGTGAGTCATCGTCTTGCCTCGTCCGCTCTGGAGCGGCAAGCCCGGCTGCGTGCGCGCATCTGAACCCGTGCTTGGATGCGCTTGCGCCCGTGCCTGGAAGGAGTTCGCAGGCGCAGACCATCGAAGGATCTCCACACGACGGGCTTGGCAACCGGCGTGGCCTGGACCTTCTGGACGCCTCGAGGTCAGAGTGCCCTGTCAGTTCCGCTACAGATGATGCACGACACTCGCCTGGGCTTGACCGGTCGCAGGACCGACTCGAAGGATCCACCACGGCCCGACGTGATGCTCCGGGCCGCCGCGGTTTCGCGCTCGTTCGACGGCGTCGTGGCGCTGCAATCGGTCTCGCTGGAGCTCTCGCGCCGCGAGGTGGTCGGGTTGATCGGACCGAACGGCGCGGGAAAGTCGACGCTCGTGAACCTGCTCACGGGGTTCGACTTCCCGTCCTCCGGGACAATCGAGTTCGAGGGTCGCGACATCACGCGCTGGACGGCCCACCGGCGCAGCCAGGCGGGCCTCACGCGCACGTTCCAGCACAGTCGTTCTTTCCGTTCGCTGACCGTGCGCGAGAACGTCGAGGTTGCTGCGCTCGGCGTCGGGGCGGGGCCGCGTGAAGCCCGGCGGCGTGCGAACAGTTTGCTCGAACGCCTCGATCTGGCCGCGTACGCGAACATGCCCGCAGCCGCGCTCGCGCATGGCGACGAGCGGCGCCTGGGCGTCGCCCGGGCACTCGCGACGGAGCCGAAGTACCTGCTGATGGACGAGCCGGCGGCAGGACTTCCGGAGGCGGAGATCCCTGCCTTCGCGGCGGTCATCCGCTCCGTGCGCGGCGAGCACGGAGCGGGCGTGCTGCTGATTGACCACAATATGGCGCTGGTCATGGATGTCTGCGACTGGATCCAAGTGCTCGATCAGGGAAGGACGCTTGCGCAGGGCCCACCCGCGGAAATCCGCGCCAATCTCGATGTCGCTGCCGCGTACCTCGGCGAAGCCACAGTTCACGGGTCGGCCTAGTGGGCGCGAGTCGGCGATAGCGCAATGGGTGCTTTCTTGCTCGAGCTGCGCGAGCTGGAGGTGCGCTATGACACCGTTCCCGCGGTGCGTGGGCTGTCGATCGGCGTCCGCAAGGGCGAGATCGTCGGGCTGATCGGCCCGAACGGGGCCGGCAAGTCGACGACGCTGAACGCGATCATGGGGCTCGTGCCGATTCACGGCGGAGAGATCATTCTCGATGATCAGCCTCTGGGCGGCGGCTCGCCCGAGAGCATCGCGCGGCGCGGGATCGCGCTCGTCCCCGAAGGCCGAAGAATCTTTGGCGAGTTGAGCGTGCAGGAGAATCTCCGGCTCGGCCTAGCCGCGCGCCGCTCGAGTGAGGGGGTCGCCGAGGATCTGGAAGATCTGTACGGGCTCTTTCCGGTACTACGCGACTTCGCGCGGCGACAAGCGGGTGCGCTCTCTGGGGGCCAGCAACAGCAGCTTGCGATTGCGCGCGCCCTCGTCGCGCGGCCCGACGTGCTGCTGCTCGACGAGCCCTCGCTGGGGCTGTCGCCGACCATCGTGAAAATTGTCTTCGACACGCTGCGGACGTTGCACGAGCGGGGCCTCACCGTGCTGCTGGTCGAGCAGCGTGCCCAGCGAACGGTCGCCCTCGCCGACCGGACTTACGTCATCGCCAACGGCGAACTCCGTCTCACTCTGACCCCCGACGACGCGGCCGACACGGCCAAGATGGTCGCCGCTTACCTTTCGTGAGCAACATCAGCTGGCAGACGCTGGTCGACGCTGCCGGCTTGGGCGCGATCTACGCCCTCATGGCGGTCGGCATCGGGCTCGTCTTCGGCGTGTTGCGGCTGGTCAACTTCGCCTACGGCCAGCTGATCATGGCGGGCGCATTCGCGCTCGCGGTCGCCGCCGAGCTGGGTTGGCCGGTGTGGGCGGGGATCCTGCTGTGCTTTGGCGTCGTCATCGCGCTCTCGCTCGTCATGGAGTGGGTCGTGTTCCGCCCGCTGCGGACCCAAGCTCCCGCAGTGATGCTCGTTGCGACGTTCGCGGTGGCATTCCTGATGCAAAGCGTGGCGCTTCTCTGGTTCGGGGCGTTCGGCAAGATCGCGGTCTCGCTCGCCTGGCTGAACCGGCCGATCGCCATCGGCCCTGTCGATATCCGCGCGATCACGATCGTCGCCATAGTGGTTGCGTTTCTATGTCTGCTCGCACTCGTGCTTCTGCTCGGCCGCACGACCGTCGGCTTGCACATGCGCGCGGCAGCGATGGACTTCCGTACCGCGCGCGCGCTTGGGGTGAGGGCGAACCGCGTGATCACGGCGGCCGTGCTGATCTCGGGCGCGCTCGCCGCGATCGTGGCGGTCATGCTGACCGTGCAGAACCCCCTGGTGAATGCCAACTTCGCCCTGCGCGACACGATCATCGTGCTGGCCGGCGTTGTCGTCGGCGGAATGGGCCGGCTGTCCTCGGCCACTTTCGGCGGCTTCGCGATCGGCTTCGTCTCGGGATTTCTCGGTGGTGCGCTGCCGACCAGCCAGAGCCAGTACCTGCCGTCGCTGCTATTCGGACTGGTGATCGTTGTGCTGCTCATTCGACCCGGCGGGCTCTTCACCCGCGGGCGCGGTTCCGTGGAGCGCGTATGACGGGCCGTGCGATCTGGCAGTTGTTCGGCCCCGTGTTCCTAGTCGCGCTCGCGGCGGCGATTGGGATGGCCGTTTCGAGCTCGATCCAGATTTACGTCATCAACGCGCTCGTCGCCGTGGCGATGGTCGCAGCGATCTATGTGTTCGTCGGTAACTCGGGGGTCCTGTCTTTCGGCCACATAAGCTTCGTGGCCGTCGGCGCCTGGACGGCCGGCGTGCTCACCGTGCCTGCGGAGGAGCGAAGCGCGATCATGCCGAACCTCTTCACGTGGCTGCTGCACGCCTCGGTGGGCAACTTCTCGTCGCTGCTCGTCGCGGCGGCGGTCGGCGGTGTCTTCGCGCTGATCGTCGGCGTGCCGCTGATGCGCCTGTCGGGCCTGGCCGCGAGCATCGCCACATTCGGCGTTCTCGAGATTACGTACAACCTGCTGTACTTCTACGAGCGGATCGGCCCCGGCTCGAGCGCATTCTCTTCCGTACCGGAGACGACCGATCTCCTCCAGGCGACGCTCGGCGCGTTCGCCGTGATCGGCGTCGCTTTCATGTACCAACACAGCCGCTTCGGGCAAATGCTGCGCGCCACACGCGAGGATCCGGCGGCCGCGCAGGCGGTGGGCATTTCGATCTACTGGCAGCGGCTGTTCGCGTTCTTCCTGTCGGGTGCGCTCGCCGGCTTCGCAGGTGGGCTGTTCATCCACCTGCTGCCGCTCACGATCCAGGACATGTACCTCCCGCTGACCCTGCTGACGCTCGCCATGCTCGTGGTGGGCGGCGTGTCGAGTCTTTGGGGGGCGGTCGTCGGGGCGTTCGCCGTGAGCGGGCTCGACTCGTTCCTCGCGGTCGCCGAAGGCGGCATCGACGTCGGCGGATGGCATGTCGGCCTCCCGTCCGGAACCCGGATCGTGGTCGTCAGCGCCGCGATGGCCCTCGTGCTGATCCTGCGACCGGCCGGCCTTTGCGGCGGGCGCGAGTTCTCGCTCGACAGGCTCCGCAGGATCGCTTCACGCATGCGGCAGCGCCGCGGATGACTCGCGGCGATCGGCTCGCCGCGCGCCAAGCATCAGGTCCGTCGACCTGGGATGCGGCCCCGCTCAGGAGGACACCATGAAGGAATTTGTCCTCGAGGCCAAGCTGTTGGCCTAACAATGAAGGCCGCGAGACGCGCAGGTGAAATTTGGCTTACGGAGCGTGATCGTGCCGCGCAGGACGCCGTTTCGCTGATCAGGCATGTCAGTTCGGCCAGAGCGACACACTGAGAAACCAAGCGATCACCGCAGCAATGAAGGAGACGATATGTTCAACGGATTGGCGGGCAAGAGCGCGATCATCACCGGCGGTGCCACCCTCCTCGGCGCGGGCGTCGTGCGTGCCTTTCATCATGCCGGCGTCAAGGTGATGGTGGCCGACATCGACGCCGCAGGCGGGCAGGCCCTGATGGATTCCTTCTCGAGCGGCGTCGCTTTTTGCCGGACCGACATCGCCGACGACGCGCAGGTGCAGGCCTGTGTGGACGAGGCGGTGACGCGCCACGGCGGCGTGAACTACCTGGTCAACCTGGCCTGCTCCTATGTGGACGACGGCATCAACTCGTCGCGCGCCGACTGGATGACCTCGTTCAACGTCAACGTTGCGAGCGCCGTGATGATGCTCAAGGCCGTGCGCCCGCACATGAACAACGCCGGCGCTGGTGCGGTGGTGAACTTCACCAGCATTTCCTCGCATGTGGCGCAGACCGGGCGCTGGCTCTACCCGGTGAGCAAGGCGGCGCTGGTGCAGCTCACCCGCAACATGGCGATGGACCTGGCGCCCGAGGGCATCCGCGTCAACAGCGTGTCGCCGGGCTGGACCTGGTCAGCCATCATGAACCAGCTCTCGAACGGCGACCGCGCCAAGACCGACCGGGTGGCCGCGCCCTACCATCTGTTGCGCCGTGTCGGCAACCCGGAAGAGGTTGCGAATGTGGTGCTGTTCCTGTGCTCGGACCTGGCCAGCTTCGTCACCGGGGCCGACTATGCCGTCGACGGTGGCTACTCCGCGATGGGGCCGGAGTCGTACGACCCGGCCATCCCGAAACTGATGGCCTGAGCACCCACGACGTTTCATCCCGGCGTGGTGCCGGTGTCTGTCTTTCACCCTCGTCTGGAGAAACGCATGCGCAAAATCATGATCGTCGGAGCCGGCCAGTCCGGTCTGCAACTCGCCCTCGGTCTGCTCAAGGCAGGCTACGAGGTAACGCTCGTCTCCAACCGCACCGGCGACAACATCCGCGACGGCAAAGTCATGTCGAGCCAGTGCATGTTTCATACCGCGCTGCAGATCGAACGGGACCTGGTGCTCAACCAATGGGAGCGCGAATGCCCGACGGTGGATGGCATCGCCTTTGCCGTCCCGCACCCCGAGCAAAAAGGCGCCAAGGTGATCGACTGGGCAGCGCGGCTGCGCTCCTACGCCCAGTCGGTGGACCAGCGGGTGAAGATCCCGGGCTGGATGGCGGCGTTCGAGAAGAGCGGGGGCGAACTGGTCATCAAGGACGCCGGCGTCGAAGACCTGGAGGCCTATACCCGGAGCCACGACCTGACGATCGTCTCCGCCGGCAAGGGAGAAATCGCCAAGCTGTTCGAGCGTGATGCGAACAAGTCGCTGTTCGACAAGCCGCAGCGGGCGCTCGCGCTGACCTATGTGAAGAAGATGCGGCCGCGGGAAGCCTTTTCCGCGGTGTCTTTCAACCTGATCCCGACGGTGGGCGAGTACTTCGTGTTCCCGGCGCTGACCACGACGGGGTCGTGCGAGATCATGGTGTTCGAAGGCGTTCCCGGCGGCCCGATGGACTGCTGGGCCGACGTCAAGACGCCGGAGCAGCATCTCGCCAAGAGCAGGTGGATCCTCGACACGTTCATGCCCTGGGAGGCGGAGCGTTGCAGCGACGTCGAGTTGACCGACGCCAACGGCATCCTGGCCGGGCGCTTCGCGCCCACGGTGCGCAAGCCCGTGGCGACGCTCCCATCGGGCCGCAAGGTGTTTGGCATGGGCGATGTGGTCGTGTTGAACGATCCCATCACCGGTCAGGGTTCCAACAACGCCGCCAAGTGCGCCGATGTGGTCCTCAAGAGCGTCATCGAGCATGGAGAC